>Ga0272446_1001748_pt1 | contig 31054 bp, 31 predicted proteins | sample YNPCB0061_FD_194587 | JGI IMG/M metagenome (GOLD analysis project Ga0272446, IMG submission 194587) | Hot spring microbial mat communities from Yellowstone National Park, WY, United States - YNP-CB-006-1 | ecosystem: Environmental > Aquatic > Thermal springs > Hot (42-90C) > Sediment | place...
GACTGGCTTTGACAGATTCTAAAATATCTTATGTTCTTCATGTGTGGCGCAACTCACAGCTTGCGTATTTGCGCAATCGGTCGGGTATCCCGTATATTTCTTCCGAGCACCAACCATTCTAAACGCTTAAGGAAATTACACCGTTGCCTGTCGCTACAAAATTTAATCAAAAGACAATGCCGCTCGGGCGGCTCACTGCTGCTGCCACTGAAGCGATGAACAACGCGATTGCGCCGTATTCACAGTTTCATGTCGGTGCGGCAATAGCGACGGCGTCGGGCAAGATTTATTCTGGACATAATATCGAAGCCTCGTCGTATAGTCTAACGATTTGCGCCGAGCGTGTTGCCTTGTTCAAAGCCCTCTCTGAAGGCGAGCGCGACTTTTCGGCAATTGCCATTACGGCAAGTTCTGGCGACTACTGTCCGCCGTGCGGCGCGTGTCGACAAGTTCTCATGGACTTCGCGCCAAACCTTCGCGTTGTGCTTTCAAACGCGCGCGGTCGCCAAAAAACATTCAGTCTTTCAAGCCTTTTACCGGAATCGTTCAGTGAAAAATCGCTTCAAAAACATGCCGGTGGAACAAAGCCGCGCCGAAACCGCTCGTCCAAAGTTACGCGCTCGAAAAAAGCATAAATCCATCAAGTTACTCAACGGCTCGTTGGAGGTTATTGCTGGCTGTATGTTCAGCGGCAAGAGCGAAGAGTTGATTCGCCGTTTGCGCCGCGCTATGATTGCCAAGCAAAAGGTTGTTAGTTTCAAACCAGCGATAGACACTCGATACAGCAAGACGGACATCGTCTCGCACAGCTCGCTAAAGCTCTCGTCCCGCATCGCGCGGCATTCGCGTGAGATATGGGAACAGTCGCAGGAAGCGGATGTCATCGGCATTGATGAAGCCCAGTTTTTTGACCATGGCATTGTGCAAGTCTGCGACGACCTTGCTAACCTTGGCAAGCGCGTCATTGTCGCCGGCCTCGATTTGGACTATCGCGGAAAACCCTTCGGTCCGATGCCGTTTCTCTTAGCCGTTGCCGACAGCGTTCTCAAAACCCAAGCCGTGTGTATGCAATCGGGACTTCCCGCCACGCGCTCTCAACGGCTCAAACAAAGCGATGAACTTGTCCTGCTCGGTCATACCGACATCTACGAAGCCCGACACCGTGCTTACTTTGAGCCGCCCGACGATGTGTAAAAAAAGATTTTCAAGAACAGAAAAGGGTGTTATATTTGCGTTCTCGTTTTTGCGAGAGTGGCGAAATGGCAGACGCGCCGGTCTTAGAAGCCGGTGCCGCAAGGCGTGTGGGTTCAAGTCCCTCCTCTCGCACGCACCATCACTGTTCATCAGCCGAAGTGGCGGAACTGGCAGACGCGCCGGACTCAAAATCCGGTGTCCCTTAAAGACGTGTGGGTTCGAGTCCCTCCTTCGGCACAGTAAAAAAGCGACGCTCACCCGTCGCTTTTTTGTTTTCACATTGCCTTCTCTTCGAACTCAACACCGTCGTAACAGTCGTTCAAGATGAGCGACGCGTTCAGCTGCCCGGCATGGTGATGATCTTTCCATTGCGATACTCGTGTTTTTCCAGCGCAACTTCTTCCATTGCGAGATAGTCTTTCGCCGAGTAAGTTTGTCGTTGCTCCAGCACGCCTGTCGTCATCACCGTCTCCTTGTCTCTGTTGAGTTGTCGCCTGTGCGCGTCTTACGCCGTTTCAAAATCGTAGAGCGGGAATTTCGCCGTCAGTTCCTTCACCTCTTGCTTGACCGATGCACAGATGCGCTCAATGTCTGCGCTTGCTGCGTTTGAAATGACCTTGTCAATGAGTTCTGCGGTTTGTTCAAACTCCGTTTCTCGGAATCCGCGCGTCGTCATTGCTGGCGTGCCAATGCGAATGCCGCTTGTAACAAAGGCAGACTTATCGTCAAACGGCACCATGTTTTTGTTGAGCGTAATGCCTGCTTCGTGCAAGAGATGCTCGGCGTCTTTGCCGCTCACGTGTTTGTTACGCAAGTCAATCAGCATCAGGTGATTTTCCGTGCCACCCGAAATGATGTGGTAGCCAAGCGAGATGAATTTTTCTGCCATTGCTTTGGCGTTGCGGCGCACTTGCTCGGTGTAGTCTTTGTAATCGGGCTTCAAGTCTTCGCCGAAGGCGACGGCTTTGGCGGCAATCACATGCATCAACGGGCCTCCTTGAACACCCGGCATCACTTCCGTGTCCAAGACTTCCGACATCAGCTTCAGACGCTCGCCCGTTTTGGTTTTGAGTTTAATTCCAAACGGATTCTCGAAGTCTTTTCCCATCAGAATCATGCCGCCGCGCGGACCGCGCAAAGTTTTGTGCGTCGTTGTCGTTACGAAATGACAATGCGGAAGTGGGTTGTTCAGAAGTCCTGTCGCAATTAAGCCCGCCGGGTGAGCGATGTCAGCAAGCAAGAAGGCCCCGACGCTATCGGCAATCTCACGGAAGGCTTTGTAGTCCCAATCACGCGAATACGCACTTGCGCCGCAGATGAGCAGTTTCGGCTTAACGGCTTTGGCTTTCTCGGCGACTTTGTTCATATCGATGCGCCCTGTCTCTTTCTCGACGCCATAGAAATGTGCGTCATAGAGCTTGCCCGAAAAGTTCACGGGCGACCCATGCGTCAGGTGTCCGCCGTGCGAAAGGTCAAAGCCGAGCGTTCTGTCGCCCGGCTTGATGACCGCGAAAAAGACTGCCATGTTTGCGTTTGAACCAGAATGCGGTTGCACATTGGCATACTCGGCGTTAAAGAGTTTCTTGGCTCGGTCGCGGGCAAGGTTTTCTGCTATGTCGACGAATTCACACCCGCCGTAGTAGCGTTTGCCCGGATAGCCTTCGGCGTATTTGTTGGTCATCACCGAACCGCAGGCCTCCATTACAGCGCGGCTGGCAAAATTCTCGGACGCAATGAGTTCAATCGTGTCGGTTTGTCGTTCCAGTTCTCTTTGAATCGCGGAAAACAGTTCAGGGTCGGACATGCGAAGTAAATCCATAGTGATTGGGATAAATTGATTAGAGTTTTCTCTGACGGGATTGAAGATACGGCAGCCTACGACGATTTACAACATTAGATGCCTACGTGCGCAAATAAAAAAGGCGGCACTTCTGCCGCCTAAGGTTTAGAGGCTCTATTTCCTTATTTCACCAGCAGCATTTTCTTTGCTTCCAAGAATGTTCCCGCTTGGAGTTGATAGAAATAGGCGCCGCTCGCAAGGTCGCCAGCCGTAAAGCGCACGTTGTAGGTGCCTGCGCCTTGTCGTTCATTGACCAGCGTAACGACGACTCTGCCGAGCGCATCGTAAATCCGCAGTGTAACTTGCTGCGGCGTCGGTATGGAGTAGCGAATGGTCGTCGTCGGGTTGAACGGATTGGGATAGTTTTGCTCCAACTTAAAGTCCTTTGGCTGTGTGCTTTCGCGTTCAATCACGCTTGATGGCGCTTGTCCATTTGCGCGGAACAACGCAGGAAAGATGCCTGCGCCAAGACCGATGTTATCAGGGTCGTTGGTTGCAAAAATGAGCGTATCGACATTCACGCCGGTCGCGCTGGGACGGAAAACAACGGGCAATTGCACCAAGCCGCGCGGCGGAATGCGTATCGGGAATTGAATGATGGGCGGCACAATCGCTCTTGCCGCAGGCCCTCTGGTATTGGTTACAGCGTTCACGGCTACGGTGTCAATCCCATTGTTGATGAGCAGCACGCCGGCGAGCGAGTCGCGTCCGACCGTTACGTTACCGTAATCAAAACCTTGCGGCGCAATGGTGAGATTGCGCGTGGCCACTCGATGTCCCGCAGGCTGGGTGTAGCTCGCCAGCAGCGTTCCTCTGTCGTCAAAGTAATCGACGCGCACGGAGTCGTTGCCGAACACGGTTACGCGGCCGTAGTGGCTGTTAAAATTATTCACTGCGCCGAATCCGGGAATTGCCGACTGGCGTGCGCGATTCCAAACAAAAATGCCGAAGGTTTCAAACGCATTGACGTTGCGCGAGTTGTTTTGGTCTAAGCCGCCCGCCATGAATTCGGGAAAGAGCGAGTTTGCGCCGTTGTCTGTGCCGATGTTGTGCGAGTCTGCACTAAGCACAATTACATTGGCAATGTTGGCTTGGCTGACTGCCGATACCAACTGGCGCACACTTTCATAAAAGCCGCACCAGCCATCGGAGATGTCAACCGCAATTTGTGCAGCAGTGAAAACACCTTCGACCACCGTGAGCGGGTCAATGCCTCTGACGCCTTGCAGTGAGAGCGCCACTTCCATTGATGCACGCTGCGCTGGGTTAAACGCTTCGGCAGATACAATGAATTTCCACGTCGCTGTTGAATTTCTCAGCCCGTTGATGAGCCACGTCATCTGGTCGTCGCTGATAATCTTGTGCGAAGTCGGCGGATTGAATTGCAAGCGCGTTCCTGTCGGATTGGTTACCGAAAGCGGATTTGCAATCCACTGCGCTGCGTTAGGAAATCCATTGAGGTTTGGGTCTCTGGTCGAGCGCGTATCCAGCAGGAAAAATTCAGCGTTGCCGTAGCGGAAACTTTGCCAAATGCCTCTTTGGTCGACGAGCGGATAGTGTGGGAACATCCCGCGATAACCGAGCTGCGAGAACCGGTTTGGTCCGTTGAACGTGCTATCGGTGTTGTTGTTAGCGTGGTCGTGGTCGCTCCATGTATAAGCAACGGGCATGACGCGAAAGACCGAATCCATACGGTAAGCGCGGTTGTATCGCGCTAAGAACGCATTGCGGACATTCGTAAAGTTCAGGTTAAAATAGTTCGTCGATCTGCCCGGTTGGTCGTCGGTCGTGTCGGGGTATCCCCAATCGCCCATTTGGAGCATAAACCGAATCGTATTATCGGCGGCGATGCGCGGAAACACATTTCCAACATTCGATGTGCCTGCTGGCGCATTCCCGTCTTGCTGACACGAACCAAAGGCAAACGCAAACGGCACAGTTGAACTATTGTCGGGCGCCGTCCTAAATCGCCGAACCTCTGATGGAGTCGTAATCGCCACGCCGTTAATGACTGGACGGTAAAAGTATTCCGTGTTGGCAGAAAGCCTAAGCACCTCTCGGGTGCCAAAAAAGTTGGAGTCAACGGGCGCAGATTCAACTACACCGACGAGTGTTGCAAATGTTGTTGATGTGCTGACTTGAAAGGAAAGCGTTGCTGCCGCGCTGGTTCGCGCTGTAATGCGCGCCGATGTCGGCGTTACCGCCCCGACAATCGGACCGTGCGTAACGGTAATTTGCCCTTGTGCGGTTGCTGCAACAACAAGCAGTAACAGGAGAGTCGCTTTTTTCATTGCTACATTCATTAAGTTTAGAAGACGTTGCAGCCAAAATTAAGAATTACGGCACTTTTCGGGTGTTAAAAGTGTGTAAAATTTTGGAGGGCATTATGGCTTTATCCATGCAGCCAAGTGTGTTCCTGCCAAGTGATAGACGCGCGGGTGCGTTTTGGCAAATTCGTTAACATATTTGAAAACATCTGTCCATGCAGATACATCATGATAGTAATCGTGCCATAAGAGTAGTCCTCCGCTTTTCAAACGATTGCAGGCTTTAATCGTATCGTTTTTTACAAAATCATATTTATGACAAGCGTCGACTAAAATAAAATCGAATGCTTCTGGCAAGTCATTTGTATCCCAGTCGAATTTCAGAGAATCTTGAAAAATTTGTCTCACTTTATTAACTTCTAATGTTTGCTTGTATGCCCAGCCTGTCTGCGTTTGATTCAACACCATGTCCGCTAACTCTTTATCTTCTTTCAGGTAGCTGTCTTGATACATTTCTTTACAGATGTCGAGCGTCCAGATTTGCGCGCTGCTTGGCGAGTTCAATGCCAACGATGCAGTTGTATATCCCCAATTGGTTCCAAATTCAAAAAGCGTATTAAAGTCTACGTGGCACAATATTGTCGTCAAAGCGGCAATGTCTTCGGGCGGCATGGGTCCTGCATCAAAAGCAATATCGGGTTTTATGTCAAAAAATTTTTCTTGGCGTATTTTTCTTTTATCGTTTCCGCTCAGAAGATAAATCAGTGATTCCGTTGTGATGGTCTGCACAGGAGACCTCAACGAGCGCGAATACACTTTTGATTTCAGCCCGCTTTTGCGGTAAATCCAGCTAAACGGGCTCCAAAGCGGTGAGTTTTTTATTACTTTTAACATATCAGAGTAATTTAAACTAAATCAAAAAGGTACTGATATATACTTTTTTTAATTTACCAATTTCCTAATTGTTCTCCCTCATCGAAACGCGTAAAAAACCGATCCAAGTATCGTATAAAGCGACGGACATGGCGGATCCCCATGAATTCGGGCGTCCAACGCTGACCACTCTTTCTAATTGCCGACTCAATTATTTGTATCTCGTTTTTCTCTAATGCTTGAATCGATCTTGCTTTCTCGAGAGCTTCAAGTGCGCAATCGTAGTAGTGATATTGTAATAACAAGATGATACAGCGAATAAATTTATCGCGCTGAAAAAAAATGTTTATTTCAGGTGTTGTCGCTAGGTCTCTAAAATAAATCGCATCGCCGCAGACCAATTGGCCTCTCGGACCGCCTAACTCCTTTCCGGTTTTTCGTTTGAGCGACCAATTACTGCGCGCCACGTCGAACAAAACAAACCCTTTTTCTTCCATATATGCGTCAACATCGCGAAAAAGTGGCGCGCCCTCAAACATTCTATTAAACCACACTTCCAGTTCTACGGCAAAGACATTTTTCAGAACGGTGGTTGCTCCATTTAGAATCTTGATCTCGTATCCTTCCGTGTCGATTTTAAGGTAATCTATATCGTCAATTTTTTCCTCAGCCATCACTGCATCGAGCGAGCGCGTTTGAAGCGGGATGCTTTTCGCGATTTCAAAATATGCTGCTTTATGGGTTCGGTTCATTAAGTCATAGTTCGGCTTGTAAATGGAGCTACTGGCTTCTCCGACGAGTAAATGAAGCATTGCAGATTCGTCTTTCTCGCCTAATGCAAAAGGAAGATAACGCACGTTTTTTTCGCCCATAGCGTTCAATCTTTTACATTCAGTTTCGTCGGGCTCAAAAGCAATCACATCGAGCGGCAATTCGCGCATTAGTTTTTTCCACCTTGGATGAACGCCGTATCGTGCGCCGACATCGACGACGCGGAGCGGCTGCTTCATCATTGCCCTCCATTCTGTCATTTCTCTCACGATTGACTTTTCAAAAAATTTTCCGCTTGTTCTACAATCGCTGTTTCATTAACAAGATACATGCAAAAAGGACGTTCTATTTTTTCTAGTTTTTCAGTTTGCTCTGTTCTGCACAAAATATCATCGCATGGCATACAAGGTAACGCCGCTTTCAGCACAACAGCATTCGGGTTTCGATACGGCGCAAATTGCACATCATCAGTTGGACCAAAAATAACGATTTGGTTCATTTGTAAAGCGCCTCCAATATGCGACATCCCTGTATCATTTGAGATTAACACCTTGCAGCTTTTTAAGAATTCTGTTGATTCCAACAACGACAACTCTCCGCACAAATTAACAATTCTTGGATTTTCTGCCCGAATCGCTTCGGCATACTCGCGTTCCGATGACGCCCCTAAGAGAAAAATAAGACAATTGTTTTGAGTTAATCTCTGCGCAACTGTCTTCATTTTTTCTTGCGGATAGGTCTTCAGCATTGCTCCTGCTTTTGTCGCATTTCCTGCCGTTGGCGCAATAGCAATCCAATTGCAACCTCTGTTCCATTGACGAGATAAAATCAACGTTTCTATTTTTAGTTTCTCTTTATCAGATGTATAGACTTCAGTACCTAAATTATCTTTTTCGTTTTCTCCGGTTAAATTTTCTAAGGATTCTAAAAAGAAATCGGCATATCGGGTAGAAATGGTTTCATCTCGTTTTATCACTACAACGCCGTCATACATAAAATTATCTTTTGTTATGCTTTCGGGAGAATCATAAGAGTATCCAATCTTAAACGTTTTTGGAAAGAATAACATTTCCAATTTTAATAATAGCCTAAGCCCTGCATATAAATGGAATACCACATCATAATTTTTTCTTGAAATTGATTTCATATACTTAAACCTTTTCCATAATTCGCTCCACTTAAACTTTGTTGCACCTTTTAAATACCATTCATAAAAATCATTGATATGTAATTTATCTACGTTGGGGTTATAAAGCAAAATGTCTTTAGCAAAGTTTGCTACTAAACATTCTACTTCTGCCTTTGGGAATCGTTTTTTTACTGCTCTTAAAAATGGCGTGAGATTTACAATATCTCCGATAGAAAGTTCTCGTATCACTAAAATTTTCTTTACCTGACTATGAACTGGTCGTTCTCGGCGTCTATTTCTTTTTAGAACGGACAGGATGATGCGGTTCATATCCACGACTGTGTCTCAATTTTTAGCACTTTATTAGCGTTCCAATAACTTCTTCTGCGCGCCTGATAGAATGATCCGCAAAGTAAGCTTCATAATTTGCATCTTTCAAAAATGGTGATCGAAGTGCGTTTAAGTAATCATCTTCGTTATTTTCCCTTATAACCGTGCCCGTTTTAAATTTTAATATCCGTTCCTCCATTAAACCGCCCGATGAAACGATTACAGGCTTATGAAGCATTGCTGCTTTTGTAAGCGTATTACTACTGAATGGAAAATTTATATAGGCTGCGTGGATTATGTCGCATATTTTCATCAAACTATTAAACTCTACTCCATCTTGAAGACGCTCACAGTGAATAAACGTGTTTTCCAAGCCATCCAGTTCTTGAATATCAGAGGACGGGATATCCCCCAACTCTCCCGCCATTAAAAAAAAGAATGACTCCTCTTTTAACTTTTTAGCCGCTCGCATAAAAAGAGATGCGCCTTTTCTCAAACTCAAATTCCCAAGCAGAGCGATGATTTTTCTTTTTTTTGCTTTTTCTAACACGTTTCTAACCAGCGGCAATTCTAGATTTACCTCTGCTTCATCAGTTATATCAGGGAAATGAATAACTTGCTTTTTTAATGCTTTCATTAAGCCCTTCATGCTGTTTTCATCGAGCGTCGCAACAGAAGCAAGTCGTCTTGACATCAATACAGCATGGGGACTTTTCAACAGACGATTCAGATATTTTTTATCAGGCGTTCGTATCCCTTTTGGGTTAAAGTAAACTCCAGACCATTGATAAGGGAAAATTTTATCAACTATGTAGCTATGCATCGCACCGCCCATCCAACTGTCGAGCGTAGGAAAAAAAACAAAATCTATCGTTTTTCTTTCTTGCCTTGCAGCTTGCTCAAGATGAATCGCAGTATGTATCCATAAATAGGCTGACAATAATGTAGCTGATGGCGCATTGCTTGGAAACGCTGAACCAGATGTTGAAACAGACGAAAATAGAAAAGCCAGAAAGCGTTTGCATTCTGATTCGTCGCAATTTTCATATACCCAACACCTCACTTCATCAGGCTTTGGACAGAATGCCCAAACATTCAGTCCTCTCTTGAGCAACGCTCTTACAACTATTTTGAAGTAAGTCGGATGATGTCCTATCCAACCGACGTCCACAACCGCAATTATGCTGTTTTTCTTAATTTCCAACTCTCTACAATTTCTTTAATGGTTTCGTCTATGCCTTTTGTAATATTCCAATTCGGGTAATGCGCTTTCATTTTGCGCAGGTCGCTGTAGTAGCAGATATGGTCTCCGATACGATTTTGGTCAATGTAGCTAAAAACCTGCGCCTTGCTACTATATTTCTCCACAATCTTGAAAGCCTCTAAGATAGAAACACTATTTTCTTTTCCGCCGCCTAAATTATAGACTTCGCCCGCGCGCGGGGCTTTGAAAAATTCATACATAAACCGGGCCACGTCAAGGGAATGAATGTTGTCTCTGACTTGTTTGCCTTTATATCCGAAAATTTTATACTCTTTACCCTCTAAATTGCATTTCACTAAATAACTTAAAAATCCGTGCAACTCTACGCCGCTGTGATTTGGTCCTGTCAAACAGCCACCACGGAGCGCACAGGTTGGCATATTAAAATACCGTCCATACTCCTGAACCATCACATCTGCTGCCACTTTTGACGCACCGAAAAGCGAGTGTTTAGATTGGTCAATCGTAAACGTTTCGGCAATGCCATGTTCATAGTTTGGGTCATCATAGTCCCAGCGTGTCTCCAATTCCTTCAACTTAATGTAATTTGGTGCATCTCCATAAACCTTATTGGTTGACATGTGCACGAATGGCGACTCGGGGCAATACTGACGAACCGCCTCTAACACATTCAATGTGCCTGTAGCATTGGTATCAAAATCGTCAAATGGAATTACTGCTGCACGGTCGTGTGAAGGCTGTGCGGCTGTATGGACAATTACATCAGGTCTTATTTCTTTAATAAGATTTAATATACCCTGCCTATCACGAATGTCTAACTCGTGATGATGAAAATGCTTAATTGTTTCTTGCAATCGTTTCTGATTCCAGCGGGTATCGCCTTGGGGTCCGAAAAAGACAGCTCTTTGGTTATTATCTATGCCATGTATCTCAAATCCTTCATTTGCAAAATACTGGCAAACCTCCGAGCCAATTAGACCCGATGAGCCTGTTACTAGTAGTTTTTTCATATCATATACCCTTCCGACTTGAAGAATGGCCGCCAAAAACTTATATCGTATTTTTCCCATGCGTGACAGCCAAATGGAAGATTATAATTATTTTCTTCATAAGCTTTTGATGGACAACCCTCAAAAGAAAATTTTAATGCAGTTTTAAGTTCGGGCACTTTGAAGAAATTTCCCAAAAAAGTCATACCTAATCCCCAAAACATGTCTTCATTGTAAGGCCATGAGACAGCTATTTTTCTAAATATTTTGGCGTATAAATAAAATCTACTAATCTTTCTTAGAGAAAACCCACCATTTCCAACGATACTCTTATTGGTAATGCCGAATTTTTTAAGGATTCTATGAAAACGCGTCATTATATCTTTCTGCTCATACCATGAAAAGCAAATCCATGGCGCGCCAATATAGTCATAGTTCTGATTACACCAATACTCAAGTTCGTCTCTAAATACAAACGCATCCAGTTGATATATTAATATGTATTCATACTCTAAAAAACGCTGATAAAATTCAGAAGACAGCATTAAGCGGTTATATCCTTGGATACCTGAGAAGAAAGAATCTTCAAAACGCTCTATCGAGAATTTTTCCAATTCTAGCTCCTTACTACTTAAATGTAAGGAATTTGGAGCTACAATTTTTACAGGATGTTTATGCAATACTTTTTTCATCTGAGCAAGTGAAACTTTCTCATATTCGTTTAACACAGGCTTGTACATCGGAATAAGGACACAAACTTTCTTCATAAGAAAAGCTTTTATACTCGCTGAAAATAGATGTATGATAAACATTCGCATTCTCAGATGTCATTTCAACCACTCCTTCACTCTTTACCATGATAATTCTGCGCGTTTCGCAGACACTGGCTATTTTGCTCGTCGGGTGTATTGCTCAAGCTCTTCCCGTAACCGAATGATTACCTCTTGGTTGACTGTCTCTTTTTCTAAGACCATTACATCAGTTGCATTGCATATATTCAACGTCCCGTTCAGATTTGGCCGATTGCATCGGCTACTGGTCTACATCGCGCGCAACTCTCGCCTCTCTTTATCTACTCCCAAACCCCGCGCGTATTATATGTGGAAAATGTCGGTCATCTTAACTAAAATCAATACGGCTGTAATTTTCACATATTCCTACCAATCGCCCGCTTTCTTCTGCAACCCCTTTAAGTATAACCGCCCCTCTTTATCTAATTGTACCATATGCCAACAAACTTTGCTACACTTGTTGTTTGTTTATTGCATTCCTAACTTGTTTCACTATAGTTGAGGGAGCATAGCATAAGAGCAATTTTCATAAATTGATAAAGTTTTATTTGATAACGCCTATCGATCGATGCCGACAGTTGCAGGTGATGGGTGTTCAACGGTTTCAAGGTCGGCATCCACCATCAAGCGCACAAGGTCTTTGAATTTGACTTTTGGTTTCCAACCCAGAAGTCGCTCTGCCTTCGACGCATCTCCAATTAGCAAATCTACTTCTGAGGGACGCTCGTATTCTGGACTGGTTTTTACGAAATCTTTCCAATCTAATCCGACATATCCAAAAGCTTCTTCAACAAACTCTCTAACAGTGTGAGTTTCGCCTGTGGCAATAACGTAGTCGTCGGGTTTCGGCTGCTGAAGCATCAGCCACATTGCTTCAATATATTCTTTTGCATAACCCCAGTCTCGCTTTGCATTTAGATTGCCTAGAACGAGATTTTTTTGAATTCCTTTCTTAATTCGCGCAACGGCAAGTGAAATCTTGCGAGTTACAAATGACTCGCCTCGGCGCGGCGATTCGTGGTTAAATAAAATACCGCTACAGGCAAACATGTTGTAGCTTTCGCGATAATTTACGGTTATCCAATGCGCATACACTTTTGCTGCTGCGTATGGACTTCTCGGATAAAACGGGGTATCTTCTTTTTGGGGAATTGCCTGCACCAATCCAAACATCTCACTCGATGAGGCTTGATAAAACTTTGTTTCCAAACCTGATTGGCGAATCGCTTCTAATAAGCGCAGTGCGCCAATCGCCGTTACATTAGAGGTATATTCTGGAATTTCAAAGCTAACTTTAACATGACTTTGAGCTGCTAAGTTATAGACTTCATCAGGCTTGACTCGCAATAGAAGGTTTGTTAAGTTGCCGCTGTCATTTAAATCGCCGTAGTGTAAAACTAACCTCTCTTCATATTTCTTGTCGGCATGCAAATGATCAATTCTTCCTCGTTGCGTGAGGCTGGTGCGACGCACTATTCCGTGAACTTCATAACCTTTTTCAAGCAAAAATTCAGCAAGATATGATCCATCTTGACCTGCTATGCCTGTAATTAACGCTTTTTTCATGTTTTTATTAAGTTTGAATCATTAATCTCGCTAATTCTTTGAGACCTACTTCTGGTCGCCATCCTAAATGAAACATTGTTTTTGGACTGGATACCAATTTTTTATACTCTGCTTTGAAACCATCTTGTTCTATTACATATTGTTGCCAGTCTTTGCCAATTTCTTCAAAGCAGGCTTCCACCCAATCTCTAATCGTATGAGTTTCTCCGCTTCCAATGACGGCTTCAAAAACACTCTCTTGTTGAACAAGTGTAAGCATTCCTTTCGCCACGTCGCCAGCAAAGGTCCATTCCTTTTCAACGGATAAATCACCGATTTCTATCTTTTCTTTGCTGCCGCCGTCAATTCTTTTGACTGCTTCTGCAATCATCTTGCTGACATGATGCGGTTTGCGCATCGGGCTCTCATGATGAAACAGATACCCTACATATGCTTTAATCCCCAAAGAACGGTAGTATCGCGCGGCATAAACGGATTGTATCCTTGATACTGAATAGGCACTGTTCGCCTCAAAATCATCCGTTTCAGAAATCGGATTTCCTGTATTCTTGAATTGCACGCCGCTGCCTGTAACAAAGACTTTCGTTTTTGGAGATTCTGTGCGGACTGCTTCCAAAATATTTAAAGTCCCTGTGGAAATTGTTTCATGATTTTCAAAAAGCGCTTCGTGCCGCGTTGTAGAATTTGCTGCAAGATGAAAAATGTATGCAGGCTTGTATTGGCGCACCAATTCTAAAACGTTATCCCAGTTAGAAACATCTCCAATCACGCCGTTATCTATGTGACGAGAACGTGAAATTAAAATTGGAATTAATTGAGTTTCTTTACATAATTTAGAGATATAATAGGCATCTTGACCGCCACCAAAGATGAGCAAATATGATTTATGAAGCATAGAAAAAGTTAGTCTTTTTTCAGCGATAGCCAAATAAATGTGTAGTTTTGATTCATACAATGAATTACCTTATCCTTAACATTAAAATCTGCTTCACCTTCCATACTAAATCCATATTTTTTTGCAAGATTTATGAAATCTCTAATTTCTTTTTCAGAAAAAATCAACCAATCCATATCAAAAATTCTCTGATTTTTTGTATCAATTTTGTCTTGCCAATAGTCAGTAGAGGCAATAAAGTAACCTCCTTTCTTTATCAAGCGAGACATTTCTCTCAGGAGAGAATCAGGCTTAAAATCGTGTTCAATAACGCTTGTTGCGGTAACAACATCAAAAAAATCATTTGGGAATGGAGTATGCATAAAATCAGAAATAACATAGTTGATATTGTCGGAAAAAGGCATTTTTTTTACTTTTTGATTTAAATCAACAGCGAATAAATTTTTATAACCGATCTTGTGAAGCGAGCATATAACCTCTGAAGCAAATGCTCCAATGTCAAGTATACTTGCATTATTTTTGAACCTTTCCTCTATAAATTCAATTGTCAGTAGGACGTCCCAGCTTTTTAATACATCTCCAACTGCGATTGCATCTGATGGCTTTCCAATTCGTAGTTTTCTTTGAATTTTTTTTAAAAATTCGTCTGTTTTGCTTTCACGAGTAGACAAACATGAGATTTTACGATCATCCATCACAAAACGAGACTTTTCTATTTCAGCATGAGAATGTAAAACTTTAACCGACATTGTTCTTTAAAATTTTAGTGATTAGTGCTAATTCTTTGCTAATTCTTTTTACAGCTTTTCCTCGCGTCTTCTATGACGCCTTCAAAATGCGCTAAAAATGCTGTCTCATTCCACTCTCTATAAAACGTCAATAATGGCTTTGTGCCATTTGAAATAATGTTTTTAATATTAGATTTTTCAATACAGATTGTCGGCTCAGCATCTCTTATGTGTCTAAACATTCCACACTGATTGATGCAAATTGGGCGTTTTACAGCGAGCGCATAATCAATAACACTAGAAATGCCTTTATCTTTATTCACATCATATAAGAAAACATTGATTGTATTAGATGCTAAAAAGTCCAAAATGCCTTTGTGAGAAAGAAATTTATGAGAAATCTTAAGCTTTATGCCATTTTTTCGTATTCTTGAGCGACATCTTTGCGCGGTTTCTCTTGCAAATGCCGCCCCGTCTGGGTCAACTATATCATTAAAAGGCATTTGAATACGAATCTCTGCGTCATCAAATTCTTCTTGAACAAGATCTATAAGACGCTCAAATCCTTTATCTCCAAAACCAAATCCAAAACTTCCAATCACTAAATTTTCAGGCACAGATTTTTGTGTTGAATAAGGCGGAATAAGTCTCTTTATCCGACGTATTGACACATTATTTTCAACAAGCGTCGGGTCAGGGCAAAGATGGAAATCAAACATCGTCGTATCCATAGAATCAGCCTCTTGCTGTGTTACTTCATGAAATACCCCAAATGCCAACGCTCCCCCAATACGAGTATCTTCCCTTCTAAGCCAAGGCATTGTTGATTTGTAATAGTTGAAAATAATTATGGATGGCTTGAATGTGTTGAATTTTTCTTTCAATTCTAATGCAGAATCACATTCAGCATATACTACATCAAATTTCTTTGACTTGACTAATGTTTCTGATAAATTCACTCCATATTGATGAATTCCGCATTGCTGTTTGGAATGGTTTACAAAAAGAACAGTTTCATTATTGTATCTTTTTTTACTTTTTCCAATATAAGAGCCGGTCAATAACTTAAACTCTCTACTGTTAATATTGACTTTATTTAAATTATTGACGAAACTTAGATAAGTTTTTCTAAGTCTTTTCAAACGACTTCTTAAACGAATTACACTCCTAAATTTATCTACAAAGTTATCTGATTGCTTGATTTTTAGCGTGAACAGGGAGCTAAAATGGCTCTGTGAAATACTTTTCAGTTCTTTTTGATGCTTATCAAGCAGATTGACAAACACGTTTGCAAAAGATTGTTGAGACCAATCCATTTGCATTTGATTTATGCTTTTAACAGAAAAGTTAATAGATTCTCTTAGACTCAGTTCAGGGTAAGGTTTGATATATTTGTGAATGTGCCTGAATGTCTCATTTGCAGATACGGCTAACGGTCTGCCTGACACGATTGCTTGGTCTGTCGTTGCGGCAAGTCCGGGTAGATTTCGGTTGTAGAGAAAGCAGTTTAAAGTATTTTTTGCACACCAGCGAATTAAATCGTCTTTTTCCATATAGTCGTGAGTTACAATAACCTCTATGCCGGGCTTTGCAACGGCTTTTGCCGCTTGCCCCATTTGCTTAGCTTTTTCCTGTCCTTCGGGGTGTGCGTATGTTCCGAATGGAATATTTAATTTAACGATTGCTTTTTCAAACTCTTTATTCACGGCTTCTACAACCAGCTCAAACCCCTTTCCTGAAGTTGGAAAGCCGAATGAGCCAATCGTTGGTATGTCAGATTCAATATATGGTTCAAGAGCTGGCGGCTTTTCTAAAGGACGCGGGAAAGCATAAACGTTTTTGTAAGGCAAGTTGATGGTTGGGTCAAGGACAATATAAGCGTCAAAATCATGGCGCGGGCACATCACGAAGGGGTCTTGCGGTAGAACTTCCAAAACAATTGTGGCTTTTAGACCGGGAAGGTTTTTTACGCAAGTTGTATCCAACCATCCCATCGTAATTTGGTGATAGTTGAAAATAAAGAAATTATAATTGATTGATATTTTCCTATTCTCCGCATTAATTTCTTGGTAGTCCAAATGATATTTATCTGAAAGAATTAGCGCATTATACGCCATTTTGCCAGATTCATAAATACTACATTCGGCTTTCCAAGTATTTAAGAATAGTCCTCTTAATTTAGACATTAGATGTTAGACGTTTACTTTTTTACAACATCAAGCTCCGGAAGCGGAAAGATAAAACCGGTTCCTCTTTCTAAGGCCTCTTTTTCGCGCTCTAAGAATTCTTCTTTAAAGTGCCAAGGAAGCACCAGGTAATAGTCTGGGTTCATAGCGCGAGACTCTGCTTCGCTAATAATTGGAATGTCCGTTCCCAAGGTTTTTGCCCCGTATTTGTCGGGATTACGCTCTGCTGCATATTCAATTAGGCGATGATCAATATTGCACCATTGCAAAATCGTATTGCCTTTTGTAGATGCCCCATAGATATGAACTTTCTTGCCTTCTTCTTTGAGACATTTCAAGAAATGATATAATTTTTCTTTTTGCGTGTTGATTCGCTCTTGGAAGCGTATGTAAGGCTTGTCGGTATCCAATTCAAGGTCAAATTCTTTTTGTCGCGTCTCGCTGATTAATGAGCGATACTCGGGCTTATCATAGATGTTATTTACGCTATGCGTTGCAAAGCAACGAATACTGCCACCGTTAATGTCATTATAGCTAATTTTCACAATTTTCATATCTGCGCGCCTGACGATATTTTCCAAAACCGCAAAACTGTAGTATTCTAAATGCTCATGGCAGATTGTATCATAAGAGTCGAGTTCTAACATTCTGGGCATATATGACATTTCAAACACCCAAATTCCTTCAGGAGTTAGATACTTTTTAATGTTTTTGACGAAGTCGACAGGACTTTCTAAATCATAAAACATGGCGATAGACGTAATAATATCCAGAGATTTCCCCTCAAGCGCAATATCTAACTTTTGAGATGGAAAAATATCCTGAATAACCTTTGCGTGTTTCACTTCCTGCGCCACATCGGAAGGATCTATACCGAACTTTTCATAGTCGGCAGGGTAGTTTTGAAGCAATGTGCCGTCGTTGCAGCCAATATCTAAAACAGATGCTTTGGCTTTCTTTCCTGTTAAATCGATAATTTCTTCAACAATTCCTTTTAGGTGATTTCTCATCGTATTATTTGTGCCTGAGCGATACCAATATGCGGCGTAGAGAATTTCAGGCGGGACGCTATGCTCCATTTGGAGCAAGCCGCATGCTTTTTCGTCTCGCGTTACGTCGCAGCGTACCAAAGTGCAGGGAATTTTACGAAGCGGGGGAAGTTCTTTACCAGGCTTGACAAAAGAGCCTTGCAAATATTGCTCTCCGAGGTCTACTACTTTAGTCAGCGCGGAAGAACCGCACACCCTACAAGTTTTTCGATAGCCGATGTGCATAAGGTTATATTGGTTGCTTTAAGTGATTTTTTTGTTATGATTTTGCAATAAAGAAGCGCCGTTGAACCGCTTTAGCCATTTCTTGAATGAGCGACTTCAGGGAGTAAAAATGAATCACAAATTTCAAAAAATGTAATAACTCTTTAATTCTGCCTGTTTTCAAAAACAGCTTGAGCGTGTTTGGAACTCTGTTTATTGGGATAATAACCGGCTTGTGATATCGCTCTCGCACTTTAAGAAAGCCATCTATAATTATTTTATCAATTATAGAAATTATCTCGTCAATTTTACTGTCGTCTATTTCAATAATGTGGTCTGACGGCAGTCTTAAAAAATAATGATCAACTGACATCGAGGCAAGCCAATAGCTTCTGTTAATAATCTGAATAGTTGGAATTATTTTAGATGCGGTTGAAGTCATTAGCCATGATATGCCGCTGGAGCAACCAATTAAAAGAGAGCAATACTTAATTAACTCGGCATTTTCTCTAAAAGATAGCAAACTTGCGTCAATTAGTCCTGATTTTACGCTTTCAAAAGGAATGTTGGATGACAAAATAACCGCTGTATCCGCGTGCCTTTCTAGGATTTTGAGCGATAGTTCCTTTGCCTTGTCAGGGGTCATATTTGATTGTCCTGATTTTGGAGCGGATTCAATCAAGATAACGTGCTTATATTTTGATAAGTTATTTTTATCTGCAAACCTTTTAACGTTCAACTTTTCTTCTTCTGAAAGAAATAAAAGCGGACTTACGGGAACGGTAATCTTTTTGCCAAAGGATCGAAAGAGAAAAGAGCGGGTTGTCAAAAAGTAGTTGTGATAATTTTTTGGCGTGAAGTCAGTAATAATCACTTCGTCATAATCGCCGTGTTCTAATTTTAACATGGCCTTTTTCTCAAAAAGCTCGCGCGCAGGCTGTATTTCTTCGATGCTTTTTACATCAATCTCCCATATTTCATCAACATAAGGGTTTCCGTCAATTATTTTTTTATATGGAGAACCGATTGCCCAAGTGATGTGGCATGATGGATTTTCTTGTTTTAACTGCTTTACAAGCGGCGTAACAAGCAAACAATCGCCGTTCGATGCAATTTGTCCAAATAAAATTTTCTTGCGACTTGTCGCTTCAACCGTATTCATGACCGTTGCTTCTGAATAGCCTGCTGAAATTGTTTGTCAATTCTATCAATGCACTGATTACGCTCTAAATTTAAAACGGCTAACTGCTTAACCACTTTATTTTTCTCGTCGGCAGGCACTTTCTCAAATTCATAAACTTTCTCTTGCTCGTGCCAGAGCCTGCAATTTACATCGGCAAGTTGAGCAAACACCGCGCCAATATCGCCGCTCACTTGCGCAACCTCATTTCCTTCTTTTTTGTATACTTTATTTGCTGAAAATGTCATTCGTTCAATCGGAATTAGTCCCGAAATAGCTGCTTGTACATATTCGTTAATTTCATCTTGCAACTGCTTTTCCTGAGTTGCAAGGCTTGCAAGCCGATCAGCATCTTCCGAATGATATTGCTTTAGTTTGACAATGGTCAATTTATCGCAGAGCGAACCGAGCGTTTCAGCCATGACTTCCTAGATATAATTTTAGGATTTATTTGGAACTATCAAATAATTTTGCGCATTTATTAATTTATCAAACCTATAATCGATACCAAGAACAAAATCAACATATTCTTGAAAAGACAAATTTAGATCATCTTGAAATAGCCATTCAAATTCAAAAATAATTGGCATTTTATTCTTTTTAATCGTCTCTACAGCCCCTCTCATTCCCAGCAAGTCGTATCCTTGAATATCAAACTTCATAAAACTAATTTTCTCAGCGATTTCTAAACTATCAATTGTTATTGTTTTGACTTTTCTGCCATTATTTCTGTTAGGATTCGGACCGTAAGAACCATATGTTTGAAATCTTTCAAAGTCTTGTTCTGGATAAAAATGTATCTCATTATTTTTATCAGAAACCACACCAAAAACGGCTTGAACATTTTTACATCCGTTTGCTTCAATATTCTTTTCTAAAATACTAAATATAAAATCATCGGCTTCGAATGAATATACTTTCCCTTTATTATTTAAAAATTTTGATAGCAAGATAGTCATCTGTCCAAAGTTAGCTCCAACATCTAGTACTGCCGTATTCTCATGAATGAAGCCTTTAGAGACGTCCAAAATATCTTTATCAAATATTTCTCCCGATATTATTGTTCGAGCGATTCCATCGCCTTTAGCATCTGTCGGCAAGTAGTAATTTCCTGTTTTAGTTTCATAATAAGTCAATTCTTTTGTTTTCTTAGATTTCTCATTGTTTTCTAATTTTAATTTAACAATATCATAACCAATTTTATTTAAAGTTTTTTTAAATAAATTCTTAATCATTTTTAGAATTTTTATTTAATAAAATCACGCGAATATTTAAATAAGCTTATTCCGCCAAAACGCTTTTCTCTACATTTGAAATATTCCACTCAAGAGAAGGTCTGACTGCTCCATTCATTAAACCGCTAAAGTTATTACGAGAGGTTTTAAGAGTTCTAGATAAATCTTCTTTAACATTGAACATTAGTGCGTTGTCAATATAGAAATGAACGCGAACATGTCCGTCGCAAGTCGCCATTCCAAGTGATACAAAATAAGTTTCAGCATTCAAAAAATTAGCTGGCAGGTTGCACTCCGCACTATATTCACCCGTAGTTATATTTTCAGATTTACTTACAGGCGCCATTGCAATAAATGCAAGTTCGCCAGAACTTAAATAGAAATTTAATTGTGGATAAGTAAACGATTGTTCGTCAATATGTCTGCTTTTTTTTATTCTATAGCGCATTCCTATGGTTACCGGCTCGTCAATACTAATCTCTGGCACAATTTCACCATTTTTATTTTTCACATATCCTTCTAGGAGAATGACAGTTTCATCTCCAACTGTTTTCGATTGATTTTCGTAATTAACTTTTGCAGGTGATGAGCTTTGTTTATTGTAATATTTGAGAATAACATCTGAAGGTTTCCCTGACTCAACCATATACCCTGAATTAAAAAGAAACGCTTTTGAACAAAGCGAGGTAATCATTGGCATACTATGACTCACAAACAAAATTGTCCGACCTTCTTTGCTGGACACATCGTTCATTTTGCCCAAGCATTTTTTCTGAAACTCTGCGTCGCCAACTGCCAAAACTTCATCGATAATCAGAATTTCAGGTTCTAAATGCGCGGCAACGGCAAACGCCAAGCGAACATACATTCCTGACGAATAATGCTTGACGGGCGTATCAATAAATTTTTCAATTCCAGAAAAATCAACGATTTCATCGAACTTTCGTTTGATTTCAACTTGCTTCATTCCCAGAATTGCGCCGTTCATAAAGATATTTTCGCGTCCCGTGAGTTCAGGGTGAAATCCCGTGCCAACTTCCAAGAGGCTGGCGACTCGTCCGTTAATCGTAATTTTGCCCGTCGTCGGTTCGGTAATACGAGAAAGAATTTTTAGCAAGGTAGACTTTCCCGCGCCGTTTCTGCCAATAATGCCAACCGCTTCGCCTTTTTTAATTTCAAAATTGACGTCTTTCAACGCCCAAAACTCTTCGGCTTTATCAATGGCATCTTTTTTGCCAATCAATTTGTTGAACGAGTGTTCTAACGTTCCTCTCAAACTGCCGCTTTTTTTCGCGCCAATATGATAAAACTTAGACAAATTTTCTACTTTAATCGCTATATCCGACATAATTTCTTAGATATTCAAAAGCCTCATTGGATAGAGTTCTCTATTAAACGGATTTAAAACAAGGGCTAAACTTTCTAAGGTGGTCGCGCCAAGCAAGGGTTCGTCGCCTTCGTTCCCAAAGATAACAGGCGCGCTGCCGCCGTTTCCATTCAACTCAAAGTAAGCGTCGCCGATGTCGCGCTCAATTTTTGTGCCGTCGGCTAAAACAAATGTCATTTTTTTGTATGGCTCAATTCCCAAGTCGCTTAATATCTTCGCGGGAACAAGACTATAAACCGCGCCTGAATCAATCAAAAATTCTAACGTAATGGACTTTTGCGACTTTCGGCTTTCTTTAACGGCAAGCGTTTGGTAGACGAGCCCCATTTTATTTCATCGTTAGTTTCGGAAGATAAGGCGTTGCTGGATTAACCGCGAGTTTTTGCTCTTTTGGCAAAATAACACAGGTCCATTTCCTCCATTGGAATTGAGCCAAGAAAAATTTTTGTTTAAACAATGTCAGCAATTTCGCCTTCGCTCTTTTTGAAATAATAAATACTTGAAAGAAACAACAAGACTGAAACAACAAAGGAGATTATGCCATGATTATTCAATGGTGATGCAAACAATGACCAACGAAAACCGTCGATAATTCCCGCCATTGGATTTAAATAATAGAATATCAGATATTGTTCTGGCACGAGCGATGATGGATATGCCACTGGCGTTGCATACAGACCTAACTGCACGATAAATGGCAATACATATTGTAAATCACGAAATCGTATCGTCAGCGCGCTGAGCCAAATTCCGATTCCGAGACCCGCAACAATTGTTAAGGCAATAAATCCAATTGATGCAGCGACATTGAGCGACGGAATAAATCCATAAAACAACATCATTCCGATAAGAAACGCCAACGCGACTAAAAAATCTACAAACGCGGCAATTGCTTTTGAGAGCGGAATAATAAGACGAGGGAAGTAAATTTTCTTGATCATGCCCTGCGCGCCAATGACTGAATTTCCTGCCTGCGACATCACGTTGGAAAAATACGACCATACACTCATGCCTGCCAGCGCATAAAGTGGATAAGGAACGCTTCCTGTGTCGACTTTTACAACTTTTCCAAAGACAAGCGTGAAAATCAATAGTGTCAACGCCGGTTGTAGAAATGCCCACAACACGCCTAAAACTGTTTGTGCATAGCGAACTCTGATGTCTCGGTATGCTAACATCCAGAGCAGTTCGCGATACTCGAAGAGTTCTTTGATGTTGAGCGCAAAAGCACTCTTATTTGCGTCAATGACGATTTGGCTCATTTATCTACCAATGCTCCGTTTTCATTCCAGATGAGCAACGCGCCATCGGCTTTTAGTTTTTCTTTAAGCCGTTGATATTCGTCAGCGTTGAGTGTCAAGGCGCGAATTTTCCGATGAATCATTTGCTCTGTTTTCACCACCAACTGGTTCAAGTAGTCTCGATTGATTTCTCCCACAATGACAAGGTCAATGATGCCAGAGTCGTTTCCCTCTGCATAATCTCCTGTGATGAACGCCATTTCCACTTTACCTAAACGCGCCAACACCGACTCGATTAGTTGGTCAATGCCGAGATATTTTTTAACAACGCTATTGAGTTCGGGAAAAAGCGCGTGCTTGACATTGGCGCGATACAACACTGTTCTGCCGTCGCTGCGCGATTCCAACAGCCCTGCTTTCGTCAATCGGTTCAGCTCGACGCGCACAGCGTTGGTCGATTCGCCAAACTCTTCCGCCATTTCACGCAGATAGGCTTCCGTTCCGTGATTCAAAAAGAATTTCAACAGAAGTTTAACTCGTGTCTTCGATGTAATCAGCGAATCCAGCACATTTTTGTTTATTTGTTTTCGCGTCAAATATAGCACATCTTTATGAGTAAAAAAAATACTCAAAAACAAAAAAACGTAAGATACCTTTGGTAAATGAATGTTGCCGTGAGAGGATGTTCAATCACTTTGGTTTCCAGTTCAAAGTTGTGGCTGTGTCATTCTGAACGCCGTGAAGAATCCACGCGTTCAGCTTTTGTTGCTTGCGTCGGCAGTCTCTCTGATTGGAAAGAGAAAGGCGTCCAGTTAGAACGCCTTTTTTGTTGGGTATGCGGTCAGTTTTTCATCATACCGCGCCCTGCTCTGCCCAGCGACTTTTCCAAGTTGGCTTTGGCGACCAAGTAGTCATACACGGCTTGCAAATAATTTCCTTTAGCTTGGTTGAGCGCGAGTTCCGCATCGGTTAATTCCAGCGCCGAGCCAATGCCTTGCATGCGCCGACTGCGCGTGATGGCATAGCTGCGTTCTGCCGATTGCACGGTTTTAGTTTGAACCTCAATGCGCTGCTGTGCTTCGGCAACGTTGGTGAGCGCGACATTTAATTCGGCGCGAATGTTCTCGCGAACGTTCTCGAGCTGTGTTTCGGCTTTCAGTTTATCAAGTCTGGCTTTGGAATACCTTGCTTCATTTTTGAACCCCGTAAAAATCGGCACAGAGAGTTGCAACGCGGCAGAGACGTTGGTTCCCCATTGATATGAGCCGATGTTGAAGTTTGTTTGAAGCGTTAAGACTTGTGCTTGCGCGACGAAATCGAGCGTCGGCAAAAAGTTAGAGAACTCTGCTGCGATTTGCTCATCGCTTGCCTGCACATTGAACTCGAGTTGGCGAATCTCCGGTCGAGTTGATAGCGCTTCTTGGTATGCCTTGTCAAACGATAGGTCAAAAGACGCGTTATCGTAGCTGAGCGAATCGGACAAAATCAACTCTTCGTTAGCTGGCAAGCCGATGCGAGTTTTGAGGACGGTTTTTGCTGTCTCGACGCTGCTCTGCGCCTTGATGAGCGTTGGACGTTGATTCTCGACGGCGACGAAGGCACGCAGTGTGTCGATGTCCGATGCAAGCCCTTGCTTGTAGAGCAGGCGCACATCTTGAAGTGCTTGCATATTTCGCGCAATGCTCTGCTCCAAGAGTTTGACGTTTTCTTGTGCAATCAGCACGTCGTAGTAGGCTTTCTTGACTTCGGTAATGGTCGTTGCCAAAGAGGCATCGTAAGATTGACGTGCGATTTCATCGACGACGCTCGAGGCACGAATGCCCGCAAAAATTGCGCCGCGATAAATCGGTTGAACAAATTGCAGCGTTGCATTGACGCTGTTGATGTCGGTGGCGACAATTTGTGTTGGCGCGCTGCTCCCCCCTGTTGATGCGCTTCCTGGAGGACCGCCAAAGCCGGCTGGAAAAATGAAGAAGTTGGTGTTGCGAAAGCTATGCGCAAATTGTCCCGTTAGGTTCAGCGACGGATAGACGTTTCCCCATGCTTCGCGGACGGATTGACTGGACTTTTCCTGTTCTAATTTTGCCACCTTCAAGTCGCGGTTGTATTCCATCGAGAGCGCCAGTGCATCGTTCAGGTTCAGCCGCCGCGTCTGCGCCTGCGCTGCGCTTGCAAAGAGCACGGCAACCACTATCGCCGAAAAAACGCCCAAGTTGTTCATCTCTTTAAATTTAAGTTTAAATTTTCCTGATTTTTATTTTTCAAAAACGACTACAAATGACTGCGAGTTAGAAAATGACTCGCGGTCAGTGTAACGCACGACCGTCGCCCAAAGTTTCAGCCTTTCCAACTTTTGATGTCTCTTATTTAGTTGTCTCTGCGGATTGAATGGCGGCTTTGAGCGACGCCAGCTTTTCGTCGGCGTATCGACCGTCGCTTTTCCACCACACTTTCCCAGATTTGTCGACGAGCAGCACGTAGATACGGTCTTCGCTTGGCAGGAGAAGCGGCTCTCGGAAATTCTGCGTGTTGGTGTAGAGCGTGATGGTCGCCTTGCGCGCGTTCACATCGAGAATGCCGGCTTTCATCCAATTGTCGATTTGCCCGCGCATCAGCGTCCAGAGCCCGCCGATTGTTGGCAGTTCATAGTATCGCACCGATGGATTTTCCCTAACAATTTCTTTTACTTTTGGCAGCCAAGTATCGACATCGTATTGCTGTTCCATTTTGAAGGCAATGAGGACGATGTTGAGGTCGCCCTGAAAATCTTTCGGAAGCGTGAATTGCTCGTCGGCAAGGTTGCTCGCAGTTATGGTCGGAAATTGCCCAAGCGATGGTTGGCCTAACGGCGATGTTTGTGCGCGAGACGCATCGGGCGTGAGCAGTGTTGAAATAAACATAACAGTGATTAGAGTTTTCATTGTTGTTCGTCTTGAAAAAATTAAACGACTATCCTCTGAATACGCTGGCGGGTTCGAGTTTCGTGATGCGGCGAATGGCGAAGATTGCGCCGATGAGCGCAAGCAACATCGTGCCGCCGAGCAGCGTTGCTCGAAACGACACACTGTAATCGAACACCAAACCGGCATTGGCGACGCCGCTTCGGAAGCCTTCCAAGAAAAAGGCGCTGACGAGGAATCCGATGACGGCGAACATCACGGCTTGCGCAGCGATGAGTTTGGTTACGTAGCGATTCGTCGCACCGATGGCTTTGAGTGTGGCATAATCTCTAATGCGGTCAATCGCCGCTGAGTAGAGCGTGAGACCGATGATGAAGAGTCCGGCGATGACGGCGAAAATAATGAGCGTTCCTGTCGATGCCGCAATGCCCGACGTGTTGAGAATCGTCTCGATGGTCGATTGGGCAAGGTCGTCTTGCGTCCATGCGCGCACGCCAAAGATGACGCGGTTGATTTGGTCGCGCACCTGCTCGATGTTGGCACCCGACTCGGCTTCGACCAAAAACGCGCTGGCTTTCGTCGGCGACACTTTTCCCAACGCTCTGGCGCGCTCGATAGTGGTAAAAACGTAGGCACCGCCGAAGCCTCTGGCGTTGCGCGTTTCCGCCGCGACATAGACGCGCTGCCCTGCGATTTCAAACGCATCGCCGAGTTTTGCGCCGCCCAAAAGCTCGCTGTCGAACACATCGACCGTTACCGCGCCGTCGGGCAATACATCGAATTTTGTTCCGCTTGCAATGTTCCATGCGCCGCCTTTGAAATCGGGCGCGCTTGCGCCGACGAGCGTTACGGGACTTGATTTGCCGTTTTGAAACTTTGCCGTGCCGACGGAGACGACAACGGGCGAAACACGCCTGACGCCTGAAATGGCCTCGAGTTCTCGACCGATGCGCACATCGAGCAGCCCAAGCGCGTTGGCGTCGGTCGTGCGATTATCGACCACCCAAATATCTGCGCCCGCGTTTTTTACATAGCCCGCCATCAGTCCCGTCAGGAATGAAAAGATGCCGACTTGCTGCCCGATGAGAAAGACCGAAATGATAATTCCGACCAGCGCGCCGATGGACTTCGGCTTATCAAATTTGATGAAATCAAACGCTGTTCTAAGCATAAATTTTTTCGTTAGGTGTTTTTAGTCGTTGATTAAAATCACGCACTCGACGCGCGAATTGAGCAAAAGTTTTTCCGCATTCAAGAGCCTGATGCGCACCTCGCGCACGCGCCGGTCTTCGAGGTTTGCGCTGTCGTCGGAAAACAGCGATTTCTTTTTGAGATACGGCGCGACGAACATCACCTCACCAACGGCGAGCGTGTCGCTTCCGCCTTGCGTTCTGACAAACGCTTTTTGTCCCAGCTTGACACGGCTTGCGAAGAGTTCATCGACTTCGGCGAGCGCGGTAACATCGCCCGTCGGTGCAAAGTCCGCGACCTTATCACCGCTCTGCACCGACTCGCCAAGCGATAAATCCATGCTCAACACTCTGCCGTCCAAAGGGGCTTTGACGATGCGGCGCTCGGCTTCAACGCTTGAAATTTTCGCGTCCGCCGAAAATTCGTTCAACCGTTTTTGTGCCGATGCCAGACTTGCTTCCAAGCGCTCCACATCGACCGCAGCGGCGTCGTAATCGGTTTTGGCGTCGTCCAATTTTTGCTGCGTCTCGGCGCCGGAAGCCGCCAAGTTTTTCACCCGCTCATATTTTTGTTTGAGGTTTTCCGCTTTGAGCATCGCGCTTTTAAGCGAGGCTTGAATCATTCGGATTTCCTCGACTTGCGTGGCGACTTTGGTTTGCGAGAGTCTCACCCGAGCGCGTTCCAAGTCGTTTTGAAGTTCCAAAATCGTTTCGCCCTTTTTGACCGCGTCGCCCGCTTGTTTCTCGATTCGCTGAACAATGCCTGTTACATCGACCGAAAGCGCTGCGATTCGCCGTTCAGGCTCGACTCGACCGACTGCGACGATTTTTGAAATTTTAAGTGCTGACGGCTCAACCGTCTCAGCTTTGACCGATTCGGGCGACGCGCTTCCGCCGCAGCCCTGATTTATCACGGCGAAAGAGCCGATTGCGACAAACAACCACAAGAGATTTTTCATTTGTAGATGATGTTTGATGTGTTTGAAAAAACTGCGTTTGATGGTTTTGATTCACTGTGCCGCCGACGAGCGCATTTCGCCGACGCGACCTGCTTCCCTGACGATTCCGTTCTCGACTTCAACCACGCGGTGCGCGTAGTCTCGCAGCCGCGCATCGTGCGTAACGACGGCAAGCGAGCGACCTTTGTCGGAAAGGTCTCGCAACTCTTTCATCACCGTGCCGACGGATTTGGAATCGAGCGCGGCGGTCGGCTCGTCGCAGAGCATCAACATCGGTTCGCTCACGAGCGCGCGCGCAATGGCAACGCGCTGTTGCTCGCCGCCCGAGAGTTGCTTCGGCAGCGATTTTTTTCGGTGCGAAAGCCCGACAAACGCAAGCGCATTCTCGGCTTTCTCTTTGGCCTCGCGCGTTGATTTGCCTTGCAGTTCCAATGGCATCATCACGTTTTGAAGCGCGGTGAGCGGCTGAATGAGATTAAAATTTTGAAATACGAACCCAAGTTTATTGAGCCGAAGAAATGCAAGTTCGTCATCGTTGAGGTCGCTGGTGTTGATGCCGTCGATGAGCACCTTGCCGCTCGTTGGATAAATCACGCAGCCTAAGAGTGAGAGCAGCGTGGTTTTACCCGAACCGGACGGTCCAACGATTAAGAGCAATTCGCCCGACCGAATTTCGAGGGTCGTCGGCTGGAGCGCCACGATTTCGGTCTCGCCGCTTTTATAGACCTTTGAAGCGTTTTCAACTTTTGCAATGACCGCCATTTGCCCGGAAGTTATCGTTTATGAAAAGTGTAGCATTTTGGAAATGACAAAAGATTTTTGCGCAAAACCACGCAACCGTGCCAGTTCCGCTTTAACAACTTTTTTGTTACAATTTTAATGTTTTTTCGTAACAAAAGCAACTTTGTTACAACTTTTTTGTAATTTTTTTGTATAATTTGAACCGTTTTTGAACCGTTTTTATTCTAAAAAGTGCAATAAGCGCAATAAACCTTTTGAGTAAATGCAGGAGAGGTATCAACAGTTGGCGGACATTGTTCGCCTTTGGAGCAAATACGAATCAGAGACCTCGTCGCCCGATATTGGCGACTTTGGACGCTGGTTGGCCGCGTCGCATCTCTCGAGAAGTGGCGAACCGGCGGAGCCATCATCCACGCAACCGCCCACGACAGACACCCTTCCGCTTTCGCAATTGCCGCAGATTAGCGATGTCTACGACCAATCTGACCCTTTGCATATCCCGATTGAAGCAGTTATTCTGACGCTTATTCGTCGGCTGTATCGGTTTAGCTCGATTTACTCCAAGAAAGCGTTGGCGGAGTTTGAGCTGGGCAGCAATGAGGACTACGTGTATTTGCTCTCGCTGTTTTACGATATGCGCGAACCGCGAAAGAGCGAACTCATCGAGGCGCACTTGTCTGAATTTTCGAGCGGAATTGAAATCATCAAACGGTTGATGAAAATGGGCTTGGTCGAGGAATTTGACGACATAGAAGACCGGCGCTCAAAGCGTGTGCGAATTACACAGAAAGGGCGCGAGGTGATGTATAGGAGCATGTCATCGCTGAAGGATATTTTGGTAACGCTCTTTACGGGAATGCGCCGCACGGAAAAAGAACAGTTGGCGAAACTGATGATGACGATAGACGAGCGGCATACTGCCGTGCTTGATGTGATTAAAGAGGGCAATTTGAAGGATATTCTCTCTGCATTGAAACAGGAAGCTTATAAGCGCGAAGCTATGATCTAACATCAGTATAAAGATTCGGATGTTTGACGGTGAGCAATTGCTTGAAATCTTCAATAACCGACATGTAGTGAAGTTTGTCGAAGTTGGTTAAATTTGTTCGCAAAGATACTAAAATTTATTGGTTATATGATAAAAATTTGTTAGCTTGCAGGCGATTTCGACAATTAAAATGTTATCGGCAACCAATTTTGACGACCGTGCAACAAACAAACTGACAGACGACAATGACACAAAAACTTTACTCTTATGTTTTACGGTATGACGATGGAGCAGCACCCAATCCTTTTTGGGGGACTTGCACATTGACAATTTGCAAACCTGACATTAGACGTGGAGCAAACGTTGGCGACTGGGTTATCGGGACAGGTTCTAAAAACTCACGATTAAAGGACGGCAACACTTACGACCTTTCAGACAGTGTAGTTTATGCAATGAAAGTGACGAAAAAACTTTCGCTTGCTGACTATGACAAACATTGCCGACAACATTTAGTAAAGAAAATTCCGAAGTGGTTCAACCGGGACTTTCGTTTGCGTATGGGTGACTGCATTTACGACTACTCGACAGTCAACCCACCGACTTTGAGAAAAAGCGTTCACAACCAAGACAACGTAAAACGGGACTTGGGCGGACAGTTTTCACTTTTATCCAAACACTTTTATTATTTCGGTGACGAGCCAAGACCTTTACCGCAAGAGTTGAAACATATTATCAGACGAGGACAAAAACATTTAGTGTTTGACGACCAAGCGACAATAGAAAAATTTGAAGAATGGATTTCAAAGTTCACTAAGAATAAACTTTATTCACAACCACAATTGAAATTTGAGTTTGACTTAGCACCGTCAGACGACCAAATAGCAAAATGTGCAACACGACATTTAGAAGATTAACGAAATGGAACAACGACAACTAACATCGGACGAAAGTTTGGCAGCCCATAACAGCGGGTTTAAGAAATTGGCGGTTCAGTGGTTAAATCAACATTTGTTCTTCGTATCAAGTTCAGTGCTGGCAGACAGTTTTGTGCTCCGAAATCGCCAACTTCTTAAACCCGCAAACCGTTGTGTGCAAGGTTAAAAGACAGACTGCACCATGAATATAATATTGATTTTAATAAAAACATAACCTAAAAAATTAGAAGGTAAAATATATGAAAATTCAAAAAGTTAATG
>Ga0272446_1001749_pt1 | contig 31040 bp, 30 predicted proteins | sample YNPCB0061_FD_194587 | JGI IMG/M metagenome (GOLD analysis project Ga0272446, IMG submission 194587) | Hot spring microbial mat communities from Yellowstone National Park, WY, United States - YNP-CB-006-1 | ecosystem: Environmental > Aquatic > Thermal springs > Hot (42-90C) > Sediment | place...
GCCCGGCGGACCACCAAAACCACCACCACCAAAACCACCACCGCCCGGCGGACCACCAAAACCACCACCACCAAAACCACCACCGCCCGGCGGACCACCAAAACCACCACCGCCCGGCGGACCACCAAAACCACCACCACCCATGTTGGCAGTCATGCGTGCGGTGTTGCGAGCGCTGAATTCGAGAAACTGCGCTTTGGTCATGATGCCGGATTCCGGCAAGGGTTCGGTACCCATCCGCTCGGCCATTGTTCGGCTCATCTGGCGGAACATGGGGGGAATCTTGCTCAAGTCGAGGGTATCACCCGTGTCACCAGTCTGTGATTGCATTAGGGTCCAGGTGCGTTCCGGATCGAGACCGCCACGGCCACCACCAAAACCGCCGCCGCCAAAACCACCACCGCCCGGCGGACCACCAAAACCACCGCCGCCAAAACCACCCTTACCGCCACCAAAACCGCCGCCACCAAAACCGGGGGGGGCTCCTCCACCGGGTTGCAACTGGAATTGCACGCCGCCGCCGCCGAAGTCACCGCCGCCTCGACCGCCTTTACCACCTTTGCCACCAAATTGAGCGGTGGATTGTGTGGGGTTCAAGATGATGATGAGTCCGAGAAGGAAGCAGAAGCCAGCCCATTTGAATCGCATGGCGGCACCCCAGAATTTGTGGGTGGTTGTTCTCAATAACGATAATACTCGTCAACCACATCCTCTGTCACCGCACTTTGGCGCAAGTCTCATGCAGCTTTCAGAATTGGCGATCCGGACACAATCCGGTGGGCGGCGGCGACCTGGATCTGCTCTTCCTGTATTCCATTGCTGGAGAGTATTTGCGTAAACTAGACTGGGTTCCGATAAGCGATGAGGAAGCAGTGGGAGGCAATTTCTGTGTCCATGCCGTTGCTGGTGGAGTTGTACGACCGGTTACCCGAACTGCGGCCCGGAGACGACGAGGAATTATGGGCGGCAGGGGTCCAGGAAGCCCTGCGCGAGTTCCGCACGGCCGTCCGGGAACGCTATACCGAAGGCACCCTCCAACGTTTATTGCAATCGCCCGACATCAAGACCCGGCGGGCCACGGTCTTGGCCCTGGGCTTGATCGGCACGATGGATTCGAACCCCCTGCTGGCTGCGGTGCTGCATGATCGCGATCCGATTGTGCAGCGCTTCGCGGCCGATACCCTGTGGGAGGTGTGGTTTCGGGGTGGTACGGCGGAGCAGAACTGGCAGTTGCGGCAAGCGGTAGCCCAGAGCGACTCAGCGAAGGCCCGCGCCGAACTGGACGAGCTGATCCGCGTGGCCCCCCACTTTGCCGAGGCCTACAACCAACGAGCCATCTGGTTCTTCAAGCGGGGGGAATACGCTCGGGCCGCCGACGACTGCGAAACAGTGCTGCGGCTCAACCCCTACCATTTCGGTGCCGCGGCCGGCCTGGGCCAGTGCTGCATGAAGATGGGCAAACCCCGCACGGCGATCCGCGCATTTCGGACGGCATTGGAAATCAATCCGGCCCTCGAACATCTGCACGATACCATCCGCAGCCTTCAGGAAGCGATCGAACGCGGGGAATGAGATCGCCTTCGGTTGGGACGGCCTGACCAAACCAACACCTCGGAATTCTCCGACTTTGGTTGCCCCGCTCCATCCCGGCTGGTACGCTGCCAGCCAGAAGCATCACCCTGGATGGAGGCGACCATGTCCCTGACCCTCACTTCCCCTGCCTTCGCTGATCGCCACGAGATCCCCGTAGATTATACCTGCGAAGGGGCCGACATCTCACCGGCCTTGCAGTGGTCGGGCGTTCCTGCCGGCACCCAGAGTCTGGCCCTCATCGTGGACGACCCCGACGCACCGGACCCAGCCGCTCCGAAGATGACATGGGTTCACTGGGTGCTGTACAACTTGCCACCTAACTCGACGCAGCTAGCCGAAGGGATAACCTCCGACGAGTTGCCACCCGGTACGCTGGAAGGCAAGAACGACTGGAAGCGAACCGGTTATGGCGGCCCGTGCCCTCCGATCGGCCGGCACCGCTACTTTTTCAAACTGTTTGCCCTGGACACGGTGTTGCCCGACCTGAAGCACCCGACCAAGGCTCAACTCGAACAGGCCATGCAGGGCCACATCCTGGCCCACGCGCAGCTCATGGGGACCTACCAGAAGATCCGTGCCGAGGACCGGTAAGCCCGGGCGGTCCGGCTTGTGGGGCCGGCGTTTCGCTTTGCAACATCTGGTCGGTCGGTTACACTTCGAACTGGCTCCGTTGATCTTTTACCCGAGTCCGCCACCATGCTGCATCGTCTCCTGAGGCCACCCGCAAGCCGGCCAGGCCGACAATCCCGATCGCCCTGCTTGAGCGTGGAGCAACTCGAGGGCCGGGACCTGCCGACGACGATCTTCGGGCTAGTCGGGTCCCGCATCTTGATCTTCCAGGCGGATAATCCTCAGGTGGTTCAGCGGTCGCTCCCCATCACGGGTTTGATCGATTCGACGGAACGCATCCTGGATATTGATGTGCGTCCGGCCACCGGCGGGCTGTATGGCCGCAGCAATCAGGGTCGGCTCTATCTGATCAACCCCCTTAGCGGATTTTCACTCCTGATTGGCAACGGGAATCAGGTACCGACCAATTCGGTACAGGCGGGCTACGACTTTGACCCCATCCGCGACCAGATTCGGGTCTGTACCAACACGGGGCAGAACCTGACGATCAACCCCACCTTCGCCTCGCTGATGAGCACGGATCCGGCGTTGGCGTTCCGCACGGGTGATGGGAATCAGGGTGCCCCGGCCCGCGTAACGGGTCTGGCTTACTCCAACAACATCGTGTTTGGTGGTTCGACAGTGCTCTACGGCATCGACTACGGCCGCAACGTGCTGGTGACGGTCGGAGTTTCCTCGCCCAACGATGGGCAATTGACCACGGTGGGCCGCCTGGGCCGGGCGGTAGGCGTACGGATCGGATTCGACATCGTCACCCTAAACGATGGTACGAACGTGGCCTATGCCGCACTCCAGCGTCCCCGGCAATCGTTCTCGGGGTTCTACAGTATTGACCTGACGACGGGGTTCGCGACTCTGATCGGCACCGTTGGCAATCGACGCCTGCTGACCGACATTGCGGTCGATATTCGCAACACCGCGGGGTTCGGCTTCCCGACTCTCCCGTCGGGCCGCCTGGCCGGCATGACGGGGGGAAGCACGACCGGTATCTCTTCGGCGATGGTGCCCGACTTGCCGCCCCCCAATCCGAGTTTTCTCATTGGTAACCAAAGCCCCGGCTGGTTCACACAGGAACCAACCAAGTTGGGCTGACGCCGTTCAAGCGGCATCCGCCCCGGAAATACGATCGGACTAACCCGTATCGAGAATCCCAAGGTGCCCCATGTCCAGTTCCTCGCCATCCGCCCCCGACATTCCGCCGATCAAGGAGTTCAAGTCGGCCCAGTATGAGTTCAACGACGAACAGAACAAGCAAATCGCGGGTCTGGCCGATGCCATGCGAGTGACGGCCGGCCTCATGCAGCTATTGGGGCTGGCCTTGGTGGTGTTTTTTGCCTTGGCGCTGATTCAATCGCTCCAAGCGAGCACCGGGTACGGGCCACCGATTGGGCTGGGAGCGGCTGCCCTCGTGTGTCTGTGTATTGGCTTCTGGACGGGCAACGCCGTCGGCTCGTTCCGCAAAATCGTCGAGACCAAAAACGAGGACATCTGGCATCTGATGAATGCGCTGGGGTCGCTCCACAACATGTATGCCTTTCTCCGGCTCATCATCCTGGGCAGCCTGGTTCTGGCGGTGATTGGGCTGGCATTGGTCGTGTCAGCGTTTCTCATCAGCAAGGAGGCAACTTAAGGCGAACCAACTTGCGAGTGTAATCAACGGCGGCGGCACTGCTCAGCAGCACGGTGGCACTGAGCAGCCAAAGCGGAGCCTGATTTTCTATGACCAGTACCACGAGCAGCACGAACTGAAGGGCAGTGGTCGCCTTGCCCAGCGCGGAAGGTCGCAGCCGCCGGCCCACAGCCCACTGGCCTGTTGCGGTCAAGTAAGCTAATCCCATCAGAACAACCAGGTCGCGGCAGGCCACACCCAGCGCCCAGAGGGGGCGAATGGCTCCTTCCGCCAGGAGAACTCCGGCGACCGCCAGAACAAAAACCTTGTCAGCCAGGGGATCGAGGAGCCGACCCAGGTTGGATTCCGCACCCAGCCAGCGTGCGGTCCAGCCGTCGAAGGCATCGGTGATCGCGGCGAGCACGATCACCCCCCAGCGCCAGTCGGCGGGCAGAAGCGGAAACGCCAGCCCCAGAATCAGGCGAGCAACCGAGAACGCATTGGGGAGGATGTGCAATGTCGTGCCTCGGCCACCGTTCCGCTGTTACTTGCGGTGCCTGATCTTGGAACGCATCCGTCGCTTCTTCCGCCCGACCTTTCGTCGCCCCGTTCCGCGCCGACGGGCACCCATGAGGTTCCTCCTGTCCGTGTGATGAGAGCGTTTTCCCAACGGTGAGGCGGCTCGATTCGACAGGCCAAGCTGGGGCGGGCAAGGCAAAGCCGGTAGTGGCTGGGACCTGCCTCGCACCCGATTGACACTTCATCACCGCTTCACCGACCCGAAAAACTATCGAGTCTGTGTGGTTATTGGCCATGCTGGCAAGACCGTCGTTGTACTCCGCCCGGCAACTGCCGACAAGTCCCGCCCCCCGGCAGGAGGGACGGTTCGGTTCAAGCTCCCGATTTCGCAAATCGGTGTGGTTCAACGAAGTCCCGCCTCGCCGGGAGTCGATACAATTCTCATGCTCTACGGTCGGCGATTGCTGGGTGTCAAGGTGTCGGGGTTGTCCGGACTTTACGCTCCACATATACTTTCTACTCGTTTCCAGGGATAGAATCCGGCCCCGGATGTCGGGATGGATGGGTTTCGATGCGATTCCACCTGATCGACCGGATCGTCGGCTGGGAACCTGGAAAGTCGTTAACTGCCTCCAAGTTTCTCGCCCTGGGCGAAGAATACCTGGCAGATCACTTTCCTCGCTTCCCGGTGATGCCGGGCGTGCTCATGCTCCAAGCGTGTGTCGAAGCCGCTTCGTGGCTCTGGCGGATCACCACCGCGTTCGCTCATCCGGTTATCGTGCTGCGTGAGGTCAAGAGCGTGAAATACGGCACGTTCATGCAACCGGGTCGGCGGTTGGAAATCCTGGCGGAACTGACCAAGACCGAGGCCAATACCGCGACTTTCAAGGCCCGGGGAACCAACGATGCCGGTGAGCAGACGGTCGCGGCTCAGATAACTCTGCTGGGCTATCACCTCGCCGATCGGGGCCCCGCCGGCGTGGCCGTGGATACAAAATTACTCGAACACTGGAAAAGCCAATGGGCCTTGCTCACGGGTCAATTCCACACCCCGTGAACCCGATTCGCACTGCTGAGTGCAACGAGATGAATCTAATGACGCTCAAGGATCAAGTTGCCGTGGTGACCGGTGGCAGCCGAGGCATCGGCAAGGCCATTGTGGAAGCGTTGGCTCGCGAAGGGGCGAAAGTTGCGTTTGTTTACAAAGGTAGTGAAGAATCGGCCCGAAAACTCGAAGCCGACATCACCGCCGCTGGCGGGCTAGCCAAGGCCTATCAGGGCGATGTCAGTGACCCGGCTGCCGCCGAGCGGATTGTCGAGGCGGTTCTAGCGGATTGGGGCCGAGTTGATATCTTGGTGAACAATGCCGGGGTCATCCGTGATAAGCTGTTCCTACAAATGGAAGCGGATGACTGGAATACGGTGATGAGTACCAACCTCGGCGGCGCTTTTGCTTTCTGTAAGGCCGTTGCCAAGCCGATGGCATTTAAGCAACGATCGGGACGAATTATCAACATCTCGAGCGTTGCTGCCGAGCATGTAAACACCGGCCAGGCGAATTATGCCGCCAGCAAGGGGGCCCTCAACAGCCTGACCCGCGTCCTGGCCGTCGAACTGGGCCGCCGCAACGTCTTGGTGAATGCCGTCGCCCCGGGGTTCATCGAAACGGATATGAGCCAGGCGGTTCGGAACATGGCTGGTGAGGACAACTTGAAGAAACTGATCCCGGTACGCCGATTGGGCAAGCCTGAAGACATCGCCGCGGTGGTGGTGTTTCTCGCCGGCCCGGGTGCTGCCTACATCACCGGTCAGGTGATTACTGTTGACGGCGGTCTGAGCCTCGGGGCGGTTTCCGGCTGAGACCGAGTTGGAGAGAACCCCATGACGCATGATGAAATCTTCGCGAAAGTCCGCACCACGCTGATCGACGCGCTGAACGTTGAAGACAATGAAGTCACCCCGACAGCCCGGCTGAAGGGGGACCTCAACGCCGAGTCCATCGATTTTCTCGACATCGTCTTTCGGCTCGAAAAGCAATTCGGGGTTCGCATTCCCCGGGAGGAGTTGTTTCCGGAATCCATTTTCCAGGGCGATCCCAAGTTCGTCACGGATGGGAAGGTCAACGCCGAGGGGTTGACGGAACTTCAGAAGCGGATGCCCTATGCCGACCTGACCGAGTTCCGCAAAGATCCGCGCATGGACAAGATCGAAGACTTGTTCACCGTTGATCTGATCGTTCGCTATCTCGAATCCAAGGTAAACGCCCGCTAATCGTTGGGAAGCGGGGCCTTGCCCACGAACGACCACCGCACCCCGGGGAGGTGGTGTGATGCGCTGGACCTGGATCGACCGGTTCGTGGCGTTTGAGTCCCGTCGGTCGGCCGTTGCTCTCAAGAACCTGAGCTTGGCGGAAGATCATTTTGCCGATCATTTCCCCGGCTATCCGGTGATGCCCGCAGCCTTGATTCTCGAAGGATTGGCTCAGACGGGCGGCATCCTCGTAGGGGAAGCCAATCAGTATCAGAAGAACGTGGTACTGGCCAAAATGTCGGCCCGGTTCCATCGCGACGCCTTGGCCGGTGAACAACTCACTTATTCCGTGACGCTCCTGGATCTTAACGATACCGGTGCCCGGGTAGGAGGAACGGCCCACAGCGGCTCGGCTCTGGTCGCCGAAGCCGACATCATGTTCGCCCACGTCACCCCAAACCAACTGCCCTTAGGGCTCTCGGACACCAAGTTCGTATTCAGTGGCGAACTCGAACATCTCCTCCAGCAGGCCGCCGCCGTGGCCCAATCGAAGGCCTGAGTTCGAGCGATCCCCGATCCGATTCGATATTTTCCGGCCGATTGAGCGGCTCGATCGTGATTTGGCATTTGTTTTGAGTTTGTCGCCCACAAGGGATAATTGCTTTGGGCTTAGTTGTTTATGATTTGATTTTTAGAATGTGGGATTTCCCACCGTGGTCACGATACCGATTTTCCTGTCTTTTCATATACTGTTCGGGATACAGTACCCCCGTGGCAGGCGGAACTGAGCTGGTAGGAGGGGTTTTTCTCAGTTCTCCGAGTCCGGGTGGTGCTGATTGATGCCGTTGATTTTGATGAGATTACGTGTTCAGCGGTTCCGTCTTTGATGAACCCCGGTGTTTGTGAGGCCCAACCGCGTGATGGACATGGCGACTAATTCCCGCCGGACCGTGCTCACGGGGTTTGGCGTGATCAGCCCGATTGGCTCGGGGCCGACGGCGTTTTGGTCGGCTCTGGTGGCCGGCACTCCCGGCGTTCACACGATTCGTTCACTGGATCCGTTTGCTTTGCCATCCCGCATGGCCGGTGAAGTGCGGGATTTCTCGGCCAAGGCGCTGATCGAAAAGAGTTATCGGCGCACGCTCAATGCCATGGCCCGAACGGTCGAGTTCGGCGTGATCGGCTGTCAGCTCGCTATGCAGGACGCTGGTCTGGGCAAGGGAAGCGTCCGGCCGGATCGGATTGGGATTGAGTTCGCTTCCGTCATGGGAGCCACCGAATTGGACGACTTGGGGCCGGCCAGCGTTCGGTCGCTCAAGGCCGACGGCAGCGGACCGGACATGGCACTCTGGGGCCGCGAGGGGCTGACCGAGATGCCGCCCCTGTGGATGCTCAAGTATTTGCCGAACATGCCGGCTTGCCATGCCTCGGTCATCTACGACATTCAGGGCCCCAGTAATACGCAGATTCCGGGCGACACGGCCGGGGCAGTGGCGCTGGGGGAGGCCGTTCGCATCATTCGCCGAGGGGCTGCGGATGTCATGCTGGTGGGTGGTAGCGAGGCCAAGGTCCACCCCTTGAGTCTGAGCCGATTCAACTTGTTCGCTGAGTTTTCCCGTCGGAATCACGACCCGGAGGGAGCAATCCGACCCTTCGACCGGGACCGCGACGGCACCGCTCCAGGCGAAGGGGTAGCAGCGTTTACCCTGGAATCGCTCGATCATGCCCTGGCCCGCAACGCGAAGATTTACGGTGAAGTCGTGGCGGTTGCCAGCGGGGTTGATCGCACGTTGGCGGGGCCCGGACTGGCTCGTGTGATTCGCAACGCCCTGGCACAAGCCGGCATCCAACCCAGTGACGTGGATCATGTGAATGCTCACGGCTTAGGCACCACGACTGGCGATATTTTCGAGGCTCGCGGTATCGCTGAGGTGTTCGGGTCCGCGGTTCCCGTGTTTGCTCCCCTGAGCCGATTCGGGAATCTCGGGGCGGGCTCGACGATCATGGAACTGGCCTGCAGCGTGCTGGCATTGCTACACGGGCAATTACCAGCCACGCTCAACCATCAGAACCCCGATCCCGCCTGCCCGATTAGCGTTCATACCGGTGAACCGCGGCTTGTTAACAAGCCTTATGTGGTGAAAATCTCGTACACCGACCTGGGACAGTGCTCGGCGATCGTTGTGAAGCGGTGGGAAGGGTAGCCAGACGGCAGCCCCGCCCTGCCGAGGGCGTGCCCATCGGCGGGGCCGGGCCGGTTGTTCGCGGTGAGGTTGCTGTATGCGTCGTCGTGTTGTCATTACCGGCATGGGGGTCATCACCCCGCTCGGCCACACGGTGAACGATCTGTTCACCAGTCAGGTGGAAGGGCGGACCGCGGTGGGCCCCATTACCCGTTTCGACGCACGCACCTTCCCGACGACTTTTGCTTCCGAGGTCAAGGGCTTCGACCTGAGCAAGTACATTCGGGATGCGGATCGGTATCGCAATTGTGGCGTGAACACGCTTTTTGCACTCGGCGCGGCCCGACAGGCCCTGGAAGACGCCGATCTGCTCGAGTCGGCACACGGTGACCGTTCCCGGATGGGGGTTTATCTGGGCTCTGGAGAAGGCAGCGACGAATTTCCCGGTTTGGTCCGTGGCCTGGCCGGGGCGAGTCTGAAGGACGGCTCTGGGCGGGTGAACCCAGGGGAGTTCGTTCGCCTGATGCTCGGCTACATGGACGGCGCGCGGGAACGGGAACAGGAGATGTATACCCCGGCGGGTCACGTTGCCCAGGCTTTTGCTCTTGAGGGGCCTAACCTGGCCTGCCAGACGGCCTGTGCGGCCAGTTCGCAAGCCATTGGCGAGGCGCTGGACATCATCCGGCAGGGTGAGGCCGACGTGATGATGGCCGGTGGCTCGCACAGCATGATCCACCCACTGGGTATCAGCGGCTTTAATCGGCTGACAGCCCTGTCGCAGCGTAACGAAAGCCCTCGGACGGCCAGTCGGCCGTTCGACCTGACCCGCGACGGTTTTGTGATTGGGGAAGGGGCCGGGTTGATTATCCTCGAAGAGCTTGAACATGCCCGTAATCGCGGTGCCCATATTTATGCCGAGTTGACCGGCTACGGCACGACGGCCGACGCCTTCCGTATGACCGATCCTCATCCCGAAGGCCGTGGCGCGATTCGGGCGATGGCCGATGCCATTGCCGATGCGGGCTTGAAGCCGTCCGACATCGGCTACATCAACGCCCATGGCACGAGCACGCAAGCTAACGATGCGACGGAAACGGCCGCGATCAAGGCCGTGTTCGGCGAGGCTGCCCACAAGGTGCCGATTTCCAGCAGTAAGTCCATGCTGGGGCACTTGATAGCCGCTGCAGGGGTCGTGGAACTGGTCATTAGCATCATGGCCCTGCGACAGGGGGTCATCCCACCGACGATCAACTACCAGACACCCGACCCGGCGTGTGATCTGGATTATGTGCCCAACACTGCCCGTGAGATGCGCTTCCGCCATGTGCTGAGCAATAGCTTTGGCTTTGGTGGTCAGAACATCTCGCTGGTGGCCTCGCGGTTTGTGGATTAACTGGTCAGCACTACGATTGCGCCGGCTGGTCGTCCTACCTACCAAAGAGGCCTACTTCTTTAACTGTTCCCAGTGGGGAGGTACCGCCTTGGTCTTCTGGCTCTGGTTCGGGCTGGCTGTGATCGCTGTACCGCCGATCGCCATCGGCCTGGTCCTGGCGGCGCTGTACCTCTACATCCGCCTCAAGTACATGGGTTATCTCCTGCGGATCTTTCAGGAGAAACCTCTGTTCATCGTGCCCCGGGGACAGCGGCCGGCCGATGCCGAAGACGTCACCATCAAGGCCAGCGACGGCCTATCGCTGCGCGGCTGCTATCTGAAAACCACGGCGCCCCAGCGCAAAGGTGTGATTCTCTTCGGCTTGGAATTTGGCTCGAATCGCTGGTCCTGCCAGCAGTATTGCGCGAAATTGCGGGCCGCCGGCTACGACATCTTCGCGATCGAACCACGCAACCAAGGAGACAGCGAGAAGGATCCCAACTACGAGCCACTCCAGTGGGTGACCGACCGCGACGTGGCCGATACCCGTGCGGCCATTAAGTATCTCCTGTCGCGCCCGGATGCCGACCCAAAAGGTATCGGCATTTTCGGCATCAGTAAGGGGGGCGGCACGGGGTTGCTCGCTGCGGTCGGCGAAAAAGCCGTTCGCTGTATTGTCACCGATGGGGCCTACGGCACGCACACCACCATGGTGCCCTACCTGAAGCGCTGGATTCAGATTTACAGTGATCGCAAGATCATCCAGCGGGTACTGCCGACCTGGTTCTACGGCATCATCGGCATGGTGGGAGCCAAAAAGGTCGCTCGTAACCGGGGGGTGACCTATCCGAGTGTCGAGAAAGCCATCAGCCGGTTCAACAATCCGCTGCTGATGATTCATGGCGAGAACGATACGTACATCCGCCCTGAGATGGCCAAGGCCCTGTTCGACCGGGCGACCGGCTTGAAGGAACTCTGGATCGTCCCCAACGCCAAACACAACCAGGCACTCGCCGTGGCCGGCGACCAGTATCACGCTAAAGTGGTGGCCTTCTTCGACGCTCACCTGGCCAGTGTCGGCCCACCCAGCACCGGCACTGGCACGCACACGCCGCTGGGGTGATGGCAAGCGGCTCGGATCTGACATGTCCCTGAAACGCTTCCTGCTGGTTCGGTTCGGCCGGCTGATCTCCTACCCCATCCGGCGACAGTTGCACCTCTTTGAACTTGCGTGCCAGAATCCCGAGGCGGTGCAGACGGAGTTGCTCCGGCGCATTCTCCGCAAGCAAGCCGGCACGGACTTCGGTCGCGACCACCACTTCGCCGACGTTCGCACCGTCGGCGAATTCCGTAAGAACGTTCCCGTTGCCCCCTATGAGTACGTGGCCCCGTACATCGAGCGGGTCCAGAAGGGCCAGACTCCTGCGCTGCTCGCCGATCGGCGCGTGCTCATGTTCGCGCTCACCAGCGGTACCACCGCCAGCCGCAAACTCATCCCGGTGACCGACGAGTACCTCGCCGCTTACCGCCGCGGGTGGAACATGTGGGGCGTCAAGATGTACCGGGACAACCGCGGGCGGAAGGTGGCCATGCGCCCCATCGTGCAGATCGTTGGCGACCCCGAGGAGTTCCGCACCGAGGCCGGCATTCCGTGCGGCAACCTGTCCGGATACACGGCGATGGTGCAGAAGCGGCTGATTCGCTGGATGTACGCCGTGCCTTACGTCACCGGGAAGATCAAAGACGCCAAGGCCCGGTACTACGTTGCCCTGCGGTTCTCGATCGGCCGCAACGTGTCGCAGTTCATGGCGGCCAACCCCAGCACACTGGTGCAGTTCGCCCGCACCCTGGACGTTGAGAAGGACTCGCTGTTACGGGACTTACACGACGGCACCCTCCGGAGCGACCTCGACATCCCCGCCGACGTGCGCCACTGGCTGACCCGGAAGCTACCGCGTGACTCGAAACGAGCGGCCCACCTGCGCGCCATCGCGGAGAAAACCGGTCACTTGCTGCCGACCGACGTCTGGCCCGTCGAGGGCACCGTCATCAATACCTGGACCGGCGGAAGCATGGGGCCTTACTTGCGGCAACTTCCCCGGTACTTCGGTGAGCCACCGGTCCGTGATCTGGGCTTGCTCGCCAGCGAGGGCCGCATGTCCATCCCGTTGGAAAGCAACACCGCCAGCGGTGTGCTCGACATCTGGTCGCATTACTTCGAGTTCATTCCCGAAGGCGATATCGACTCATCGCAACCCACGGTGCTGGGTGCTCACGAACTGACCGAGGGTCAAAGCTACTACATCGTGCCGACAACGGCCTACGGCCTCTACCGCTACCACATCTCGGACCTGGTGCGGGTAACTGGTTTCTTCGGCCGCACACCGCTGATCGAGTTCCTGGGTAAGGGTCACCGCTTCGCCAACCTTACGGGCGAGAAGCTGAGCGAATATCACGTCACCCAGGCGATGGATGCCGTGGCCCCCCGGCTGGGTCTGACGATTACCGCATACAGCCTAGCCCCCATCTGGGACGACAAGCAGCCCTACTACGGCCTGTTCCTGGAAGAGCAGGATACCCGGGATGAGGCAGCAGTGCGGCGGTTCCTGACCGAGTTCGATCGCCAACTCGGCGCGGAGAACATCGAATATGCTGCCAAGCGCACGAGCGGTCGGCTCGGACCGGTGCGGGCACTGGTGATCCCCACCGGGGCGTGGGCGGCCTGGGATCGGGACCGACTGGCGCAAACCGGCGGCTCGCCTGAACAGTACAAGCATCCGTGCCTGCTCGGCGACCTGAAATTCCGCGACAGTATGGCAGTACGGCGCGAGATCGGTGAGGTCCACGCCGAGGTTTAAGCGGCTGTTCTGATCGCTACGGTTGTGATGAATGCTCTGATCGGTTTGGGTTTGAGTCGCCTGTGACTTCACTTGGGGGCCAATCACCCGAACTGTTCCGCGCAAGTTCTCATCTTGCCCACGTTATCATGGGCCGCTATGGTTCGTACTGGTGAGCCGCCCGACTTCATCATGGACACGATGTATGAGCCGCACCTGCACGCTGATCCTTCTTGTCCTACTGGTAGTCGGCTGCACCCGTTACGGAACGAACCCGCCGGGCAAACCCTTTGCCCGCAAGCTCCGATCTGACCCCAACGCGGTCATTTCGCCGGGTCCGTCAGCAACGAACTCACCACTGGCACTGACTGCGCCGGTTGCACCTGCCGCGAGCCATCCCCCGGAACCGGTCGGTCTGGCTAACGGTTTTCTCGGCTCACCCCGCAACGGTGAAATCGTTCCCGCGGGAGGCTCTCCAAGCGATCGAAATGAGGCCAATGAGGCAACGGATGCTGAGGGATTTCCCCCCCGTCGTCGACCGATCCGATCTGAACCGCCGGCGAAGCAGCCACCCGTTCCGCCGAAAACTCCCAACACACCAGCACCACTCCCGCCAGTTTCACCGAAAACTCCGAACGCTCAAGCACCAGGCTCATCAGTCCCCGCCGATACGGCCCGACACATCGCCGAGGTGAAGAAACTCGCCGAAGCTGCAGCTGCCAAGTGGGCCCAGGTCACGACATACGAATGCGTCGTCACCCGTCGGGAACTGGCACCGAACAAGGACATGAATGAGGATGTCGTGCTCTACCAGTTCCGCAAGGAACCGATGGCGGTGTTCATTCGCAATATTGGAGCCACCGGAAAGGGTCGGGAGCTGATTTACAACCCAAGTAAACACGGCGACAAGATTTACGTCATGCTCGGCGAAGGCGACCACAAATTGATGCCCGCGGGCTTCAAAGCCCCTCCCGTCAGCCCGGACGACCCGCGGGTCAAGGAACGGGCCCGCTATAGCATCCGCGAGGCCGGCTACGGAACGCCCATTGCCCGGGTCGCCAACTGGGTGGCCAAGGCGGAAACTGGCCAGATTCCGTCCGACGCTTTGACGTTTCTGGGCGAAGTCCAGCGGAAGGAGTACCCGTACCCGCTGCTCGGTGTTCAGTTGAAGCTCCGCCCTGGCGACGAACCGAACATGCCCAACGGCGGCACACGACAGTGGTTCTTCGATCCCAAACCGGATTCCCCCTCGTACAACTGGCCGGTGTTGATCATCGCTACCGAGCCGAACGGCAAAGAAGTCGAATATTACCTCTTTGAGAAGTTCAAGTTTCAGGTGCCATTCACGGATGCGGACTTCGATCCGGCCCGGTTCCGGAAGAAGTTAGGTAGCTGATCCGCCGCATCGAGCGACAGCCTGACAATCGTGCTAATACAATTCGATACCGCTTGACTGCTGCGACCTTCCTCGGCAGGCCTGCCAGCCTGACATCTTACCTGTCCTGGTGTCAGTTCATCCTCCTAGTTAACCGAAATTTCCGACTTGATTCCCTGTTCCCATCTGACGTATGTTTCAAGTGTTACTGCGAGGGCCGGATTCTGCTGACGAATTCGGCATCGAGTTTGCAGTCACCCCGAACTGAACTTTGACTCTTCGTGTTGTACCGGTGTTGGTGCTCCGGCTACCACGGGGAGGTAACGTGGCATGGTGTTTGAAGCACAGCCCCGTGAGGGCTCCAGATCGGAACAGCGGAACCGGTTTTCGGTACTCATCGCGGACGATGACCGCGGGATCCGGGAAACCTTGGGTGAAGTACTGGAAAAAGAAGGTTTTCGCACGGTCCTGGCCGAAGACGGCAACAAGGCGGTGGAACTGGTTCAAGTGGACCTGGTTCACCTGGTGCTCTTTGACATGCACATGCCGCGGCTCACAGGTCTGGAAGCCTTCACGGTGATCCGGCACACGCTCGATCGGGTTCTGCCCGCGGTGCTGATGACCGCCGATGCAACCAATGACCTGATTCGTCAGGCGTTTCAGGCTCAGGTGTTCAGCGTGATCCCGAAACCGGTCAACTTGAACATTGTGCTTACGACGCTGCGGCGGGCTTTGACCAAAGCGTATGGCCCGGCCGTTCAGCAGCCACCTCCGATGCCTCCAACGACCTGACTAATTTGCAACTGATTGCAGTCTATTGTGCTACCAGGAGATCCGATTCATGAAACTCGTCCCTCTCAATGACAAGATCTTGGTGGAACGCCTCGAAGCCGACGACAAAACCGCGGGGGGCATTATTCTGCCTGACACCGCCAAGGAAAAACCCAAGCAGGGCAAAGTGCTAGCGCTGGGTGAGGGCAAGGCGCTGGACAACGGCAAGCGGGCAGCCTTTCAGGTGAAGGTCGGCGATCGCGTGCTATTTTCCTCCTATGCTGGCAACGAAGTAACCCACGAAGGCAAGGAATACCTCATCATGACGGAGGACGACGTGTTGGCAGTCGTGGACTGAGAACCGCGTTTTGGTCACGGGGGTTAGCGACCGGGTTTTTGGGTCCCGGGTTGCTGACCCTCTGAATTTTTCATACAGTTTCCAAAGCTTATTCATTTCTCGAGGCAAGAACGCTGTTGAGCGTCCCGTCCAGATTCTGCGCAAAGCAAAAGAAATGACTTGCGAGTGGGGTTGTACTGCTTATATTGAGAGCGCTGTTTCTGTGCCAGGTCACGGAACGGTGCTTGTGTCTGGTGAATCCTGCGGTCAGTACCTGCTCCACTGGTCGGACGGGGCCTGGGACATGCCGGCAAGCGGTACTCGGTGAGTTCGGTTTTCGTATGGCTACGAACATCTACGTCGGCAACCTGCCTTGGGCCACCACGACAGACGACCTGTACGCCATGTTTCAGCAGTACGGCCAGGTCACCCGGGCACAAGTCGTCACGGATCGGGAAACGGGCCGATCGCGCGGGTTTGGGTTCGTTGAAATGCCCAACGAGGCAGAGGCCCAAGCAGCGATTGCCGCTCTCAACAACCAGCCAATGAATGGCCGCCCCCTGACTGTAAACGTCGCCAAGCCCCGCGAAGGGGGTGGCGGCGGTGGTTATGGTGGAGGCCGGCGAGGCGGCGGCCCTCGAGGTGGCGGGGGCGGCGGCGGATATGGTGGGGGCTACGGCGGGGGCTACGCCGGTGGTTACGGGGGCGGCGGTGGGGGCGATCGGTACTGATAGAATCCGCTTCCGAAGCTCTTACCAACTGCCTATAATTATACGTATCGCAACGTGCGACGTGCAGCGCCCGGTTTGCGCGGTCTTTGGACCCGACCGGGCGCTTCGCCTTGGTGATTTTCCCGTGGGTTTACTCCGTGGAGGTACTAGCTGACTATGGCCAAAGAGGAAGCAATTGAAGTCGAGGGCCGCGTCAAAGAGGCCCTCGCCAACACTCAGTTCCGCGTCGAACTGGACATCGGCGGCGAGGTCATCGCCCATGTCGCCGGGAAAATGCGCAAGAACTTTATCCGCATCATTCCGGGCGATCGGGTTAAAGTGGAGATTTCACCTTACGATCTATCTCGCGGCCGTATCGTCTATCGAGGACGATAACTTGAGTCAAACTTGCTCAACTCCCTGATTTTTTTCTTGACGAAACTGCCCGGACTCGTCACCTTATCCTTGCCCCCGGAAGACCGGGTGGGATCACCTCACTTGTGGCCAGGGAGGGTCACCATGTTCATTCAAACGGAATCGAAGGCCCAGGGTTGGCGTGCAATCGCGATCTTTGACGACCGGCCGGATGCGCTCATTTTTGTGGGCCGCTCCTCCACCAATGTTCGCGAGGAGTATGCCGAGGCATTCCTCGAATTGTTCGACGACGAAGAAAAGGAACACGTGATTTCTATCCAGTTGCAGCAGTGGAGCGGGGCACCCGACGCCGGCCGCTGGATTCAAAAAAACACCCTCAAAATCCCAGCGCCCGCTAAGGCTCGTCTGGCTGCCTGATTTGCTACCAAAACCTCCGGTCTCTGATCTGTGTCCAAGCCCACGGATTGCTGTCCGTGGGCTTCGTTATTGCTACCGGGCTTGCTTCCACTGCTCGGGTAACGAACAATGAAGGTAAGGTTGAGTGGATCATTCACTCGATAGCCAAACCGCCTCCGCGGCGAGGTTTCCCCGATAATTGGGGGGAACCAGCTACAAGGAACCCACATCATGAACTCATACGCTTCGCTGTGCGACGATTTCGGGGTGTCCACGTACCTGCACGGCAAGCTGGATATGCCGTCCAATCGGGAAACTGTTCTGCACTTTTTCGAAGCGGTGCAAAAGGCTTTCCCCAAGATGACGGATTTCGACAAGCGAAATGAAGATGAATTTCTCCTGGAAGAGGATCGGGAAGCCGGTAGCTATCGCTGGACCTCCTTGGACAAGCGCCGACTGTGTGCCGGCTTTGTCAACCCGCCGACGTTGGACGATGCGGATGCCCACATTGAACGAATTCTGGAGCTGGCCCCCTACCACCTCGATCTGACGAACATGCAGACCGAGTTGATGGATGTGCTTTACTATTTTGATTTCCTCTACCAGGGCAACCACGACGAGGTGGTCGCAGAGGCCCTGGCCAGCGGAACTCCCCTCGAGGGGCTGTCCCAAATGCCCGCCGCCCGAGTCCTGCATTACCAGCCAACCATAATGCTGGCGCTCGACGATACGTGCCAACTCCAGTGCCGCTTGAGCATCGAAACGCGCACCAGTGCTTATCAGGTACGAACGGGCCAGTTTCCCGAAACGCCCATCTCGGTGTACTTCACGGTGCGGCAATTTTGGGGCAAGCAGCCGTTCAAAACTTATGCCGAGTCCTACCAGAACCAACGTCGGCTGCTCGATGAACTGGTGAATACCTACGTGATTCCCAACATCATCAATCCGCTTGCCAAGGCCATCAGCGCCAAACAGTAGCGGCGACAATTCGGCGATTGCGGATACAACGATCCAGGTAGTAGGCGGACAGCCGGGGCTACCCCGGCTGTTGGTGTGCAGGTTCTACTTTTTGCTGAGCAACCGATGACAACACCGGCCCTTACCCACTTTGCACGCGGGTTGACCGCCGAGACCGCTTTCGATGTCCTGGCGGTTGCACGGAAGTTGCAGGCCGCTGGTAAGGACGTGATCACCTTGCAGATCGGCGACAGCCCGTTCCCCTCCACGGCCAACGCAATCCAGGCGGGTAAGGCGGCCATCGACGCCGGCCAGACGCGGTATGCCCCATCTTTGGGACTACCCGAATTCCGCGAGACGATTGCTCGGACGGTGCAGGCCGAGTTTGCAATTCCCGCCACGGCTGACCATGTGGTCGTGGCTCCGGGGGCCAAACCCTTTGAGCAGTTCTTCTGCGAACTGTTCCTCGAACCGGGCGATGCCGTGCTCGTGTTCCAACCGGCTTTCCCCACCTATGAGCCGAACATCGCCCGTCGGGGTGCCCAGCCGGTTTATGTACCGCTCCGCCAGGACAACGAATTCCGCCCGGATGTGGGAGTGATCGAACGCTTCATCAAAACCGAACCACAGGCCAAGGCCATCTTCCTGAACTCCCCCCACAATCCCACCGGCGGGGTAGCGACCCACGCGGATCTGACGGCCATTGCAAATCTGGTCCGCGGCACCCCTATCGCCGTGTTCAGCGACGAGCCGTATTGCCACATGGTCTGGGAAGGGACCCATCATAGCCTTCTCGCCCAACCGGGTATGATGGAACACTGCGTGGCAGCCTTCACCTTCTCCAAAAGCTACAGCATGAGCGGCTGGCGATGCGGCTACGCCGTAACCGCCCCCCGCTACGTCGACCTGATTGGTAAGATGATCAACACGTCGCTCTCCTGCGCTCCGCCATTTGTGCAGTTGGGTGGAAAAGCCGCCCTCGAATTGGACGCAGCTGAACGGGACCAGACTATGCGGAAGTTTCACGCCAAGGTGAAGCTGCTGGTCGAAGAACTCCGCAAAGTGCCCGACGTGACCGTGTTGATGCCCAAGGGCACCTTCTACGTCTTTCCGAATGTCGCAGCGATTTGCCGGCGGCTTGGAATCACTTCACACGGGCTGGCCATGTACCTGCTCGAAGGAGCGGACGAGCAGCGGGGGGTGGCCTGTCTGGGTGGGGAGTGCTTCGGTGCAGCCGGGCAGGGATTCATTCGCTTCAGTTGTGCGGAGCCGGACGAGCGGCTGGTGCAGGCGGTCGCCTTCTTCGCCGATGCGATCACACGCACGGAGCGGGTTAAGGCCTATCTGGCGGCCAATCCCAAGTACCGGCTGGAGGAGCAACACGCTAGTAGCAGCTGATAGCCGATCTGGTGCGACCTTCGGGGCCAGGATACTGACCAGCCCCACCACAATCCAATTTTCAGTGGCCTCGTCGCTTCTTCAATTGCTTCAAGACAGCCGCAAGGGAGCGGGTGTTCAAAACATCCGCTTTGGTCAACCATCCGCGGCGAGCCACATCCACCCCGAAGTGGTAATAGCTCAGCTCGGCGGTGCTATGCGCATCGGGATTGATCACGAGCGGAATGCCCAGCTCCCGGGCTTGCTTCACGTGTAGCCAATCCAGATCGAGCCGGGAGGGCTGGGCGTTGATCTCGATCATCTTGCCGTGTTGAGCCGCCGTCTTCAGGACTTCCTGGAGATTGATCTTGTAGCCATCGCGGCGCAAGAGAAGCCGTCCGGTGCTGTGCCCAAGCATGGTCACAGCGGGATGGGTCAACGCTTTGCACACCCGGGCCGTCATTTTGTCCTCGGGCATCCCAAATAGCGTATGCACACTGGCCACGACATAATCGAAGCCGGCGAGCAACTCGTCGTCGTAGTCGAGGGAACCATCCTCCAGAATGTCGCACTCAATGCCCTTGAGAAGAGTAATACCGTCGAGCTTCGTGTTGAGGCGGTCGATCTCGGCCCATTGCTTCCGGACCGTAGCGGGAGGCATGCCCTGTGCCACGGTCAGCGACTGTGAATGATCGCCGATGCCAAGGTACTCGAAGCCGAGTTCCCGGGCCGCAATCGCCATTTCTTCCAGACTGGCTGTGCCATCGCTGAACGTCGTATGATTGTGGAAGACGCCTCGAATTTCGGAATCCTTCACCAGCACGGGCAAGGTACGAGCCGCGGCTGCTTCGATTTCCCCAGTGTCCTCACGTAATTCGGGCGGAATGTAGTCCAGGTCCAAGGCGGCGTAGATCTCTGCTTCGGTTCGGGCAGTCACTGTTTTTTTGCCGCTGGTCAGGCCGTATTCATTCAGAGTCCAGCCCTGATCGATGGCACGCTGCCGCAGACGAATGTTGTGCTCCTTGCTGCCGGTCAAGTACAGCAAGCCAAAAGCGAACTGGTCGTCCGCGACAATTCGGAGATCGGCATTGAGCGTCACCTTTTCCCCGGCGATGCTCATCGTGGCGACGACACTCGATTTCGTGGGTCCATGCGCCACGATTTGAACCACTTCGGGCAGCCGGACGAAAGCGTCCATAATCGGCTGCGGATCGGCACTACTGGCCAGAATGTCGATGTCCTTGGCTGTTTCCCGTCGGCGGCGCAAGCTTCCGCATAACTCGGCCCGGATCACACCGGGCATGTGGCGGATGCGCTCCAGCAGAGCCAGACCCAATGGCAAGGCCAGATCAATGCGGACACGGTTCCCCACCTGACCCAGAAAGGCGATACCTTCGAGAATCTTCTGCTGCGTTTTTTCACCGAAGCCCTTCTGCTGGGCAACCACTCCACGGTCACAGGCGGTCTTGAGCTTCTCAATCGAATCGATTCCCAAGGTGTCGTAAAGCGCTTTGACTTTCTTCGGGCCGATGCCCGGCAAGCGGAGCATCTCGAGCAGACCGGGGGGAGTGGCTGCGCGCAATTCCTCTAGCTCAGGCAACCGGCCACTGGCGACCAGTGTGGCAATTTTCTCCTGCAGCGATTTACCGATACCCGGAATCTTGGTGAGGCGATGCGTGGCCACCATCTGCTCGAGATCTCCACTGAACTGCCGTAGCCGCTGCGCCGCGGTGTGGTAGGCATTGCACCGGAAACTATCCTCCCCTTTGAGTGCCAGAAGGGTTCCCACTTCATCGAGCGCCGCAGCAACTTCATCCCGTGTCATGGCTGAGTTCCTGAACCGAGGGCTGATATGAAGATACCAAAGGGGATGGGGGCAACGGAATGTGCGATGGCCTGCTCCAGGCACTGGAACCCGAAGCGAGTCGACGGGCAACCCAACCTGGTCCAGTTAATGCCGATGGATGCCGGATCGTATGGCACTGGCTTGAAGCCGGAGCAAACCGATGTCAGCCAGTGCCATCGAATCGAACCTCTGAACAGAAAGTCTGGATCAGGCAGCGATCTTGAGTGTCGGTAGGACTGGCATGGCACCCGCTACCCGGCGACGGCTGGGCGAATGCAGCATGATTTCCATGCCGTTGACGATGCGATCCGGCCCTCGCCCATCGAAGAGGTTGCGCGCACAGCGTGTCATACCCTTGCGTTCCATGGGGTCGTCGAGCAGCGTTTCGACGGCTTCCCGCAACTGTGCCGCCGAAACATCGGCCGTATCCCCCAGGAAGGTAGCAACACCTTCTTCATCCATCTTCTTGCCATTGAGGCCGTGGCGGGTTGTTTGACTAATGATGAGTTGCGGGATGCCAACCACACACAATTCGGGCGACCACATATCCCCGGCGGTCAGGGCGAAATGAACCCGCACGAGGCGGGTCATCAGTTCCTTGTTCTCGGTCACGATTTCAACCCGTGAACCGGATGCGGCTGCCAATTCGCACAGTTCGTCGTAGCGGGGGTGGTGCGTGCGGACGGCAAGGGTGAGCTTGGCGATCTTCTCGATTTCGAGCAATTGCTGGGTGCGAAGCAGGGCATCGCCGGTCAGATCGTCGTCGCCGAAGGCGACCAAAGCCCGGAAGGGTGCCGGGGGTTCCATTGCCCGAATGGTTCGCTGCCGCCGAAACACGCCTCGACACATGGCGAACCGGTGACCCAATAGCCGCTGGCAACCCGGTGCCAATCGGTAGGGCTTTTTGCCAGGGGCCAGGAAGGGATTCACTACGATGTCGGCGGGGAAGTACATGCTGGCGGTAGAATCGAATGCCACAACCAGGGCACCGGTTTCCCGCAGGGCGGCGAGGTACTCGGTGGTCATGCCGTGCCCGGCCACCACGATGGCTGCGGCGGAATACTTGCGGATCTGAGCGATGGTGGCTTCCAGGTCGCCCGCGCTGCCGAGGGGCTGCTCGGCCGGAGCCCAGTCGTTGTTGGCCCGATTGATGGTGGTGGCCAAGGACAATGGATCGAGATAACTGAAGAAGTGGGTTCCCCGGCGGCGGCGTTGCAGTGCGGCTGCCAGAGACAGACACTGGTAAAGCGGTTCCCAGCCGTGCTCCGGTGTACCATCGCAACGAAATAGCACAGGCCCTCGGGTCGCATCCATGCAAAGCACTCCTGCACAACCAGAGTGAAGACATTGTTCCTGGCGGCAACCGCTTTGGGACAATCGCTCCGATCGAACGATCGCAGGCCCGATTGGCTGCCGTTCAGGTCGTCAGAACCGGGTTGGTGCAAGGGGGTCGCCCGCTGGGACCAGGTCCTCGGCGCGGTAGCATAGCGCCGGAGCGGGGCAAGCCTCGACACCTCTTCTCCGGTGGGCCATTCCGTGGCCCGTTCGGATGGCCAACGGGTTCCGGTCCGTAGGCATCCGGCCCAGCCGACGGGTTCCGGGCCGCGGCCGAGCGGGCGGGATGGTAATTCAGAATTCGCGCCACAAACAAGCCGACTTTTTTCCCTCGGATTTCCAGCGAATTGTGACACATTTGCGGAACGTTCCACGTGGAACAGCACTAGGAGCTGCCCGGAAAAATCACTTGGACCGACTGTTCTACGTGGAACGACGACAGGACCTGTGCGAAACGAAATCCGACTTCCCTACTGCCGCACTCTTGGTATGAGTGCCACGAACCCGCCAACGGACTATCGGGTCAGAGGAGGTCAGGCATGGAAGCCACGAAATCCCGGCTCGGCCGCGGACTGAATGCTTTACTGGGTGATCTCGGTTCCTCTCCTTCCGAGGAATCCACCGGCGAAGCAGTTGCGGTGAGCCGGCTCGCTGTTTCACAGATTCACTTCAACCCCCATCAACCTCGTAAAACCTTCGACGAGGACGAGCTACGCACCTTGTGTGAAAGCATCAAGACACATGGTATCTTGCAACCCCTGGTGGTCCGGGCCGCCGGTGATGGCTATCAGCTCATTGCCGGGGAACGCCGCTTGCGAGCCGCTCAGGCAGCTGGTCTCAATGAAGTGCCGGTCCATGTCGTGAACTTCGACGATCAGCAAGTTTTCGAAGCCGCGCTGGTTGAGAATATCCAACGCAGCGATCTCAACCCGATCGAAAAAGCCCAGGGCTTCAAGGACTATCTCGACAAGTTCGGGATGACGCAGGAACAACTCGGAGCCCGACTCGGTCTGGATCGTACCACCATCAGCAACTTGCTCGGTCTGTTGAACCTGCCCGAGGAAGTACAGCAAGCGGTGCGGCTGGGTCAGATCACCCTGGGGCATGCCAAGGTGCTCAAGGGTGTACCCGACAGCGAGCGGCAGATCCACCTGTGCCGCGAAACGATCATGAAGAATTATTCCGTTCATGCTCTGGAGTTGCTCATCAAGCAACAACGGAGCGAAGCAGCCAACTCGGAGACGAGCGAATCGCCAAGCCGACGCGAACCGGTCGAGAAGACAGCCCACGTCAAAAGCATCGAGGATTCGCTGCGTCAGCGGCTCGCGGTTCGAATTGAGATCAAGGTCAAGGCCAAGGACCGTGGCCAGATCGTGATTGGGTTCGAGTCGAACGAGGATTTTGAACGCATCCTGGAACTGCTCCAGAAGTAACCTGGCCGATCGAGAGTTTAGCCCGAACCGCCCACGGTCCCCCCGTGGGCGGTTGCACTTTTGTCCCCCCCGACTTGTTGTGGGCTCTCAGATCGGTTAGGCTTGGAACACGTATCGGTAATAGGAGAATGTACCATGTCGGCACGGATGCTTCTGAGTCTGCTGGTAATCGTTCCGCTCGGCGGGGCCATGGCCCAACCGCCGGAATTCAAACTGTTTGCCTCGACCGAAGGCCGTTACAAAATTCTCTTCCCGGGACCGGTCAAGACGGACACCGTTCAAGCGAAGACTGGGAAGGGAGAAGTGACCGTAACTATCGACTCGGTCGAACTGCGAGCGGGAACGTCGTTTTTGGTGAGTTTCGTCGATGCTCCCGATGACGCGGCCCGGCAACCTCCGGCCTCTCGCTTCGAGAAAGTTCGGGATGCCAACAAAGGAACCGATGGCAAAGTTGTGGACGAGAAGGATCAGGTTGTTGGCCCTGAGAAATTCCCGGCCCGAGACGTGCTTATCGAGAAGCCGTCTGGCTGGATTCGCAATCGAATCGTGATCGCCGGTAATCGGCTCTACCAGGTCATGATTCAGGGACCTAAAGAGGTGGTAACGTCCCCTTCGGCTGATCGCTTCCTGGCATCATTTGAGGTGACCAAGTGAATCGTTTGATTGTGGGGCTGCTGGCCAGTCTCGTACTGGCCTTCCCCTTACTAGCACACAATCGGGACAGCAAGTATTCCCCCCGCGAAGGCAACTGCAGCATCCGTTTCCCCGGGCGTCCCAAGGAAACACTGCAAACCACCCCCACTGCTTTGGGTGAGCTGCGGGTCTTCACCGCGACGTATGCCACATCCGATGGCAGCGCGTTCTTGTTGAGTTGGACCGAGTTCCCCCCTGAGACAACCACCGCCGAGAATCGGACGAGTTTGTACGACGGAGTCCGGGAAGGCCTCAAGGGCAACGACGGCGAAGTGATTTCCGATGACAGTATGGAAATTGGGCCGCAGAAACTCCCCGGCCGGGAATTGCACATCAAAAAAGACAATGGCAAGCTCCGGATGCGGTTCCGGATCCTCGTTCATGACGGCCGCCTCTATCAGATCGCGGTCATTGGCTCGGCGAAGTTTGTTGATGGGAACAACGCCAAGGACTTTCTCGACTCGTTTGAGGTCGTAAAGTCCAAATAACCCCCGGAGGAAATGGCCATGCGATGGGTGTTAGCGGCCGTATTGGTGAGTTTGTCGGTTGGCCTGACCGGGGCCGCCGATGAGAAGTACTCCTCAAAAGAAGGGCGGTACGCGGTAGCGTTTCCCGCCAAACCGGCTCTGACCAACTCAAAGGCCGGACAGATTGACCTGAATATCGCCATCGTCGACCAGGGCGGCAGCGGCTTTGCTGTGATCTTCTCCGACTTGCCGGCCGAAGCCGTGAAGCTGGCCAAGCCGAAGGATCTCCTTGACGGCGGTGAAAAAGGGCTGATCAACAACTTCAAGGCCAAGGTCAGTCAGTCAATGGATTTCGAGTTTGGCAAGGACAAGTGGCCGGCCCGTGAAATCATGGCTGAGAAGGATAACCTGCAGCTGCGGCTGACGATCATTTTGGCGGACAATCGGCTCTATCAGGTATTCGTGGTCGGCTCGAAGGACGTCGTGACCGGCCAAGCTGCGGATGCTTTCTTCAAGTCGTTCGAGATCACCAAGTGAGAGTTTCATAGCTGCAACGGCACGGGTGGTTCCGGGGGCATTCACTTGGCCGCCGGACGCTACCCGGAACAGCGAGCAAGTCGGTCTACCGCATTGGGGGCCAATCCCGTATCATTCCACTGTTGCGACCAGCAACACGGAACGGGGCGTAGCGCAGCCTGGTTAGCGCGCCTGCCTTGGGAGCAGGAGGCCGTGGGTTCAAATCCCGCCGCCCCGACTAAGCCTAAGCAACACGTCCACGAATCGCTTTCCCTTGCTCGTCCACGACCTATTTTGACGGAATGGCCGAAACACCACTGCCACCATTGCGGACCCTCTTTGCTATTGCGCTCGGGGTGCGGCTTCTGGTCGTCGGCCTGGGATCACTTCTGGCCAACCTGCCGCCTGACCCCTATCTCGATCCACTCACTCCGACACGCTTTCGCCAGGAGATGCGAGCCTCTTCGGCGCGAGTCATCGAACCGTGGTACCGGTTCGACGCGCTCTGGATGGTCAATATTGCACGTCATGGCTATGCCGAGGCTGAGGATGCCGGTGGCAAGCTGGGTGTGGCATTCATGCCGGTCTTACCCGCTTTGATGGCTGCCAGCGAAGCCCTGGGCGTGAATCTGTTCTGGTTAGGCATCGTGGCTACCAATCTGGCGGGTGCAGCTGGAACGGCCGTCTGTGCCCGGGTCGCTTTGCGTCTGACGGGCGAGGCATCAACCGCACGGCGAACGTTCGTACTCGTGCTGGCATTCCCCGCCAGCATGTTCCTTTCCGCGCCCTATAACGACGCATTTGGTCTTTTGTTCACGGCCCTGGCGTTGGACGCGTGGCTTGCCGGAAAAGCGCCCCGCGCGGGAGCCTTTGCCCTGCTCGGATCGCTCGCCCGACTGACGGGAATCGCCATGGGCGTAGCGGCCCTGGTTGGGTGGGTCCTCGACGATCGTTCGCGGGACGGTTTCAAGCGCGCGCTGTGGCTCGCAGGGGGCAGTTTCGCCGGGCTGATGCTGTTCTGGGGGTACTTAGGGCTGGTCGTGGGCGACCCACTGGCCGGGCTGAAATCGCAGACGGCTTGGGGACGGCGAGAACTCGCGCTAGAAAATCTGTGGTATGCGATCGAGTCGATCTACGACCCGGACGTGCCCCGCTGGGGCGAGGCCCTGACGGTGCTGGCCTTCGCTGTGCTGGGGATCCGGGCGTGGCTCAAGCGGGGTACGTTCTGGGGTGTGCTCATTCTGGCTCCGATCGCGCAGATGATGCTTTCGGGTACTTTCCTGAGCGGTCATCGGCTCATCATTGCCGCGTTGCCGGGTTTCATCGAACTGGCCGACCTGCTGCGTAAGCGTTGCTTCTACCTTCTGGTCGTAATGGGGTTCTCCATCGGCCAGCTCGTTCTGATGAACCGCTATGTTCACTGGATTTTCGCCGGATAGCGAATTTGGGAAGTCTGCTCGACGGACTGAACTTTCATGCCACAATCGGTGAAATCCACACACGATTCCTGGCCACCCCATACGGGTGTTTCCAAAACTGAACGGAGGAGCGCAACTGTGTCCGGCGGTCAACAAAATCGCTGGCAATTCCTTGCAAGCCGGTGAAATCCGTACTAGATTTTCCCCCCCTTCTTTCGCTATTGTGCCTCAGGTGGTCTGCATCGGCATCTGCGGACCTGCTCCCCACCCGTGAGACCCGATGAACCGTCGCCTCTTCCTGCGTTCCACATTGGCGGCCTTGTGCACGACCCCGGGCTTTGCCGCCGGCTACGGTTTGTTTGAAGCCTGTTGGGTGAAGATTGATCGCCAACATTTACCACTGGCTCGGCTGCCCCAGGCGTTCGACGGCTTTACAATTGCCTTTCTTACCGATATTCACCATGGGCCTTTTACCTCGCTGGATTACGTCGCCGCCGTTGTTCGGACGACCCTGGCTTTGAAGCCAGATCTGATTCTTCTGGGTGGTGACTATTCGCTCAAGGAAGGGAAATACATCCCTCCGTGCCTGGAAGTACTCGGCGGATTGAAAGCCCCGTTTGGCGTCTATGGCGTATTGGGTAATCACGATTACTGGCACGGCGTGGAGTTGACCAAGACCTCAATGGCGGCGGCGGGCATTCAGGAACTGACCAATACCGGCACCTGGATTTCCCGGGGTGCCGCCCGCTGGCGGCTTGGGGGGGTCGATGATTGGTGGACAGGCCGATCAGACCCGCAGGCGGCACTCGGCGATGCCAGCGCAACCGACGCCTGCCTGCTCGTTAGCCACAACCCCGACCTGGCCGAGCAGCTCCGGGATCCGCGGGTTGGGCTGGTGCTCAGCGGTCACACCCACGGCGGGCAGGTCGTCTTCCCCGGGGCCGGTGCGCCGTTTGTTCCCAGTCGATATGGGCAGAAGTACCGCCACGGTCTCGTGCAGGCCCCGCAAACACTTGTTTATGTCTCCCGTGGCCTGGGCACCAGCGGATTGCCGGTCCGCTTCTGCAGCCGCCCCGAGATCAATCTCATCACCTTGAAGTCGTCAGTGGCTTAACGGCGATCACGCGGTCCACGTCTGACCCGTGGCGGTGTGCGTCACCACCACCACCGGCCGGGGGGTGCCCGATTGCAGTCGGAACGTCAGCGGCAACACCGCGCTGGCCAGCACCGCCGGGTTCGCCTCGTCGGACTGGCCCACACCTTCCAGCTTGCCCCCCTGCAGCCGGTACAGCTCCACGACCCACGGTGCCCGGTCCACGACCAACACCTCGCGGGTGTTCACCTTGGCGTAGAAGTCCAGCTTCTGCCGCGGGTCCTCACCGGGGCTGACGACCTCCACCAGTAAATCGGGGCCGCCGCACCAGTGCGTGCCGCAGTCCCGGGCGGGGTTCCCCGAAAGATACACGGCGATGTCCGGGTCGCGGTAGTTGAAACGCCAGTCGGTCTCACGGTCGCTGACGTTGCAACCGGGCAGCACCTGATCGCCCCCGTTCCAGTCGACCACCGCCGACAATACCGCCGCGAGTCGCATCACGATTCGCTGGTGTTCGTTGTTCGCTTGCGGGGGCACGACCAGCACTCCGTCCCAGACCTCGTCGCGGCGCTTCTCCGCCGCGTTCTCCAGCTCGGCCCGGATCTTCTCTTCGTACACCGGGTCGGTGATCAACACCGGCATGGGAACCCTCCCGTGATACCAACGACGACTCTGGGGCCTCACTTCTTCGGCGGCTCTTTCAGGCTCGCCAGGAACTCGACTACGTCGCGGAGTTCGCGCCGGGTGAGCTTCTGGTACAGGTCGGCGGGCATCGCACTGGGGCCGGTCCGCCGCTCCGCCACGTCCTCAACGGGGATGACGAGTTCCTGGTTCTCGGCCGTCAGCAGCCGGATCGTCTTCTTGTCCTCGCTCTTGATCACGCCGGAGACGGTGCGATCGTCGTTCAGCACGAAAATGACGGTGTCGTAGCCGCGGGCGATCTTCGCGCTGGGGTGCGTGATCGATTCGAGCAGGTAGCGGCGGTCCTTCTCGGGGTCGGCGGCGATGCCGGTGAGCTGCGGGCCGACCTCGCCGCCCTGCCCTTCGTACTTGTGACAGCGGATGCAGTAGACGGCCGAGTTGTTCAGCACGACGTTCCGGCCGCGGTCGGCGTCGCCCCCGGCCAGCGCCTCGGCGAACGGGGCGAGCTTGTCCCCCTTCGGGTCGGAGCCGAGCTTCGCCTGGGCGGCCCGGTACTTGTCGACCTTCGCCTTGAGCGGGGCGAAGAGCTTCAGCCCCGTCCGGGCGGCACGTGTCTCGGCGGCCTCGAGAACATCGAGCAGCAACTCGGCGGGAACCTTGCCGGCAAGGGCCGCGTCGAGCCACTCGTCGAGCAGTTTATCGGCCTCCTCGGAAGCCCCGGCCGCGGCGAGGATGCCGAACGCCCCTTGCTTCTCGGTCAGCGTGGCCTTCACGTCCTTCAGTAGTCCCGGCAGTTCCTTGAGCACGGCGGCGGGCTCGAGGCGGGCCTTGAGGCTGCGGCCGGCGGCCCGGAGCTTCGCGTCCGGTGCGGCCAGGGCGAACGCGGCGAGTTCCCGCACCGCCGGGTCCTTGAGGGCTTCGACCCCGAAGAGGGCCTCGACGCGGAGCGAGGTCGGTGCCTGCGCGTCCTTCACGATCCCGGCCAGGAGCGTGCCGAACTCCTTGATGCCGAGCCGGGAGACGAGCTGGGCCGCCTCCCGACGGACCGAATCCGACCCCGCGAAGATGCCGACGCCGACCGCCTTCACCGCCTCGACGGCGATGCCCGCGTCCCGCTTCTCCAGGCTCATCGTCAGGCCGGTGATGGGGTCGCGGCGGGGCGGGTTGGTCCAGTCGCCGAGCAGCTTCAGGGCGAAGGCGCGGGTGTGGTCGGGTTCCCCGGCCCGACCGGCGAAGCGGGCGACCCGCGCGGCGGCCTCCGGCGTGCCGAGCCAGAAGTTGGCGGCCAGTGCCCGGTAGGCGACGGCGTCGGCCTGGGCGGGGGTGTCGGCCAGCTTGGCGAGGGCGGGCAAGGCGTCCGCGATCCGCTCGTCGTACACGGCCCGCGCGGCCTCGGCGACGATCCGCGGCTCGGGATCGGCCAGGAACTCGGCCGTCTTCTCGCTGCCGTGCTTCCGGAGTGCCAGCAGCACGCCCATCCGCACCGGGGCCAAGTCGTACTTGTCCTTCGACAAGGCCCAGGCGTTCCACAGGTCCACGGGATTGCGGGCGGCATGGAACAGCCCCATCACGGCCGCGTGCCGCAGGTACGGGTCCTTGTCGTTGTTCGTCTTGAGCAACTCGAAGAGCGGGGCGTAGAACGACTGCTCCTGAACGGGGCGGGCCTGCGTCAGCGTGGCGGGTCCGAGTTTGCCGTAGGCCACGGCGGCGGCGGCCCGCACCCGCAGGTCGTCGTCACGCAGCAGGTTCCGCACCGCCGCGTGCGTGGGCGATTCGGGGTTCAGTTGCGGCTTCGTGCCCGCGGCCGCCGGCAGGTTCCCGAGTTGCTCGACGACGGCCCGGCGGACCTCGGGGTCGGCGTCCTTGACGTGGGCTAAGAGGGCCTCGTTGGACTTCGTGGCCCGGCCGATCTGCCCCAGTCCCCAGACGGCGTGCAGCCGGGCCAGACGGTTCGTCGATTCCCGCAGCACCTTCTGGAACCGCGTGTCGGCCTTCAGCCCGGCCAGTTCGTACTGCGCTTCCAGACGGACCTTCTGGTGCGGGTGTTCGAGCAGCTTTTCGAGTTCGTCGGCGGTCAGCTTCGCGAAGCCCTGGGCGAAGAGCTTCTTCGCCTCGGCCACGGCCGGGTTCTTCATCGCCTCGGGGTCGGTGACGCGGAAGATGCGGCCTTTGCCCGGCTTGTCCCAACCGGTGGTCCAGTCGCTCCAGTAGAAGGCCCCGTCCGGCCCGAAATCGCAGTCGGTGGGCAGCATCTGCGTGATGAACTTCTTGGGGGGGCTGCTCACGGCGAAGCCGGCCCCCTGGGG
>Ga0272446_1001750_pt1 | contig 31018 bp, 22 predicted proteins | sample YNPCB0061_FD_194587 | JGI IMG/M metagenome (GOLD analysis project Ga0272446, IMG submission 194587) | Hot spring microbial mat communities from Yellowstone National Park, WY, United States - YNP-CB-006-1 | ecosystem: Environmental > Aquatic > Thermal springs > Hot (42-90C) > Sediment | place...
GATTGCTCACGTGCGTATAACGCAGCGTCGTCTTGATGTCGTTGTGTCCGAGCAGTTCTTGGATAAGTTTGATGTCCGTTCCGGCTTCGTGCAGGTGTGTTGCGTAGCTATGCCGCAAACTGTGAAACGTTACGGGCTGCAATATCTTGGACGCAGCTTTGGCGCGGCGAAAGACCTGTTGCAGACTCCGCGTACTGTACGGCTCGCCTTCGCATTGCCCCTCAAACAGCCAGTCCTTTGGCTTATACACGCTGTAGTATTTCCTGAGCAGTTCCAAAATACCTTCCGAAACTGCCACCGTTCTGTCTTTTTTGCCTTTCGCGCCCTTGATGTTCATCACCATGCGCTCCGAGTGAGTATCCCGCACCCGAAGATTCACCACTTCGCTCACCCGCAATCCCGCCGAATACGCTAAAAATAGAGCGCGGGCTGATTAACGGGATGTGTCCGCGACAATGTAGCTTGCGCGACAATGTAGCTTGACGAGTGCTGTAAGCACACCCGTAGTTGTGTGGGGCATTGAATCTTTGCTTTTGCTTGTTCTCGCTTACAGAAACACCACAGAACTACGAAGCCTTGCTGCTGGGGAGCCGCAGCATCACAGGGGCAAGCGTATAAACCTCGTTTGTCTCGCTGCCGTCGGCTGCAAGGCGGCGCACACGGGCTTCTTGAAGTGTGTGGTCAATGGACTCAATCCGATAGCGCACGCCGTCAGGGTTTTCAATAGCACATTCCACGATGTCGCCTGATTTGAGCGTTTTTGCTTGGTCGGTGTTCTCGTGGCTGCTGCGCGTCCATTCTACCCGACGGTGCAGCGTGTGAATGAGGCGTTTGACTGGATTCATGGATACAAAAAACGATAGAATGAAAGAAAATTACTGCGCTGTGTAGCTGTCACGCAACTGCACGGGTTTGGATGTAGGTTTGGATGTAGAGCGCAAGCGGATATTCAGCACCTCCACGCCTAAGGAAAACGCCATGGCAAAGTACACATATCCTTTGGGAACGTGAACGTGTGCGCTTTCCACGACCAAGAGCAGCCCAATCATCAGCAAAAACGCAAGCGCAAGCATTTTCATCGTGGGGTGGCGTTCGATAAAGTCGCTAATCATTCCTGCAAATGCTACCATGACCACCAGCGAAATAATCACCGCTATCATCATGATGCTTACGTGCTGCACAAGTCCCACGGCGGTAATAACAGAATCTATCGAAAAGACAATATCCAGCATCACCACTTGAACAATAATGCTGCCAAACGATACTCCGCCTTTGACGGCATGATGCTCTTCTGCACTTTCCAGTTTCTTGTGAATTTCTGTCGTGCTTTTGGCAAGCAGGAACAACCCTCCACCAAGTAAAATAAGGTCGCGCCCACTCACGCTAAACTCTGCAACGCTTACAAGCGGCGTGGTTAGCCCTGCAATCCATGAAATCACTGAAAGCAGTGCTAAACGAAGCACCAGTGCCAGTCCCAACCCGATTTGGCGAGCGCGTGAACGCTGTTCTTGTGGGAGGCGATTGACCACAATAGAAATAAACACGACGTTGTCAATCCCCAACACAACTTCCATGAGCGTGAGCGTCAGCAAACTCATCCATGTTTCGGGCTGAGTAAAGATTTCGGGCATAATCTCTGTAAAAAATGTGAAGCGTTTGTCCTGAGTAATGTGTGCAGCAAGCGTTTTGTGGCTATGCAGTTTCTAATTTTCTCAATGTCTTGTGAAGCTCTTGCAAAATCAGTTGTGATTCTTTGACTTGATTTTGTGCGGTAAAATGCCGTGCTGTAAGTCGCTCAAAAGCAATCTGCACACAAATCAACGCTTGTTGGTATTCGCGTTTGCTCTGACGGCGTTTGAAAGGTAACTCAATATACTCTTTTGCCAACAATCCCTCTTGCCATTCTTTGGTGAGTTCTTCGCGGATGTATTTTTGCTCAAAGCGCAGCGAGCGCATGAAGGTCAGCGTCAGTGCGGTAAAGGCAATGGCAATCAGCACCAGCCCCAAGATGCTCACTGATTCGGTAGAAACGAGGAAGTTGAAACTCATATGCAGCACCATAGACGGCACAAACGCCATCAGCACATATTTTGCTGGCACACGCCCATATTTGAACTGTGCAAAGCCCAATATTGCCGCAAAGGTGGCGCACGAAATAGCGTGCATCATACCGCTAAAAAAGGTGCGGTACAGAATAAATTGCAGCAGATTGTCAGAGCCAGATGCGCGGATAAAATAGACCACGTTTTCTGACATGGCAAACCCAAAACCCACCGACGCACCATAGACAATACCGTCGGTTAAGTTGTTAAAATCTCGTAGGCGCACTGTCAGGATAAACACCACTGCTTTGAGCAGTTCTTCTACAATAGGACCAATCAGCACTGCTGCAAGTTTCGGGGTGTCGCCTGAGGCTGCAATCTCCTTGCCCCAAAACAGCGCAATAAGTTTGGCGTTGGCAATAGACGACAAAATGACCGCTCCGAAGGCACCCCAAAAAAAATGCAGCAACAGCAGCCACATTGGTTCAGGGTCATAACGGTCAAGTCGCCGAACGATGAACATGAACAGTATCATTGGGATAATCGCTATCGGCAAGGCAAGAAGCGTCATAGTTGTCCCCCTTTTTTTAAGCAAAAATCTGTGAGAATTGTAATTCAACAAAACGGCACTAAGCCAACTGCTTATGCACAGTCTTTTGAAAGCATTTCACACTAACCAGCACTATTAAGCGTCAATTGCCTCGAAGGCATCATCTCTAACATACCTCCAGACCCGCCTTCGTAGTGCTTGACTGAGCGCGGCAAGCAAGTCCGTGAAGATAGTAAAAAAAATCTACCTGTTCAACAGATTTACGCTCGCCCAATGCCTTTGTACATATCGTAGCGTGCGCTGTACAGCACGAGATTGAGATTGCTGTCGCGCAACGTGCCACCGGAAGGCGAAAGATAAAACTGAGCGGTTTGAGAGGTTTTGGCTTTGCTAATCACCCCATGCTCGTCCACGTAGAAACGGACAAGCTTGTAGCCCAACCGAGTCTCTGCGGTTTCTAATTGTTTGCGAAGATGTTCGTCTGTAAAGACGTACACATCTTCTGCGTCAAGTGGTTCTTGTGCAGAAAAGTTCAGCGGGGGTTGATTCGGAGATTGATTCATGGTATTTCCGCACTTATTTCGTGGAGGTAAGAGTGCTTGTTGGTTTGCTTAACACATCGAAGGGCGGTACAATAAAAGTGAAAAACTCTACGTACCTGTTCAGTAGCACATTTGGTGAGGTATCTCACTTGACTGTTCCCGATTGACTCAGCTCTACTGATAAGAGGGATAAGGAGGAGTGCAAGTGATGCAACCTCGTGTTCTTTCATGTTCATTGCCTTCATTGCCTTGACGTACTTTGTGGTCAATGTGCTCTGCGGAGGAGTTTACGGTCTGTTGTTTGTCAAATCTTGGTTATGCCACGTAAAAACTGTATATTGCGAGTTCGCGTTAAACGAAGCGGCACGCTTTGTTCATCTCATAGTGCGCTGAAGAAATCTTGGTTCTTCCTACACTTGCTATGGATAATGCTGTTATGATTCGCAAATTCTTTGCCGTCATTGCATCGTTATTGAGTGCATTTGTTGGAGAATTTGCCTACTTTGATAACGAATATCGGTTCAAACTTATTGTGCCGAGCGGATGGAAAGTGAACACTCACCCCGCAGGCTACCCAGCACTGCGCGTGGAGGCAAGCCCCCTACGTGTTGCTCGCAACGGTAAACCAGAGGCATGTATCAAAGTTGCAGCCGCAAAACTGCGTGCAGGCTCGCTTGAGCAATATTACAAAAATTCAGCAATGATGTACGCAAGTATGTGGAATATTGACCATGAAATTTCCACAACGTTCAAGTCTTTTCCTGCTAAAGACGTGTTGCTGAGGCAGTGCACAGGCGTGAACACGACAACAATTCGCAAAATGTTTGTCCAAGTTCGTGATTGCATCATCGTTATTTCCTGTTCAAGTACGCCCGAGCTGTTTGAACGATACAAACCCCTGTTTGACGAGGCTCTGGCACAGTTTTCGTTTGAAATGATTCCGCCACAAACACAACATGACCAAACCTATACATTGACCTAACAACAACGAAGTTTCGAGAGAGAGCCACAAAGAACCCAAAAACCATGAAAACTACCGAACTCAACACTAACAAGATTACGAATATTACTGTACGGAATCCCTTAGAATTCCGAACACCCGACACAGCAGTCGTGCTTGAAACCCTTCTTGAGGAAGGCTCATCAAGAATTTTGCTGCCAGCAACAGCCCAAATGCTCAACTTGCCTATTGTACGCAAACAGGCACTCCACGAAGCCGTTACAAACGTCTCGTCAGGGCGCAAAACTGTTCATGCGGTAGAAATGGAAATTAACGGCTCTCGTGCTGTTGTTGAAGCAACAATTGAACCTACGCTCACAAAGGCTGTTGTTGGAACTGTAGTGCTGCGAGAACTTGCCATGATAGCCAATAACTGACCTTTGCCACAGAACACAACACACAAGTATTAGCGATTGACGAATATTAGCAACTGACTCACGATTCTCACTCGTCCATTTTTCACCTCGTCATTTTAACGTAGCAATGCTCAAGTTTCTTGAAAAACTCTTCGGCAACAAGCATGACAAAGACATTCAACGATTGTTGCCGATAGTTGATGAAATCAACGCTGAATATGAAAAACTCCACGACCTTAGCGACGAGCAACTTCGCGCAAAAACAGACGAATTCCGCGAAATCTTGCGTGAGCGCACCGCCGAGTTCCAAGAGGAGTTAGAAACCTTACGCTCACGGCTTCGTAAGGAACAACTGTCTGGCGAAGAAATTTACGAGATGTACCGCCGCATAGAACAACTCGAAGATGAAGAATACACAACAATCGAGGAAACGCTTGTGGAAATCTTGCCGCAAGCGTTTGCTGTTGTAAAAGAAACCTGCCGCCGCTTGGTGGGAACAACCTACACCGTTGTTGGGCATGAAGTCCAATGGGAGATGATTCCCTACGATGTGCAACTTATCGGTGGCATGGTCATCCATGAGGGCAAAATTGCCGAGATGGCAACAGGCGAAGGCAAAACGCTGGTGGCCGTTGCACCCATGTATTTGAATGCTTTGCCGCAGCGCGGTGTGCATCTTGTAACGGTCAACGACTATCTGGCTGAACGCGATAGCCAGTGGATGCGTCCTGTCTTTGAGCGCTTAGGCATCACGGTTGGCTGTATTACCTCCAACATGGACCCAGAGGAACGACAGATTGAATACAACAAAGACATCACCTACGGCACAAATAACGAGTTTGGTTTTGATTACCTGCGCGATAACATGGTCGGTTCGGAGCGTGACATGGTGCAGCGTCCACACTATTTTGCTATTGTTGACGAGGTGGATTCTGTGCTTGTGGACGAAGCCCGGACACCGCTCATTATCTCGGGTCCTGTGCATCAAACTGACCAAAGCTATGAGCAAATGAACCCGGCAATTCGTCGCTTGGTCGATGCACAAACGCGCCTTGTGGCAAAAATTGTCGCCGAAGCCGAGACGATATTAAGCAAAGAACAGCTCAAAAAAGACGAACGCGCCCATGCTGGTGTCCTGCTGCTACGTTCATATCGTGGGCTGCCTAAAAACAAGCGTCTGATAAAACTCTTGGGCAATCCAGACTGGCAAAAACTCATGCGCGAAACTGAATTAGAGTACTTGCGCGACCAAGGAACGCGGATGTCGGAAATAGACGAAGAACTGTACTACTCCATAGACGAACGCCAGCACCAAATTGACCTCACCGACAAGGGACGTGAGTTTTTATCGTCGTTTACTTCGGAAAAAGACTTCTTTGTGATTCCCGACATTGCTGCACAACTCAGTGCCTTGGAAGGCTCGCCAGACCTCTCGCCTGACGAAAAAGCTCTGAAAAAAGACGAATTCATGCGCCTCTACGCCGAGCGCAGCGACCGTATTCACACTGTAACGCAGCTTCTGCGAGCATACTCGCTGTATGAAAAAGATGTGGAGTACGTCGTTGATGACGGCAAAGTGAAAATTGTTGATGAATTCACAGGGCGCATTCTGGAGGGCAGACGCTACTCCGACGGCTTGCACCAAGCCATCGAAGCTAAAGAAGGTGTGCATGTAGAGCGCGACACACAAACACTTGCCACGATTACGCTGCAAAATTACTTCCGCATCTATCGTAAATTAGCGGGCATGACGGGTACGGCAGAAACCGAAGCGGGCGAGTTCTACGAAATTTACAAGTTGGATGTGGTAGTGATTCCCACCAATAAGCCTGTTGTTCGCAATGATATGAACGACCTGATTTACCGCACCAAACGCGAAAAATACAACGCCGTTGCTGACGAAATTCAGGCACAAATTCAGGCAGGACGAGCCGTTCTGGTTGGTACAACAAGCGTGGAAGTTTCCGAATTACTCAGCAAGACGCTGAAACGGGCAAACATTAAACACAATGTGTTGAACGCCAAACAGCACCAGCGCGAGGCAGAAATTGTCGCCGAGGCTGGTCAGCCGGGCGCAGTAACGATTGCAACAAACATGGCAGGGCGCGGTACGGACATTAAACTGCATCCGTCGGTCAAAGAAGCGGGGGGATTGTGTATTATTGGCACCGAACGCCACGAATCACGCCGTATTGACCGTCAGTTGCGTGGGCGTGCCGGTCGTCAGGGCGACCCCGGTTCATCCAGATTTTTCCTGTCGCTTGAGGACGATTTGCTGCGGTTGTTTGGTGGCGACCGTATTGCTGGTGTGATGCAATTTTTGAAAGTGCCTGAAGGCGAACCGATAGAGCATAATCAAGTGACCAAGTCCGTCGAACGCGCTCAGAAAAAAGTGGAAGAAAACAATTTCGCAATTCGCAAACGCTTGCTGGAGTACGATAACGTGATGAACCAGCAACGCGAGGTTATTTACGACCGCCGCCGTCATGCACTCAAGGGCGAACGTATGCGCGGAGAGTTATTCGAGTATATCAAAGAGTTTGCTGGCGACATCTACGATGTTCACCACGACGAAGTGGATGTCGAAGGATTCCGTGATGAACTCCGAACGACCTTACTGTGTGATGTGGAATTGTCCGAACAAGACTTTCGTTCTATGCGACGCGACGAAGCCGTAACACTCGTGATGAATATTGCCGAAGAGTTCTACCAGCGTAAAGAACAAATGCTGGGCGAAGAATTTATGGCGGAATTAGAGCGCGTGGCAATGTTGCAGACCATTGATGACAAATGGCGTGAGCATTTGCGTAGTATGGACGAACTCAAGGAGGGTATTCATCTTCGCGCCTACGGGCAAAAAGACCCTCTGCTGGAATACAAACAAGAAGCATACAAGCTCTTCGTAGACCTTATCAAAGACATCAACAAAGAGTCCGTTCATTATGCTTTCCGCTACTTCCCGCCTGTGGAGCAGCGTGTGGTTACGACAACCGCTTCGGGATTGCCAATGGTTACGACTGTCAGCGCGAACGCTCTGCGGATGTCGCGCCCAAGTGCCGAAACCTACACAGGCTACAACACCCAAGAAATGGCACAAGCAGCCGAGGCTAACGTTCAACACTACGCCAACGGTAATGGAGGCGAATTGGGCGGACAGCCGCGCCCAAAAACCATTGTTCATGAGGGTCCGAAAATGGGACGCAATGACCCATGCCCGCTTGATGCCAAGAAAAAATTTAAACACTGCTGTGGCGCGTCGGGTCATAAAACCTGCATTCGTGCCGCAGCATCGCTGAAATAACCATTACAACAACCCTGTTGATTCAACATGGCTCGACAGCACACACTCCAAAGGCGCGGTAGCTCGTCCTGCACGCGCCTTTGCGCATTTCCTGTGTATTGTTCTGGAAACAGTGCTGCACCTATGATACACATCATGATACACATCAAACGCGCTCTAATGCTCATGGTGGTAACTTCTGCGGCAATGGTGCTGAACATACCGTGCAGAACGCTTGCACAACAACAGCATCAAGCCTCGCTTACACTTCAGCAACGCCTCGACGAGTTCAATAAAGCTGCCGAAAAGTACAGGTACACCTCGAGCGATTCGTCGCTGTGGTATGCCGAGCAAGCCCTGCAACTTGCTGAACAACTCCACAACACCCGTGGGAAAAGCTACGCGCTGTACCACCGCAGCTATGCGCTCTACAGCCAAGGCAAGTATGACCTTGCATTGACGACACTCTATCAGACACTCCCACTGTTTGAAGAACTTGCTGATAGCAACGGCATTGGGCGCACACTGAATGACATAGGCAACATCTACAAACGCCAGCAACGCTACCAAGAGGCATTGGACTACTACTACAAATCTTTTGCCGTCTTTGAGGCGATAGGACATAAAGAAGGCATGGCTTTGGAATTGTGTAACATCGGCGTAACACAAGCAATGGCGGGCAAGCATGAAGAATCTGCGCGACAAAGCCGTCGCGGTCTGGCACTTGCTGAGGAAATTGGCTACGAGTACGGTGTCGTCTTTGCCTCAACGAATATTGGCTCGTACTATGTTCAACGCGGCTTCGACGACAGTGCGCTGGTGTATTACCAACGCGCCCTTGTTTTAGCGGAAAAGTTGCACAATGAAAAGTATAATGGACAACTGCACTATTTTTTGGGTGCCCTGTTTGCCCGCAAACGCCAATTCGACAAAGCAGTGGAATACACTCGTAAGGGTTTGCAGATAGCTGAACAGTCAAAGTTTGCCGAACGGGTCAAAGAAGCATACCTAACCTTTGTTGAGGTCTATGCTGCCAAAGGTGATTTCGCCAATGCTCTCAGCTATCACCGTCGCTATGCCGCACTAAGAGACTCGCTGTTTTCGGCAGACGTTCGGCGCAATATTGACGAACTCCAAAAACGCATAGCCACAGAGCAAAAAGACAAACAAATTCAACTCCTCCAAAAAGAGCAGGAACTTCAATCTGTTATTCGTAATTCGCTCATCGGGGGCATTGTTTTTCTGGTGCTTGTAGCAGTACTCTTGACCAATCGCTATCGTATCAAGCGAACTTCGGAACAGCGTTTGCAGCAATCTCACGTTCAACTTCTTGAGGCAAACAAAGCAATTCAGCATCATGCAGAAGTCGTAGAAGAGCAAGCACGCCACATCAGCGAAGTCAATGAACAACTCAATGCTCTTAACGCAACGCTGGGAGCACAAAATCGTCAGCTACTCGAACTGAATACCGAAAAAACAGCATTTTTGGGTATTGTAGCACACGACCTGAAAAACCCCGTGAATGTCATTTGTAATCTTGCTGAAATGATGCTGAAAAACGAACAGGAGATAAGCATCAACCAACGCCACGAATTCTTGCGAATCATCGTGAATTCTTCGGAGCGTATGTTTGAACTCTTGCGGAATTTGCTCCAAATCAATGCGCTGGAAGAACGAGCGACGATACTGCAGCCTACATTGGTTAATGTGGCAATGATAGCGCAGTTTATAACAGCAGATTACCGCATGCGTGCTGAACAAAAATCTATTACGCTGCATTTTGATTTTGAAGGTACGGGTCAGGCATTTGCCGACGAACACGCCGTAAAGCAAGTGCTGGATAACATCATCTCGAACGCTGTGAAATATTCACCCCCGAACAAGCATATTTGGGTGACGGTGCGAGATGTGCATGACCATAATCGTGGATACGTCCGAATATCTGTACGAGACGAAGGTCCGGGATTGTCAGAAGAAGACAAAACGCGCTTGTTTGGCAAATTTGCACGGCTTTCGGCACAACCTACGGGCGGTGAACACAGCACAGGACTGGGCTTGAGCATTGTTAAACGCTTTGTGGAAGACATGAAGGGACGGGTGTGGTGCGAATCTACATTAGGCAAAGGAGCAACGTTTATTGTGGAATTGCCACAACAAGAGTACCCCTCGTAAAAAAACCGGGCAGCGCAAGAACGTCGGTCGTAGGCTTTTTTATGCTTGCGCTGCGGTTGTTTGTTCAGCAACGTTCAGCAACGTTCAGCAACAATACGGGCAATATTCTGTACAGATTATTTGCCAGCATTGATAATGTCATAGACTGTGCTCACCGAGCATTTCACCTTTTGGGCGATAGCGCGAAACGTGGTTCCGGCTTTTCGCATTTCCAAAATTTTCGCACGTTCTTTTGCGCTTAAACGCCGTTGCGAACTGTGTCGCCAGGCAGTGGTGTCTAATTTTTTGCAATTCGGTGTCTGGATTTCATACTTTTCAACCCACCTACGCATGGTCGTAGGCGACACGCCAATAGCAGATGCCAACCCCTTCGTTGAAACCGCTTTTGCAGCTTCTTCGCGCACCCAATTCATATCCACACGGCTTGCACGAACTTTGTGCGTTTTTCCGCTGCGAGCCTTAGCGGCAGGAGCTTTTTTTGCTACTGCCTTCGGTGTTGTTTTTTGAGCCATAAATCCCTCTCAGAAATGAAATACTGTGAAACATCATTTCACAGGTTCTTGTTCTCCCTCGAACCCGTGAGTGTACTCTCCTTCTATCCTGTTGGTCACAATCTCTATACCCAATTGACACTCCATGGTTGGCGACTTACGGTCGCTTCCCGCACAATCAGAGGTGCTTGAGGGCAACTCGCCGCCTTGGTGCTAAGGTACAAATGCGCTTGCAACTTGCTTTTGTGGGTTTTAGCTGTTGCGATATTGCTCTGCCGTTGGGTAGTAGCGGTATGTGCTCTCAACGGCTTTGAAAACTTTGACAACTACTTGACAACTACACCTCTGCTAAATACTTATGGACAAAGCTAATTGCCATTGCGCCCTCGCCTACTGCTGATGCCACACGGTTCATTGCGCCAGAGCGCACATCACCGGAAGCAAAAATGCCCGCTATGCTTGTTTCTAACAAGTAGGGGTCACGGCGGTGCTTCCATTGAGCAATACCGTGTTTATCCATAAGTACATCGCGCCCAGTCATCACAAAGCCCTTTGCGTCACGCACAATAGCGTCAGAGAGCCATTCTGTGGAAGGTTTTGCGCCAATAAAAATAAATAGTGCTGCCGCCTCAGATTTGTGGGTTTCGCCCGTCAACAGATTCTGCACCATGACAGACGTCAGGCGTTCATCGCCAAGAGCTTCGACGATTTCCGAAGTGGGTACAAGAGTGATGTTCGGTGTCCCTGCTATTTGGTCTATTAAATAGGCGGACATGGTTTCCACCACGCTTTCTCGGCGGACAACAATATACACATTCCTTGCGAATTTTGATAAATACATAGCCGCCTGACCCGCAGAATTTCCGCCACCAACGATATACACGTCGCGCTCTTTGCAGACCGCCGCTTCTGTTGTCGCTGCACCATAATACACGCCTGCGCCTGTGAAATTCGGCACACCTTTGATGTCGAGTGTCCGATAGTCCACGCCCATTGCCAAGACGACCGCACGAGCATTAACCTCTGAGCCGTCGCCGAGTGTGAGGATTTTGTAGCCGTGTTCCACACGAATATTAGTTACGCTTTGAGGCGTGAGAAATTCTGCTCCAAGCCGCGTGGCTTGCGTAATGGCGCGGCGCGTGAGGTCTGCACCGCTCAAACCCGTGGGAAAGCCCAAATAGTTCTCAATGCGTGAGCTTGTTCCAGCCTGACCACCGGGCGCACGGCGGTCTATCAGCAACGTTTTCAAACCTTCTGAAGCACCATACACTGCAGCCGCCAGCCCCGACGGACCTGCACCAATGATAGCCACGTCGTACATTTCTGCCGATGGCTTAGGCCGCAAGCCCAGCTTTTGTGCGAGGTCTGTGGGCTGAGGAGTCTTCAGCACCGAGCCATCTTCAAACACTACCACGGGCAAGTCTTTTGCCGCAACGCCATGTAGAGCAAGCAGTTCCTGTGCTTTGGGGCTTGTGGCTGCATCTAACCATTCGTAGGGAAATAAATTTCCCGCCAAGAAATCCTTGATGTGATGCGCCTTCGGCGAATACTGATAGCCCACAACACGGATGCCGTCAAAGTCTGGTACATATTGGGCTTGCCAGTCATCAAGCAAATCGGTCAGCGTTGGATACAGTTTCTCCTCGGGCGGGTTCCAAGGTTTGAGCAGGTAATAGTCTAATCGTACATCGTTAATGGCTTTGATAGCTGCATCGGTGTCGGAATATGCTGTCAGCAGTACCCGTTTTGCGTCGGGATACAAGGCACGAGCTTGCTCTAAAAACACCACGCCCTCCATTTCGGGCATACGCTGGTCGGAAACAATGAGTGCCACAACGTTATTCTGCTTTTTCAACTCTTCCAGTGCTTCCAGTGCCTCTTTTGCCGACGTTGAGGAAATAATGCGGTAGTCTTTGCGGTAATAATTGCGCAAGTCCCGTGCAATTGCCCGTGCTACTTGAGGGTCATCGTCGATTGAAAAGATGATTGGTTGTTTCATAGTGTACGGGGGTAAAATAATGCCCCAACTGCTTAGAAGTTCTATTTGGTAGAGCCGTTGTGCTTGATGATTCTTCGGCATTTTGAGCGTTACGAGGAGCAAAGCGTTTGGTGTTGGCAGAGCCAGTATAGTTCATGCTTCATATTTTTCCTTCGCATCTGCGTTCTTCTCTTCGGCGTTGTGTGCTTGAATCGGGAAACACAAGGTGAACTCTGTGCGTCCGGGTTTCGAGGTTACTTTAATGTCGGCGTGGTGGCGACGAACGATTTTGAGCACCACATCTAAGCCCATGCCTGTACCTTGCCCCATGCTTTTTGTAGTAAAAAAGGGGTCGAAAATTGAACCCAGAATGTGCGCCGGAATTCCTGAGCCGTTGTCAATAATGCTTACCCTTGCAAATGTACCACCATCGTTGCACGTTTCCACGATAATTTCGCCACCATTGCGAAATTCTTCAGCACTCGATGCTGTGCTGCGTTCAGCAACAGCATCCAGCGCGTTGTCCAGAAGATTCGTCCAGACTTGGTTGAGTTCGCCCGGAAACCCCTCAATTTCTGGCAAATGTTCGTCGAACTGCTCCACAAAGCGCACGTTGAACTTTTTGAATTTGTGTTGCAGCATCGTAACGGTGTTACGGATGCCCTCGTGAATATTCACGCGCTGTTTGTCGGCGGCTCTGTCCATGTAGGTATAACGTTTGACTGATTGCACCAAACTGCTAATGCGCTGCGCGGCTTCGTACATTTCACTGACCATGCGTTCGGTGGTCAGATTGTCATTGACCCACTTTATCACAGGCGCAACATACTCGTTGCCTGTGTGTTCGGCTATGTATTCAAGGTCTTCAATCCGAAACCCAAACTCTATCAGGTTTTCCGCCATGTCGTAGCCGTCTGCAACATCGTGGTCTTCAAGCCAATCCACTATTTGGTCTTCGAGCGCAGTTTTTTCCATCAGTGTCAGTGTGCGGGTTGGTTTTTCGGCAAGCCTTGCAAACAGCCGATCGTTGACCGCGTCAATGCTGCTTTCGCTCAGGCGCATGGCTATCACACGCTTAAAATTGTGTGGCAGCAAGTTCAGGTGTTTTTTGAGTTCTTGCGACGACCGCACAATTGCGGCGGCGGGATTGTTGAGTTCATGCGCCAACCCTGCTGAAAGCCTGCCAAGCGAGGCAAGTTTTTCGTTCTGCTGTTGCAGCGTGGTAAATTCGCGGTTACGTTCGGTCATCACGCCCACCAATACTTCGGTAAGTTCGTAGTGTAGTTGCGTGAGTTCACGGAACTTGTCGCGGTGCAGTGCTAACAGCACAAGTGGCTTGCGGACTTCACCAAACGCCCGTGCTTCCTTCATCCGCGAGTACGGCAGCCGCCCCAAAATCGCTCCTGCTTCATACACATACAACTCACGCTCTTGGCTGCCTGTTTGGATGTACGAGCGCACCAGACCATCGAGAATAATTTGCAACGAGTCAACGTCGGTACCCGGCTTGAATAAAAAATCCCCTACGGCATAGTGCTGTAATGCAGCGTTGGCAATAAGCCATTCCAATTGCTCCTGTGGCACTGCTGACAGCGCAGCAATAGCGCGGAGTTGGTTAAGAATTGCTTCCATACACAGCCGTTGGTTGAAATGTGGTGAAATTATTAGCAACTGAATGGCATGAGTATACACCGCATGATGTAACAACACAGAAGCGGATGACTGTTGAGTACAATGCCGAACAATCATCCGCTTTTGGGTATCAACGTGTCAAGGCTGTTAGGCTTTTGCCTTTGCTTCTTCCTCTTCTTGCAGCACGCGGCGCAAGATTTTGCCTATCATGGTCTTGGGCAATTCCTTACGGAATTCCACTTTGCGCGGCACTTTGTAAGCAGCAAGGCGTTCTTTGCAGAAGCTAATAATGTCCTCTTCCGTAGCGGTTTCGCCTTCGCGCAGCACGATGTACGCCTTCACGCTCTCGCCCATATACTTGTCCTTAATGCCAGCCACGACAACTTCTTGCACTTTTGGATGCTCGTACAACACCTCTTCGACCTCGCGCGGAAACACATTGTAGCCACCAACTAAGATAAGGTCTTTTTTGCGGTCGGCAATGTAGAAGAATCCGTCTTCGTCCATTCGTGCCATATCGCCCGTAAACAGCCAGACTTTCCCGTTTTCATCGGTGCGCAGAGTTTTTGCAGTTTCTTCAGGACGATTCCAATAGCCCTTCATGACTTGCGGTCCGGAAGCCGCAAGTTCGCCTACTTCGCCTGCCGGCAAGGTATTACCGTTTTCATCAACAATCCGAATGTCGGTGTCAGGAATCGGAACGCCAATGCTGCCCGCACGGATTTCGCCTTGGAACAGGTTTGCCGACAGCACGGGCGAGGATTCAGACAAGCCGTACCCTTCGACTAATTTGCCTCCCGTCAGTGCCTCGAATTCCTGCTTGACTTCAATCGGCAGTGGCGCACCGCCCGACATACAGGCTTTGATGCTGCTAAGGTTATACTTTTTAATGTCTTTGAAGTTGTTAATCGCCACGTACATTGTTGGTACGCCCGGAAAGAGCGTAACTTTGTACTGCTCAATACCTTTGACCACGTCTTCGACGTTAAATTTGGGGAACAGCACAATTGTCGAGGCACTTTTCATGCCCAGATTCATCACCGTTGATAAGCCGTAGCTGTGGAAGAACGGCAGCGCACCACCAATGATTTCTTGGGCATCTGTTCCCTGCACCCACTTGTGGCATTGTGTGGCGTTCACCACCAAATTGCGATTGGTAAGCATTGCTGCTTTGGGAAAGCCCGTTGTACCGCCCGTGTAGAGCAGCATGGCTACGTCCTCGGCGGGATTGCTTGGCACACGCGAGGGCGTTGGGCTGTGCTTTGCAAGGAGTTTTTTGAACGAAAACAGGTCTGGTGCTGGCTTTACATCTACCCAAACGCCTTCTTTGCGGGCTTTGAGCGGAAAGAGCAGATTTTTAGGGAATGACAGGTAATCTTGGATTCCCGTTACAATCGTGCGCCGAACATTCGACGAGCCAGCAACTTCACGAAAAATCGGGTATTTCAGGTCTAAAATAATCATTGTTTCGGCACCGGAATCGTGCAGCACGTGTTCCAGTTCGCGCGGCGTGTAAATGGGATTGACAGCAATAATGGTCGCACCAGCAAGATTCGCACCATAAAACGCAATCAAAAACTGCGGGCAGTTCGGCAACATAATTGCCACGCGGTCGCCTTTTTTTACCCCCATAGCTTGCAGCGCGGAGGCAAAGCGTTGAACCTGCTCCCACAGCTGGCTGTACGTCAGTTTGGCACCAAGAAAGATTGTGGCTACCTGATTCGGGTATTTTTCCGCCGAGTGTTTAACCAGCTCCCAGAGCATTAGGTTATCATACTCAATCGTAGCTGGCACACCCTTATCATAAAATTTTGTCCAATGGCGACCCTGCAAGGCAGTGTCTATGGTGCTGACTTGGGCTGGCATAGTTCTCCTCCGTAGTCATTTGATGTGAAACGAAAATGGTTATTGTACACTCCACGTTTGAAGAAATGAAGGTGCTTCCAAAGCACTGCTTTTTCGGCAACAATCACAAGGTATAGAAACGGTTATCAGCACGAGCGGGAACGGTCTGTGTGTGTTGCGAACGTTCAGAAACCTTTGCGTTTTTTTCGGAATAGCGAACGCTTAAATTGATACGTTGGATGCTTTCCTTCACAGCGCGGGCGTACACAAGAGCATTAACAACACACACACGCATTTGACAACATTGCGTTTGACAACATTGCGTTTGAATAACGTTTTGAGGAATCAGCAACTTAACACGGCAGCGTAGTGATTGTCAAATACTTTTTCATCATTGCGAGATTTTTTCACGTTTTTGTGTCAGTATTGGCACTGGCAATACTCTTCGCAATTTCATCTTATCGCTGAGGTGTTTCTTCTTCATACAGTTTGTGCGCAGTGCTTCGTTGTTCTGCATCATGAGTAGCGGGAGTGAGCGCGGTCAGCGTTTCTGCGCTCAGGAGCGACAAGGGCAATTCTACGCTAAACACAGAGCCTTTGCCCAACGCACTCTTGCACCATACGCGCCCGTTCAGGGCTTCCACGCACATTTTTGCCACTGTAAGCCCCAAGCCTAAGCCCCGCGAATGACCAGTTTCACGTTCCTCTGTGCCGCGCTGAAACAACTCAAAAATCATCTCGTGTTCTTCGGGTGCAATTCCTTTGCCGTAATCTTCTATGGCGAACGTGAGCATGCCGTTGCCAAGCGTCACGCGAAACGTCACCGGAGACTCTTTCGGCGAGAATTGGTCGGCATTGCGAAGCAGTTCCAGTAATGCCGTTTGCAGCACGGTGTACTGCACATGCACCGTGAGCGCACCAGCTTGGTTGTCAAGCGTGATAGCACGAGGACTGTCGCCAGGAAAACGCATCTGAAACTCGCGGAGCGTTTGTTCACAAAACTGCTGTATGGTTATCTGGATGGGCAGTTCAGACAAAATATTAGTTTGAATATTCATTAGCCTTGATACCGCTGCCAGCATATCTGACATCACCTTGACTTGCGAACCAATATTTGTCAGGTGGCGTTCCACAAGAGGTGGCACGGGGTCAAGTGTTTTGCGCAGAATGCGCGTCAAGATTTCAGAGGCGGACAGGATAATCGTCATCGGTGTACGAAACTGGTGCGAGAGCATAATCACGAACTCAGTTTTTGCTTGATTGAACCGACGTTCTTTTTCCATCGAAATTGCGAGCTCTAAGGTTCGCTGGCGAACACGTTCTTCAAGCTCTTCGTTGTAGCGTTTAACAGCTTCTTCTGCGGTTTTGCGGGCGGTAATGTCTTGGATTGTGCCGCGAAAGCGTGTTGGCAGATGATTTTTGTCGTGGGCGATTTTCCCCGTACCATTGACCCAAAGCACTTGCTGGTCGGACGGACGCACAACGCGAAAATCCCACGAGAACTCTTTGCCTGAGTGTATTGCTGTGTTCAGCAATTCTTGAATCTGCGCCGCGTCGTCTGGATGCACTATCTTGAAGAAGGCTTCAAGAGTTTGATGTTCGGTACTTATCGTGTCCATACCCAAAATGGTGTACAGTGCTTCCGATGCTTCAAACGTATTGGTACGCAAATCGAGTTCGTAGCTGCCAACCTTTGCCACGCGCTGCGCGTCGCGCAGGCGTGCTTCGCTTTTTTTGAGCTGAGCTTCGGTTTTTTTGCGTTCGCTGATGTCTATGCCCACACCAATAATACAACGCTTGTCTTCTATGCGAATCACCGAGCCAGTGAAATAATGGGCAATTTGTTCGCCGTGTTTGGTGATAATTTTTGCATCTACTTCCAGTCTGCCTCCGCGAAATACCTCCGCTATCATAGCGTGAAGGATGCTGCTGTCGGCAACAGAAAAAAAATTCTCGGGCTTGAGCGAACGAATTTCATCGGCTGTATAACCCGAAACGGTCTCAAAATTGCGATTCCACCGCAAAAACTTGCCTTCTTCATCGAACAAGTAAAAAATACCCGGCAAACTGTTCACTAAGGCTTCGTACAAGTCGCGCTCGTGCAAAAGGCTTTGTTCGGCGGCTTTCCGTTCGGTTACGTCGCGGGTTACTAAATACGCAGCGTAGAGTTGATTCTCTGCATCAAACAGCGGCGCGATGTACGAAGCAAAGTAGCGAAATCCACGTGAAGGCACTTCGCCAGAGGTTTCATACAACAGTGTCGTACGCGAGACCACGAGTTCATCAAGTGCCTGTTTGAGCGGGTCTCGGAAATCTGGCGGCATGAGCCGAAAAACGTTATCGCCCACAAAGGATGAGAATGTCGGTTCGCCTGGAAAATGCACAAACTCCAGCACGTAGTCGCTCAAACGAATTTGCATGATAATGTCAGGCGAGTTGCCCACAATTGCCTTATATTTTGCCTCGCTTTCGCGTACTTTTTGTTCGGCGGCTTTGCGTTCGCTAATATCGGTGAACACTACCTGTGCGGCTGGCTCGCCGTCATACATAAAAGGCAAACCAACCACTTCCACATCAATCGGCGTACCGTCCATGCGCCTGAAGCGTTCTTCAATTTTGGGAACGCTCTGCCCGGAAGCAAGCAGGCTCATGCGCTCAATAACCATCGAACGGGACTCAGGCATCACAAAGTCCAAAATAGACTTTCCAACTGCTTGTTCAATAGATTCAGCGCCCATCATGTTGAGTGCGGCGGCGTTGGCAAGTTGTACGATACCGCCTTTGTGAATCATAATGCCGTTTGGCGAAAGTTCTGTCAGTAGTCTGTACCGCTCTTCGCTGCGTTGGAGTTCGGCAGTACGCTCCTGCACACGCTGCTCTAACTCGTTGCTCATCAGGCGCAAGGCTTGTTCTGTGGTGCGCTGGCGGTTTACGACAATCGACAGCATCAAGCCTACTGTGCTCAAAATGCTCAGAAATACTTGCAACGAGAGCAAGGCGGGGTTCAGCGTAGCGCCAGTAAATGGTCCAGAACGGTGGAACGCTGCCCATACCGCAAAAGCAGCAATAATTAGGGTTGTGCGGCTTGCTTCGCGCTGGTCAAAGCGAAATGCTGCCCAGATTGCAAATACTAAGAGTACGTAAGACGTATTGTTGGTAACGTATTCAGCCAGCCAGCCGTTAAAGACCGTAAGATTTGTCAGTAGCAGCAGCGTATAGTACAACAGCAGTTCTTGCCAATTCGGGGGAATTTCTACGCTGAACTTGGGTTTTTGAAGCCATGAAAGCAGTATCGGCGTAATAATGATAATGCCCGTAATATCGCCCAACAACCACGTTATCCATGTAGTTTGTACCAAAGACTGTGTCGCATAGCCGCCAGCATTCAATGCCAGCGTTCCCACCGTTGCTGCAATGAATGAAGAGAGAATCGTTGCACCAAAAAATCCTGCTACGCTCCGCACACGGCTTAGTTGCAGATGTTCATCCAACATTTGCTTCGTCAAATGAGCGCAGAGCAGCACTTCAAGCGTGTTGCCTGTGGACATTACCAGTGCCGTTTGAATATTAATGTTAATCGTCGTAGCAACAGCTATCTCACCCAAAAACGCACCGATAATCGTGTATCTGCCAAAAAGTATCGCACTTGCTACGGCAATGCCAGCAGGAATCCACACAGGCGTAACGTTTGCTGGCTGCAAAGCAAAGGTCAAGCCCAATTCTGCGGTGACAAAATATGCCATTGCCACTGCCAGAATCGTCCATAAAGCCCGTAACCGTTGTGCAGTCTCCGTCATACAACTCCTCTGCAATATATTGCCTATGCGTTGCCTATGTCGTTATTACTCTGCGTTACCAAACAGTTCAAGCAAACAGTTCAGGAAACAGCAGTTCTTCTATCATCTCGCACCAAATATGCCCAATCAGAATGTGCGACTCTTGAATTCGTGCTGTGATAGTGCTTGGCACAACCACACTCGATTCGCACACCCCAAGAATACTGCCTCCTGTGCCGCCCAACAAGCCAACAGTTCTCAGGCCCTGCTTTTGTGCTTGCTGCAAGGCTTGGAGGACGTTCGGCGAATTTCCGCTTGTGGAAATGCCCACCACCACGTCGCCTGCACGCCCATAGGCTTCCACACAGCGTGCAAACACGTGGTCAAAGCCCAAATCATTGCCTCCAGCAGTCATAATGGAAGAATCAACAGTGAGCGCAATTGCAGGAATGGCGGCACGATTGACGGAACTTCGCAGCCGAACGACTAATTCCGCCGCAAGGTGTTGGCTGTCTGCTGCGCTGCCGCCGTTGCCGCAAAACAGGATTTTGCCGCCTGCCTGAAGTGCCCGAGCCAAGACACGCCCACACTGCTCAATAGCTGGCAAACACTCGGCTGCAAGGCGTTCTTTGACGGCTATGGAATCACGAATACACGCGCTGATACGGTCTTGTGTCATGCTGTTGTGCAGGCTATTGTTTTTCACGTCATTTGGAAGGAATATTCCGCAACATCGCTGCGAACATTTGTTCTACAATTTACAACAATACTCGTATTTTTGTGAGCATTTTTCAATGTTCTCACAAGGATAATTACAAAGGATACGCACAATGAAACTTCACTGTTCTGCTGCCAACCCCAAAGCTGTTAAGGCTGACATGATAGCCGTGTTGGTGCCAAGCGACGAAGCACTGTTTGCCAAGCACAAAGCCGCGCTTTGTACCATGTTCCCCGCCGCAAGTGCGGCATTAGCGTCGGGAGATTTTACGGGCAAAGCAAACACCAGCGTTATGGTCTATACCGATGCCAAAGCACCCACACCGCGTCTTCTCATTGTGGGATTGGGCGAAATGGCAAAACTCGACCTCGAAGTCGTGCGCCGCGCCGCAGCGAACGCTGCCAAAGCCGCTTCGAGCAAAAAGTTGGCACACGTGGCAGTGGTAGTGCCAGAAATTTCTTCCCTTGCCACCGAACAGCTTGCTGAAGCTCTCACCGAAGGTATCATGCTTGCGGCATACAAGTTCGTGAAATATTATTCAGGCAATGACAAGAACGACAAAAACAACAAAAGCAACGACGCACCCAAAGGCAACACCGTTACCACGCTGACACTTGTTGCTGCTGAAAAGACCAACAAAACAACGCTGGCAAGCCTGAAATCTGGCGCTGAGTATGCACGGTTGGTGTCGCAGGCAGTTATCGTTGCTCGTAACCTTGCCAATGCGCCGAACAACGAAATTTACCCCGAAAGCCTCGCAGCAGAAGCACAAACCTTAGCGAAAAGCTCAGGATTTAAGCTGACGGTACTGGACAAAAAGAAAATCGCCGCGCTGAAAATGCATGGACTGCTGGGTGTAAATCAAGGAAGCACCCGCCCGCCAGTGTTTTTGGTCATGGAGTACATGAACGGCGCAACCAATGCTAAGCCGATTGTGCTGGTGGGCAAAGGTGTAACGTTCGACACAGGCGGCATTTCTATCAAGCCTTCTGCGGGTATGGCAGAAATGAAAGCGGACATGCACGGCGCAGCAACGGTCATTGCTACTATGTATGCAGTGGCAAAGCTGGGCTTACGGCTGAATCTTATCGGGCTTGTACCAAGCACGGACAATATGCCAAGTGGTTCGGCAATTGTTCCGGGCGACATCATCACCTATTCCAACGGCACAAGCGTTGAAGTTGATAATACCGATGCCGAAGGGCGGCTTATCCTTGCCGACGCGCTTCTGTACGCTCAACGCTACAAACCTCAAGCCGTCATAGACCTTGCGACGCTAACAGGCGCGTGCGTTGTCGCGCTTGGTCACGTAGCATCGGGCTTAATGGGAACAGACGATGCGCTCAAAGCCCGCTTGCGTTCTTCGGCTGATTACACGCATGAATACGTGTGCGAGTTGCCATTGTATGCTGAATACGACGAACTTCTCAAAAGCGACGTTGCCGACATCAAAAACGTTGGTGGCAGGTGGGCTGGCGCGATAACAGCAGCAATGTTTTTGAAGCGTTTTGTGGGCGATATGCCGTGGGCGCATTTGGACATTGCGGGAACAGCTATGCTTTCCTCCGATGCCCCATATGCCCCTAAAGGCGGTTCTGGTGTGGGCGTGCGCCTGCTCTGCGACGCGCTACGAAAGTGGGAGTAACAATAACGTGTGCATATTCTGTCCCCTGCAAACAAGATTCCGTCTTGTTTGCAGGGGATGGTTATTATCGTGGCACATGCTCTTGGGCAAATACATGATGAACAACAAATGATGGGCAATGCGTACAAACGAACGAGAGTTCTTTGCTGCCTGTAACGCTGCCTTTGCCGCCGTGCCCGTTTGCGTGTGCCTGTGCTTCAACACACTTGCTACGCAATTTGGTATTTTGGTTCGAGTGTGCCTGCAGATGCTTCATAAAAATATTATGCTTCCAACAGATGGTAAAAACTTTGGTAGTTTGCATGGCTTGCCACAGTATTGAGGTTTAGATACAATCCTACGAGCCGCATAAAAACCCGCTTTTACGCTTGCCCTCGCCCAACCCTCCCCCAAGGGAGAGGTCTTCAGAACAAGGGAATTTCTTTGCCTTCGCTTTTTCTCCCTCTGCGAGAAGGCGGGGGATGAGGGCAAAACGAGCGTTCCTTACCTAACTTCAGTTTCCAAGATACTCTTTCAACCAAGCAAAAATGGTCGTGTGCCAGAACTCGCTGTTTTGTGGTTTCAAAACCCAATGACCTTCGTTCGGAATGTAGAGGAACTTTGACGGAATACCGCGCCGTTGTAGAGCGGTAAAAAGCTGCATTCCTTCTTGCAACGGCACACGGAAGTCGTTGCCGTCGTGGATGACGAGCATGGGCGTTTGAATGTTTTGCACAAATTTGTGCGGCGAGTGCTTTTCCATCTCGGCAAAGCCTGCATCCCAAGGTTTGCCGTGTTCCCACTCGTCAAACCAGACTTCATCGGTGGTCAGATACATCGAAGTAAAATTAAACACGCCACAGTGGGTAACGAGCGTTTTGAAACGGGTAGTTTGGGTGGCAATCCAATTGACCATGTAGCCGCCATAGGACGCGCCCGCAGCAGCCATCTGGCTTGAATCCACGAACGGATAGGTTGCCACAACGTAATCCACGCATTTCATGATGTCCACAAACGGCTTTCCACCCCAATCTTTCGACACACCGTTGGTAAACGCCTGCCCAAACCCTGTGCTGCCTGTGGGGTTCGGCGCAACCACGACGTACCCTTGAGCCGCCCATACTTGCATGTTCCACCGCGTTGACCAAGTATTACCCCACGCACCTTGCGGTCCGCCGTGAATCAACACCACCACAGGATACCTTTTCTTGGCATCAAAGTTCGGCGGTCGTACAAGCCACGCTTGCACTGTTGTTGCTGCTCCTTGAAAAAAGATTTTTTCCGGTTGTGACAATTGCAACTCGTTCAGCATCATTTGGTTGAATGCTGTGCGCTGCGTTGGTGCTGGTGGTTCGCCTTTTGCACCGGCGTTCGGCACTGCACTGAGCGCGGTGCTGAGTGCAATCGTGAATACCTCCGCAGGGCGTGTGAGCAGGGCTTGCGTAAAGGCTATCGTGCCATTCTGGGCGATTGAGAAGCCTGTGTTGGTGCCGCTTGTAACAAGTTTTTTGATGTTCTTGCTATGACCTTTGGCACTCCCGTCAGCAGGAACTGCCCACAGGAGCGTTTCGGCGTTTTCTTCGGCTTCGGCAAGAATGTATTTGCCGTCGCGTGACCACTCTATCTGCCCAACGGAATAATCCCACGCGCTCGTCAGGCTTGTGGTAGAGCCTTTTGCGCGGTCGTATATGCCAATTTGCCACTTGTCTGCTTCAAAGCCGGGTGTTGCTTGAAAACGGTAAGCAATAAATTTGCCGTCAGGCGAATAGCATGGTGCGCCGTCCGCACCCGGATTGGTCGTGATTTGTTTGCGAACACCCGTTTGAAGGTTTACCGTGAATACGTCGTGGTTGGTGCTCCATGCCTCTTCGCGCTGTGGCAGCGGCGAGGCAGTGTACGCGAGCTCTTTGCTGTCTGGCGACCACGCATAATCGTCGCCCGAAGAAAACGTGTCAGAACTTGGCACTGCCTCGCGGTCGCCGGGCGTACAATTTTTGGGCTCGCCGCCGCTTAAAGATTGCACAAACAAATGCTGCCGTGTGCCGTCCGTCCATGAATCCCAATGCCGATACAGCAGGCGGTCGAAAACCCGCGCTTTCACCGCGCTGTTGTCCAATGCGTCCATTGTTTCTTTGTTCAAACGGTTTGCCTCGACAAATGGCTTGTCCGAAAACTCAGGATAGACGCTGGAAACAAACGCTATCATCGTGCCGTCAGGCGAAAACTGTTGCCGTGTGGCTCCTGTGTGCAGCGTGGTTACTTGTCGTGGTGCGCTCGTGGGCTTGCCGTCTTTCATCTCCAGCACATAGACTTGCGGTGTGCCGCTTTCAGTGGAAATGTAGGAAAGCAGTTTGCCGTCTGACGACCAGCGCGGATGATTGTCCGACCTTGATGTAGCAACGATTTTTACGGGTTCACCGCCAGAAAGCGCAACAAGCCAAATGTCCGTATTCACGCGATTTTCAGCTTTGAGCACCTCGCCTACGGCAACGGCAATGTACTTGCCATCAGGGGAAATTTGCGCTTCCGACACACGCTTTAAACGGAACAAGTCCTCAACCGCTATCGGACGTTTTTGCAGAGTATTTTGAGCAATAGACTCTTCAGACAACACGCCAAAACAGAGCATACCCCATAAACAATAAGCAAGTACCTGCGCACAGTATCGTGCGTGCAACGTATTCATAGGACACAGCAAAACATGAGTGAAAAATTTGTTGGTTAAAGCTGGTTCAAAATTTGTGGCAGGCTTTCAGCAAGCCACCTGTATCTACAAACAAGCACACAAGAATACGAGAATTTTTCGGATATTCAAATGGCAAACGCTCCGTCGGTTCTTCATTCAAAAGGGATGTAAGACTGTGCAAATTGGAGGGCGTTGTGTGTTGCGACCCTGAAAAGAGTCTTTCCTCCACATTTCCGTATCAAAAAAACGCGAAAAAGCCCGCCACGACTTGCGTGGCGGGCTTTTGTATTTGCTCCGGAAGTAGGACTTGAACCTACGACCCTCTGATTAACAGTCAGATGCTCTAACCAACTGAGCTATTCCGGAATATAGTTGCGCTTAATTTTTACAGCACAAAGCAGAACACAAAAATACAGCACTTTGAACGCAAAGTCAAGAATTTTTTGCAAAAAAAATTGCATATCCCTTACGACAATTTCGCCTCATCTCCCGTGAAAAAATGGTATTTTGCGCCTTTGGTTAGAAATTTTTGTAATACCAGTTCTGTAACACCATTTGTGAGCATTAGTAGATTCATGGCTTCATTGCATCCGTCGACAACATCCGCAACGTTTTACACTCTAACATCACCGCCCATAGCCTCTGTACCAGTCTCGTTCGTGCTTCCACCCTATCATCACCGCAGGCTTTCCAACGGAATGCGTGTAGTAGTGGTAGAAGACCGTTCGCAGCCATTAGTTTCCATGAGCCTTGTGTTTAAGCAGGGCGCGGCAGCAGAAACCATCTGGGGAGCGGCAAATCTGGCAACATCGCTGCTGACCAAAGGAACACAGAGCCGCACGCACAGCCGTTCGGCACAAGAGGTGGCAGACGAGATAGATTTTACAGGCGGTTCGCTTGGTGCTTCGGCAGGGTTTGATTCTACCTCGGTGAATCTGAGTGTGTTATCGGCATTTTTGCCCAAAGGATTGGAACTGCTGGGCGATGTGGTGTTTCATCCCGCATTTGCGCCAGAGGAGTTGGAACGCCTTCGCGCCCAAGCGCTCGTCGAAGTACAGCAGTATTTGAGTGATGCTGGCTATCTTGCCGCCGTAGCCTTCACGCAGGGCATGTTTCGCGGCACTCCGTATGGGCATCCCGTCATCGGTACGGTCGGCTCAGTACAGGCTCTGACGCGCGAGGATTGCCTGCACGTGTACAACACACTGGCGCGACCCGAACACGCTTTTATTGCTGCGGCGGGCGATGTGGATGTGGAAGAGTTCACGGCGCAAATGGAAACGCTCTTTGGCTCGTGGCACAGCGGCGATGCAGGCACAGCCGCAGATGCCCAAGCGTTGCTCAACACTCAAGAACAACGCTCACAGACAGATGGCTCGACAACGCCAAAAGTCATGCTGATTGAGAAACCCGATGCTGCACAAACAGCACTACGCATGGGCTTCCCCACTGCTCACCGCGCAGACGAAGACTTTATTGCCGTGCAGTTTTTGAACACGATACTGGGCGGCAGTTTTATTTCGCGCCTCAACCACAATCTGCGCGAGCAAAAAGGCTACACCTACGGCGTACACAGCGGTATAGACGCTTACAAAAGCCTGTCGGTCTGGACGTGCCGCTCCCACGTGGGCAGCGAGGTCGCAGGCGCGGCAGTCAGTGAAATTATGCGCGAACTTGAGACCATGCACCGTCAGCCCATTTCCGACGATGAACTTGAAACCACACGCAATTATATGCTGGGTTCGTTTGCACTTCGCACCGAAACACCCACGCAAGTCGTTTCTCTGCTCAGTGCGCTGGAAATTTTTGGGCTGCCAGACGATTATTACGAACGCTATTTTGCCGAAATTGCTGCTATGACCAAAGAGCGGCTGTTTGAGGTGCAGCAGCGACGCTTCGCGGCAGAGGGCTTAGTCATTGCTGCTTCGGGCAATGTGGAACAGCTCCACACGCAACTTGGCAGTTTTGGCAGCGTACACGTGGTGAGTGCAGCATCGGAGATTGTGGAGGAGATTGTCTAAACGCACAGGCTTACTTTCAGAATCACTCTCAAGCACCGCATAAACACATCATTTTTACCGCAAACACAACACTCTATGAGCGACATCAAAGCTATTGAAGCCTTAGCAGAAGGCTATGCTACTATTCGGCAGGAAATCGGCAAAGTGATTGTCGGACAGCAAGACATTGTGGAACAACTGCTTATCTCGTTGTTTGCACGCGGGCATTGTTTACTGGTGGGCGTGCCGGGCTTGGCAAAAACGCTGCTTATTCGCACCTTAGCGCAGGCATTAGACCTCAAATTCAGTCGCGTACAGTTCACGCCAGACCTTATGCCCAGCGACATCACTGGCACGGAAATTATCGAAGATAACATGACCACAGGACAGAAAAACTTTCGGTTTATTCAGGGTCCAGTGTTCACCAACATCATGCTTGCCGACGAAATCAACCGCACACCGCCCAAAACCCAAGCCGCGCTGCTCGAAGCCATGCAGGAACACAGCGTTACCGCAGGCGGGCAGACGTACAGACTGGAAGAGCCATTTTTTGTGCTTGCCACACAAAATCCGATTGAGCAAGAAGGCACCTACCCGCTTCCCGAAGCACAACTCGACCGTTTTATGTTTAATTTGTGGCTGGATTATCCCTCGTTTCAGGACGAAGTGCAGATTGTCAAAGCCACGACGAGCCAGCATAAACCCGACGTACAGCCCGTTTTGAACGCCGAACAAATTATCCAGTTTCAAGATTTGGTGCGCCGTGTACCTGTGGCAGACAACGTGGTCGAGTATGCCGTCAAACTCGTTCACGCTACGCGCCCTGCCGCCAACAGTACCTCTAAAGTGGTGAAAGACTTTTTAAGTTATGGTGCAGGACCGCGTGCTTCGCAATACCTGATTTTGGGAGCAAAAACCCGTGCCGCGCTGCTTGGCAAAACCACACCCGACATGGAGGACGTTCGCGCCGTTGCCGCTCCTGTGCTTCGCCACCGCATCGTTACGAACTTCAACGCTGAAGCCGACAACATTTCCAGCGTGGATATTGTGGCAAGTTTGCTCAAGGAAATATAAGTTCTTTAGGACTTTCGCAAAGTGGCATTTTTTTGAGCAAAGTGATATGCTTCTTTGCTGTACAAGACTTGATACAACAAGGGGTTGCAACCCCTTGTTCCCTATTTTTGCTGCAAAAGTCCTACTCTTCATAAACTCTTCGCGTTAGCATATAACCACCACATTTAGGAACTCTTCAAAAAACGGTAAGCAAGCAGCCCAACCTCTTCGGTTGGGCTGCACTGTGTTTCTTTCTCTCTCTGTGCTACAATTTGGTGCTACAATTGCCATTCCAACGCCACAGAGCCAATGATGTTTCGCGCCAGACCCGGCTCAATGTATGCGGGAGGTAGCGTGGCTGGACGGTCAGGGTTTATCCACACCGAGCCAATATATGTTGCGTCCGTTACGTTGTTCAAACGCACAAAAGCGTGCAATTTTAGTCGCTCAAACACCGTGTGCTGCACACCTACCAATGCGTCCAACACAGTGTAGGACGGCACACGCAGGGTGTTCACGTCATCGGCAAAATAGCTGCCGACGTGCCGCAGCTCGCCTTCCACATAGACCATTGGGGCAAATACTGGTGTGTAGCGAACACGAACAGTAGCAAAAAGCTCGGGAATTCCCGGCTGCCTGTTGCCAGCATAATCGGCGAAGCGTCCTTGCAGCGCACGGTTCACAAACACTGAATCTATGCGGTATTCCAGAAAACGGTTGTCGCCGTAGCTCGCCATACCCCACAATGCCACACCGCCCTGCAATCGTGCTTGTGCGCCAAGTTCTGCGCCTATGCGCCGCGAACGCCCTGCGGTAAAGTAAAACCTGCCACCGCGATACGGCACAATATCGTTTATCACGTCAATCCAGTATGCCGCAGCGTCGTAGGAAAGTTGCTGTACGACAGATTCTTCTGAAAACTCGACAACCTGCTTTATGCCAACCTCGTACGTGGTAGAGCGGATTGGCTCTAACAAGGAATTGATGCTGCGTACCGTGTCTTCGCCAAACACGTTGGGCGGGTCAGTTTCGTTGCCCGCAGGCACTTCCACACCGCCGCCCACGTTTGCATACAGCGTCATGGTGGGCGCAAGATGGTAGGTCAGCCCTGCTTTTGGTGTAACGCGCTCAAACGAACGCTGCTCATTGGTTTTGGGATTGATGAAACTGTCGTAGTAGTAGGTGATGTTATCATAGCGTGCGCCCACTACCAAACTGAGGCGTTCGGCAAGCGAGAGTTCGTTTTGCACAAACGCGCCGAAATTACTTGCTCCTTCGCGCTTATTGTCCCGAATTTCGCGTCCGCGTTCGCCACCAACTTGGTTGTAAAAAATGATTGCGCCGTCCTGATACTGCTGGTCAATGCCTACCAAAAACTGATTCTTCGCCTCGCCAACAGGCGTTTGCAGCAAGCGCGAGGTATTGCGATAGATAGCGTTTCCGCCCAGATGATAGCGCGTAAAGTCGCGGAAGGTGTTGCGCTCGGAGCGTTGCAAATACTTGCTTCCCAGAAATGCCATGGCGGAAATGTTGTTCTGGTCATCCAGATGTTGGTCAAGCGTAAAACCGATGCGACCCAAACGATTAAATCGCCGTTCGTTGCGCTGAACGTAGGTTGGATTGTAAATCATGGGGTTGTTTTGTGCTTGGCGCGGATTCTCGTTGAATTGCGGCTCGTTGAGCGGCCCGGGAATTTGGAAATTGTTGCTTGCGCCCGTCAAAAACACGCCTAAGTTCCCGCCTGATGCCAGTTTCGTTACCGCGCCAGCATTGCACTGCGTGAGCAAACTTCTGGACTGCTCCCGCCACCCGTCAAACATAGTGTTGTTGAGCGAAACGTAGATTTTGGTAGCATCGGTAACAGTTCCCGCACGGACACTGTGTTTTTGAAAGCCAAATGAACCAAGCATGAATTGTCCCGCAACAAAGGGTTTATCCTGAAGCGGCACGGTGCTAACGCTTACCACACCACCGGCGGCATTGCCCCACAGGGCAGAAGCATTGGAGCGCAACACCTCCACGCTCGACGCGCCCGTGAGGTCTATCAAGTCAAACGCTGTGCGCCCGTCGGGTTCAGTTTCGGGGATTCCATCAATGTAAAATCGCAAACCCCGTGATGTGCCAGCGTTTGAGCGTTCGCCCGCGCCACGTGCGCCAAACCCGCGCACCATCACTCGCACGTCTTGGTTGCCGGTTCGAGACTGTACAAGCACGCCCGGCACAAGTGATAGTGCCTCGTCGAAGCCAAACCCGCGCGAGTTCATAAACTCTTCCTTTGGCACGAGCGTTACGGCAAGCGGCACTTCAAGTTGGCGTTCCGCTTGGCGCATTGCCGTTACGGTGATTTCGGGGGTTTTGCTTGTTTTCATTGGCTTTGGCAGGCTGTCGCGCTGCTGAGATTGGGCAGGAATATTGGCAAACCCGCACACAGGAGCCGCGACCAACGCCACCACAAGCATAGCAACAACACAGCGCAAAGCAGTATATGCGCCGCACAGAACTGCGGCAGAGAGTGTAGAGAGATACGATGACTGCATAGTGTTTTGTCTGATTTTTGTCGTGAATGTTTAGAAAAGCGAATGTCGGGGGTTTCAATCTGAAACACCAGAAATGATACAACCAGCCCGGTTCTATTGCCGTTAAGCAACAGAACGGAAGAGCCATAACAGCCCGCGAGCACAGTCGTGGTACGTTTGTACAACTGCGCTTGACGTTGTTGCGGCAACCATTCTCCACAATGGGGTCTCCACAATGGAGTGCTTATGCAAGTGGTGATGGGGCTTTTGGCGGATGAAACACGGATTGCGCTACACCACGAAGCGGTACGGCGCACACAAGCCATACAAGCGCGTCGCGGCTGCTGTGGTTAGGGGTTGGGTTGAGAACACGATTGGTTGCTACGGCACGAAGTTCTTGAAGTGTGGCGGGTGGTTTGGGCGCAAGCGGCGAGGATTCTTTGTGCGACGAGCCTTCCAACACCGACAAAACGTACTGCGTGCCGTCGCACGTTGTGGGGTCAAGGTGCTGGCAATAATGGATGACGATGTCCTCTTTTTCGTAGAGATAAATACACCATATCACCGCCATTCCGTGTGCATACACCACAAAGAACGCCAGTGTTAAGGCAGAAACTATGGTCGAATAACGCCGCATGACATCAATAAATCTCTTTCAAAAGTGCTTGTTGATACCGCCCTCACCCCCTTTCCGCTTCGCTTCAAGCACCCTCTCCCAATGGGAGCTATCCATTACCCATATCTTATGAGTATATTG
>Ga0272446_1001751_pt1 | contig 31017 bp, 26 predicted proteins | sample YNPCB0061_FD_194587 | JGI IMG/M metagenome (GOLD analysis project Ga0272446, IMG submission 194587) | Hot spring microbial mat communities from Yellowstone National Park, WY, United States - YNP-CB-006-1 | ecosystem: Environmental > Aquatic > Thermal springs > Hot (42-90C) > Sediment | place...
GGGACACGAGCGCGACGAACTTGTGCCATATTCGACGCTTTCAAGCCTTGCATGGGCGGCATATGGGCTGCCTTCTGTCGAATCTATCGTCAATGTTGACCGAACGCCGCCGCCGTATCAGCAACGCCGTTTTTTTTCAACCAATCAAGAATCAACGCCTCTTGGCAATGTTATTGCCGTCGGTCCGCGCCACAATGTCCCTGTGGTGGACGTTAATACCCCTATGGTCGGTGGCAGATATGTGTTTCAGCCTGTGTGGGAATATATGCTTACTGCACCATCGGTTGCAACGTCTATCCGTGCTGACCATATATCGTCGCCACCAGTGCCGCCCACGTTTGCTCCGAATCCTGCTTCCGGTCTTGTGCAACTACAAGTGCCAGAAGGCTCATTATCACTCACACTCAGCAATGTGCTTGGGCAGGTTGTCCGCACTGAGCCTTGTCCGGCAGCGTCGTCAACGCTATCGTCAACGATGTTCTTGGACGTATCCGTGTTGCCTGTGGGAATGTACATGCTAACGTTCACAACACCAGCATCACGTATAGCTTATCAACTGCACATTGTCCGATGAAATTCCGATAAAATGCCGATGAAATATTTCTGGTTGGTTCTGGGATTGTTTGTCTTGCGAAGTGTAGCCGTGCAGCCTTTGCAAGCGCAAACCGCGACGTATAGCGGGCCTGTGCCGCGCATTACCTCTGGTTTTGGTGCCGACGGAGCGTTTCAGGTGGAAACGCAAACGTTTCCTAGTCCGCTGTTTCGTGGGCAAGTGGTAACGGTGTATCTGCCGCGTGGCGCAGAGGGGCGTGTACCGGTCATCTTCTTTGCACACGGTTTTGGGGCAATTTCTCCCGCAAACTATGCCGAACTTTTGCGCCACATAGCCACACGAGGCTATGCCGTAGTGTATTCGCCCTATCAAGCCTTGGAAGCAGGAGCGGGCTTTGACGAACGCTACAACACGCTCTGGGCAGGGTTTCAAGCAGCAGTGCAAACCTTTGCAAGCCGCATGGACACAAGCCGCGTTGGGTTTATGGGACACTCCTACGGTGCTGGCGCAATTCCTGCTATGGCGTGGCGGGCTTTTGTTGAGCGGTCGTGGGGGCAAAACGGACGATTGCTGTTTCCGATGGCTCCGTGGTATTCCGACCAAATCACCAACGAACAACTTCGCCGCTTTCCGTCGGACGTAAAACTGTTGATGCAAGTGTACAACGACGATGCCGTCAATGACCACCAAATGGCGGTAGAACTATTTTATCGAATGCCAGTGCCGAACACAGAAAAAGATTATGTGAACATCCTTGCCGATACCGTGCAAACGGCAGCAGGTCAGTACATTTACGAAGCAGGGCATTCGGTCTGTGCAACCGCAAACAGCACTGTGGGCGGCGTAACGCGCGGGTTTGACGCATATGACATCTATGGGGTGTTTAGGCTCTTCGACGCGCTCGCTGAATATACCTTCACTGGTAGCGCAGCTGCCAAAAACGTTGCCCTTGGCAATGGCAGTCCAGAACAAGTATTTATGGGTGTGGTGAATGGTCGCCCAATACGACCATTAGTCGTGAGCGACACCCCTGTTGCCAATCCCACGCAACGTGCCTTGTGGACGTGTGGAAATGCTGTCAATCCTCGCCGTGCTTCGTGCGCGGTGGTAACGTCGGTGCGTTCAGAGGAACGGTCTGCAAACGCGCTCGTTCTTGTGCCAAACCCTGCTCATAGCCTTCTGCGTATAGAACACCTGCAGGAGCGTGCCGAACTGGTTATGACGGATATGCTGGGACGCGAGGTGCTGCGCTCAAGCATTGAACCCTCTGCCAGCATTGATGTAGCGCACATAGCCAATGGTGTGTATTATCTTAGAGTGTACGGAGCAGGCGGGCGGGAACTTGGGAGAACGCAGGTGCTGCACATTCTGCGATGAGTTCTGCGATGAGCAAATCGTGATGGTGCAACAGTAACGCCCTGCAAAAAGCACCGCGACGTGGTTGCAGGGCGTTTATACAAAGGCTTACCAGAGATTATTCAATGTTTTGCACTTGTTCGCGGATGCGTTCCAACTCTTCTTTCATACCAACCACCAACTGAGCGATTTTTGCATCGTTGGCTTTGGAGCCTATGGTGTTGATTTCGCGGTGCATTTCTTGCAGCAAAAAGTTAATGGTGCGCCCCGTTTGCTCTTTGCTGTCTAATGCCTCGAAGAAAAATTTGATATGACTTTTCAGGCGAACACACTCCTCTGCAACGTCGAGTTTGTCGGCAAGCAGCACAATTTCCAGTTCCAGCCGTTGCTCGTCTATTTCGTCGCTTTCAAACAGTTTCGCCACTTTTTCACGCAGTTTTTGCCGTTCTTGTGGCACACGCTCGCTTGCCATTTTTTCGACCGATGCAAGCGTGGATTCGAGAGATTTCACTCGTGAACGCATATCGCGGGCAAGTTCACCGCCTTCTTTGGTGCGCATATCATTCATGCGCTTGAGTGCCGTAGTCAGTGCTTGAGCAATGACACTCCATTCTTTTTCGTCGTTGTCGGAAGATTCGGTATTTTTGAAAATATCCGAAAAGCGCAGTACGTCTTCGAGCCGAACACTGTCTTTGAGTTTCAGATGTTTTTTGACTTCTTGCAATTCATCGTAGTAGGCTTTGGCAAGCTGAAGGTTCGCTTTGACGAGCGTTGGACTGCTGTCGGCACTGTATTCAAGATTGATGCCGATGTTGATTTTTCCGCGCGAAACGTGTTTTTTCACCAACTCACGGAGTTCAAAATCACGTTGATAGAGTTTTTTGGGGAGGTTGGAAAAAATTTCGAGGTAACGGCTGTTGACAGTACGTACTTCCACGCTTGCACTTACGCCATTGCTGCTTGCTTCGCCTTTGCCGAAGCCGGTCATGCTAATAATCATCGAGTCTTGAGTGAAAATGAACAGAAAAATGGTATCACCTGTGCAGCCACAAAGATACGGAATTTTCGGTATTGATGTACGAGAATTGACGGATAGACCACCCGCACGATAAATTTCTTGTTCTGCGAAGTTCTTGTTCTGCGTTGGTAGAAGAGAACACGAAGAACGTTCTGTACTGCTTCTTTACTGCAACGGTATATCGCCTATGCCAACATCTCATGCTACTACACCAATCACCTCGCACAATATCGCCGATGATTTAGTGCATTACATCGTGTTTGCACGGTTTCCTGAGCGCGGCAAGGTCAAAACACGGCTTGCAGCCCACATTGGCGAAGCACGAGCCTGTGCGCTGTATGAAGCCATGCTCAAAGACACCTTAGAAATTGTCCAAAGCCGAACGTCCGCCACGAATGCAGATGTGTTGCTGTGTGTTACGCCCGATAGTGCTGTGGAACGTTTTCAGCCGTGGCTACGGGCAAACAATATTGATTATCCGAACGTGTATTGTTTTGCACAGCAAGGAGCAATGCTTGGCGAGCGTATGTTCAACGCCTTTCGCATTGCTGAAGACCGTCATGCTCTGCCTGCGCTCATTCTTGGCACCGACAGTCCAACAATTCCCGACCAAGTGTTCACCCAAGCAGAACAGGCTTTGCAAGACCCGCACACTGCCGTCTTGGGCAAAACTGACGATGGCGGGTTTTACATGATGGGCTTGCATCGTGCCGATGAATCGTTCTTTTTGGGCGGCGATTATAGCAACGATACTGTCTATGAGCGCACACTTGCTGCGCTCCAAGCGCACACTGCCCACGGCAAACACGCCATTACACACGTTGAGCAGCTACCAGTGTGGTACGATGTCGATGATATGGCAGGCATTGAGCGTTTGCGCTCTGAAGCCCAGCATGATGCTTCTCTGCGGTACTTCCACACGTTGCGAACACTGATGTCGTGGCAGATGGGCAAACAGATAGACAGACAGATGGATACATGTGCAGATACCAAAGTGCTCACCAACGAAAACGTATAAAAATCCTTGTGGTGGCTTTGGCGTACACGTTTTTGGGGAAATTGTCGTAGATTTGGGCAAAGACGACAATACAACGCAAACACGATGCAAACACCGCACGATAGTTAAAGATGATATTTTCCACAACTACTATGGAAACAGTTGTCGAATCTCCAGCACTTCAAACGGCAGTCTCTGAGCCAGCACCGAGCGGCACGCGCCGTCTGGTGAGCTATGCTGAATACCGTGAACTTGACGTGGACGACGACTATCAGTACGAATTGCTTCATGGAGACCTTGTGAAAAAATCTGCGCCTTCACCGCAACATCAAATTATTGTTGTTCGTCTCACTGTGGCATTACACCGTTTTTGTGAACAGCAGCAACTTGGTGGAGAAATTCTTGTTGCTCCCGTCGATGTGGTGGTGGATGAATTCAACGCTCCGCAGCCTGATGTGCTCTACGTGAGCGAGGCACGCCGCGAGATTATCACCGCTGACGGCATTGTGGGTGCGCCCGATGTGGTGATGGAAGTGATTTCACCAAGCTCCATTAGCCGTGACCGTCATCTCAAACGTAAACTCTACGAGCGGCTTGGTGTGCAGGAATACTGGATTATAGACCCTAATAATGCAGCTATTGAAGTGTATCGTCTCACGCCCGAAGGATATGACCTGACCAGTTTTGCTGCCTACGAAGGCTTGGTGCAATCAGGCGTTTTGCAAGGATTCTCTGTACAGGTGCAGGACATTATGAAGCACAGCGAACGCGGGCGTACAGCGTAAACCACGCAGCAATCGTATCGTGAATTCACGTAATCTTTATTCTTTTTCACCGTTTTTCAGCAGAGAATGTATGATTCGCTCAATTGATGAACTCCAGCTTGCTGGCAAGCGCGTACTGGTGCGTGTGGATTTCAATGTTCCACAGGACGACACGGGTGCTATCACGGACGATATTCGCATTCGAGAGTCGCTGCCAACCATCACAAAAATTATCGAATCGGGCGGTAAGGCGATTTTGATGTCGCATTTGGGTCGTCCTAAAGGCAAAAAAAATCCTAAATATTCACTCGCCCCTGTTGCTGAACGCTTGCAAACCTTGCTGGGTAAGCCTGTGAAGTTCGCACCGGATTGTGTGGGCGATGACGTGGGGAAAATCACCGCCATTATGAACGACGGTGAGATAGCATTGCTGGAAAACTTACGCTTTCACGAAGAAGAGGAAGGCAATGACCCCGAATTTGCCAGAAGAATTGCCGCGCACGGCGATGTGTACGTCAATGATGCGTTTGGCTCGGCGCACCGCGCTCACGCAAGCACGCACGGCGTTACGCAGTACATCAAATCGCGTGCGGCGGGCTATCTGATGCTCAAGGAGTTGAAGTATCTTGGCGACGCTATTGCCAAGCCCGTGCGACCGTTTACGGCAATCTTGGGCGGCTCAAAAATTTCGGGCAAAATCGATGTGATTCAAAATCTGCTTAATAAATGCGACACGATTTTGGTGGGTGGCGGCATGATTTTTACGTTTTTCAAGGCAATGGGCAAAGAAATTGGCGACTCACTCGTGGAGGAAGACAAAATAGAACTTGCCAAAAGCCTTATCTCGTCTGCTGCCGAAGGCAATGTACGGCTGCTTTTGCCTACCGATGCCGTCGTTGCTGATGCGTTTGACAACAATGCACAGCACAAAATTGTTAGCATTGACAGCATTGAACAAGGCTGGCGCGGCTTGGACATTGGTCCGGCTTCGATTGAGCTGTTTAAGCAGGAAATTCTTGCATCCAAAACTGTTGTGTGGAATGGTCCGATGGGCGTGTTCGAGATGAGCAACTTTGCCGCTGGCACTAAAGCTATTGCCGAAGCACTTGCCGAAGCAACCAAACGTGGTGCAACGACGATTGTGGGCGGTGGAGATTCTGCCGCCGCTATTGCACAATTTGGGCTTGAACATGCCGTGAGTCATGTTTCTACGGGTGGCGGGGCATCGTTGGAATTTTTGGAAGGCAAAGTGCTGCCGGGCGTAGCAGCATTGGAAACGTGACGCGCGGCGAGAGCGGCAAGATTTTTGAGCGGTACGATTTCCAATAATTTCCGCCTGAATCCTTCTTTGCATAAAAGCCTGCCATGACATTTGAAGTGTAACGAGAGAACTCACGGCAATATATGACAGCGCGGCGAACCACAACGAACCTTTAAGCATACAAGCATTATGGCAAACGTTTATAGTTACGGCAACTACGGCGGAGGCGGTTACAGCCGCTTTTCGCTATTTTCGCCCATTATCAAAAGTCTGATGATTATCAATGTGGTGGTATATTTGCTGCAACACTGGTTTTTTGGCTTGCTGACGATGGGCGGCACTCCCGTTGAGTATCATTTGATGCGCTATTTTGCGCTACAACCAATTGAGAGCGGCACGCTCTACCCTTGGCAGTTCATTACGTATCAATTCATGCACGGTGGATTTTTCCACCTCTTTTTTAACATGTTCGCGCTTTGGATGTTCGGCTCAGAGCTTGAGTCGGTATGGGGCGGAAGACGATTTTTGGCGTTCTATCTGATTTCTGGTGTTGGTGCAGCTGCCTTACAGCTTGCAATGGGCTATGTGCTGGGTTCTGGCGCACCAACAGTAGGCGCATCGGGTTCCATTCAGGGTTTGCTCATAGCGTTTGGATTTATGTTCCCTGACCGACCAATTTTCATCTTTCCCATTCCCGTTCCCGTCCCAGCAAAGTTTTTCGTGCTGTTTTGGATAGGGATTGACGTGTTGTCGGGCATTACGGGTGCAGACAGAGGTGTGGCGCACTTTGCTCACATTGGCGGTGCAATCTGTGGTTATGTTCTGCTACGCTTTGGCGATGCGCTCCGCATCTTCGAGGCGATAGACCGCATTGTGGATGTGTTTGCTGGCAAACGCCGTGTGTTGAGTTCAAGCAGAAAAATTTATGACATCAACTCGACGGGCAACAGTTCATACGGACGTGCCGAGCAGTCAAGCACAGGAAGCTCGTCAGGCTGGTTTTCGTCAGAAAAAAAATCGTACAGCAACCGCGAAATTACGCAAGAAGACGTTGATGCAATCTTGGACAAAATTGCACGAAGCGGCTACAACAGCCTGAGCGAAGAGGAAAAGAAAATCCTCTATGATGCAAGCAAAAAACTCTGAGCCGTGCGCGGTGTGTTGCAACCATGCTGGAAGTAGTGTCCTCTGCAAACCTGTGGAATCTTTCGTGCTCGCAAAGGACACGCTCCACGCAATAACTTCATGAAATGTGTACTTACAGAGACTAACCAACGCAGTGCTCTAATCCTTTAACGAGACCCAACAAATTTGTATGGCAACGACGAGTTTTGATTTACCCGTTATCGACGGCAACAACGGCGTAAGCAGTCATTCCAACGGACGTACTGCTGAACACCCAGTGGCAACGTTTCCATTTCGCCGCCGTCAATCCCGACCTGTGATGGTTGGCGGCATCCAGATAGGTGGCAACGCACCAGTGAGCGTACAAACCATGACCAAAACAAAAACCTCTGACGTGCAAGGTACGGTGGAGCAAGTGCGTCGCTGCCAAGAAGCAGGCGTAGATATTGTACGCATTACCATCAATGACAAATATGCTGCTGAAGCTATCGGCGAGATTGTCAAACAAGTGGAAGTGCCGATTGTAGCCGATATTCACTTCAATCATATTTTTGCGCTCAAAGCTATCGAGGCAGGCGTAGCAAAAGTGCGCATCAATCCGGGGAATATTGGCTCTAAAGAACGCATCCACGAAGTGCTTACCAAAGCCAAAGAACGCCAAATTCCGATTCGGATTGGCGTAAATTCGGGTTCACTCGAAGAAGACATTTTGGAGCGTCATGGCTATCCAACGCCCGAAGCATTGTTTGAAAGTGCCATGCGCCACGTGGAAATTGCCCAAGATTTTGGGTTCGACGACTTGGTGATTTCCGTTAAATCAACTGATGTACGCTTGATGATTGAGGCGTACAGAATGTTGGCTGAACGCACTGACTTCCCGTTGCATCTGGGCGTTACCGAAGCCGGCACGCCGCGTGTGGGAACAATTAAGTCCGCTGTGGGCATTGGAACACTGCTGGCTGAAGGCATTGGTGACACGATTCGCGTTTCGCTCACCGACGAGCCAGAAAAAGAAGTCGAAGTTGGCAAAGAGATTTTACGCTCGCTCGGGCTTGCCCAACGCACGGTGGAAATCATCGCTTGTCCCACCTGCGGGCGTTTGGAAGTAGATTTGTTCAGCATCACGAACCAACTTGAAGAAGCCGTTAAAGGTATTAAAAAGCCTGTCAAGGTGGCATTGTTAGGTTGTGTGGTCAATGGTCCGGGCGAAGCCAGCGAAGCAGACATTGGCATTGCCGCAGGTAAAGGCGTGGCAATTTTGTACCGCAAAGGCGAGGTCGTTCGGCGTATCAAAGAAGAAGAAATTGTGCCTGCGTTGCTGGAAGAAATTCAGAATTTTGTACCAGAAGAAGCCTCAGCACATTGATTTGTCGATGCGGACTTGTCGGCAATTTGTTGGCGGTTGGTCGGGATAATTTGCTGCGATGCCCTTTCGCACACGCTGTTTAGCACCGCAACAATACTCACGCTCTGTTGAGTATGTGTTGCGGTGTTCCGTTTTTTATGAATGAAGACAAAAGTTAAAGATAAGAGTTCTTTTTTCCGAATAGTCGGCAAAAGGCGCAGGTCTTTTTCAGACCGTTGTTGCCAAGCGATGTTGACGTGAATTCAAGTGTTGTTATGAACATGAAACGCTACACAGAACTTCAAGCATTGGTCGCGTCGTGTGAAAGCGATTTTCGCAAATTTTACACCAAAGGTAATAAAGAAGCGGGTATTCGGCTGCGAAAAAAGATGCAAGAACTGCGCCGTTTTGCCGTGCTTGTGCGCAAGGAAGTGCGAGAGCGTCAAATCGACCAACATTATGAAAACAAGAAGGCTAACGAAGAACCCGAAGACTGAACACTCTACGAATGCTATGAGCGCACAACGTCCTGCTAACGCTGTTGAACACGCACTAAGCGCACACGGGCAGCATCATAACCTTCCACGACCAATTGCAGTGTTTGCTGATTTTGACGGCACGATTGCTGTGGAGGATTTGGGCGACAAACTGTTTGTGGAGCATGGTGATTTTGCGGGTTGCTATCCGCGCTTGCAGAACGGTGAATGGAACGTAGCGCAGTATTGGCGTGCTGTGTGTGCTTCGCTTGCGCCTTCGGTTACGCCTGCGTTTGTGCGTGCTTGGGCTATGCAGCAGCCCGCAGATGAGTACGTTGGAGCATTTGCAACATTTTGCCGTGAGCGTGCGATTCCGCTTACGGTGGTGAGCGACGGGTTTGATGCCTACATTACCATTGTGTTAGAGCGCGAAGGTCTTGGCGATGTCGCGGTGCGCTGCAACACGCTGTTTGATGCTGAAGGCAGGGTATCTCCAACGTTTCCGGGCGCAAGCGAGTCGTGTGCGTGTTTTTGTGCGTCGTGCAAGCGCAATGCTCTGCTTGCAAGCGCAGCACCAGACGCGCTTGTGGTGTACATTGGCGACGGCTATTCGGATTTTTGTGCTGCCGAACACGCTGATATTGTCTTTGCCAAACATGCTTTGGCAGCATATTGCACAAAACAGCGCATCCCGCATTATCCATACAAAACGTTCGCCGATGTGCTGGCGATATTCCGCGAGATTGTGCAAAAAAAACGTTTCAAACCCCGCTATCAAGCAGTGTTAAAGCGTAAACAGGCATTTGAGATGGAGTGAACAGCAACAACGATACTATCAGGGTTGAACAGTGATTGAAAACGTATGAACACCAAACGCTTAACTTCGTCCCAACAGCATATCATCTATGCAGCAGAACTGTTGCTGGAGGGACACATCGTAGCTTTCCCAACGGAAACAGTCTATGGTCTGGGGGCAGTAGTGTTCAACGCTCACGCCGTGCAAAGCATTTTTGCAGCAAAAGGTCGCCCATCGGATAATCCGCTTATCGTCCATTGTGTGAGTCGTGAAGACGTAGAGCGCGTTGCTGTGAATATTCCTCACCTGTTTGACCGCTTGTTTCAGCAGTTTTGCCCGGGTCCACTGACGATGCTGCTGGAAAAGCATCCCGCCGTGCCAGACGTGGTAACGGGTGGCTTGCCAACAGTAGCAGTACGATTTCCTGCTCATCCTGTGGCAGAAGCTCTTATTCGTACCGTAGGAGTACCACTTGTTGCGCCGTCAGCAAATCGCTCTGGGTATCCAAGCCCCACGTGTGCTAACCACGTTGTGGATGACTTGCAAGGGCGTATTAGTGCGGTTATTGACGGCGGGGAGTGTCCGATAGGCATAGAATCTACGGTGTTGAATATTCTTTCAGAGCCGCCTGTTATCCTCCGTCCGGGAAGCGTTACCAAGCACGATGTGGAAAAAATTTGTGGCGAGGTCGCTTATGTTCACGATTACGTAGCACAAACAGGTTCACAGCCGCTTGCACCAGGCATGAAGTATCGCCATTATGCTCCTCAGGCGCGTATTGTTCTTGTGAATACCTTGCAGGAGGCACATCAGGCTGCACGCAATCTTGGTGAACGTGTGGGGGATTCTGCGTGGATTTTAGCGTCTTCCGTCAAAAAGGCTGGCTACGGATTGTTCCCTTTGTGTGAGCAAACGCTGTACGCTACCTTTCGCAAAGCTGATACCGAAGGGGTAGGCACGCTGATAATTGTCTGTGATGCTCAAACACGGCGCAGCGCAGGGCTGATGAATCGCATCGAAAAAGCCGCGCGAAGCCAGTAAGACCAAATGCCTCTACTCTCGTGCTTGCTGCTGCAATTGGTGCATAAGTGCGCGGTGCTGGCGTATCATGAGTTGATGTTCACCCAGCATTTGCTTGCTGTCAGCAAGAAGTTGCTGTTGTTCGCCAAGAATCGTCTGGTGTGCCGAAAGCAATGTTTTGCGGTCGGTGTTGCCCTGACGAAATTCCGCTATGAGTGTTTGCTCGCGCTTGGCAAGCAACGCAAACTGCTCAACAAGGGTGCTGTGCGCTTCCACCAACGCCGCTTGAATGGTTGCAAGTGAATCGTGCTGGCGCAGCAGTGCTTTGCGTGCTTGTTGTGCTTGCTGTGAAAGTCCGTCCGATGATAGCTGGAGTAACGCTTCAAACGCCACAACGGCTTTGGCTTGTTCTACTTCTAATCTGCTGTGGGCTGTTTCCACTGCACGCAAGGCTTGCTGAAGCTGACGGTGTTCCTGTTCCAAGCGGTCTAAAGTGCCTTCGTTCGCACCTGTACAACTAGCCAAACAGGCGAGCATTACTGCCAGCGTGAGCAGGTATGCGGAATGATTCTTCATGGTGCGTAGAAAATAACGGTGCATAAACACCAATGAGTGGATACAAATCTGTAAAATTTTTTCCTCTGTCGCGCGTTACAACCAAATGGCTATCAACAAGAGCGTTGCGATAGGGAGGAGAGTTCCGTGTCCCACCAATACTGTACCGTAACAATTGAACAAACATTTGATGATACAACACGACGAACAGTGGTACAAGGATTGGTTCGATAATCACTTTTACGGTACTGTCTATCAGCATCGTTCACAAGAGGATGCCGACCGTGCCGTTGAGCTATTGTTGCGCGTTGTACCGCTTGAGCGCGGCGATGCTGTGTTGGACGTATGCTGTGGAGCAGGCAGGCACCTGAAAGCCCTTGTCAATGCTGGATTGCACGCCTCTGGCATAGACCTCTCGGCAAACCTTTTGCGTTTAGCTGCTGAAGAACTTCCTGCCAGCGTTGTGCTGCATCAAGGGGACATGCGCCGTCCTTATCCGGCAGCACCGTACAAATGTATAACGAATTTTTTTACCAGTTTTGGATATTTTGACGACGACGCAGATAACCAAGAAGTTCTTCATCGTTTCCATGAAGCATTAGAGCCGAAAGGATGGCTATTTTTTGACTTTTTGAATGCAGCAAATGTCCGCGAATTACTCGTTTCAGAAGATGAACGTGAACTCGAAGGCATGAGGGTACGCCAAGAACGCTGGATTGACGAACGATTTGTGAACAAACGCATTACTATCACCGATGAAGAAGCAAACCACCACACATTTACCGAGCAAGTGCGTTTGTATGACCTTGAGGATTTCAGCCGAATGTTCGCCAAGGCAAAATTACGGATTCGGGAGATTTTTGGCGACTACGACGGCTCGGCGTACCATGACAATTCGCCGCGCTTGATAATAACGGCTCGCAGCATGTTGTGAGTTGTGTTGTCAGTGATATGCTGTGAGTTTACAGCATCGGCGGCGAAACAAAACAATTGACAATGCTCAGTTGGTTCGTGTAATTGCGGAATATATGGGGAATCCTTCCGTCAAAACAAAATTCTTCGCCTTGTCTGACCACGTATTCATCGTTTTGCAGCAGCACAAGCAGTGTTCCGCGTTGAACAATGCCGCGCATCTCGGCTTGTAGTGTTAGGGGGTGTTCAGGGGCTTGTGTTTGTGCGGGCAAGGTGAGTTCTACAAGTTCAATATCGGTGTGTGAGCGCAGCGGTCGTTGCAGAAGAAGGCAATAATGATGGTCTTTGCGGCTGCCGTCCATGAGCAAACCGTTTGCACGAGTCTGTACGACGCTGTGAACTGTTGGAAACCGCCCTGAGTCAAGAGTTTGAGACAAAAACCAACCCAATGAGTAGCCGTAACACATTAACACCTGACGCAAATCGTGGAATCGTATCTGACGCAAGCCACTTTCGACCATCGAAACAAACGATTTGGAAAGGGATGTACGTTCTGCTACGTGCTGGAGTGTCAGGTCTTTACTTCTGCGAAGTTTTTTCAGGTACGCCCCAAGCACAGGAGGATTATGAATCAAGTCTGCCACAAGCGATAAAAAAAATGTGTCTCAAGCAAGAAAGCGCGTAATATACAAGCCTTGTGCAAAACAATCATGCGGAAAAATGACCAAAAGTCACAAGTTTGGGCAAACGTGGAAAACTTGTTGATTATGCCTGAGAAGTTTCATAATTTTGTTGCCAATGAAACGTACAGCTATCATACTGCTCCTTGTGCTAACGGCTACCGCTTTTGCGGCAGAAGCAACGATAGAAGTGTTTTCTGCTCGCTCGGACGGCAGAAATATCACTGTTGAGTGGCGCACAAGCAAAGAAGTGGACGTAGTGCGCTACGAGGTTGAACGTGCGAGTTCCACACAGGGCGATTTTAGAAAAATTGGCACGGTAAACGTTGCTGGCGCATTTTCCACGTATCGCTTTGTGGATGAAAATGCGTTCTTGCGAAGCGGTACTTCCACTGACAACACCCTGAGCGGTAGTGTGTATGTCTATCGTCTGCGTATTGTTGGTAGCGACGACAAAGCAACTTATACAAACGCTATTTCTGTTACGCACGCTGTAAGTTCTGTGCGGCGAACGTGGGGCATGATAAAGGAAATGTTTAGATGAGGCAGAAAGGCGCAAAGCAATTCTACAACCAATGTATGCGAGCGAGGGTAGTTCTTCAAGTGTCCAATGACACAAAGACCTACCCTTTGTTATGAAGAACGTGTATCAACCACTCTTTGGAAAGTCGGAAAGTCTATGACACCAGCAACGATACCAGCAATACTGGCTCTGGAGAACGGTATGATGTTTTCTGGAACCGCTTTTGGCGACATCCATGCCGAAGCAAAAGGGGAAGTGGTCTTCAACACCGCCATAACAGGGTATCAGGAGGTGCTTACCGACCCGAGCTACAAAGGGCAAATCGTAACCTTTGCGTATCCGCACATTGGCAATTACGGCATCAACACGCTTGACGGGGAATCCTCACACCTCCAAGCCGAAGGTGTGATAGTGCGCGAATACTCACGCCATTATTCTAACTGGCGGGCAACGTGTTCGCTTGAAGAATGGATGCAGGAATATAAGTGCATTGGTATCGAAGGCATAGACACTCGCGCACTCGTGCGTGTGCTTCGTAACGAAGGGGCGATGCGGGGAATTATTTCTGCGGTGGATACCAACGCAGAATCGCTCTTTGTGCGAGTGCAAGACATTCCGAGTATGGAAGGCTTAGACCTCACAGGTGGCGTAACGACTAAAGAACCCTTCGTCTGGCGACCAGAGCATTTGGCAGGCGACCATCTGTTGCTTTCTGTAAACGGCTCTGCTTCGCCGAAGATGTTGCGTGTGGCTGCATTAGACTTTGGTATCAAAAAGAACATTTTACGGCGGTTGGCAAGCTATAACTGCGAAATTACCGTGTTTCCTGCGGGAACACCAGCAGAGGAAATTCGCCGCCATGAACCTGATGGCGTTTTTTTATCCAACGGTCCTGGAGACCCTGCGGCGGTGGATTACGCCATTGAAACGATTCGCCAGCTTGTGTATGAAAAGCCCGTGTTTGGTATTTGCTTGGGGCATCAACTCTTAGCGTTAGCGTTTGGCGCGGAAACGTACAAAATGAAATTTGGTCATCGCGGTATTAACCATCCCGTGAAAAACTTGATAACGGGGCGTATTGAAATCACCTCGCAGAACCACGGCTTTGCCGTTAATCCTGCTACATTGCCTCCAGAATTAGAACTGACCCACATCAATCTGAACGATAACACCGTTGCGGGTTTTCGCCATAAAACACTGCCTGTGTTTTGTGTGCAATATCATCCTGAAGCCTCGCCCGGTACGCATGATTCAGACTATCTTTTCCGCCAGTTTATTGAATACATGAGGGCTGCATCGGTGAAAAGCAACGCTGCCGTTCTGCGTGCGGCGTAAGCAAAAAATCTTTGGCAGATGTGCAACACCGATGCATATCATTGTTGCTTTTCAACGACTATTTGCCCAACTATTTGCTATGAACATCGAACGTGTTGAACACTATGAAAATTCCTCTCTCCAAACTTGCTCACGCCCGTAGCGGCGACAAAGGCGATGCCGCTAATTGTGGTGTCATTGCTTACAAAGAAGAATGGTACCCAATTATCCGTGATGCCCTCAGCACTGAGCGCGTGAAAAAGCACTTTGAGGGCGTGTGTTTGGGAGAGGTGGAGCGATACGAATTACCAAATCTGTGGGCAGTGAACTTTGTGTTGCACAACACCTTAGGCGGTGGCGGCACGGTTTCGCTGAAATTAGATGCTCAAGGCAAAACCATAGCCTCGGCAATGCTGCTCATGGAAATTGACGTGCCTGATTCCTTGCATCTTACCTAAATCGTGCTTGCCCTACACACGTGCTGCACAAGCATTCTCTATTCTCTTCATTTGACCGATGAACAGTCCCTGACTGTGTGAGGGGGTGTTTTTCTGAAGCACTGTAATTCCTTGCGTACATTATGAAAACTCGCGTCTTTGGGGCGGTTGTTGTCCTTGTTGTGCTTATAACAAACGCTACTGCCTATCGTGCGTCTGCACAGCAGGATACTATACGGGGCTGGAAAGCTGGCGGTAACTTTGGCATCAACGTTACGAACATTGGGCTGTCGAATTGGCTAGGTGGCGGTCAGAATACGCTTGCTATTGCGGGACTGTTCACGGCATTTGCTCATTTTCGAAGCGAAGACTCAACATTGCGCTGGGAAAATGCCCTCGAATTCGGCTATGGACAAGCACAGGTGGGCGATGTGGAGTTCAGAAAAAGTGATGACCGTATTATTTTTACCTCAAAACTCGCAAAAAGGTTCGATTTTACCGCCCCCATTAGTGCCAGCGTGCTGTTAGATTTTCGCACACAGTTCGATGAAGGTCGAGATTTTGCCAAGCAAAACAGCCCGCTTATTTCGCGCTTTTTTGCTCCAGCTTTTTTGGTTATTGCCACTGGTTTTAGTTACAAATTTGAAGAAAGCCTGTCATTGTTTTTATCGCCTGTTGGTGGCAGAGGAGTGTTTGTGAGCGACCCACAACTTTCTGCTGAGGGTGCATTTGGTGTGGACAAAGGCACAACATCGAGGCTTGACTTGGGTGCATCACTTAATTTGCTGTACAAAATTACGCCTTTTGAAAATGTGAATTTCCAAACGCGATTGAATGTGTTCTCGCCGTACCGTGCGTTCGGAGCAGTAGCAATTACGTGGGAAACGCTGACAATTTTCAAGGTGAATAAGTTTTTGAACGTCAGCTTTGACACGCAACTGCTCTATGAAGAAAAGATTTCGCGCACACGCCAACTCAAAACTGCGCTGGCAGTGGGCTTTGTGTTACCGTTCTAAGCACTGTGGGCTATTGTGCTTGCTACCATGATACGTTACCGAGCGTTTGTGGTGGGAGCAGTTCTTTATTGTGCGGGATGCGCCGTGTACTGGTGCATCCCGCCTTTGCGTTCTGCCCAAAACACCCAGATATTTTTGGCGTGTTGTACCGCACATTCGTTGCTTAGCTTGTGGTTGATGTCTGCTGTTTGCACAGCTACAAAACAACCACATCACGACGAACGATTGGCAGGTTTGCTTGAGCGAGCAGAGTTTTGGCTGTGTATGCTTGTAGTGCCGCGTCTGCTTATTCTGCCAATGATGCCATGGCTGTCGGACGATGTCTATCGTTACATCTGGGACGGTACACTTTTGCTGGAAGGGCACAACCCATACGCGATAGCACCCCAAATGCTTGCGGGAACTGCCGCCGTAGCCAAGCATCGGGTGTTGTTTGACTTGCTGGACTATAAATATCTTTCTACGTTGTACCCGCCTTTTGCTCAATGGTGTTTCGTGGTGAGTGTCTGGATAGGACAACACATAGGTCAAGAGTGGCAATATGGATACTTCGCATGGAAAATGCTGATTGGTGTTGCTGAATGTGGCGGAGTGTGGTGCGTTGCAGCGTGGTTTATTCGGCAACGGTATTCGCTGGGAGGATTAGCGTGGTACGTATTGTTGCCTCTTCCTATCATTGAAGGTGTTGGACAAGGACATCTGGACGGCTTGTTAGTGCTGCCATTGGGAGCATTGGTATTGCTTGTGGGCAACAGGCATTTGGCTGGAAGCAGCACAACGCTTGGTTTAACAAATGGTCTACCAAGTCTATCAAGCACTGCGCTAATAGGTATCTGTACGGCGGTGGCTGGGTGTATCAAAATTCTTCCTTTTGCCGTAATGTTGCCGCTTATGCGAGCATTGCAGCACTGGCGACAGTGGTTGGTACTGCTTCTCAGTGCTGCCCTGACGACAGGAGTAATGGCATGGTCATTCTTTGCTGACGATGCACGTGCTGGGCAAGCCTTTATTGAGGTTATTCGCATAACGTCCAGTTTTCAGTTTAATGGCGGTTTGTATTATGCTTGGTGTTACATTCAACACTGGCTTGAAGTGCCGTCGTATTGGCTTTATGCTTCATCACAGATGGGTGTGTTGCGAGTCTTAGGCGTTGCAGCCGTGGGAACGTTGCCGCGCTGGAAGGCAGAAAATCTTGTGAAAGGTATGACATGGGCTTTGGCTGCTGCGGTGCTGATAGCTCCTAAAGTCCATACGTGGTATTTTATAGGGCTGTTGTTGCTGAACACTGTTACTCAATATCGTTGGATGGTGGTCTTGGCTATGGGCAGCATGATGAGCTATGCTTTTTATGCTGTTGAGCCATTTCAGGAACGATACAACCTTGAAATCGCTCTGTGGATGATAGCGGGTATCATAGCTATATGGGAAACAGGACTTTTGCAAAAAGGGCAAAGAACATCCCCGAAACGAGAAAAAAAATTTGACAATGAAAAAAAAACTCTCTAACTTTGTAGGCTGTTTCAGAACGTACCTGGGTAGGTACCGAAGTGGCCAACCGGGGCAGACTGTAAATCTGCTGACTTACGTCTTCGGAGGTTCGAATCCTTCCCTACCCACACTAAACAATGTTGAGTTTTGGATGGTAACTTTGGGTGCCTACATTCAAAGGTTAAAATTCAAAACTCAACATTTTTTCACCTGTTTTCATGCGGGAGTAACTCAGTTGGTAGAGTCACAGCCTTCCAAGCTGTTGGTCGCGGGTTCGAGTCCCGTCTCCCGCTCTGGGTTTTGACGGCAATCTGGTGAACTACATTATTGTTCAGCATTACCAAACTATCGTCGTTCTTTGCGGGAGTAACTCAGTTGGTAGAGTCATAGCTTCCCAAGCTATTGGTCGCGGGTTCGAGTCCCGTCTCCCGCTCTTATCACAGAGATAGTCGTTTTCAAAACGGCTTTCAAAACGACAGCCAACATTCACAATGCTGATGTAGCTCAGTTGGTAGAGCACGTCCTTGGTAAGGACGAGGTCGGCGGTTCAATCCCGCTCATCAGCTCAAAAGACGGTACTGTTTGCCAAAAAACGCGAACACGTACAAACAAACGGGTGTAGCTCAACTGGTAGAGCAGCGGTCTCCAAAACCGCAGGCTGCGGGTTCGATTCCTGCCACCCGTGCAACCACTCTTATCACACGATACTGATTGTACAATACTATGATTGAGTCCATAAAACAATTTTTTGCGGATGTGTCGAAAGAAATGAAAAAAGTTTCTTGGCCCACCCGCGAGCAATTGCGAGAGGCAACGACTGTTGTGATTGTTACGTGCTTAATCATTACGCTTTTTGTGTATATCATTGATACAGGCATGACGTTTTTGATGCAAAGCATCTTTTAGTGTATTCGTTGCCTATGGCACGTAAGAACAGGCAACTCTCTGGTGCGAAAAAGTGCAATCTTGCCCGACAATAGCCGAGCATAAAAGCGCACGGTGTATCGTGGCTAAAACACCAAAAATAATTCTTGAGTTCTCCCTTTGTTTCTGTTCGTACTGTCTGTTTTTGCACCGACGATTTGCTACCTTTGAACGATTTCACCTGAGAATTTTACAGATTTCACACAGGCTTCACTATGACCACTCCAGAACCTAAATGGTATGCTCTGCGGACATTTTCTGGGCATGAGCAAAAAGTCAAATTAGCGTTGGAAGCCGAAGTGAAACGCCTGAGCCTTCAAGAGCACTTGCCTGAAGTTCTCGTACCCCAAGAGTCCGTCTATGAAATTCGCAATGGTAAAAAACACAAACGCCTGAGAAACTTTCTGCCTGGCTATATTATCATCAAAGCAGTGCTGGACAACCGCATCAAGGATGTGATAAGCAATACCCCTTCAGTGATAGGGTTCGTTGGTTCTGGCACAAAGCCTGAACCGGACTCGCTCCGTGACGAAGAAGTGGATAGAATCTTAGGAAGAGTGGAAGAGCGGAAAAACATTGCTACGGTGGAAACCAGTTTTGCTATTGGCGACCCTGTGAAAGTGATTGGCGGTCCGTTTTCAGGGTTTTCAGGTACTGTGAAGGAAGTCAATAACGAGAAACAAAAACTCAAGGTTGAAGTAGGCATCTTAGGGCGCAAGACCCCCGTAGAACTGGACTTCAGCCAAATAGAAATTGAGGTTCTTTAGTGCTGCAAGAAGGCACACGAAATTCTACAAGCCGGTGTTCACAATAGGTGTTCATAATAACAACGACAATCATCGTATTTCACATTTGACGGAAGCAGCATCATGGCAAAAAAAGTAGCAGGTACCTTTAAACTCCAACTTCCAGGCGGGCAAGCAACAATGGCCCCACCAGTTGGTCCAGCGTTTGGGCAGCGAGGCTTGAACGGCATGGAGTTCGTGAAGCAGTTTAATGCAAAAACCCAAAAAACACCGGGGCAGATTACTCCTGCACTCGTAACGTTTTATTCGGACAAAACCTTTACCTTTGAGCTGAAATCGCCACCAGCAGCAGTACTGCTTAAGGCAGCAGCAAAGATAGAGCGTGGTTCGCCAGAGCCTAACCGTAACAAAGTTGGCAAGGTGACCATGAAGCAAGTTGAGGAAATTGCACAAACAAAAATGCAAGACCTTAACTGCCATACCCTTGAAGCCGCAATAAGCATGGTAAAAGGCACGGCTCGTAGCACGGGTATTACGGTTACTGACTAAAGACTACAATCCATTCGGGAGGGCATCAGAAAGCCCGCTTGTACCGCTTTTTCATAGGTTTCTGAGTGTAAATCATGGCAAAACACAGCAAACGTTTCAAGGCTGCGGCTAAAAACGTTGACTCTAAAAAAAGCTACTCCGTTGCCGAGGCTATCGCTTTGGTGAAGAACAACGCGACGGCGAAGTTTGATGAATCTTTCGATATTGCTATCCAGCTTGGTGTTGACCCGCGCAAGGCTGACCAAGTCGTGCGTGGCACCGTAGCACTGCCACACGGCACAGGCAAACAAGTGCGTGTGCTTGTGGTCGCAAAAGCACCATTAGATAAAGAAGCCCTTGCTGCTGGTGCTGACCACGCAGGATTTGAGGAATACATGGAAAAAATTCAATCTGGTTGGACAGATGTTGATGTTATCATTGCTACCCCAGATGTGATGGGGCAGCTTGGTCGTTTGGGGAAAATCTTAGGTCCCCGCGGCTTGATGCCAAACCCCAAAAGCGGCACCGTGACCACAGACGTTGCCAAAGCTGTGAAGGAAGTAAAAGCTGGGAAGATTGAATTCCGTGTAGATAAAGCCGGGAACGTTCACGCTTCTATCGGTAAGTGCTCGTTTGAACCTGCAAAAATTGAGGACAACCTGCGAGCGTTTTTTACGACCGTGTTCAAAGCAAAACCTGCCACGGCTAAAGGTAAATACATCAAAAGTATTCACGTCTCCTCGACCATGGGGCCTGGTGTTGCCGTCAGTGAGTTGGAATTAACCTAATTGTTCGATTACGCACTCTGTTGGCGTGGCTGTAACCACGCTGGCAAACCTTATAGCTTCATACTTTTATCACACCGCTTGTTTGCAGTGTTAAAGCTCGCAAATAGCAGATATTCAGTCAAACCAGCATGGTAACAAAGGAAAAAAAGAAGGAAATCGTTGCTGACCTATCCAAAAAACTAGCAAATGCCAAATCGTTGTATTTGGTGGATGCTGGCGCAATGACGGTTGCTCAGTCGGAAATCCTTCGCCGTGAATTCCGCACCGTCAATGCTGAACTGAAAATCGCCAAAAACACTCTTATCAGGCTTGCTGTTCAAGAAGACGGCAAATTCTCGGTCCCAGATGCAAAACTTAGGGGGCATACTGCTCTTGTAGTGAGCTACGACGACCCGATTGCGCCTGCAAAAGTGATTAAAAAATTCTTCGACAAGGATAAAAAGCCCGAACTCAAGTTAGCGATTATCGAAGGACAATCGTTCGATGGTTCGCAGCTGAAAGCCGTGGCAGAACTGCCGTCACGCGAAGACCTTATAGCAGGCATTGTAGGCAGCCTTCACGCGCCAATTTCCGGTATCGTGGGGAGCATCAATGCAGTGCTGCGTGATGTGGCGTATTTGGTTGAAGAAGTGGCGAAGAAACGTGCTGGCAATTAACCGTGCGTGCTGTGCCGTCTTGTGGAGAAGTGGAAAACGCGCGAAAGATTACATGAGCATACAATTTTCGCGCTGCCCTTCGCCAGGAAGCGGAGATTTTACCGAGAACAATATTTCTTACAATTTTTGGAGAACCAAACAATGTCAGTAGTTGCAGAACTCGTAGAAAAAATTAGCAATCTTTCGTTGATGGAAGCTGCTGAACTCAAAAAAGAACTCGAAGAAAAATTTGGTGTAACTGCTGCTGCACCAATGATGATGGCCGGCCCGATGCCTGCTGCCGGTGGCGGTGCTGCTGCGGCTGCCGCAGAAGAAAAAACAGAGTTCGATGTTGAACTCAGCGAAGCTGGTGCAAACAAACTCAACGTTATCAAAGCCGTCCGCGAACTCACAGGGTTGGGCTTGAAAGAAGCCAAAGACCTTGTTGATGGCGCACCCAAAGTTGTGAAAGAGGGTGCAACCAAAGAAGAAGCTGAAAGCATGAAAAAGAAACTCGAAGAAGCAGGCGCAAAAGTTACGCTCAAATAAACGCCTACGCTCTTCGTGCGTGAGCAGAACAGCTACGTTTGGGCAACCGCATTTGCGGTTGCCCTTTCGTCCTTTGTAGTGGTAAACGCCGACCTACGCTTGCTGGAGTTCACTCTTGTAGCATAGAAGCGATGCCGTACCAAAAATAATACGGCTTGATGTACAACGTCATTAAGTGCAGATGCACGAGACTGGATATTTTTCTCAGAAAAAAGATTCCTCAGTGGCTGTAGCCTGAAAATGATGGTGTGCAGCCGCCCAGGAATCTTTTTTCGTTCAATAATTGTTCACTTCACACTTTGGAGGTGTACCTTGAGTGCAAAGCAAAATGGTGTGGCAGATGTGCTGACCAACGGGCAAATGAGTCAACGCGCGTCGTTTGCGAAATTTCCCGCAAAAATCGAACCGACAGATTTGCTCTCGGTGCAGATGCAGTCATACAAAGAATTTCTGCAAGATGAAACCGCGCCCGAAGAGCGCAAAATTACTGGCTTGCAGCAGGCATTTCTTACCAATTTTCCTATTAGCGATGCACGGGAAATCTATGAACTTGAGTACATAGATTACCACATCGAACGCCCTAAATACTCCGAAACAGAGTGCCGTGAGCGTGAACTGACCTATGCACGCCCTCTAAAGGCTAAACTGCGCCTTTCCTCCAAAGTTGACCCTAAGTCTGAAGACTACATTGAAACTATTGAGCAGGACGTGTATTTGGGCAATATTCCTGCAATGACACCACGTGGGACGTTCATTATCAACGGTGCAGAACGAGTGATTGTGTCGCAATTGCACCGTTCACCGGGTGTGTTTTTCTCCGATGCAATGCATCCCAACGGCACACGGGTCTTTTCAGCACGCATTATACCGTTTCGCGGTTCGTGGGTGGAGTTTACGACCGATATTCACCAAATCATGAACGTGTACATTGACCGTAAGAAAAAATTCCCCGTAACGATGCTGCTTAGAGCATTGGGCTATTCGTCGGATGAACAAATTTTGGACTTGTTTAGCTTAACGGAATCCCTTGTGCCAAACGCCATTGACGCCTCCTTTGTCGGGCGGCGCGTGGCGGCTGACGTTGTGGATTTTGGAACAGGAGAAATCATTGCCAGCCGCGATGCGGTGCTGGATGAGGCAATGATTGAAGCAATTAAAAACGCTGAGGGGTTGGACAGCGTAAAACTTTTCAAGTACACCTCCGCAAATGATGAGCCTATCATTGCGCGAACGCTCGCCAAAGACCCCTCACGCACCAGAGAAGATGCCTTAGAAGGCATTTACCGTCAGCTTCGCTCTGGCGATGCACCCGACTTGGAGACCGCACAGGCATTGCTGGATAAACTCTTCTTTAATCCAAAGCGGTATGACTTGGGATTAGTGGGACGCTACCGCATGAATAACAAACTTGCCAGCGACGTTCCCTACGAAACCACCACGCTGACCATTGATGACATTGTTGCCATTATCAAGTATCTGATAGAATTGCGTGCTGGGCGCAAACCAGTAGATGATATTGACCACTTGGGCAACCGCCGCGTTCGCACTGTGGGCGAACAACTTGCTGCTCAGTTGAATGTTGGTTTAGCGCGGATGGCGCGGACAATCAAGGAGCGTTTGAACGTGCATGATACCGAAACGCTCACACCTGCTGATTTGGTCAATGCACGAACGATTTCTAGTGTGATAAATCAGTTCTTTGGCACCAACCAACTCTCGCAGTTTATGGACCAAACGAACCCACTGTCTGAAATGACCCATAAACGCCGTATGTCCGCGCTTGGTCCGGGTGGTCTTACTCGGGAGCGTGCAGGGTTTGAGGTGCGCGACGTTCACTACACGCATTATGGTCGTCTTTGTCCGATTGAAACGCCCGAAGGTCCGAACATTGGTCTTATTTCGTCGCTGGCAATTCATGCACGGATAGACAGTTTTGGCTTTATCGAAACGCCGTATATCAAAGTGAAAAATGGCAAAGTGGTCAATGAGATTGAGTTTTTGACTGCTGAAAAGGAAGAAGACCGCATTATTGCCCCAGCATCAACGCTGGTGGACGAAAAAGGGAAAATTACCGAAGAGCGCGTGAAAGCCCGTCGTTCAGGTGATTTCGTTGTGGTTTCGCCAAACGAAGTCGAATATATGGACATTTCCACAAATCAAATTGCCAGCGTGGCGGCATCGCTTATTCCATTCCTTGAGCATGATGATGCAAACCGTGCGCTCATGGGTTCAAACATGCAACGCCAAGCTGTGCCACTGTTGCGCCCGAAAGCACCAATCGTGGGAACAGGCATGGAGCCACTGGTGGCAAAAGATTCTCGTGCTATTATTGTTGCTGAACGCGATGGCGTGGTGGAATATGTGTGTTCGGACTACGTGCGGGTTCGTTACGACGATTATCTTTCACCAGAAGAACAATTGGTTACCTTCGACTACAATCCTGTGGTAACATATGAACTCATCAAATTTTTCCGCACCAACCAAGACACGTGTGTTAATCAACGTCCTATCGTGAAGGTAGGGCAACGCTTGAAAAAAGGCGACCCCATTGCCGACAGCAGTTCTACGGAAAATGGTGAACTCGCGCTGGGCAGAAATGTGTTGGTGGCGTTCATGCCTTGGAGCGGCTACAACTTTGAGGACGCTATCGTGATTTCGGAGCGTGTTGTGGCAGAAGATGTCTTTACCTCCATTCACATTGAGGAATTTTCGCTGCAAGTGCGCGACACCAAGCGCGGCGAAGAGGAACTCACAAAAGAGATTCCGAACGTGAGTGAAGACGCAACCAAAGACCTTGACGATGAAGGAATTGTGCGTACTGGTGCCGACGTGCGCGAAGGCGATATCCTCATTGGTAAAATTACGCCCAAAGGCGAAACTGACCCAACTCCAGAAGAAAAGCTCCTCAGAGCAATTTTCGGCGACAAAGCGGGCGACGTGAAAGATGCTTCTCTGAAAGCACCTCCGGGCTTAAAGGGCGTGGTTATCAATACTAAACTCTTCACGCGCCGCTTACTTACTCGTGAACAGGATATTCGTCGTCAAGAAAAGGAGCGCCAGGATAAACTGAACGCTATGGAAAAACAGATGCTTGCTGACCACGAAAAAGATGCTATTCGTCGGCTGTCCGTGTTATTAGACGGTCAGAAAGTCAAAGGCGGCTTGCGTTTGAAGGACGGCTCGGTGGTGTTCCGTGCAGGCACAACGCTCAAAAAAGAAGACCTTGTGAAAAAACATGACGACGGTGCGTTGCGGTTGGCTGAAATAGATGTATCAGAAGACTGCATAGAATCCGCAAGTGCTATGGGATATTTCCGCCGCTTTGTGAGCGGATACTTGCGAAAATTAGCCAACCTGAAAGACGACATCCGCATCGAACGCCAAAAAGTGGTTACAGGCGACGAACTCCAGCCGGGCATTATGAAAATGGCGAAAGTCTATGTTGCCAAAAAGCGTAAGCTACAAGTCGGAGACAAAATGGCAGGTCGCCATGGCAACAAGGGGATTGTTGCGAACATTGTTCCTGTGGAAGATATGCCGTATTTGCCTGACGGAACGCCAGTGGATATTGTCCTGAACCCGCTTGGTGTGCCGTCGCGCATGAATCTCGGGCAATTGTATGAAACCGCGCTTGGTTGGGCGGGCTGGAAACTCGGTGTCAAATTTGCCTCGCCGGTATTTGACGGTGCTTCGTGGAATCAAGTGGGTGATTTGCTTGAAAAAGCAGGACTGCCACGCGATGGCAAAACTGTACTGTATGACGGGCGCACAGGCGAGCCGTTCCTGCATAAAGTGACTGTGGGCGTGATTTATATGCTCAAACTATCACACTTGGTAGAAGACAAAATCCACGCACGTTCGATTGGACCTTACTCGCTCATTACCCAACAGCCGCTCGGCGGCAAGGCACAGTTCGGCGGCCAGCGTTTTGGCGAGATGGAAGTGTGGGCGTTGGAGGCTTACGGCGCAGCGCACACGCTGCAAGAAATTCTCACGCTCAAATCCGACGACGTACAAGGCCGTGCCAAAGCATATGAAGCTATCGTCAAAGGCGAGAACTTGCCACAACCGCATTTACCCGAATCGTTCAACGTTCTGATTCGAGAACTGCAAGGTTTGGCATTGGAAGTGAAAGTGGAAGAGTAGTTTTTGAGTAACCACCACCGTGTTGCCTGCCTATGGGACGTGTTACACATACCGCAAAACTTACCAATGTTGCTGATGCGCTTGCAGTAGGGTTGAAACTGAAGCAGCCCGATAGCATTCGTTCAGTACAAGTGGAGTTCCTTGTGGACACAGGCGCGGCAATGGTCTGTTTGCCACTCAACATCATTGAAGAACTTGGGCTTCTGTACGATACAGAAACATCTGTGCGAACAGCCAATGGCATCGTTACAAGAAGTGTGTATAGCCCCGTGCGAGTAGAAATGTTTGGCAGACACGCCATTACGCAAGTCATGGAAAATGATGATACTACGCCACCGCTTATCGGCTACATCGCACTTGAAATCATGGATTTGCAAATCAATCCCAAAGAACAGGCGTTAATGCCGAATCCAGCAAACAATGGCAAGTGGCTCATTGATTTGTTCTGATAGCTCTGCCGTTACAACGAAGAATAACGAACTTTACAATTTTTATCTCCTTTTTGGAGGACAGATTCATGCAATCTCGCTCAATTCCCCGCAAAGGGTTCTCGCGTGTTTCGATTCGTATTGCCTCGTCTGACGAAGTGTTGCACTGGTCAAAAGGCGAAGTTACGAAACCTGAAACGATTAATTACCGCTCATTTCGCCCTGAAAAAGACGGGTTGTTCTGTGAAAAAATCTTTGGTCCGGTGCGCGATTGGGAGTGTGCTTGCGGCAAATACAAGCGCATTCGCTACAAAGGCATCGTTTGTGACCGCTGTGGCGTGGAAGTAACGCAAAAATCCGTGCGCCGCGAGCGCATGGGGCACATCACGCTTGCTGTGCCTGTGGTTCACGTCTGGTTCTTGCGTTCACTGCCCAGCAAAATTGCGGCTGTGCTGGGTTTGCCGACCAAAGATGTGGAGCGGATTGTCTATTACGAATCCTATATCGTCGTTCAGCCCGGCAGCACAGGCTTGCAGGTCAAGGACTTGCTCACCGAAGACGAATATTTGAGAATTCTCGACCAACTGCCTGCTGAAGAGCGGAATTTAGACGACGACGACCCGAAAAAATTTATCGCGCTTATCGGCGGCGAAGCGGTCAAAGAATTATTGCGTCGCACCAAGCCAGACGAAGAAGTGCGCCGTGTGCGGGAAGGTCTTGTGGGCGAGACTTCGCAGCAAAAAAAAGCCGATGCACTCAAACGCCTCCGCATTTTAGAAGCCTTCCGCGAACGCCCCGGCGAACGTGTGCCGAACAAGCCTGAATGGATGGTGCTGGATGTTATCCCCGTGATTCCGCCAGAACTCCGCCCGCTTGTACCACTCGAAGGCGGTCGTTTTGCTACGTCGGATTTGAACGATTTGTACCGTCGGGTCATTATTCGCAATAATCGCTTGAAACGCTTGATAGACATCAAAGCCCCAGAAGTGATTTTGCGAAACGAAAAGCGAATGCTCCAAGAAGCCGTAGATTCGCTTTTTGACAACAGTCGCCGCTCCACAGCTCGCACTGAAAGCCAGCGCACACTCAAATCGCTGTCGGACATGCTCAAGGGCAAAACTGGGCGGTTTCGTCAAAACTTGCTCGGCAAGCGGGTGGATTATTCTGGGCGTTCGGTGATTGTGGTAGGACCTAACCTCAAAATTTGGGAATGTGGTCTGCCCAAAGATATGGCTGTGGAACTGTTCAAACCCTTCATTATTCGCAAGTTGATAGAGCGGGGATACGTTAAAACCGTCAAAAGCGCGAAAAAGATGGTGGAGCGCAAAACCACAGAGGTTTGGGACATTTTGGAGCAGGTGATTCAAGGGCATCCTGTGTTGCTCAACCGCGCTCCGACGCTTCACCGCTTGGGCATCCAAGCCTTTCAACCGCGTTTGATTGAGGGCAAGGCAATTCGTCTGCATCCGCTTGTCTGTACGGCGTTCAACGCAGACTTTGATGGCGACCAAATGGCTGTTCACGTGCCACTGAGCCACGAAGCACAGTTGGAAGCGTTGCTGCTTATGCTGGCTTCGCACAACATCCTCCACACGCAAAACGGTGCGCCGATTACTGTGCCTTCGCAGGACATGGTGCTGGGCTGTTATTATTTGACCAAAATGCGTCGTGGCACTGAAGCCCGTCCCGTGAAAGGCGAAGGCATGATGTTCTACGGTGCTGAAGAAGTTATCATGGCGTATAACTCAGGTGTGTTGGAAATGCACGCAAAAATCAAAGTGCGCTTGGACGGTAAACTCGTCGAAACCACTGCCGGGCGCGTGTTATTCAGCCAAGTTGTGCCAAAAGAACTGGGTCTGCTCAATGAAACGCTCGGCAAAGGGCGGTTGCGGCAAATCATCGGTCTGTGTTTCCAAAAAGCTGGCATGGCAAAAACCGTCGAGTTTCTGGACGCACTCAAAGATACGGGCTTCCGCACAGCAACGCTTGGTGGTTTGTCCGTAAGTATCGAGGATTTGACGATTCCCGTCGAAAAAGAGCAAATCATTTCGAGCGCACAAGCAGAAGTGGATAAAATCGAAAATTATTACCAAGCGGGTGTTATTACTAGTGGCGAACGCTACAACAAGATTGTGGATATTTGGTCATCGGCTACTAACCGCATTGCTGACAAACTCTACAATCAGCTTCAACGCGATGACCAAGGATTCAACACGTTCTGGATGATGTTGGATTCACAGGCTCGCGGCTCAAAAGAGCAGATTCGCCAGCTTGCAGGCATGCGCGGTTTGATGGCAAAACCCAAAAAATCCGTAACGGGTTCTACGGGCGAACTTATCGAAAACCCGATTATCTCGAACTTCAAAGAAGGGCTGTCGATTCTTGAATACTTTATCTCCACGCACGGCGCACGGAAGGGGTTGGCAGACACAGCGTTGAAGACTGCCGATGCGGGCTATCTGACACGCCGTTTGCACGATGTGGCGCAGGATGTTATCATCTCCGAAGACGATTGCGGCACCATTCGCGGCGTGGAAATGCGGGCGTTGAAAGACGGCGAAGAAGTGAAAGAACCGCTTTACGAACGTATCTTGGGGCGTGTGTCGTTGCATGATGTGATTGACCCAATCACCAACACCGTTTTGGCGAAAAAAGGGGAGTTGATTGACGAAGACGTGGCAAAAGCTATTGAAGAAAGCTCTATCGAAGCCGTGTCCGTGCGTTCAGTGCTAACGTGCGAATCACGCCAAGGCATCTGCCGTAAATGCTATGGACGCAATCTCTCAACGGCGAGGCTGGTGGACGTGGGTGAGGCTGTTGGCACTATTGCAGCGCAATCTATTGGTGAGCCCGGTACGCAACTTACGCTTCGCACGTTCCACACGGGCGGTACAGCATCGCTTATCACCTCGCAGTCGAACGTTATTGCAAAGTTCGACGGCGTGATTCAGTTTGACCGCGTGAAAACTGTTATCGCCGAGACCGATGAAGACGAAGAAGCAATGAGCGACGGCGTGGAGAAAGAACTTGTTGTTGGTCGTGGTGGGGTGATTCAAATCGTTGAGCCAGACAGCAATCGCGTGCTGACCAAATACGATGCTATGTACGGCGCGAAGCTCTTTGTTAAAGAAGGTCAAACCGTGAAAAAAGGCGAACTGATTTACGAATGGGACCCGTACAACGCGGTCATTATCACGGAAAAAGCAGGCTATGTACGCTACCGGGACATGATTGAGAACGTAACGTTCCGCGAGGAAATTGACGAACAGACGGGTCACATTACCAAAACAATTATTGACTCCCGCGACCGCACGAAATCACCAATGATGGTCATCGTTGATGATAAAGGGTTAGAACTGAAGTCGTACAATCTGCCCACCAGCGCACAAATTATCGTTGATGAAAACGAAGCTGTTCGTGTGGGTATGTCGCTGGCAAAAATTCCTCGTGATGTGGGAAAAACCCGCGACATCACGGGCGGTTTGCCGCGTGTGACCGAACTGTTCGAGGCGCGTTCGCCGCAAAAATCGGCCGTCGTTTCCGAGATTGACGGAACGGTTGCCTTTGACAGCAAAATGAAGCGTGGCGCACGGAATATCCGTGTAACGAGTTTTGACGGTCAAACAGAAAAAGTCTATTTAGTGCCGCTCAACAAGTATATCCTTGTTCAAGATGGCGACACAGTGCGTGCTGGCGACCGTTTGACCGATGGTTCAATCGACCCGCACGATATTTTGCGGATTAAAGGCGCAAACGCTGTGCAAGAGTACCTCGTGAACGAAATTCAGGAGGTGTACCGCATGCAGGGCGTGAAGCTCAACGATAAGCACATTGAAGTTATCGTGCGCCAGATGCTGCAAAAAGTGCGTATTGCCGAGCCGGGCGATTCGCAATTCCTTGAGGGCGACCAAGTTGACCGTATCAAGTTCCAAGATGAAAATACGCGCTTGCTGGATATGGTAGTCATTGACGACAAAGGCGATTCCAAGTTCGACGTGAATCAAATCGTAACCAAAAAACGCCTTCGTGAAGTCAATACCGAACTCAAGAAAAAAGAAAAAGTCTTGGCGACGGCTCGCCCGGCTGAGCCAGCAATTGCCGAGCCGATTTTGTTGGGCATCACCCAAGCGGCGTTGCAAACCGAAAGTTTCATTTCGGCAGCGTCATTCCAAGAAACCACGCGCGTACTGACAGAAGCGGCAATTGCGGCAAAAGTGGATAATTTGGTAGGTTTGAAAGAAAACATCATTTTGGGGCAGCTCATTCCAGCAGGAACGGGATTGCGCCATCATCAGGACATTGTGATAGACAGCAAAGTGGGCAATATTTTTGGTTCAGACGAAATCAAACTGGATTTCCCTGCACCAGTAGAAAAAACTGCTCCGCAAAAGCCACGTCGCCGCTCTTCTTCCGCAGCCAATGCGTAAGTTGTTTTTGAAGGTCATTAAAAAGTCCCCTTGTAGCAATAGCTGCAAGGGGCTTTTTTTGCGTGATATTTTCGGACAATTGACAACGGAGTTGTCTAACATTTTAACAATGAGCGCAGAGAGCGCGGAGAACGCAGAGAAATTATGAGCAGAGAAAAGTATGTTCGACGAGTGGGGAACAAGATATTGTCCTGCTTCTCTGCGCCCTCG
>Ga0272446_1001752_pt1 | contig 31010 bp, 29 predicted proteins | sample YNPCB0061_FD_194587 | JGI IMG/M metagenome (GOLD analysis project Ga0272446, IMG submission 194587) | Hot spring microbial mat communities from Yellowstone National Park, WY, United States - YNP-CB-006-1 | ecosystem: Environmental > Aquatic > Thermal springs > Hot (42-90C) > Sediment | place...
GTCGATGATGATAAGGGCGGTATTGTCCCTCCTCAAATTTCCATCAAAAGGCCAAGGATAGGGTTTTGAAGAAATTGTCATTTTAACCTCCATTTGTTTTGTTGTGATTGTTGCTGCTCAAATCAAATTTGAACATTGTTTTTTTCCTTCTTTAGGTGAGTACTTTCAATTCTGCGGGGCGCCCACGCATCTTTTGAAAACGATGAGAAGTCAACCATAAGATAATTAGACCGGCAAAGGCAGGAGCGGCATTAAAAAGGTGAAAACCTTGGCTCATCCCCATGGACTGAAGCCCCGCTCCCAAGCTGCCTAGAATCCCAAACAAGAAACTGGCGCCCATCGCCCTCCATGCATTCCAATGTGAAAAAATCACAAGGGCCACCGCAAGCAATCCTTGACCTGAAGACAAAGACTCTGTCCAAAGTCCAGGGTAATACAAGGAAAGAAAACTTCCTCCAATCCCTGCAAGCATTCCTCCAGTGGCAGTGGCAAGGGTACGAATCGTTGCCACATTGTAACCAAGAGCATGGGCGGCCTCTCCGTTTTCACCACACATGGTTACAATTAAGCCCCACCTTGTTTTGGCGAAAAACCAAGAAAGAAAAGGCACCAAAATAATTCCCAAAAGGAACAGAACGTTGATCTTTAACGCCTCGCGAAAGGGCATATGAGAGATAAAAAAACCCAAATCAAGAGCAAACAGTTGGGGAGCTTGTGGTTGAATGAACGGCTTCCCAAGATAAAAAGCCAATCCTGTTCCTAAAATCATGAGGGCAATCCCAACCGCAATACTGGACACTCTGGGATAAGAACACAACCAACCGTGCAGCCCTCCCATGGCAAATCCGATAAAAGCCGCAAACACTACACCCCAAAATGCATTACCCGTCCAATAGCTAGCGGCAAAACCAGCTAAAGCCCCCATAACTAAGACACCCTCAAGCCCCAAGTTAATTCGTCCTGATTTTTCAGTGATGAGTTCCCCTAGGCTCACTAACAACAGCGGCGTACTTGTTCTAAAAATACCCGAAAGAAGAATTGCTAAAAAAACCAAAAGACTGTCCATCATGACGCAACCTCCTTATTCAAGATGTCGTTTGCCATCTTTCTGGATTTAACTGGTATAAATCGCTCCCAGCTTTCCGCTACCAAAATCATCAAAAATAAAAGACCTTGAAACACATCAACGCTAGCATTACTAAAACCAAATCGTCGCTGGATAAGATCTCCAGACGACTCAATGCCGCCTAGTAGTAGGGCAACAAGAATCACCGCCAAAGGATTGTGCCTCGCCACATAGGCTGCAAGAATTCCCGAAAATCCTACGCCTGAATACAAGGATGCATTTGCATTTCCATGAATCGCCGCTACTTCTAATCCACCCGCAACACCTGCGAGGCCTCCGCCCAAAAAGCATCCTGCAAGAATAAAAAAATTTTGCGGAAGTCCCAGAAGCGAGGCTGTCCTGATGTTCCCCCCAATGACACGAGATTGAAAGCCAAATGTAGTTCGATAAACCAAAAAAAATATGATGACGGCAAATACTATCCCTACCACCAACCCCCAATGAACCCCTAAGCCAGGAATCTGCCCAACCCTAAGATGCTCAGGAACAGAATAAGTTGAAGGTTTATTCAAACTTGAAGGATCCCGAAACGGACCTTCGACTAAAAAAAGAAAACACGCAAGGGCAATATACGAAAGCAATAAACTCGAGATGGTAGGATCAACATCACGCCATTGTTTTCCTGCTCCTGCGATCATGAGCCAACTCCCACCCACAACAAAGGCAGACAAGAACATTAAAATCCAGGCAAAGGGTTGAGGAAAATCTTTAAGCAACAAACTTGTCATCACCGTTGTAAGCCCACCCAACAACCACACACCTTCGTTGCCGATTAAAATTAAACCAAGTTGTGCTGGAATCAGTGTTGCCATCGAGGTAAGTAAGATCGGTGTGGCCCTTGAAAGGGTGCTACTCCACGCAAAACGAGAACCAAACGCTCCTTGCCACATTTCATTAAAAACTGTCAAGGGATTGTGCGCTTGTAAAGCAATAAACAATCCGTAAATCATCAATGTAAGGGCAAAGGCCGCTCCTCTAGGAGCGGCAAGCATCACAAATTTTCGAAGATTTTTCATGCTATAGTCCTGTTGAACCAATTACTCCTTCAATCAAATAATCCATTTTTTCCAAAATTGGGTCTGTTTGAATTAGTCCAACTCCACCAGGGATTCTCAAGATTTTCTTGTTGTCGTAGAGAGGCCCCTTGAAGATAACAAAATTTCCCTGCATGATTTGTGCCTTTACTTGTTCAATGTTAGTCTTAGCCTGAACACTCAAGGCAGGACCAAAAGGACTCATTTTAACAAATCCATCCTTCATGCCACCTCGAACAAAGTTTCCAGGAAAGTTCCCCGCCCTAACTTGTTCAATAAACGAAGAATAAATAGCTCCCCAATTCCATTCCGCCCCAGTTAAATAACCTTTGGGAGCAAGAACAGATTGATTGGCATGATAGCCTGCTACAAATATCCCGCGTTTTTCTGCTTCTTGAACTATGACTTTAGGACTATCAACGTGCATGGTGATCACGTCGATGCCTTGATCAACCAAACTATTTGTGGCGTTTGCTTCTGCTACCGGAAGTGACCAATCACCCGTAAAAATTACAGTGGTCGTAATGTTAGGATTGACGCTCTTTGCACCTAGGGTAAACGCGTTGATGTTTCGCAAAACTTGTGGGATTGGTTTAGCCGCGATAAAACCTAGTTTGTTGGTTTTTGTTGCATACCCTGCCGCCATCCCGTTCAAGTACTGCCCTTCGTCGATGTATCCAAAGTAAGAAACTATGTTTTTAGGATGAACTCCTTCCTGGTACAAGCCACCACAATGAAAGAAAATTACATCAGGATATTTTTTGGCCATCAGGACCACATGTGGGTCAAAGTAACCAAAGCTAGTTGCAAAAATCACCTTTACCCCGTCTTGCTCAATCATTCCCTCCATGGCCTTTTGCACATCAATCGTTTCAGCTACCTTTTCCTGTTCGATGATTTGAACCCCACTTAGCCCCCGCGCCACCGAAGCGCCTTCAGCGTGAGCTTGATTGTAGCCGTAGTCATCCCGCGGTCCCACGTAGATGAAGCCCACCTTGAGTGATTCGGTGTCTTTTTGTGGTTCCCCACCACAAGATAACATGGATGATAAGAACAAGAGTTCTAAAACAAGCATTTTATGAAAGCTTTTTTTCATCATTTCACTCCTTTTTGGGGATTCCCCCTTAATCTCTTGTATACAAGCAATAAGCGTGCTAATGGATCTGAACAGAAGTATTCCTATTATTTATATTCTATGAAACAACTTATTATCATTACGATAATCTAGTAATTGATTTTTGGTCGTTACCCATGTTACATTTATGTATTATTTCCTACCTTAATGTATTTTTTGACTTAAATTTTGAAAGAGGGCCGCCCAAGAGTTTTTGAAATAAATCTCGGGAATGACCTAATTTGCTATTAGTTAACGCTTCACACCTAACTTATCTCAAAAAAGCATACGTTAATCATTGTTTTGCCTTACCTTCGCTTCAGCATTAACGCCCGAGGGTATTAAATTAAAATAATTTTTCCTTTTTTGGTACAATTATTGCTTTCTATTTTGAAGGAGAAACAAGGATGTTTTTGAAACAATTTAACCTGAAAACATGGAAAACAACACCACTCGAAGAAAGGATTTACCATCTTCACGAAGTGGTTCGTCTGGCTTCTAACGATCCCGCATGGATTGAGCCACCAACTGACTCTGACATTCAGCGTATCGTAGAAACTTCGCAACATCCACTCCCTTTGGCAGGAATACCTTTTGCAATAAAAGACAACATTGACATTCAAGGACATTTCACGACAGCTGCCTGTGCTTCCTTTGCCTATCAAGCACCTAGCGATGCCATGGTAGTAAGCATTCTTCGTTCGTATGGTGCCATACCTTTTGGAAAAACTAATCTCGATCAATTTGCCACTGGACTGAATGGAACGCGATCACCCTACGGAATTGTGCGAAATCCTTATAACGAACGCTACATCTGTGGTGGCTCAAGTTCTGGTTCAGCTTCCGTGGTTGCCCGGGGGTTTGTTCCGTTTGCCCTAGGAACCGATACGGCTGGTTCAGGGCGCGTCCCAGCAAGCTTAAATGGTTTAGTAGGTTACAAACCTACCCGAGGCTGGTGGAGTACCCAAGGCGTGGTCCCCGCCTCTCCTAGCCTCGACTGTGTTTCAATTTTTACACACAACGTGGGCGATGCTTCCTTCTTGGCTAAACTCCTCGGTTGCTACGACCCAAACGACCCCTCTGCACGATGTGCGAAGCCGAAAACATCTATTCCCAGGAAGCTACGATTAGCCTCGTTTGACACCTTGAATTTTGATGGAAATGAGGCTTGCCAAACAGCATTCAACGCTTGTTTGGCAACTTGGCGCTGGATGGGTTACGAAATTGTGTCAATACCACGTCAACCTTTTGATACCATGGCTGATTTACTTTACCAGGGTCCATGGCTGGCCGAGAGGGTTGAAGTGTTGAAACGCTTGTGTCCTCATCGTCAAGACTTACATCCTGTGTTGCAAGAGATTGTTCTAAAAGCTGAATCACTTTCAGGATACGACGTTTTTCGGGCCTTTTCCCTTCGTCAAAAATTATTACGAGAAATCCATTCACTGTTAAAATCCTTTGATGCCCTGTTGGTTCCGACCATCCCCCGACCATACACGATTGATGAAATCCTAAACCAACCCCATGAACTCAACAATCGACTAGGAATGTATACTAATTTCGTCAACCTTGCTGATCTCTGTGCTCTTTCGCTGCCAACTGGAATCCAAACAGATGGAATACCTTTTGGAATCACGTTAATTGCCCCAGCATGGCATGATTACCTTCTGTTGGACTTGGGTCGTGAATGGGAGCCACACTCTCAACGAGTACTCTTAGCAGTGGCTGGGGCACACATGCAAGGCTTTCCTCTCAATCATCTTTTGACAGAACGCGGAGGATATTTGGTGGAAGTAACCCAAACTTCTCCATTTTATCGTATGTTCCTTCTAGATTGTCAGAATCCTCCACGACCGGGTTTGGTAAGAAATTCTCAAGGCTCATCGATAGAGGTCGAAATTTGGAGCGTACCACAACATGCTCTTGGCGCAATTACGTTTGAAACCAAGCCACCACTGTGCATCGGCAACGTTGAGTTAAAGAACAGGGAATGGATCAAGGGGTTTTTGTGTGAACCCCAATCCTTGACTCAGGCAAGGGAGATCACCAATTATGGTGGCTGGAGAGCCTATTGTCATGAAAATTAACAATTTCTCCCATTCTTTCTCAACAGATAATAACTCTTTATCCCAGGCTGATCGAATTTATAATCACCTAAAAGATTCTCTTTTTAATTTTGAGCTTTTGCCGGGTGACAAATTCACTGAAACAGAGTTAGCAACTATTTTAGGCGCCTCTCGAACGCCGGTTCGTCAGGCCCTCTTCAAATTAGAAAAAGAAGGTTATTTGCAGATGCGCTCGCGTTCCGGTTGGACGGTTTGTCCCATCGATTTTCAAAAGCTCAAAGAACTTTATGACCTTCGAATTCTCATTGAACTTGATGCCCTAAAAAAGGTCGCTCAGCTTCCTAATCTAAAATCAATCCTTAAGCCCATCCTTGATTTTTGGCTAGCCCCGCCATGGCAACGTAGCCAAGATAAGGTTGTTATTTTTCAAGCCGACGAATCGTTTCACTATCAACTTGTTCAGCATGCCGGAAATAAGGTAATCTCTGATTTACATTGGGATATCACGGAAAAAATTCGGATTGTCCGCCAACTTGACTTCACCAAACCCGAGCGTTGTTTCATTACATATGACGAACATGCTCAAATTCTCAATTCGTTGATATCTGGAGAAATTGTAAAAGCGCAACAACTTTTAGAATTTCATATTCTAAAAAGCCGTAGCTCCGTTGAAGAAATCAGCCTAACTAAATTAGAACTCGCCAGAGCCTGGCGCAAACACCATCACGATATCGCCCACACTTTTATAAGCCCTCATTAGAGATGATTTTTGCAATGAATCCCCCTTAGCAAAATTGGATAACGAAAGAAATTGTGTTTGAACAAGTTGAATTCAATAAAAAAATGATTGGAAAATATCTTGATGATTCACCATGTCAACGAAATTTTAACAATTTCTGTTATTTCCTAAGACAGTTTTATGATGTAAAATAATTTATAAAGGTTTATAAAGGTGATATGCACTCCATTAAAAGTAAATTGTTACTTTATTTACTCTTGCTCGGCATCCTCGCTGCCCTCATTTCAGGAGGAGTTCAAGTCTATCAATTTCAGCAGCATGTTTTGAATAAAATCAAAGATGAACTAACTCAAGTGATGACACACCTGCCTAGTGCCCTTGATCCAGCCGTGATTCTAAATGGGGTCAATCCCGATTTTTCAGAAAATGAAAATTTTAAGAAAACCATGAAATTTCTTCGAAGTACTGCAAAGACGATGAAATTGACTTATCTATATACTTTAGTCCCCAATGAAAAGGGAGAGTTTGTTTTTTCATTGGATGCGAATGATAATTTTCCTTGGGATGAATTCGCCAATCTTGATCCGTCAGATCCAAACGCTCAGGGTACAGTTTACCAAGAAATTCCAAAAAAAGCCCTCGACATATGGGAAAAAGGAGAAATCACTGTCCTTGATGAATTCTATACAGATCATTGGGGCACTTTTCTCTCTGCCTTTCATCCTGTTAAAGACGCCAACGGTCAAAAAATTTACCTTCTTGGTGCTGACATCCAAGTTGATGATTTTTTGGCAAGAATTTTTGAAGCATGGTTAGGTTTTTTCGTTGCGTTAATCATTTCGATTCTCATTTCAACCTTACTTGCTTTTTCCATTAGTACCCAATTATCCCGCCCCATCATCCAACTCAAAGACGTTGCCTTACGCCTTGCCGAAAAAGACTTCAATGTGGATATCCCCCTTCCTAAAGAAAAAAATGAATTGTACCAATTGAGTCTTGCGTATCAAACCATGGCACGCGAGATTCAAAACTACACTACCCACCTCGAAGAGTTAGTTGAGGAGCGAACCCAAAAACTAAAAAAAGCCAACCAGGAACTCAAGTTGCGTCAAGAGGAGATGGAACGAGATTTACGGCTCGCCCAGCGGATCCAGCACAACATCCTGCCTAGTGAAAAAAATTATCCCCAGCGGAATGAAATAGAATTCGGCAGCGTCTACCAAAGTCTGGCTGCCGTAGGGGGCGATTTTTTTGACATCATTCGCCGAGGCAAAAACCAATACGGACTGTTGATTGCGGACGTTTCGGGGCACGGGGTGCAAGCCGCCCTAATCACGACCATGGCCAAGGTGAGCTTCAACGCCAATTCAGGTTACAATGTTCCTCCCGGTGAAATTTGTACAAAAGTAAATCATGATTTAATTCAACTTCTAGGTGGTGAACCCACCCACTTTGTCACTGCCTACTTTGGAAGTATTGACCTCGAAACGGGTGAATTTTCATACACTAATGCCGGACACCATCCTGCCGTGCTCATCCGTGAGTATGGGAAAGAAATCCTTCGGTTAGGAAACCCATCACCTTTTTTGGGGATGTTTCCCAATACCACCTTTTCCTCAGAAAGCCTACATCTTAAACCCGGCGATACCATTATCTTATTCACGGATGGAATCATCGAGGCGATGAATCCAAACAAAGAGCTTTACGACGAGGAACGACTTATCGCTTTTTTGTCAAAAAACGCCCAATTGGATTCCAAAAATCTTGTGGAAGGATTACTTGAAGATGTGAAGCAATTTTGTAATGGTCAACCACCCAACGATGACCGAGCGGTCCTGTTGATGCGCTTTTTGGGTGAACATCGAATGGTAGTGGAAACCCGAAACCTGCCGCGTGAGGAGTCAACCCTCCTTAAAGAAAAATTTCAAGAAGCCATTTCATTGGTTAAGGATAAGCACTTCCATCGTGCTCTACCTATTTTCGAAGAAATCTATTCGGTCATGCCCACCAATCCGAAGGTCGTTAACAACTACGCCGTGGTTCTTTGTAAGCTGAAGGAATTTAAAAAAGCGTACGAAATTTTACAAAAGGCCCTACATGAAAATTCAGACAACACAGAATTATTGAGTACCCTTAATTATGTAAAAGAAAGACTTTGAAAATTAAAAACCGATAAATTGGCTTAAGTTAACCACGTCTTGGGTCAATCTACAATTTAACTTTTGGGTAAATCTATTCCAGGCCGAAAGGGAATCCATTCTCATTTCGAATTGGAATTTTGTATTATTTTTATTAAACTAAAAAAGGGGAGTGTCGTGCACTCAGGTGGTCACAGAAATTTGATTAGCGCCTTTTATTTGATCATTGACCAAAAATTTACAACTCGCTTTTTTACTTTTTCGAGTTTGTCATTGACCATCAAAAATGAATTTTTAGTGGTTAAAGGAAATTTAGAGTGCTTGTCTTAGTTGTTGATGACAGTGTCACAATACAGGGCTGGGTCAAAATGATTTTGACCCTGAATCATTATGAGGTTGCTTTTGCCGAATCGGGAGAGGAAGCGATTGAACAACTCAACAAGGGTCTATCGCCTAACCTAATTTTGATGGACATTGAGCTAGAAGGGGGCATAAACGGCATTGAAACTGCAAAAATCATCAACGCACAATGGGATATTCCCATTGTTTTTCTTTCTGCAAACACCTACCACGAGGTGATGAATAAAATCAAAGAAGTTAAGGCTTATAGCTTTATCCCTAAGGGTTCTCCATCCGATGTCGTTTTAACTGTCATCGACATGGTGCTCAAACGGAAGAAAGAATCCGATTGGTTCAAAATTTTTAAGACGATTTTTGACCACATTGGCCTTGAGCTTTACTTATTTCACCAAGATAGCTTGAAGTTTTTTCAAGTTAATCAGAGTGCTCTAAACAACTTAGGTTACAACGAAGAAGAACTCCGACAACTTACCCCTCTTGAGATTAAACCCGAATTCAAACCACAACAATTTCAAGAGCTTCTCATCCACCTTCTTCAAAACCAACAGAATGAAATAACTTTTGAAACCTATCACAAACGTAAAAACGGTTCTCTCTATCCCATCAAAATTGTGCTTCAACCCATCACCTACAACGATACAACGTTCTTTTTAGCTATTGGGCAAGATCTAAGCGATCTTACAAATTTGAAAAAAACCATCGATGAAAAAGATTCACTCTTATCCTCCTTGATGGAAAAATTGTCGGAAGCAGTTATTCTGAGCGAGAACGATCTCATCATCTTTTGGAACCAACGCGCTACCGAACTCTTTGGTTATTCCAACACTGAGGCAATGGGGAAGCGTCTCCCTGACCTTCTTTTTCCCGAGACGAGCAAAAAACAACTTCAGGAACTTTTTCCTAACTTAGAAAAGCATCAGGAAGTTAACACTATTCGAGAATTTCATTATGTGAACCAAAAAGGGCAACATCTGGATCTTGAAATTTCATGTGCCCAACTAAATTTAGGGAAGAATACTATTACCATCACCCTGATTCGCGACCAAACCGAACGCAAAAAGTTATTAAAGCAGTTTCAAGAAAGTTTAGCCGAGTTTTCCAATTTGGCAGACAATTCACCGGTCGGCATCATCCAATGTGATGATAAAGGAGATATTTTATACCTCAATCAAGAGGCTTTAACCATACTTCACTACGATGATTTGAAATCGATTTTAGGGCTCAACCTAAGTGACCTTCCCCATTTTCACGACATCAATCTTGGACAAACTCTTGATGAGGTGATCCAAAACCATGTCAAAAAAACGTTAGAAGTTGAATACTCCCCTACCCCCATAAGCCCTTTATGGTTAAGCCTCACTCTTGCACCTGTTTGGAGTGAAAATCAAATTTTAAGAATTCATATCATCATCTCGGATATCACTGAAAAGAAAATTCATGAACAGCAAATTTTGGAGCATAATCGGATTATGCAGCTTTTCGTGGAAGGCTTGGTCTCACCGGCTTGGCTTATCACTAAAGAAAGAGAAATCATCTTTCAAAACAAGGCAGCAGAACAAGAATTTAAGACTCGTATTGGAGACTTTTGTTGGGGCGCAATCCAACATTGTAAGCTTGATTCGTCAAAGAGTCTTTCCTTGGGTCAAAAATCCCTGCCCTCCCATTGTTCCTTTTGTTTGTCGGAACAGAGCCTCAAAAGCCAAGAACGCTTTAACGAACTGATTGAAGTCAAGGGAAATTTTTGGGACGTTTGGTGGATTCCCCTCAACAAGGAGATGTACCTTCATTACGCTACCAACGTTACCAAATACAAAGAGATGGAGAAAAAGCTGGAACTTGCCGCCATCACCGATGGGCTTTTGGGCATCTACAATCGGCGTTATTGTTCGCAGCGCCTTCAAGCTGAAATTTATCGTGCCAAGCGTTATCAAAGTTTGTTCTCAATTATTTTAATGGATATTGATCACTTCAAATCCATCAATGACAACTACGGCCACGACGTGGGAGACGCCGTTCTTAAAAGCGTGGCTAATGCCATTCAATCTCGTCTTCGTCAGTCAGACGTGTTCGGGCGCTGGGGTGGGGAGGAATTCCTCTTGATCCTTCCAGAAACCGATCTGTCACACGCCGCCCAACTTGCTGAGAATTTACAACGACTCATCAGGGATTTGATCATTCATCCCGTTAGCCAGGTCACGGTGAGTCAGGGTTTAGCCGAGTTTCAAAATTCTGACACCGAACTTAGCATCCTCAAAAGAGCTGATGAGTGTCTTTACAAGGCAAAGCAAGAGGGACGTAATCGCGTCATGATCAAAAATGAATAGCTACCTCTTGCCAATTCGTTGCTAGGTCTTAAACCAAATGTGAAATGACAAAAGTGTAGACCAACCACTCCCCGTTGGACTCCTGCCGGTAACGAACCTGAATTGTGTAGATTCCTAAAGTTGGAAAAGTGATGATGGTTTGTGCTGAGGCATTTACCGATGTCCAGGGGCCGCCGTTAACCCGATATTCAAAGGAGGTAAGGGTTGAGGCGTGTTGACTGGGAATAGAAAGTAGGATTTTGGCTCCAGCATCTATTTGGATGGCATTTCCTGATGTTTTAAATTGTGTTGGATTCAATGAACTTAGAAAATAATTCAACAACGGGGTATTTAAAATAATTTTTGCCGCATGTCCCAATTTTAACGTCAAGGTTTGAGTATCTCCAAGCAGGAAAAACTGACGACTGTCCATGGAAATAACTTCATTGTTCCCATTTTCGTAAAACGCAAGAGCACGGTATGCTAAACCTTCCGTCAAGTTATCAGCCTCAAGACTGTAGTTAGAACTTGGTGCCGTGTACACTTTTTCCTTATATACCGTTAACCCATCGGTTGAAGCCACACGAAGTACTAACTTATCTCCAATACCAAATGGAAGAGCACTTAGAGTGGTCAGTGTCCTTCCTTCCCCCAACGTTAAATATACTTTTGTGGTTGATATGGGATTCCACGCACATCCCACCACCCAGAATGTAAGGAATAAAAGATTAATAGTTCTCATGTTAGTATTATAGCATAAAACTTGAAAATTTTCCACGATTTTGTCAAAAAACCACCAAAACAGGTATGTTTATCACTTTACCCAACTAAACTCGCTCATCAATTTTGTTTTATATTTTTATCATCGATGAAATATTGCAGTCGACCGGTGTTTTGAAGGGATGAACAATCATTCGCATTTTGTTCTCGATGTTCAGACCGTAATTTGTTGCATATAATCTAAAAAGCTCCAAGAAAACGACGCTTCCTTTAACACAAAATGTGCCTAAATTTGAAACCGACTATCCTGCCTCCACATAGGCAAAGAGCTAACTTCTTTTAAAAATACTCGATATTTTAAATACTTAAAATGAAATTCACGATATTAATAATTTTGGAAATTTTGAAAAAAGATGAAGCTGAAATATCCAGCAATAGTTGAAACTAAGGAAACAGGATGAAGATTGTCTTGATTTAACTAATAAAACGAATAATCCAATTTTTAGGTATGGTAAAAAATCTGTCCAATCAAAGAAAACTCTTAATTATGGAAAAAGTATTGGGATGGTCGAAATCAGTAGTAAATGCAATTAAATGTGTAAAGTAACCATTCACCATTTGATTCTTGACGGTAGCGAATCTGAATGGAATTGAACGTTGTTGACTCAATCACAGGTGAATTATGTATGCTTGAGGTGTTCCAAACACCATTATTAAAGCGATAATCGAACGTTGTAAAACTAGAATGATGTTGTCGTGGAACATTTAAAGTTATTTTAACCCCGCTTTCGGATTCAATATCAGCTTTATCCAATTCAGATGTAAATATATTTGGATAATCATGATTATCGATAAGATAATTTGTATTGAGAGTTCGAAACTCAATTTTTTCAAATGTATGACCAAGGTATAGAGAAATAGTTTGTGGAAAGCCCGATAAGAAGAACTGCCTAGTATCCATGTACTGAGTGGAGGAATAATTTTTATAAATTGCGGTTGCGCGGTAAACGTTGCCCTGCGCCAAATCATCAACCTCAAGACTATAAGCTTCACTTGGTATTGAAAAAAATTTTTCTTTGTAGATAGTTGAACCATCTAATGAGGTAACTCTGAGTACTAAAAGTTCTAAATAACCAAAGGGAAGGTTAATTGACTTTTTCAAGGCTCGTTCTTCACCGAGTGAAATCACAATTTTAGTATTCGAAGATGTGATCCAAGAACACCCTGTCAACCAAAGAATCAATGAAAAATAATAAATAATTTTCATAAAAAAATTCTCATATTATTTTAGAATAGTCAATCGGTTATTAGTTTGAAATCGTTAGATTTTGATGAATAATTTATTAAAACCAAGAAAGCTAAAATCCATCAGTCTTGAAATTTTAATTTTTTTTCTTATGCTGAATTTCGATTTCGATTTGTTTTGAGAGGTAAAAATTCATGCGTATTCATTTGTTTATTTTGTTACTGGCAGTCGTTTCCTGTTCTCCCGAACGGCAGGATGGTGCACCGATTACTTATTCTCGGAAAGTACTTGAATTCAAATCGGCTAGCCCGGCCCTTTCCGAAGATATGACAGCCACCCTTTCTTACCTAGTCTTGGAAGGTGGCCCAAATCCCAACATCCTTCAAAAGGCTAACCAGTGGATTGGCCCTCAGCGGTTTTTTGATCAAAGCGTTGAGGAGTTGAACTTGGCGTTTCAACGGGGCGAGTATCCCTTTGATTTAGCTGAGGCCGAGGTTGTGTTTCACTCCCACGACGTTTTTCAGGTGAGATGGCGGATTGTTTCAACCGCAGCCTATACCTCAGAATCCCTTCATTATTCGGCTGTTGATTTACGAACAGGAATCCCGATTCAAACCGAGCTCATGTTCGAAAATGACACGGCTTTGGCCTACCATCTCAATACTCTCTTTGAACCCTTAAAACAAGAACGTTTAATTGAATTTCTCAATGCTCCCTTGGGTGAAGAATTTGATACGGTCAGTACCGTCTTTGAAAACTGGGAGTTCGATGTTGTCAACCTTGAGGAATACCTCTTTAGTGATCTAGGCCTCACCTTTTTTCTTCCGTCCCCCCTTCCGCACGCCTATCGGGATCTTGCCGGTGAACCGCTTCACCTTTTTTTAAGTTGGGAAGAGTTAGCCCCATTTGCGCTTAAAGATGGGATCATGAGTCGGTTTTTCCCTTAATTTAATTGACCTAGACTCACTAATTTTTATACACCGTGAACCGATAAACCATCCACTGATTATCAGACTCTTGGTGGTAGCGAACTTCAAGAACGTTGAGGCCACTCACAAGGGGGAACTGCACATATTCAAAACCAATTAGAGATTGATCCTGCCAAGGTTGACCATTGAATCGGAATTGAATACTCGTGAGGGTGTCTTCATGTCCCGTGTTCAAAAAATAAAAGTTTAGGTAGTTTGCATATGGAGAATTTGTTGAGTATCCCGAATAAGAAAAATTTTCGGATTGAAAACTGGGATAAACATCAGGTGTGATAATGGGAATTTCGAGTTTAATAGTCCCAACATGACCCAGTGTCAAATTGATGATTTGCTGTTGACCGTTGGTGAGGAATTCTTTGACATCAAGATTTTTGGTCTGATTGCCATTAAGCGTCGTGTCTTTGAATATCGCAAAAGCTCGAAATACTTTCCCCAACTCCAGCCCCGTTTTCTCTAACCGGTATTCTGTCTGAGTCTGGGAGAAATTTTCTTCGGCGATGATGGCCCCAGCAGTATCCGTTATCCGAAGAATGAGGACTTCAGAACCGGTGAACTGTAGTGTTTTAGAATTAAAAAGGGTTCTCCCTTGCTGAATTTTAAGAACAACATCAATCGTGCTGGGAAAATTGTCCCAGCTGCATCCCCCTAAAAGCATCGTGAATCCAGTGATTAGTGCAGAAAAGTTTAATATTCTCACATGGCTTTCCTTATTGAGTGATCCTTAGAAGGTAACACTTTTTCCCGAGCAATTCAAGCAAATGGGTAGTGAATCAAACCTCATCCTAGTAGTGTCGTTCCATCGCCATGAAAAATTTATCCAGCTGGTGGGGGGTGCCAATCGTGACACGGATCCACTCGGGTAATCCAAAGCTATTGAGAGGGCGCACCGCCACCCCATCCAGAAGAAGCCGTTCAAATAAGCCTGTGGCATCCTCCGCACAATTAAAGCACACGAAGTTACCCTGACTTGGGTAGTACATGAGGCGCTTGTCCTCTAAAAATGCCACCAAACTCGCCATCCCTTCCCGATTCACCGCCAAACTCTCCTCAAAAAACTCGTGATCATCCAAGGCGGCATGGGCACCCACCTGGGCTAAATTCCCATTGTTGAATGGTTGTCGCACCCGTTCTAACCAGCTAGCAACCTCTGGGTGCGCTAGGGCGTATCCCACCCGCAAGCCAGCCAATCCAAAAATTTTGGAAAAGGTATGCAGAACCACCAAGCGATCGTAACGTTCCAAAAGCTCTCGAGACCGTGGAAAATCCTCTGCGGTTGCGTACTCAGCGTAGGCTTCGTCCAAAATCACGAGGGTTTCAGCAGGGGCGAAGCGCAACAAGCGTTCCACCTCGGCATGGTTCAAATAAGTCCCCGTTGGATTGTTTGGGTTGCAAATGAAAATCAGCCTGGTTGAATTGTCACAGAGCGCTAGGATTGCATCAGGGTCAAATCGGCCTTCCTTCAGCGGCGCCTTGCGCACGTTTCCTCCAAAAAGTCGGGCAGCAAACGTGTATTCAGAAAAGGTATTCGAAGCCGTAACAGCATTTAATCCAGACCGAACCGTACATCCGGCAATGAGGGTTAACACCTCATCCGATCCGTTTCCCAAGACCACTTGGTTGGGTGCAAGCTTCCACCGCGCCGCAATTTTTTCTTTCAAGGCTCGGGCCGAACCGTCGGGGTAGCGGTTCAACCCGCCAAGAGCCTCTTTGATGGCCTCAAGAGCCTTGGGAGAAGAGCCTAGGGGATTTTCGTTACTCGATAACTTAATGGCACCGGGACGACTCTTTCCCGCCGTGTAAGGCGCCAGACTCAATAGATCATCACGAAAAAGCATGCTAAAACGATAACGAATAACAAGGGGTGGGGTCAAGCTGGACAAAATTTTCAATACAGTGTTATTTTTTAGTCATGAACGAACCAGAAACCCCCAATGAAAAGGTCATCTACTTTCATGGATTTGACCGTACTGAGCTTTTTCAACTCTTGGACATTATCAAGAAGAACCTGCCCAACCCCAAAGAAATTGCCTTTTGCACCAGCACCAAAAACAACCTCAAATTACGCGTGTACGAACTCATTCAAGAAGTGCGCAAAGATCATAACTACATGGTGCTGGGTATTGGTCCCAAACCCGAGGATTAAATCAAAAAGGGATCGAGTTCTTTTTGGAGTTCTTGATAAGTTTGAACCACGGGGATAGTGGGGTGTTTTTCCACGATGCTGGCGGGCGGGCGGAAGAACCAACCTTTATCAGCGTGGGTAAGCATACCTAGGTCGTTGTAACTATCCCCGCTAGCATAGACCTTGAGCCCCATGTTATGAAAGCTCTCAACTGCCCGCCGTTTCCCGTCAGGTTGACGCATTTGCCATCCCGTCAGAACACCTTGGTCATTTACTTCTAGACTATTGCACAAGATTGTAGGATACCCCAGCTGTGCCATGAGCGGGCCTGCAAATTGCTTGAAGGTGTCCGACAAAATCACCACCTGGGTTCGAACCCGAAGCCAATTCAAAAAATCCAAGGCCCCTTCAAACGGTTTTATCGTTTGGATCACGTCTTGAATGTCTTTGAGTGTCAGTCCTCTTTGATCTAAAATTTTCAAACGGTGCGTCATCAACTCGTCGTAGTTGGGAATATCACGCGTGGTGAGCCTAAGCTCATCAATCCCGGTTCGGGTTGCAAATTCGATCCAAATTTCGGGAACAAGTACCCCTTCCAAGTCTAGGGTAACGATGTGAAACATAGAGGCCTCCTGATTCTTCTTAGTGATTTTTAATCTAGATGTCCAGACCTGCCAGCCATTGCTCTGCCTCGATCTTGAATCGCTGCCACTCGTGCACCAAATGCATGAAATAAGGCTCCAATTGTTCCACCGTTGCGTTTTGACGGGCAAGGGCCTCAATCTCACCAGCAATCTGACCAAGTTGATGGGCACATAGGTTGTATCCACTTCCCTTGAGGGAGTGCCCCAATCGGAAACATTCCTCTCGATTTTGCTCGTCTAAGGCCAGGCGCATCTTTTGAAGGGTCTCTTCTCCCTTTTCGAGGAAGGATTGAAGCACTTTTTTGAGCACCTCTGGGCGATTCATAAAGGTTTCAAGCGCCTCTTGAGGATTGAAACTCACCACCTGGTTGCGAGGAGGCTCGGGAGTCTCCGGTTGAACCATTTGCTCTTTTACCAGTTGAATTCGGTCTAAGGCTAGAAGCACGTCTTGGCGTTTAAAGGGCTTCGGGATGAAATCGACCATTCCTACCCTTTGGGCTTTTTCAATTTCACTTTTCAAGGCACTCGCTGAGACGCCAATGATAGGAACCTTGGGATCTCGGTTGTGGATGACTCTTGCCGCCTCAAAACCATCCATTTCGGGCATTTGAAGGTCTAAAAACACAAGTTGAGGTTTGTCAGTTTCAAAGCGCTCCAAGGCTTCTTTTCCGTTGATGGCAAGACTGACCTCTGCCCCCATTTGTTCAAGGATGAGCTTAAACAAGGCTCGGTTAACCTCGTGGTCCTCTGCCACCAATACCCGTGTTTTTCGAAGCAAGTAGACATTGCCCTTTTGATCCATGATATTGGATGACACAGCGGGTAGAGGTTCACCGCTCAACGCACGCATCATTTCACAGGCAACCTTGGAAGGCAAAAAGGGTTTTACGATGTACCCCGCGAACCGACGGTCGTTCTTTTTTCGAGAAACCTCCAGATGGTAGAGTGGATTGACACACAGGATGACCGGGATCACGGACTCGGTCTTCATGGAATGGATCACCTCTACCATGCTCCAAACATCGTGATCCTTGATGGTATCACTCAAAAAAATCACATCCCAATCAGGGGATTTTGCTAAAACCTGGATCAGTCCCCGCCCCGTGTAACAGGTTTGAACCTCACACCCCCACCCCTTCAGCATGTGCTCGAGACTTTGATTCTCAACTTCCGCCCCATCCACCACGAGGGTTCTCTTATTCTTAAAAAGGTTCATCCAAATTTCTGGATCACTCGACTGGACTAGGCGTTTCAGTTTGAGCCGAACCGTGAATTTACTTCCCACACCCACTGCGCTTTCAACCGAAATGTTTCCTTGCATCATTTGCGCCAACTGTTGGCAAATTGTAAGGCCTAAGCCCGTTCCTCCAAAGTGCCGCGTATGTGAGTCATCCGCCTGATAAAAGGGCTGAAAAAGCAGGGGGATTTTTTCGGTTTCAATGCCAATGCCAGAATCTGCTACCTCGATCTCGTAGGTCAGAATCTGTCCCTCAACTTGCACCACTCGGCCTGTTAACTTGATCCAACCGCTGGACGTAAACTTGACTGAGTTCGTCAACAAGTTCACAAGTATTTGTCGAATCCGCAGTGAATCAGCATCGACCAAGTCGTAAAATTCTGGAATTAGGTAGACGCCAACTTGAAGTCCCTTACTGTACGCTCGTGCTGAAATCAACTCGATAGCCTGGCCAACTACTTGATCCAAGCGGCATTCCGAAAGCTCCAACACCATCTTACCGGCTTCAATCTTACTGAAATCAAGGATGTCATCAACCAAATTTAAGAGGGCATCCGCCGCTGATTCGACTTGTTTGACGTAATCCTTTTGCTCAATTGTCAAAGCGGTTTGAACTAAGAGTTCTGTCATTCCAATGATGGTATGGATGGGTGTCCGTATTTCGTGGGTCATGTTGGCAAGAAACTGACTTTTGGCCTGGTTAGCCTTTTCAGCCTCAAGGTGGGCATCTTTCAATTCTAGCTCATAGAGCTTTTTAAGGGTGATATCTTGAACCACCACAAAATAAAGCCCATCACCCTCTGGACTGATCATACTGAATTGAAGACTCCACCACGCTTGACGTTTTTGGAGGGTGATAAATTTCCCTTCAAAGTAATAATTGTTGGCACGTTCTTGAGTGAACTCATCCAAAAAGGTTTGATACCTTGTGATATCCTCAACGTCCATGAAATAATCAAGGGTTTGGCCTAGAAGGTGCGAAACATCCGTCTCCAGTATTTTCCCCATGGCGGGATTGCACAAAAGTATTTGCCCCCAACGATTCACATAACAAAAACCGATTGGGACTCGATCAAAAGAAACGGAAAGAACTTCTGAAAGATGAGCGCTTAGGTTAATTCTAGTACCTCTTTGCATTTTCTTAAGATATCGTTGGGTTTCAGTGGTTTGATCAGATAGCTTTTCACCCCAAATTCCATCGCCTTTAATACTGTTTCGCGACGGTTTAAGGCACTTAAAATGATGACAGGAGTTTTATTGTCGAGTTCTTTCATTTTCCTTAAGACATCAAATCCCGTCAGACCTGGCATCATCAAATCCAAAAAAATTAAGTCATAACCCGATGAAAGGCTATTCAAAAATGTTTTTCCGTCATCAAAGCCAATGACATGAAATGGCATATCAGTCATGGTAGTTTTGACAATTTCTTGAACAATGAAGTCATCATCCACCACAGCGATTCGATACTTCTTTGAAGAGGCAGAATCATACTTGAGTCGCAAACTTAAGTTAGCCGGCTCTTGTGACATTGCTTTCAATAAATTGTCATTAAAAAGATCTTTGTCCGTGCTCACCATGAGCGAGTCAAGGGCAGCTTCCAGGCTGTTTACCACATTGATTTCCATCAGACTGGTTTGCGTTGCAAGTAAATTTTTGATGCTCTCATAACGGCTTAAAATTTTAATCCAACCCGTTCTTCCACCGACCGTTTCCACTAAAAAATTGAGTAGATATAAAATTTTCTTGTGGTCAAAATCGGGATTGTTGGGGATGTAATCTGAAATCAACAAAATGATTTTGGGTATCTTGATTTGGTAGAGTTCCAGCAATTCAAGGATGCGGTATTTCAAGAGGCGGAACTTTTCTAGGTTGAAACCAAGCGCAATCTCAACGTACAATACGTCATCATTGATATGGGCTTCCACAACGCTGGGGGTCGTATCGATTTCTAATTTAAGCCCAAGCTCAGCACTAACGGCAAAAAGAACCTCATCAATTCGAAGCGGCAAATCAAATATCTTTTTGACGCCCAGCAGTTGAAACTTTTCAATTTCATCCTTGGAGAATTTATCCCCAATCAAGAAAACTGGAGTGGTCTTTCTGCTCAAGTGGTTACTATAGTTTTCTAAAAATTTTTCGATTTCGTGACTACTTTCAACGGCGGAAAGAATTAACAAATCAGTACCTTGTTTAAGATAATTCATTAGATCGGAAAGGCGGGTGAAGGTCTCAACGGCAACCCCATTCATTTCCAGTCTTTCTTCAAGGAACTTTTTTAAGCGCTGATTACTTTCTAATAAAAAAATGTTCTTAGCCATGCTTTTCCTCCACCCTTGCTGCCATTTCAAAAACAATTTTTTCTAAGTTTTTTTGATATTCGATCAATTTCTGGTTTAATTCGGGCCGCTCAACGGCCAAAATTTTTACGGCTAAAAGCCCTGCGTTTTTACCGCCTCCAATGCCAACCGTTGCCACAGGAACTCCCCCTGGCATTTGAACGATGCTGTAAAGACTGTCCAACCCGCCCAGGTCCTTGGTGGGAATGGGAACCCCAATGACCGGAAGGGGCGTCAGGCTAGCCGTCATGCCCGGCAGGTGTGCCGCTCCTCCCGCTCCCGCGATGATGATTTTTAGCCCGCGTGCTTGAGCGCTCTGAGCGAATTCAACCATGCGCTTCGGGGTTCGATGCGCAGACACAACCGTCATTTCATAGGGTACTTCAAACTCTGTTAAGATGTCGGCAGCCTGCTGCATGGTAGGCAGATCTGACTCGCTTCCCATGATGATACCCACCAGGGGCATCGTACCTAAAGATAGCATATCCTCATTTTAAGAAATTAACCAAGAACTTCAAGGTAGAGTTTGTCCCCGAACTCTAAGGTTCGCGACGAGGGCTGACTGTTCCAGAGCCTGTTCAGGCGTTGGAGCAACCACGCTTACGTGCCCCATTTTTCGCCCATTGCGACACTCTGGTTTGGCATAAAGGTGAAGCCGTACCTTGGGATCACTTAAAATTTCCTGTCCTTCTAAAACAGGCTTTCCTTGACCTATGCCTAAGAGGTTCTTCATCCACGCGGCACCCTTGATCTGGGGCGGTGCTAGGGGTAGGTCCATCACTGCCCGAACGTGTGCCTCAAACTGGCAAGGCTGGGCTATTTCCATGGTGGCGTGCCCCGAATTGTGAGGACGGGGTGCAACCTCGTTCACCAAAATGCGTCCTTCGGTGCTCACAAACATTTCAACCGCCATGACTCCAACCAAGCCCAAGGGTAAAAACGACTTCAAAACGGTTCGAGCAATTTCAAGTGCCTCTCGAGTTAGAGATGCATTTAGCCGTGCTGGTTGAAGGACTTGGTCACAGATGTTCAGGTCTGGGTTAAAGACCATTTCAACCGGTGGATAAAAAAACAAATCCCCTGATGGGGTAGCTACCCCCACCACTGCCAATTCCATTTGCGTCTCAACGAATTCCTCCCAGTAAAGCTCACCGCTCAGTTGGATCAATTCCTCTTCCGTATGAAGTACCTGAACGCCACGCCCATCGTAGCCACCAGTTTGAGTTTTGATCACCAAGGGCCGAACCGTTGTTACGCCCAAGCCAAACTTGGGTTGCGGCACGCCCGCCCGTTCAAGATGCTGCTTTTGAAAAAATTTGTTTTGTACCACCTGAAGAACGCGAGGGCTGGGTCGGATCAAGTAGCCCTCACGTTCTAACTCAAGAAGTGCCTGAATGTTGAGGTGTTCAATATCAAAAGTCATCAGGCGGCTTTGCTGTGCTAATTGACGAATCGATGTTGGATCTTTTAGGGAGCCAACCACACAGTGGGGAGTCAGAAAAGAAGCAGAACACTCCGGGTCGGGATCAAGGACGCCAATTCGAAGTCCCAGATGGGCCGACCGATAAATCATCATCCGTGCAAGTTGGCCCCCACCCAAAATTCCCAAATCTAGCAAAGCGCCTCCAAGAGTTTTTCCAGGTAGGTTCCCACCAGCTTTAACGAGGGAAGGTGGAGTTTCTCAAAAGGCGTATGCGGATTACGAATGTCAGGACCAAGGCTTATCATGTCAAGATCAGGAATTTTTGAGGCAAAAACCCCACACTCTAACCCTGCATGAACAGTTTCGACCTTGGCTTCGTAACCAGCCGTTTCTTTCCAGGTTTGAAGAGCTTTTTGGAGCAAAAAGGATTGTGGATTCGGCGTCCAGCCGGGATAGGCATCCTTGGCCTCGAGTTTCATCTCGGCAAGACGCCCCATCGCTGCATAACGTGAGAGCAAGGCTTCTAAGAGCGAACGACGATCCGAACGCACACTAAAAACAATTTTAACAGTTAATTGACCATCAAGCCACTCACAATTCAACGATGCAAAGTTGGAGCTTGTTTCGACTTGGTTATGGATCTGGGTGCTCATGGTCCAAACGCCATGGGGAAGACTCAAAAGTAGGTCTCCTAAAAGCTTTGAATTGGTTCGCCCCAAGGCTTGCTCCGAAACCGCCGGGGTTATTTTTATTTCAAGATCTCGGGCGTTGTCGCCCAACTCTTGGCTAAAGGTTTGGTGCCAAAGCGGTAGCTGGGACTCAATTCGCTCCCAAGCCTCTTGTGGACCCCAGGCATCCAAGAAGGCTTCTCGGGGAAGAGCATTGTGTTTATCCCCACCTCGAACCGACTGAAGCCTCCAGTCCCCAGATGAAAAAAGCACATCCCATAGACGACTTAAAAACACCAGAGCATTACCATAACGTTTATGAATGTCAGTTCCGGAATGTCCGCCCTTTAAGCCGCGAACCCACAGACGCCGTACCTCGTATTTGGGAGGAATGGGCTCGGATGGAAAGGTACGGGTTAGGATTCCGGTTACCCCACCCGCACAACCAATGGTGATCACTCCGGTGTCTTCGCTGTCGAGGTTGATCAGCCGTTTTGCCGTGAGCAAACTGGGATCCAGGTGCATTGCCCCGGTGAGCCCAGTCTCTTCATCTACGGTGAAAAGTGCCTCCAGGGGCGGGTGGCTGATGTCTTGATCCTCTAGGATGGCCAAGATGAGGGCAACACCCGCCCCGTTGTCTGCCCCTAGTGTTGTTTTGTCAGCTTGGAGCCACTCACCTTCGTAAACAAGACGAATTGGATCTTGCAAAAAATCATGGGGAACACCGAGATTTTTTTCTGCGACCATGTCCAAGTGAGCTTGAAGCGCCAAGGTGGGCGCATTTACCCCGCGATGTTGGCCTGGTTTTAGCACAACCAAGTTTCCAGCCTGGTCGGTTTTAACTTTTAGGTGGTTCGCTTGTGCCCATTCTTGAATAAAAGATCTTAGAGCAGCCTCATGTCCGCTGGGATGGGGTATTGCGCAAATTTTTTCAAACCACTTTAAAACACGGTCTATACTGATCACTCAGCTTCCTCGATTTTGTTTTAACCAGGTGATGATTTCTTGAGAGTGCTCTTCGCTTCCTTTTGCTGTAGGCCAATGCGCACGCACCTTGCCATCAGGCCCAACAATGAAGGTTTCCCGGCTTACCCCCATATAGGTTTTACCGTACATTGACTTTTCCTTCCAGACCCCAATCTGGTTCAGAAAAACAGCATCTGGGTCGGCCAAGAGGGGGAAGTTGAGGTTGTACTTTTTAGCGAACTTAGCCTTGGAATTAGTATCAAGAATCGAAACTCCCAACACCACGGCACCCAAGGCCTTGAGTTCGCTAATGTTGTCACGAAAACCACAGGCTTCAGCCGTACAACCAGGGGTATCATCCTTGGGATAGGTGTAAACCACCAAAAATTTACCCGCATAATCTTTTAGCCTATGAACCTTGCCCTCCTGATCAGGGAGTTCAAATTCAGGAAAAGATTTTCCCACCCAAGCGGAATCGCTTTGCGCTGAATCAGACATACCGTCCTCCTTAAGATAGTGTAATTAAAATTCTTGCATTTTTCGCTCCTAGGCAACTCAAAATCGCGTACAATCCTAACTTTTCTTTTCTTCCTAGGATGAAGGGGTCACCTCTTCAAAGGAGGTTTCTGTGGCAAAGACCACCAACAAAGTAGGGTCTTCCGCATCCAACGGAAAGACATCGTCCACGGTGAAAAATCCAAGTATCACCACGGGTTCAAGTTCATCATCTTCGGATGGATACAAAACACCTTTTAACTCTCAACCCTCGCTAAAATCATCCACGAAAATGAGCTCCCAACCTACTTATTACAACGTAAACAGCGGGACTTCTCCAACCACTGCCAGCGCACATTCGGCACACACCCCTACCGTTTCAACTGTTTCCAACGGAAACAGAGAAAAATCTCAACAAAATACCAATCCTAATCCTACTACTTATTCAGTGGATCGCAACATTCCACCCGAAGTGCAAAAAACAATGGCACCTATTCCTGCCCCAAGCTTTGTACCACCCGAACCGGCAAACGGCGCTCCCAACATCACAATTGAAGTAAGGCGCGCACCTGAATCGTTGGATTCTGCCGGCAATCCTAACCAAAGCAATTTAGGCCGCGACACGATCATCATTTATAACCACACTACTGGTGAAGCCATCGTGCACCGAGCACAAACCGTTTCCAATGCTCGTGATGGTCAGCGCGGCACCCTGGCCCCAGGTCGAATCACCATTCTTAATGATGCGCCTGGAACCCAAATGCCTGAACCCAACACGGTGATGACCATCATCGAAGGTCAAACCTTGGGGGGCGGAAAACTCAACGAAAACGGTCAAGCGGTCTACCCGGATGGGACTATAACGTTACCTTACCGCATCCATCGCGACGTCAACGATTTTGCTAACCCCAATTCAAAGAACAAACCCACTTCGGCAGGTTGCTTTACATTTGTTGGTGATTCATTGTATACTATCCAACAAAGATTGAGGTCCTGGGGCGTAGAACGCGGGCAAACTATCCCCGGTCTCATCATTCAAGAACAAAGGAGATAAAAAAATACAATGAGAAAAGTTTTCCAAATCATCGGATTGGTAACTATTGCAAATCTTGTCTGGGCCCAACAAGCTGAGCAACGCTACATTTGGTTTCCATCACCTGTGGTTGGTGAGGATCTCGAATTTGGTTTTAACGGAACAACGATTCGATTTTTTAATAAGGGACAGGTAACTTCAATCCTCAATGGCCAGCAGGTTCGTGACGGTGTGTTCACCGTGTTTCGTACCGCTGACAACAAGCGCTACCCTATTTTAGAATCGGACGACAAAAAGCTCTTGGTCCTCATGGGTTTTGATCAGTGGCCAATTAACTACTTTGGTCGGCGCCGTGATGGTGGGGCTTGGGAGCAAAAAATCAAGGGTGATAGTCCCTTGGCAACCCACGGTTTTACCATTGAAGGTGGCTTAGCTGCCCGCCCCGTCTCAGTACCTGCCACTTCGGCCGATTTGCTGCGCAATTTGTTTGAGACCCCTGCCGCCAGTTGGTTGAGCCCAACAAATCCTGTTGGAACTCGTATTGAATTCACGGCAACCTACGGTACCCGAACTCTGTACATTGCGAACGGTTTCGTTGATCTCAAAAACCTGGCTAACTGGAGCACCTACGCTCGAGTCCGCCAGATTGAAATCATCGTCGGAGAAAATTCTCAAAGAGTCGAACTCAAGGATCAGCCCAACTTTCAAGTGATTAACTTGAATACTCCTGTTCCTGCCGGCGCAACGGTGAGCGTGGTAATCCGTTCGGTTTACGCGGGACGTCAGTCTCAAGCAGCCCTAAATATGATCATCCCGATGTATTTGGGAAGAGAGGAATAATCATCGTTGGTAGGCCTTAAGGGTGGATTCCACCATGGTCTCAAAACGGAAAAACTGTTCAAAGAGCTGTCTTCCCGCAAGACCGTGTTGAATCAGTAACTCAGGCTTCTCAAAATAACGTTTCAAGGCGTCGGCCAAGGCTTGGGGGTTACCCCGCGGAACAACCCAGCCACTGACGCCATCTTTTACACTCTCTGATACCCCACCCACATCGCTCGCTACCACCGGTAAGCCCGCGCGCATCGCTTCGAGAATACTTCGTGGAAAACCTTCCCAATGACTGATGAGACAATACACGTCCGCATGAGCCATGATCGTTGCCACATTCCAAACTTGACCGTGAAACCGCACGCGCTCCTTGAGATTTAACTCCTCGCATAGCTTCACAGACTTTGAATATAGTGGGCCATCGCCAACTAGATCCAAGACCCAAGATTCGTAGCGCAACAACGCTAGGGCGTGAAACAAGGTGGGATGATCCTTTTGTTCCTGAAATCGCGCGACCATCAAGAGGTGGAGCGGACGGCTTTTGTCCCATTCGCGAAAAGTCTTAGGGGGAAGGTCGGGCATCCCGTTGTGGATGCGGATCATTCGGGGCGGATGGGCTATGTTCAGATTTTGGGCTAACCGAAAATCGTAATCGCTCACCACGATGATACGCCGTGACAGGGGGGCACAGATTTTTTCCACTAACCACACGGCAAATTTTTGAACCGCGCCTATGCCTTCAGCAAACTGCCAACCATGGGCTGTGAACACCACGGGGATGGAGCTTCCAACAGCCGCCAAGCGCGCTACCATCCCCGCCTTGGCGGTATGGGCGGAGACAAGAGCGGGCTGCAACTTTCGGTAAAGCCGCCTCAGTTGGATGATGGCAGCTAAATCTTTCACGGGATGGATGGGGCGTACAAGGCTAGGCAAGTGATGAATGATGATCCCCCTGTTCTGAAGAAATTCGCTCAAAACACCGGGATAACCCACCGCAACATGGACTTCTGCGCGCCGTCTTTGGTACTCGAGGGCAAGATCGCGCACATGAATCTGGGCACCGCCAAGGCTGTCAGCCCGCGTCAGTACAAACAGAAAGGGGCTAGGAATTTCAGTAGGCATTGCGATTAAACATGCCCTTAAAAGGAGTCATCAAAATAATTTTAATGTCTAGCCAGAGGCTCCAGTTTTCGATGTAATAAATATCTGCCTCAATTCGCTCTTGAATGCTCGTATCTCCCCGAAAGCCATTGACCTGAGCCCACCCTGTAATGCCCGCCTTCACGGCATGCCGTCTTTTAAAACTTGGGTAAAGCTCCTTGAATTTTTCAACATAGTAGGGCCGCTCCGGCCTTGGCCCAACCACGCTCATGTGCCCTGCCAAAACATTAAAAAATTGAGGGAATTCATCAACGGAACTTTTTCGGAGAATTCGCCCGATGGGTGTCACCCTGGGATCGTTCTTGGTCGTCCACACCACGTCAGATTTTTGCTTATCTTGAATGTACATCGTTCGAAACTTAATGATCGGAAAAGGACGGCCATCCAAACCTATCCTCTCTTGCACAAAGAACACCGGCCCCTTGCTAGTCAATTTGATGATCAGCGCTGCCAGTAAAAAAATGGGCGAAAAAACAATGATGAAAATCAACGAAAATATAATATCGAAGCCACGCTTCACCAGACGGTTAACTCCAAGTCGAGCCGGAATATCACGAATGCTGATAATGGAGAAACCTTTCAGATTTTCCACCTTACCATGAATGGTGATGAGATCCTCGTAACCCGGCACAATTTTAAGATGGACACCATGCTTATCACACACACTCAGAATCCAGGGTAGCTCCTTGTGCGCACCCGTTCCGGTTGCGAAAACCAAGGTGTGGGGACGGTACTGGTCAATTATTTCTTCAAGTTGATGGATGTGACCCAGATCGGGTTCCAAACCCTCCCGATCCTCCGTTTCACGAATAAAACCAACTACCTCAAAACCTAAAATTTTATCTTCATTGAAAAGCCGTGCCAGACGCGCTGCCGTACGACCACTTCCCAAAATTACCACCTTGTGCATCTTTGCCGAATGGGTCAAACGCCAGCGGATAAAACGTCGTAGCAAAGAATGACCCAACACGGTTAGCACAAGGGCATTAAGGGTATAAAGTACTGGGAGAATTCGCGCAATTTGGGAAATTTGAAAGAAAAACAGTACGGAGAAACTTAAAAGAAGGTTTAACACAATCCCAAGGATGATGGGTCCTAACTCGTCAAGTAGGCTTGAAAATCGCGCCGGTTCGTAGACGCCCACGATGAAAAAGGTAGCACCCTGGATGATGATCAGGAGTATTCCAAAAAAGAGATAAGACTCCATATCGATACGTTGAAATTCCACCAAGGTGGGGTCCATGATAAAAAACCGAATGTAGAAGGCTAAGGCATAGGCTGCTAAAGCAGCGAGAATATCGTAAATGATAAAGGTAAACTTAAACTCGTCGGTACGTTCTTGAATCATGACTTCCTCAACATTTTCCGAAGGAAGGCTAAGAGTGGCGAATACAGGTTGTACTCCTCTTCGATGGTGCCACCAAAACCTAGCTTAAACTGGGTGATTCCTTCTCGTTCGGGATCGGTTCCAGGTTTGGTGATCCCCCCCCAATCATAGACCCGAAAACCCCTTTCTTGCAACAAAAGCATGTCTTTGAAATGGAGCCAGCGATTTGCCCTCCCTAAAAGGGCTCGATCCAAGCCAGCTTGAAGTTGTGCGGAATACAAAAGTCGTGCCCTGGCTTCCTCCGGATCAAGCACATAAACATGGTAGGCACCAACCTGCTCTTCCACAAGAACTTTGGTGATCAGCAGATGACTTTTTAAGCTGGTGAGATGAGCTTGTGATAAGCGTCCTAGTTTTTTCAACGTGGCAAAATGGTTGTAAAACTTAAGAAAGTTTTGTTGGTTGTTTTCTTCGGCAAATTGAAGACCGTCCTTTTCCGCTCGCCTTACCTCGTAGGCCGTCCCCTTCTTCATCCGCGAAAGATGTCCTTCGGCATCGATGTCTAGGGCGTTTAGAACCGTGAAAAACTTTTCCTGAGCCCATCCTTGAGGACAATCTTCACCCAAAAATTGAGCGTACATGGTAAAAAATCCATCTTGCAGATAGACTTTTCGTGCAAACCAGCGTTTTCGGTAAACTAGGAGGACCTTTCGACGTTCTATCAGTATCATTTTTTATTCCTTTTGAGCGACTTTATACGGTGCCCGATGGACCAAAACACGTGAAAGAGACGTTCGTGAAGCCCATAAGAACGCGCCATCGTTTTGACCTCATCCCATATTCCGAGAGGGGGACTTTTGCGTAACCAGTTCTCTAAATCACAAAAATCTTGTTCCGTCATCAAATTGGGGTGAAGACAAATCGTCCAAAATCCAGACCCCATGCGCCGCGGCCGGCCAAGTTGCTGCGGAAGCCACAAAAACCCAAAACGATAATAAGGCCATCGAGACCAACCATCACTGATCTGCCGAATGGGAGTCTCACGTTCAAGCGCGTGTAAGGTTGTTTTGTCAAAGTTATGAGCAGGTGCAACCCACCACTGCGGTGACCACCCCTGATCCTGGGTTAGCTTCCATGCTTGGCTCATTCGTTTTCGCTGCGTCGATAATGAGTCTCCCGCCCACTCGCCATAAGGGTTTCGGGGAACTAAGCCTCGAGGACGACGTCTTAAGTGATGAGTAAACCCGTGTAGCCCCAGCTGCCAGCCTTGCTTATGCCAATGTTTGAGGTTTTCGACAAAGTGCTCGTCAAATTCGCCCTGAACTAGTTCCTCATCCTGATTATTAGGTACTACAGCTACCAGAGGCTTTACCTCGTGCTGATCCAGGAGTTGAGCGAGACGCATCCACTTTTCACGATTCCACGTTGGGCAGGCGTCATCAAGTCGAAAATAGTAAGCCTCTTTCATGGTATCCTCATCTGGGGAGCTCTTCTACGATTATAGCTACTTTTAAATGATCTTTCACACTGGGACCTACATTCGCGGGGAATTTTTATTTACAAGGTCACGAAGTCGCCTCAAAAGGTGTTTGAAACCTACCCCCAAAAAACGCACCCAGTGTAAAAAGTAAAATAGGATATTGTGTGTCACATTCCAAAGGGCATGCCGCTTCTCCTGCAAGCCTTTTTTTAACTGAGCCCAAGTGTAGTCCTCCAGTTGAACTTCTGAAATAAGTTCGTTAACGGGCCAAATTGGTTCAAATCGATAAATGAGACGCATCAATTGGTGGTGGTCAGCTGCGATACGGTAGGACAGATCAAACGGGTGCTCCCTTGCTACTTCGGTTTTAAGTAAAAGACTCTGATGTGAGCAAACCATACGGGTATAAATCTTGCGCGGTGGAAGCGGTTTGGATACCACCCGTTGACCATTCGGCAAAATTTGAACACAGCCTCCGTAAACGCCACTGCAACCGTAAGGCGTCTGATCCTTCTCTTGGGCTTTTTTCCACAACTTCATGAGCGAATCCTCGGAATGGAAAACATCACCTGAATTCAGAAACAAGACCCACTCTCCTTTGATCAGTTGAAGCCCCTTGTTCATAGCATCGTAAATACCATGATCCGACTCAGATAGCCACAAATCGATTTTTTTCTCCTTAGCAAGTTGTCGAACCAGTTCCTTGGTCCCGTCGGTAGAGTCCCCATCAATGACCACGTACTCGATCACGTCGCGGCAAGTTTGGGCGTTCACCGATTCAACAGTCTTGAGCAAATCCAGCCGCGCGTTTTTGACAACAGTGATAACGCTGATCATTTTGGACATGAATAGAATCCTAGTGTAATTAGGTGGCTGTTGCAATCTGAAATTTGGGAGGTGAATGGAATTGAATTAGGCAGAAAACACAGGCTTCTAAGGGAAGGGACAAAAATATCTCGAAAACTTAGTTGACGACTTAGTATTTGAAGTTAAGCAAATTTTTGCGGTGGTTTTGCGGATGGTTACACCTATCCAAATTTAAGGACTGGGGTTGAATCAAGTGGTTGCCGGGGGGGGGAAAAAGTTTTGTGCATGTTCACTTGTGTGCTTTTTAAATGTGACGTCTTTTATATGTGATGGTTTTTTTAAGTGACGCCGAAAATGTGTCACAAAAACATCTAACTCTTCAGCCATGACTTTTTCTATTTCTGAGGAAGGGCGCTAAAACTTCCTAAGCCAAAATTCGACTCAAAACAGGTTTTTTCAAAATTTTCTTCTGTAATTTTTGCTAAAAAGCATTTACACATTTTCGGGTTCACTAAACATCAGACAATTTCGCACCTTCCAACCATTTATAAGGAGAAAGGGGGCACCATCCACGATCATCACTTACCCCAGCCGCCCCCAACCCCACCAGGAGGCTCTCGATGTTCACCCCCTCTTTTTGTCCCAACC
>Ga0272446_1001753_pt1 | contig 30993 bp, 21 predicted proteins | sample YNPCB0061_FD_194587 | JGI IMG/M metagenome (GOLD analysis project Ga0272446, IMG submission 194587) | Hot spring microbial mat communities from Yellowstone National Park, WY, United States - YNP-CB-006-1 | ecosystem: Environmental > Aquatic > Thermal springs > Hot (42-90C) > Sediment | place...
CGCTACGGCATCATCAAACGGCGTCGAAACCGGGACAAGCCATCCGTGTTTGCATCTCTCTTGGATTTGACAAATGCCGCAAATCCTTAATTTCTAGCCAATGCCCTAATCCCTTCATCCCATGTCGGTTTCCGTCGCCTGATCGAGGGCGGCGCGCTGCCTTCCCGCCATTCGGCGGAACGGCGTGCAACAAAGTGCACAACAGCCGTGGTCGAAATGACCGGTGGCGCAAGGACGCAGGTGTTACGACAGAGAATGCAGACGTAGGTGCGTCAATTGTAGCAGACTTATCTAGAAATCAGCATATTGCGTAGATCGCTCTTGCTTTTGTCGCTGGAGGGTGGCGCGTTGGGCTTTCTATAATGAAGCGCAAGGGGCAGCTCTGGCACGGGGCGCCCCCCGGTGTCTACTGCAAGCACAAAACGGGAGAACGACCATGAAGAGCCGTCTAAATAGCCTGACAATCCTGCGCCCTGCTGTCCACACGCGGTTGGGGCGCGCACTGATGTTAAGCCTGCTGGTGGTGGCGAGCAGCCTGGGCGCGGCGCTGGCGCCGCTGTCCGTGCACGCGCAATCGGCGGATTTGCCGTTCGCGCCAGATGTGAATGGGCGAATCTGGGCAATTGCTGTCCAGCCAGACGGCAAGATCTACATAGGCGGCGAGTTTACGCAGGTCAACGGCGTCAATCAGGCATACCTGGCGCGACTCTGGCCGGATGGCAGGCTGGACGCCACTTTTACACCGGTGCTTGCTGCAGGTGCAGCCGGCTATGTAACCGTTCGTTCAATTGTATTGTTGGAAAACTCAGATATCTTGGTCGGTGGCAATTTCGGCGTTGTTAATGGGAACACGCAATACAGCCTTGCGCGCTTCACATCAACTGGAGAAAGTGCTGCTGGTTTCTCCTCAATTAACAATCAGGGTGAAATATATAGTCTTGCGCCTCTTGCTGATGGTTCGTTAATTGCAGGTCTCTATTATTCCGTGCGCCGATACGATGCAGATGGTTCTTTAGTGAGTATTTTGGCGACAACTAACAAAATCACCTATAAAATTGCACCATTGCCAGATGGTCGAGTTTTGCTCGGTGGCAATTTTTCGACTTTCAACGGCCAGCCATTCACATATTGGGTGCGGCTGCAAAGCAACGGACAACTTGACAGCACGTTTCTGCCTCAGATAACCGCTCCCGTATTTGATATCCTAGCCGATAGTGGCTATTACTATGTTGGAGCAGGCGCCTCTCTTTACAGTAGCAGTTATGCTAACGTTCTGAAATTTGCGGAGTCTGGCGCTCCGTCAGGGGATTTCACGCCACCATATGGCGGCAACTATGTGGCGGATATAGAAAGACTGCCGGACGGGAAAATCTTGGCGGTTGGAACAACGTCTACTCCTGGTGTTTGGCGACTGAATTCTGACGGAACCTATGACACGAACTTTTCAGCAGTAACTATCAACGATCATGTACGTGCCTTAGCGGTCTTGCCAGATGGACAAATTCTGATTGCAGGTGATTTTACGACCGTCAACGGGCAGACACGCAATCGCATTGCTCGCCTTTCTGCCGACGGGTATTTGGAAGGTGCGTTCACGGTTGGCGCTGACGGCAATGTTTACGCATTGAGCAGGCGGCCTAATGGCGCCACCGATATTGGCGGCGCGTTCACAACGATCAATAGCCAATCACGCCCTGCTCTTGCTCGCCTCACCCCTACCACCACTGTCGACAGCACCTTCACCCCGACGGTGAGCGGCTCGGTCTACAGCCTGCTTTCTACACCAGATGACCAGTTGATTGTGGGCGGCGCCTTCAGCGCAGTGAATGGCGCGCCGCGCAGCAACCTGGCGCGGCTGCTGCCCACTGCTGCACTCGACGAAACGTTTGCGCCCAATCCCGATGGGCCGGTTTATAGCCTGTTGCGTCAGGCTGACGGCAGTCTGCTGGCGGCGGGAAACTTTACGCAGATAGGCGGCGGTTTTGTCGCGCGGCTGGCGCGTCTTGACGCCACAGGCGCGCTCGACCCCACCTTTGCGCCCAATCCATCGGCGGCAGTGCGCACGCTGGCGCAGCAGCGCGATGGCAAACTGGTCATCGGCGGCGCGTTCACCAGCGTGAGCGGTCAACCTGCCGCTCGCCTGGCGCGCCTGACCAACGCCGGCGCATTTGACGCCGGGTTCAGCGCCAGCGCTACGGGCGGCGACGTCTACGCCGTGCTGGTGCAGCCCGATGGCAAGATCGTGGTGGGCGGCGCGTTTACGCAGATCAACGGGCAGCCGCGTCCCTACCTGGCGCGGCTGGAGGCGAACGGCGCGCTCGATGCGTCCTTTGCGCCGACGACAACGGTGGGTGGACCGGTCTATGCGCTGGCATTGCAGCCGGACGGACGGTTGATCGCCGGCGGCGCGTTCACCAGCGTGACGGTGGATGGTGCGCCGGTGACGCGCAATCGTCTGGCTCGCTTCGACGCCAACGGTGCGCTGGACAATGGGTGGGACGCCAACGCCAATGATGCAGTCTACGCCATTGCCCTGCTGCCCGACGGCAAAGTGTTGGTGGGCGGCGCCTTCACCACGATGGGCGGGCAACCGCACGACCGCATCGCCTGCCTCAGCAGCGACCTGGCGGCGTCCCAGAGCATGACGGTGGCGAGCGATGGCGACAGTGTGACCTGGACGCAGAGCGGCGCCGGGCCAGAGTTGACCGCCGTGCGCTTCTATTCTTCCACTGATGCTGTCAATTATGTGGCGATGGGCGCGGGCGTACGTCTGGATACCGGCTGGACGATCACCAACGTGGCGCTGCCGATGGGACAAAACGTGTGGGTGAGAGCCTACGGCGAATACCCTGGCGGGCAGTCGAATGGCTCGACCTCGGCGTATGCTGCGGTGCGCCTGGCTCTGGTGCAAGCCTCCAATGTGATGCTGGACGTCAATGTCGTGGGAGGCGCCAGCCAGCCAGGCGACTGGGTGTTCACGGCCGCTGGCAAGCAGACAGCAGGCGATGGCACGCTGCGCACCAATCCCGGCGCTTACACCGTCACCTACTCTGGGCCGACGAACTACACTCTGGTCGTCGTGAGCGGCGCGTGCAGCCTGGTGAACAATGTGATCACCCTCAACGCGGCGCTGGGCGCCAATACCTGCACCTTCACCTTTACACGCGACACCGGGGCGATCACCTTCACCAAGGTCGTGGAGGGTGGGACGGCGCAGAGCGCCAATTTCACCTTCACTGTGTTGACGCAGACTGTGAATCACAGCCAGACGGTCGTACTCGAAACTGGAGTTTACACGGTCACGGAGAGTGGGCCAACGGGTTATGTGCTGCGCACGGCGAGCGGTGCATGTGCGGTGGTGAATGGCGCCATTCAATTGACGGTGACAAAGGCGGGCGGCGAGTGCAAGGTCAACAACGCCTGGCCGATCACGATCTACAAACAGGTGAGCGGCGGACAGGCGGCGCCGGGAGACTGGACTTTCACGATTAGCGGTCAGACACTGGCGTCGGGCAGCCAGGTGGTGTTGCCGCCGGGCAAGTACGCAGTCAGCGAGAGCGGTCCTGCCGATTACACGCTCTACAGCGCCAGCGGCGACTGCGCTATCGAGCAGGGCGTGGTGCAACTGACCGCCCCGTCAGGGCCAGGCGGCGCCGGGACCTGCACAATCACCAATCGCCGCGATACGGGACAAATTCTCTTCTTCAAGGTGGTGGAAGGCGGGACGGCGCAACCCGGTGATTTCAGCTTCGACGTGTTGACTTACACCGTGCCGCACGGTCAGTCGGTTGTGCTCGAGACCGGCCTCTACACCGTCACCGAACATGGCCCGTTGGGCTATGCGCTGCGTGCGGCAAGTGGGACATGCGCGCTGGTCAATGGCGCACTTCAGCTCACCGTGACCAAGAGCGGCGGCGCGTGCACTGTCCATAACACCTGGCCTGTGGTCTTCACCAAGGTGGTGGAGGGCGGTAATGCCCTGCCGACGGACTGGAGCTTTACGGTCGCCGGACAGACGATTTCACCCGGCGCCAGCCTGCTGTTGGCGCCGGGCAGCTACCCCGTGACCGAGAGCGGCCCGGCGCGCTATTCGCTGGTGGGCGCCAGCGGTGACTGCACCCTGGTCGATGGCGCGGCGGTGCTCACGGCGCCCTCTGCACCGGGCAGCGCCGGACAGTGCACGCTGACCAACCGTCGCGACACCGGTGCGATCACTTTCCGCACCACCGTTGAGGGCGAGGGCGCTGTTGCAGGCAACTTCACTTTCAGCGTAGCAGGACAGTCAGCCAGCGGCGATGGCGGGCAACTCATCGCACCCACCGAGAATTACACCGTGACTGTGGAAGGGCCGGCGGGCTTCGTGCCACGCGTGGCGGGCGGCGTCTGCAGCCTGGTCGATGGAGCGCTGCGGCTGACAGTGGAAAAGGCGGGCGGTGAATGCGCCGTGACGATGACCCATGTGGTCAAGTTCGTCAACATTGTCGAGGGCGGCACGCGCAGTCCCTATTCGTGGGGGCTACGCGTGGGCGACATTCTGGTCTACCACAACCGGACAGTCCTGCTGGCGCCGGGCGTCTACACGCCGACATTGCAAGGCAGCATTCCGACCTATCGGCTGGTGGAGGCGCGCGATGCATGTGCGCTCGACCCCGTCGATCAAACGCTCACATTGACGGCGCCAGGCAATGGACTCTGCACAGTAGTGCACCGGCGCACCACTGGCGCTGTCACCTTCAAGCGCATTGTACAAGGCGGCAACGCCCAGCCCTCGGAGTGGGTGACAATGGTTAACGGGCAGCCGATGCCGCTCGACACGCCGGTGACGCTTGACACCAACACCTACACCGTCGTCGAGGTTGGTCCGCCCGACTATGTCGTGACGGCGGCGTCAGGCATCTGTAGGCTTGACAAGGGGCAGATCAAGCTGACCGTTACGGAGGAAGGCGGCGAATGTGGTCTGATCAGCACACGCGGGATTGGCCCGGTCGGCTTCGTGATGTACCCGGGCGGCGGGACAGCGCAGGCGAGCGAATGGAGCTTTATCGTCAACGGCCAGGTGGTGCCGCACAACGGCGCGCTGTTGATGCCGGTGGGGCTGTACACTGTCACGGTGCAAGGGCCGGCAGGTTACACCGTCATCGGCGCATCGGGCATCTGCGTGCTGACGGAAAGCCACGACGTGCAGATGACGGTGGGCGTCGAGGGCGGCACCTGCAATCTGCAGAGCGCTTATGACGCCAGTGGCGTGGGCGCCGTCAGCTTCTATGCTGCCCCCAGTGACGACGCTCCGCCTGAGTTGTGGAACTTCGTCGCCAACGGCCAGCCGGTGGATCACGGTCAGACGCTGCTGATGCCGGTGGGTGCGTACACCGTCACTGTCAACAGCCCTGCGGGCTACCATGTCGCAGGTGCAACAGGTGTTTGTGCGCTCGTAGATGGCGCAGTGCGCTTGACGGTCACCGTCTTTGGCGGCTCGTGCACGGTGCAGACTGCGCCTGACGCTGCGCCGCCGCCCCAGGCCGACTTTGCCCTCTACTTGCCGGCGGTGACGCGGTAGGGTGACGAGCAACTCAGCTACGCAGTAGAGCAACACCAGCAGGCGTTGTTCTACTTGCGTAGCCAGGTGAAAGTAGATTGAAGGTCTTCGGGCGCCATACTTTGTAGTTTACGATACTCGCAGTTTCTACCCGAATTTCTCGGATCTCATTTACGAAACTGGCGATCTAACTGGTGATTGTCGTAGGTATATAGCGTACAAGAATTTGGCAACGACAAAACTGTCAAGTATACTGAATTACACTTTGCAATCACACAAACCCCTCGATGTCGTTCAATCGGCCAGAATAGCCCCACATCTGAGCACTCGAAAATCGGCAATTGGACAGTGATGGCTCTGCGACGGAAAGGCAAGGCACTGCATGAACAATGGACGCGCAATACACAACCAGAGAATATGTGGGACAAATTTACAGAGCGCCGGTATGGGGTGTTTGTCTCAGTCATTTTGTGTCGATCGCGTTGCGTTCTATAGCACCCGCTTGAGCTGCCTGGCGCAGTGCAGTGTGTCAGCAGGGAGACAGGGGTGCGCGTGACGGCGTCATTGCTACTTGGCGCCAGTACGTTGGTCGCCGTGGTGATTGCGCCGGATGTGAGTGCTGCGCTGGTAGCCGGGGGGCTGGTGCTGAGTGGGCTGGCTGGAGCCTGGCTGTTGGCCTGGGCTGGACGCTCGCTCCAGACGCGTATTCAGTTGTCAGGCTGGGTGAGTGTCGCGGCGACGCTTCTGGGAGGAGCGTTGACGTTTTATGCGATCCGCACTGGCGGGCTCATGACGGATGGCAGCGGCGCGGCTGTAAACCCGAATGTATTGGCAGCCGCGTTGACGCCATTGCTGGCTTCAGGCGCAGCGGGCGGCGTCTGGCTGGCGCCGACGCGACGGCGCTCTCGACAGTGGCTCTGGTGGGTGGCGCTCCTGGTGTGGGCGGCCTTCTGGCTCGGCGGCGTGTTGGCGTTGATCGCCACCGGTTCACGCGGGGCGTGGGCGGCGCTGGCGGCGGGCGCACTGGTGGCGGCGACGTGGATGTTGCGCCCCTGGGCAATGCAGCGCTGGCGCACCGCCGGCTTCATCATCGATATGGGTTTGCTCGCAGCAGCAATCGCCGTTGTCGCCGTCTGGGTGCTGCTGCTGATGCAGCCGGCGATGCCTGCCATCGCGATGGGGGGGCGCGTGGCGCTCTGGCGCGCTGGGCTGGCGTTGATCGACGACGCCCCTTTCACTGGCGCCGGGTTGCGCAGCACGATGATGGCGCTCTCCTCCTACGTCTATGTGCTGCACGTTGGCTATATTTCGCATGTCCATAATTTGTATCTGGAAGTAGCGGCGGAGCAGGGGCTGATTGGTCTGGTCGCCTGGGGATTTCTGGTGATCTCGGCGTGGGCGGCGTTGCTGCAGGCGCGGCGTCGCCAGGCGCCGCCACTTGCAATGCAGGCGGCGGCGGCGGCGGCGTTGACGGCGCTGCTGGTGCACGGGCTAGTGGACGCCGGGTTGTACGCGTCGCGACTGGCGCCAGTGTTGTTCTTGCCGATCGGCGCAGCGTGGGCGGCAGGCGGCCGGGGACGCAGAGCCGGGCTGGAAGTGCGCAGCCGGCGGCTGTTGGGGGCATTGGCGCCGCTGGCAGTTGTGGCAATCCTGTTTGCCTGGCCGGGCAGCCGGGCGGCATGGCAGGCTAACCTGGGGGTGGTGGCGCAAACGCGCACCGAACTCTTCCTTTACACGTGGCCGGAGTGGCCGATCCAGGACGCGCTGCGGCGCAGCCCTGTCGTCGATCTGGCGCCAGCGATTGCGCGCTATCAGGCGGCGCTGGCGCTTGATCCTGCCAACGCCACCGCCAATCGCCGTCTGGGGCAGATCGCTTTGTCACAGGGCGACCGGACGCGAGCGCGGCAGTGGCTGGAGGCAGCCTACGCCCGTCAGCCCGATCACCCGGCAACGCGCCTGTTGTTGGGCGAGGTGTATGCACTGGACGGCGCACCCGCACAAGCGGCCGCGCTGTGGCGCACCCTTGACCTGGGCATGGGGCAACTCGATGGGCGCCGCTGGTGGATTGCTGAAACAGGGACAGCCGCTGACGTGGCGGCGTTCGATGCGGCGGTGGCACTGTGGCGCGAGGGATGAGGCTGACGGGCGCCGCAGCGCAGCGCTCGCCGCAACAGCGGATGTAATGTGCAATTGACAAACACCCTGGCGGTGCGTCGTAGCCGCTGCTCCGACCGCCGGGCGTTAGACGAGAGGGTGTGCACCTTGCCGGCAGCCGGGCAGGTGAGGGCGGCGCCTGGGCGCAAGCGGGTGGGGTGGCGGCGGCAAGGTGGAGGCCTGATGGCGGTGTTTGTGGTGCAGGTGAAGACGGGACGGGAGGTGCTGGCGGCGGCGATGCTGGAGCAGCATTTGGGGCTGACGGTCTACCTGCCACAGGTGTTGCAACGGCGGCGCGGGCGAACAGAGTTGTCAGCATTGTTTCCAGGCTACCTGTTCGCGATCAGCGAGCCGAAGGACTTCGTGCGCAGCGCGGTGGATGCCCAACCTGGGGTGGTGCGGGTGGTCACGCTTGGCGCCACGCCGTGCGAGGTGGAGGACGTTGTGCTGACGGCGCTGCAGGCGCGCGTCGATGCGTTGAACGCCGCCGGGGGGCTGCCTGTCCATCCCTTCAAGCCAGGGGATGTCGTGCAATTGCGCAGCGGGCCGCTGGCGGGGCTGGAGGCGATCTTCGTCGGTCCGACAACGCCGAGCGAACGCGTGGAGATTTTGTTGCACTTTTTGGGGCAGACGCAGCGGGTGCGCGTGGACGTCAACGCTCTGGAGGCGGTGACCAATCCGCAGATGGCGGTGCGTCCACCACGGCGCACGCGCGGGCATGGACGGAAGATCAAAGTGGTGAGTGATGACTGACGTGACAACTGAGCCTGTCCCCACGGTCGTGATCGAGCCGACGCGTGGAGTGGCGGCGCTGCAACTGCGAGCGCTGTGGGAGCACCGCGAACTGCTGGGCTTTCTGGTGTGGCGCGATGTGAAGGTGCGCTATAAACAGACGGCGCTGGGGGTGACGTGGATCATCCTGCAGCCGTTGGTGAGCATGGTAATTTTTACGCTGCTGTTTGGCTATCTGTTGCAGGCGCCTTCGGACGGCGCTCCCTACGCCGTCTTTGCGTATGCAGGGCTGTTGCCGTGGAACTATTTTGCAGCATCGCTCACGAGATCGTCGCAGAGCCTGGTGGGGAGTGCTAACCTGATCACCAAAGTCTATTTCCCGCGGCTGGTGATCCCGATCAGTGGGGTGCTGAGCGGGTTGGTTGATTTTGGGGTGGCAAGCCTTGTGCTGGCTGGGCTGATGGTGGTTTATCGCATTCCACCTACTGCCAACATTTTGTGGCTGCCTGTGTTTCTGCTGTTGGCGCTGGGGACGGCGTTGGGCTTTGGGCTGTGGCTGGGGGCGTTGAATGTACGTTACCGCGACGTGAACTATCTCACGCCCTTTGTGGTGCAGACCTGGATGTACCTGACGCCAGTCGTTTACAGCGTCACATTGGTTCCTGAACGCTTCCGCTGGCTGCTGGCGTTGAACCCGATGACGGGGGTGGTGAGCGGCTTTCGCTGGGCGTTGTTAGGCGGGGTGATGGAGACGGAGCCGCCGGGAATGCTCTTTGGGGTGTCGGTGGTGATCGCGCTGGTGGTGCTGGTGGGTGGGGCGATCTTTTTCCGCAGCACGGAACGGACGTTTGCCGATATAATTTAGGGTGCGGCGTCTTCCTTCACCATGTCCGACATCGCCATCCGTGTTGAAAACCTGTCCAGGCTCTACCGCATCAGCCGCGCGCACGCCCACGGGGACTCCCTGCGGTCGCAACGTCATGACACCCTGCGCAACGCTCTGGCGGCCTGCTTTCGCCGTGAAGACCAGCGAACTACGCGGCAACTGCCGGGCGAGAGCCACGCCATCGCTGGCGACCTGGAGCGAGCCGCCGCGCTCTGGCGCACGGTGGGCGTGAGCCGGGGGCAACCGGGGTTGCAGACCTGGAGATGTCCTCATTGTGTACTTGACTAGATGGCTGGTTGGCAGAGGGTGATGCGCACAAAGCTGCGGCAGGCTCTGAGCGAACCCAGGGTTGCGGCGCTCCTGGGGATACTGAGCGTAGCCCTGGCCCTGCGGCTGTGGGGCATCGGATTTGGGTTACCGTATGCCTATCATTTCGACGAGCCCACCTACGTCAGTGCAGCACTCAACCTGGGATCGGGCATCATCGGTCGCCAGCCTAACCCGACCGGGTTTTCTAACATCCTCTTCGGCGAGTATGCGGCTTATTTCGTCGCAGGCCGACTTGGAGGTCTTTTCGCATCGGCGGCGGATTTCGAGCGGGCCTACCGCACGGATCCCAGCGTGTTTCTGCTGTTGGGCCGCTTGACGAATGCTGTCCTGGGCACGTTGAGCGTGCTCGTAGCTTATTGGCTTGGTAGGCAGGTTCGCGGCCAGCTCGTCGGGTTGCTGGCCGCCCTGTTCCTGACGATGGCCTTCCTGCATGTCCGAGATTCCCATTACGCCGTGCCGGATGTGGCGATGGCGTTCTTTGTGAGTCTGTCCGTGCTGTCTTGTATTCTTACTGTGCAACGAACCAGTCGGCGGTGCCAATATCTGGCTGCTGCGGCTGGTGGGTTTGCCATAGCCACAAAGTGGAGCGCCTGGCCGATCGTGATCCCTCTGGCTCTGGCGGTCTTGTATGACAGGCTTGTACGGCGTGAAACTATGCAGATCAGCAGGCCTGGTCGTGCGACACTGGCTGGCCTCACACCTTTCGTTGGCGGCTTCCTCGTTGGCGGCTTCCAATTGTTGCTGAAACCAGCAACCTACTTGAACTACGCTCTGCACGAGTGGCAGGCTGATGAAGCAGGCGGCTTTGGCATCTGGCAGGTTGATACTGTGCCCGGCTGGTGGTTCTACCTGAAGACACTGAGCTATGGCCTGGGCATTGTCCTGCTGACGCTGGCAATCCTGGGCTTCCTGGGGCGCCTGGTTTCGGCCGTGCGCACCAGGGACAGGGTCAGCATTCTGCTTCTGTCCTTCCCGTTGCTCTACTTCCTGCTGATGGGCTCGACCCGGCATTACTTTGCCCGCTATGCGCTGCCGCTGGCTCCGTTCATGGCGCTGTTCGCTGCTGAGGCAGTAGCGGCCGCCGTGGGCTGGATGAGAGCAAAGCAAGGGGCAACGTTGGGATGGAGCTTAATGGCATTACCGGTCGTGGTCGCCATCGCCCAACCATTGACCTGCAGCATCCGGCACGACATGCTCTTGACCCGCCAGGACACCCGCACGCTGGCGAAGCAGTGGATCGAGGCCAATATTCCCGAAGGCGTGAAGATCGCCGTGGACTGGCCGGTGCACGGGCCGCCGCTGTCCACGCCGGAGAGAGCAGCGCCCAACTCCGAGAGGGTCTATGACGTAACGATCGTGGGCGGCACCGGGCTTGCGGATCATCCCATCGAGTGGTACCGGGAGCAGGGATTTGACTACCTGATCGCCAGCAGCTTCATCTATCAGATACCGCTGGTCTTTCCTGAGCAAGACCGGGTGCGGCGGGCGTTCTACGAGTCGCTCGGCCGCGAACTAACCGAGGTGCAGGTGTTCAGTCCCACCGCCGACGGAAGCGAACCGGACTTCGTCTTTGACGAGATCTACGGACCAGCCGTCAGCCTGTGGCAGCGGGAGCGGCCGGGGCCGACGATCAAGATTTACAAGATTAACCAATGAACGACATCGCCATCCGCGTCGAAAACCTGAGCAAGCGCTACCGTATCGGCTGTGCGCAGTCCCACGGGGACTGCCTGCGGTCGCAACGCCCCGACACCCTGCGCGACGCGCTCATAACTGCCTTACAACGTTCCAACGTTCGGCCGAGTGCTACAGCATGACCCCGCAAATCGCAGTTATCGGGTGTGGTTACTGGGGCAAAAATCTGGTGCGCAACTTCAACCAACTAGGGGCGCTGCGCATGGTTTGCGATGGGGTCGAAGGAGCCCGACAGTTGGCTGCGGAGATGGCACCCCATGCCGAAGTCGCGACCCACGTGGACGCCGTGTGGAGCGCCCCGGTGGAGGGCGTGGTGATCGCCACGCCGGCGGAGACCCACTACGCGCTGACGCGCCAGGCGCTCGTCGCGGGCAAGGACGTGCTGGTCGAGAAGCCGCTGGCGCTCACTTACGAGCAGGGCTTCGATCTGGTGCGCCTGGCCGAACGGCAGGGCCGCATCCTGATGGTCGGCCACGTGCTGGAATACCATCCGGGCATCGGCCGGCTGCTAGAGCTTGTGCGCTCGGGCGAGCTGGGTAAGGTGCGCTACGTCTACTCCAATCGCCTGAGCCTGGGCAAGGTGCGCCGCGAGGAGAACATCCTGTGGAGCTTCGCGCCGCACGATATCGCCATCATCCTGCGGCTGATGGGCAATCTGCCCTTCCAGGTGATCGCCTGCGGCGGCAGTTACGTGCAGCCGAACATTGCTGACGTGACAGTGACGAACCTCCTTTTCGACAACGGCGTGCGCGCCCACATCTACGTTTCGTGGTTACACCCGTTCAAGGAGCAGCGGCTGGTGGTCATCGGCGCGCGCAAGATGGCCAGCTTCGACGACGTGGCCAAGAAGCTGGTGCTGTACGACCAGCATGTGGACGTCCACAACGGCGAGCCGGCGCCGGTCAAGGGTGATGGCCAGGAAATTTCCTACCCTTCCGAGGAGCCGTTGCGCCTGGAGTGCCAGGCGTTCCTGGAGGCGATGACGACCCGTCGGCCGCCGCTGACCGATGGAGCCAGTGGGCTACGCGTGTTGAAAGTATTGCAGGCCGCACAACGTTCGCTGGTGACCAACGGCGAGCCGGTGAGCCTGCCGATCGAGGTGTTCTGAAATGGCCGACAAACCCTACTTTGTACATCCCAGCGTCTATGTGGACGAGCCAGTCGAGATCGGCGCGGGGACCAGGATCTGGCACTTCTGCCACGTGATGGCCGGCGCGCACATCGGTGAGCGGTGCATCCTGGGGCAGAATGTGTTCGTCGCCGGCGGTGTGATTATCGGCGACAACGTCAAGATTCAGAACAATGTGTCGGTCTACACCGGCGTCGAGCTGGAGGACGACGTCTTCTGCGGGCCGTCGTGCGTCTTCACCAACGTGATTAACCCCCGCTCGCAGATCGTGCGGCACAGCCAGTACCAGCGGACGCTGGTGCGCCGGGGCGCGACCATCGGCGCCAACGCGACCATCGTCTGCGGCGCGACCATCGGCCGCTACGCCTTCATCGGCGCTGGCGCGGTGGTGCGCGGGGATGTGCCCGACTATGCGCTGATGTTGGGGGCGCCGGCCCGCCAGCGAGGCTGGATGAGCCGCCACGGCTATCGGCTGGCCGCTCCGGACGAGAAGGGCGTGATGATTTGCCCCGAGAGCGGCTGGCGTTACCGGGAGGTCGAGCCAGGCGTCGTGCGCTGCCTGGATTGGCCGGAGGATGAACCACTCCCTGCGAACGGGGAACGGAGGCCGGAATGACCATTCAGACGCCGACAGGCGTTCCCCTGCTTGACTTGAAGGCGCAGTATGCGACCATCAAGGACGAGATTCGCGTTGCGCTGGACCGTGTCCTGGAGTCACAGCATTTCATCCTGGGGCCCGAGGTCGAGGCGCTGGAGCGAGAAGTGGCCGCGTACTGCGGGTGTCAGTATGGCATCGGCGTGTCGTCGGGCACGGATGCCTTGCTGGTCAGCCTGATGGCGATCGGGATTCGGCCTGGGGACGAGGTGATCACCACGCCGTACACCTTCTTCGCCACGGCCGGCTCCATCGCCCGGCTGGGGGCTAGGCCGGTCTTCGTGGACATTGACCCGCTGACGTACAACATCGCTGCGGCAGGGATCGAGGCGGCCGTGACGGAACGTACGCGGGCGATCGTGCCGGTGCACCTGTTCGGGCAGATGGCCGACATGGACCCGATCATGGAGGTCGCAGGGCGGCATAACCTCTACGTAATCGAGGACGCGGCCCAGGCCATCGGGGCCGAGTACAGGGGGCGGCGCGCCGGCTCCATCGGCCACCTGGGGTGTTTCAGCTTCTTCCCCTCCAAGAATCTGGGCGGGTTCGGCGACGGCGGCATGGTGACGACGAACGACCCCGAGCTGGCCGAGCGGGTGCGGCTGCTGCGAGGGCACGGCGCCAAACCCAAGTATTATCACAAGATCGTGGGCGGCAACTTCCGGCTGGACGCGCTGCAGGCGGCCGTGCTGCGGGTGAAGCTAAAGTACCTGGACGGTTGGACCGCGGGCCGGCAGCGCAACGCGGCGAGGTATTGGCGATTGTTTGCCGAGGCCGGGTTGGCGGGCGAGTCGTCAGTTGTCAGTCGTCAGTCCTTCGTCGTTTTGCCGCATGACGCGGGCTACGGCCGGCACATCTACAACCAGTTCGTGATCCGGGCGCCGCGGCGGGACGCCCTGATGGCGCATCTGAAGCAGCGCGGCATCGGCACGGAGGTTTATTATCCGGCGCCGCTGCATTTGCAGGAGTGCTTTGCGGAGCTGGGGCATCGGGGCGGCGATTTCCCGGCCAGTGAAGGCGCGGCGCGGGAGACGCTGGCGCTGCCCATTTACCCCGAGCTGACCGAGACAATGCAGGAGGCAGTGGTGGGAGCCATCGCCGATTTCCTTCGTTCGGAGGCCGGCTGAGCCATGAAAGTGGTCAGTGTCGTCGGCGCCCGGCCGCAGTTCATCAAGGCCGCGCCGGTGGGCAGGGCACTGCGGGCGGCCGGACACACCGACGTCCTGGTGCACACCGGCCAGCACTACGACGAGAACATGTCGGCGATCTTCTTTCGGGAGCTGGCGATCCCCGAACCGGACTACAACCTGGGAGTGGGTTCCGGGCCGCACGGCCGGCAGACCGGCGAGATGTTGATGCGACTGGAAGAGGTGATGGAGCAGGAGCGGCCCGACCGGGTGCTGGTCTACGGCGACACCAACTCGACGCTGGCCGGGGCGCTGGCCGCCGTGAAGTTGCACATCCCCGTAGCCCACGTGGAGGCGGGGCTGCGATCTTTCAACCGCGCGATGCCGGAGGAGCACAACCGGGTGCTGACCGACCACTGCGCCGACCTGCTCTTCTGCCCCACGCAGACGGCGGTGGACAACCTGGCCAGGGAGGGGATCACGCAGGGCGTGCACCTGGTGGGCGACGTGATGTACGACGCCGTGCTCCAGTTCAGTGAGCTTGCCCGCCAGCGCTCCACGATCCTGCACGACCTGGGGCTGAAGCCGAAGGGCTACCTGCTGGCGACGGTCCATCGCCCCTACAACACGGACGTTGCCGAGAACCTGCGCAACATCCTGGCTGCCTTTGCCGAAATCGAAGAACCTGTTATTTTTCCTATTCATCCTCGCACCCGCCAGAGGATTGTTGAGTTCGGTTTGTTCAATCCGCAATCCGCAACTTGTACTGAGCCCAGTCCAAGTATCCGCAATCCGAAATTCATTGATCCGGTTGGCTATCTGGACATGCTGATGTTGGAACAGAATGCTCGCATGATCCTGACCGACAGCGGCGGGGTGCAGAAGGAGGCGTACTTCTTCGCCGTGCCGTGTGTGACCTTGCGGCCGGAGACGGAGTGGGTGGAGACAGTGAAAGCCGGGTGGAACCTGGTGGCGGACGCCGATCGGGAGCGCATCCTTTGGGCGGCGAACGGGCATCGCTGGCCGCAGGAAGTCCCTTGCCCCATCTTTGGCGATGGCCGTGCGGCGGAGAAGATCGCGCATGCCTTGAGCTGACGCAATCTATTTGGGATCAGCTTCATGCAGGGACAGCGGATGTGCCCACCTTTTTTATCGCAGAACTGGAATCAACCGATTGAGATGAAGCAATTAGTCAAGCATATAGGACAAGTAGTTTTCTTGACCATTTGGATAGCTCTTTTTGTTCAGGAAGTTGCGGCTCAAGAATTATCCCCTGTCTGGGAGCCTCCACGTCCGATTAACGCCCAGTGTTGTGCTGCCTATCCCGTTCCAATTGCCGACACCTGGGGACAACTGCATCTGCTCTGGGCCGATGCCGACGGCTATATCTGGTACACCCGACGAACCGACACCGGCTGGCTACAGCCGCGAGAAGTTTTGGCCAACCCTGGCCGCAATCCCGCTGCCGGGCTCGACGCAGCCGTTGATACAACAGGGCGGCTTCACCTGATCTGGCGGGATGGTAGCACCGGTAATGCTCTGTACTATGCCAGCGCTTTTGTGCAGCACGCCGATGATGCCCGCTTCTGGACTGCGCCGGTAGAACTGGCGCCAAAAGCCCTGGGAGCTGCGTTGGCAGTAGACGCTCAGAACAAAGTCTATGTGGCCTACACACCTTTCGAGGCAGGGCAAAGCTTCACCCTTATTATCTCGGAGGACGGCCTGGAATGGTCCCAGCCGATCGCGGCGTCCAGCCGCCTGGATAACAATTTTACCGGTGGTTCTTATGTGAGCATGGCGATCGATGCCCATAACACCATCCATGTTGCCTGGAACTCCCAGCATTATCCCGGCGGCTATCCGGAGCATGCAGTGTTCTATCAACGGTCTACTGATGGTGGGGTAAGTTGGAGCGAGCCCTATGATCCCGACCCCTTGCCGCCTGAGGTTGATGCCAACACGGAAAGTAATTTTAAGAACAAAATGTTGAAAGTAGCGGTAGGGCCGGTCGATGACGTCCATCTCACCTGGCACCAATACACCGGGTATCGTTTTCATCGCTGGTCGGCTGATGGCGGAGTTACCTGGGGTGAGAAGGAGTCGCTTTTCCCAGACATGGGCGCCGCTTATAACGGTCCGGTAGACATGGCTTTCGATAGCAGTGGGCGTATGCACGTGGTGGCTTCACGGGCAGCGATCTGGTATCGCTCTCGCAGTCTCGATGGCCAATGGACGCCGCCTGAACTGGTTGACCCAACCCCTGCCGACTGGCACCATCATCGCGTCGCCGTAGTGAGCGGCAATCAAATCTACTTGTTTTATCCGGACATCAACGAAACCGGCATCCTGTGGAGCACACACAAAACGGCCGCCGCGCCGGCTGTTGCCCCGCTGCCCTTGCCGACATCCATTCCTGCCGCTGTAACGGCAACGCCACGACCGATGCCGGCATCGGCAACCGCATCCGTGCGCGCTGCTCTCGTCGCCACGGTGACGCCCTTGCCCGAGATTGCGCGAGAAGCGCCGTATTCGGCCAATACCGTCTCCTTTTGGCTCCTGGCGTTAGGGCCGGCCTTCCTGTTGGTAGGCGCCGTGATGATCGTTTATCTCAGGCGGCAACGATGAGCTCGACTCACTCATGATTCGCCATCTTCAAATGCTATGGTTGCATCGCGAACTGCTTTGGGTGTGGACTGCTCGCGAAGTGCGCGTGCGGTATAAGCAATCGCTGCTTGGCGTCGGCTGGGCTATCCTGCAGCCGTTGGCTTTTACTCTGATGTTCACGGCCGTCTTTTCCGTGGTTGTGAAGGTGCCGACGGGTGGGATCCCCTATCCGATATTCTCGTTTACGGCCATGTTGCCATGGACGCTTCTGGCTACATCTGTGAACTTTGGGGTTTCCAGCCTGGTCAGCAATATGAACCTGGTGACAAAAATCTACTTCCCGCGAGAGATTTTACCGATGGCGGCCACTGGCGCAGCGATCGTGGATTTCCTGGTGGCAGGCGTCCTCTATGTAGCCATGCTCTTGTGGTACCGCATGCCCATCTATCCGACGGCGCTACTCTTGCCTCTGCTGCTTGCCCTTCAATTGGCGCTGATCGTGGGTGTGGTGCTCTACGGCGCCGCCGGTCTCGTCTTCTACCGCGACATTCGTTTTCTGGTGCCTTTGGGGCTTCAACTCTGGCTTTATGCTTCGCCGGTTATTTATCCGGCCAGCTTGATCCCGGAACGTTGGCAATGGCTTTACCGCCTCAATCCTATGGTAGGGCTGTTGGAAAGCTATCGCGCTGTTCTGCTGCTTGGTCAGCTACCTCCAGCCTCGTTACTGGCGCCGGCATCGGTGATTTCGCTGGCCCTTCTGGTAAGCGGCTATCTTTGGTTCAAACGCGTCGAGCCGGCTTTTGCGGATCTGATCTAACTATGCCAGAACCGGTCATTCGCTTCGAACAAGTTCACAAGGCTTATCGCTTGGGCACATTGCCCAGCCTGCGCGAACGTCTGAGCAGTTGGTCAACGCTTCTGCGAAGACAGCAGGCCGCAGCCAACGATGTACGGACGTTGTGGGCGCTACGCGGGGTTGACTTATGCGTGCAACCTGGCGAGACGGTCGGCATTATCGGCCCCAATGGCGCCGGCAAAACGACCATGCTCAAGCTTATCGCCGGTATCACCAAACCTACGTCGGGACGCGTGCATGTTCGCGGCCGTGTCTCCTCATTGATTGAGCTGGGCGCCGGTTTTCATCCTGATCTGACCGGACGGGAGAACATCTTTTTAAACGGCGCTATTCTGGGATTGCGACGCCGTGAGATCGAACGCCTCTTCGATCAAATCGTTGCCTTTGCTGAGTTGGAGCGCTTCATTGACACGCCGGTCAAACGCTATTCCTCCGGCATGTACGCGCGCCTGGGTTTTGCCGTTGCTGCCCATGTCAGCCCCGATGTCCTCCTGGTAGACGAAGTGCTTTCGGTCGGCGATGCCGCGTTTCAACGGCGCTGCTATGAAAAAGTATGGGACCTGGTGCATCACGAAGGTCGCTCGGTGCTTATGGTCTCGCACGGTTTCGGTTATATTCGGGCGTTGTGCAATCGGGTGGTCTGGCTGCAGCGTGGAGAGGTGCAACAGATCGGCGAGCCTGACGCCGTAATTCGCGCCTATGAAAGCAGCGTATTCAGCAATGCGCGTCTGCGCGCGGGTTTGAATGCCACTGAAGAGGAAGGGCAAGTCCAAATCGTTAGTGTCACTCTGTTGAACGAAAACGGCCTACCGGCTGAAACTTACGCCCCATGTGATCCGATCACCGTGCGTATCACCTATTTGTGTACACCTGCCGTCGCCAATGACCTGAGCTTTGCCGTTGGCGTCATGCGAGACGACACCCTCAACTGCTACACCAGTTACGCCGATGAATGCGGCTTCCTGCTGCCCGCTGGCTATACTGGTGGGGTTGTGGAGGCGCATTATCCGGCGCTGCGGCTTATGCCCGGCAGCTATCAGATGTATGTAACTGCCTTAAGCCGCAACGAGCGACGCACCCTCTACACCTATCGGACGGTCGGCTTTCATGTCATGGCCGCCGGTCTCGACATTCGCCATGGCAGTTTCTACAATGCGCCAACGTGGCGATTCGTGATACCGGAGGATGAGCGCTGATGTGCGGCATTGTTGGGTTATGGCAGCTTGATGGCGCGGTCGTCAACCGCAAGGTCCTTCGGGCGATGACCGCCGCGCTCGCGCATCGCGGACCCGACGGCGAAGGCTTGCACATAGATGGCGATCTGGGACTGGGCCATCGCCGCCTGGCCATTCTCGACCTCAGCCCGGCCGGCCACCAACCGATGAGCTACGGCAATGGCCGTTGGTGGATTACTTACAACGGCGAGATCTACAACTTCCTGGAACTCCAGCAGGAGTTGGAGGCGCTAGGCCATCGCTTTCGCAGCCGCAGCGACACCGAGGTCATCCTGGCCGCTTACGCCCAATGGGGGCGCGACTGCTTGTTGCGCTTCAACGGCATGTGGGCCTTTGCCATCTGGGATGCGCAGGAGCGAACTCTCTTCCTGGCGCGCGACCGTTTCGGCATAAAGCCGCTATTTTATCTTCTGGAACGCGACCGCTTTGCTTTCGCCTCGGAATGGAAAGCGTTGCTCCATTTGCCCGACTTTGAGGGACGCGTGGACTGGAGCACATTTGTCACCGCCTTGCTTGACCCCTACGCTCAGGAAGGAATTGAGGCCTGTCTGTTACACAGCATTCGACGCCTGCTGCCCGGACATTGTCTGATCGTGAGGCCAGAGGACGTCAAGGTGTACCGCTGGTGGAACACACTGCACCATCTCGTCACGCCGCCGGATAGTCTTGACGGCCAGGCCACGCGCTTTCGCCAGCTCTTTGAGGATGCTTGCCGCCTGCGCATGCGCAGCGACGTGCCTATCGGCACCTGCCTGAGCGGCGGCCTCGATTCCAGCGCCATCGTCTGCACCCTGGCCGACATCGCCCGGCGCAGCCACGGGGCAAGGGAGCGGTTGGCCGACGACTGGCAGCGCGCTTTTGTTGTGACCTTTCCCGACACCCCTGTTGACGAACGGGCTTACGCTGATCTCGTTGTGCAGCAGACCGGTGTACGACCTACCTACATCACTCCGACCGCAGCGGATTTCGAGCGTTCCATTGAGGATGTCGTCTATCACCTGGAGAGTCTCGATGCAGGGCTGCTGGTTCAACTCTGGGTGCTTTATCGCCAGGTGCGTGCGGCCGGTGTGGTGGTGACGCTGGACGGCCACGGCGGCGATGAGCTGCTGGGTGGCTATGTCAGCCATGTGCTGCATGCCCTGTACGATGCCGGCCGGTTGCGCCGCTGGCCTGGCCGTTATCTGCAACTGCTAGACCTTTATCGGGCCATGTTTCGCCCTTCGACCGGCGCCATGCAGCCGGATCGTTCGCTGCGTCGCCTGGTAGTCGAAACCAACGCCTGGGCTGGCCTGCTCTGGCGCGCTGGAATGCTTCGCTCTGACGACGGGGCGGATGGGGCAGGTATGGCCGGCTTGACGCACTTCTTGCGGCCTGAAGCACTTGCGCTGGCGCGCACGCCTGAGCCACCTTACGTGTGGCCAGGAGACGGCCATCTTGGCGCGGCGCTTTATCGAGAGTTCCACCAGACCATGCTGCCTACCATTCTGCGCAACTTCGATCGGATGTCCATGGCGCATGGCGTGGAGGTGCGCATGCCTTTTATGGACTGGCGGTTGGTGACCTACGTTTTCTCGCTGCCGCCGGAGAGCAAGATCGGTCGCGGTTACACCAAATTGGTGTTGCGTGAAGCCATGCGCGGCTTGTTGCCGGAACCGGTGCGCACGCGGCGGGATAAAATCGGATTTGCGCCGCCGTTGGCGCAATGGTTTCAGGACGAACTGCAAGACTGGTTATACGACACTATGCTGACCATGAGCCATCAAACGAGCTTTCTCTGGGACGCGCGCGCGCTGATGGCGTTCGTGGATGAGACTCGATCCGGCTCCGGCTTGACCTGGAATGCCGTCGGCCGGCTGTGGCCGGTATTGCACGCTTTTCTCTGGTTGCAGCGCTTTGCCAACGTTCGACCTGTTCCTGGCCCAATGAAAGGGGTAGGAGCCCTGCCATGCCCAACCGACGTGTCTTGATAGTTGCCTACTACTTTCCGCCGATAAACAGCGCGGGCTCGTTTCGCCCGCTCAAATTTGCCAGGTATCTGCCCGAGTTTGGGTGGGACCCGATCGTTCTGTGCGCTCAGCCGACGCCTTATGAGCACCTCGACGAGGGCCTGCTTGGGGAATTGTCCCCTTCGGTCATCGTCGAGCGGGTGACATGCCTTCATCCCAGGCAGATCGAGCAGGGCATTCTTGCCGTGTGGACGGTGTTGTGGAAATTGCGACTACGGCGCCTGGCGATGCATCTGGAGCCTTACAAAGTGCTCCGCTGGCTTCCTCCCGATCCTTTTGTGACCTGGGTGCGCCCCGCTCTGCGCGCGGCGCAACGCCTGGTGCGCCAGTATCAACCGCAGGTTATCTTGACCAGCACACCCCCGCACTCCGGCCAGCTCATCGGCCTGCAATTGAAGCGCACGGTCGGCCTGCCCTGGGTGGCCGACTTTCGCGACCCATGGTCGCAGAACCCCTTTCAGCAGGCGCCAACCTCCTGGCGCACCGGTCGCATCCGGCGCTGGGAACAGGAAGTTCTGCGCCGGGCAGACGTTGTGGTTGCGGTGACCGCCGAGGCGACTGCACAAATGCGTGCGCTGGGAGAAGGGAACCACGCCGATAAGTTCGTGACCATTCCAAACGGCTTCGACGCGGCCGATTTTGCGGCGTTTCCCGCCGCACCTTCATCGCCGGACGGCAGGCTGCACGTGGCCTATATTGGCTCTCTGTACGGAATTCAGCGCGCCGACGCCTTCCTGGCCGCAGTAGCCCACCTGGTGGAAAGCGGGGCGGTGGCCGCAGAAAAATTGCTTGTCGAATTCATCGGCCAGGATGGCACCGGTGTGGCGGCGCGCTATGCCGATCGCCCCTGGTTTCGGCATACCCCGCCTCAGCCCCATCGCCAGGCGCTCCAAACCATGCGAGCCGCCGACCTGTTGCTTCTGCTCATACCTTCTGGCGCTTCTTACATCCATTCCAGCAAGCTTTTCGAGTACCTGGCTGCGCGGCGGCCGATCCTGGCCCTGGCCCCGCCGCATGGGGAGGCCGCGCATATCGTGCTGGCAGCCCGCGCCGGGTTGGTTGCGCCGCCCGACGATGAACAGGCCATCGCCGCGGCTTTTCTGGATGCCTATCGGAGCTGGGAGGCCGGCCAGCTGCATATTGAGCCAGACCTGGAAGTGGTCAATGGCTTCGAGCGCCGCCGCCTGACTGCCAGGCTGGCAGCGCTCTTTGACCAGTTGGCTGCCCAATGACGGCCTGCGATACGGGTTGACCATCATGCGTCTCTGTTATCTTGCCGATCCGACCAGCAGCCACACGGTCAAATGGCTCAGCTACTTCCTGCGTCGGGGCGATGAAGTGCATTTGCTGGGGTGGAGCCAACCGACTGACCCGTTACTAAAGGGAGTCATATACCACCACTTGCCGGATGTGCTGCCGACCGTTTTCGTTGCGCCTGCGCGCAGCCTTTTGTGGCGATTGGGGGCCTGGCCGCTCGCGCAATGGCGCCAGATGCAGGTCTTGCTTGAACAAATCCAACCGGACATTTTCGATATCCTCATGCTCAATGCCGGTGAGATTCCGGCCGCTTTGGCCCGTCGGGGACCTTTGGTGATTACCCCGTGGGGCAGCGATCTGCTGGTCTATCCCCAAAAGTACGCGCTGCTCGGCCGTTGGTTTCTGCGTCGGGCGCTTCACCGCGCCGACCTGGTGCTGTGCAACTCGGCGGCGCTGGCGCAGGCCAGCATTGCCTGGGGCGCGCAACCCGAACGCGTGCGCCGCGTCGGTCAAATCGTGGACCTGGCGCGTTTTCGGCCCGGTCTCGACGGCGCAGCGCTGCGTCGTACCTTAGGGATCGACGGCGGGCCGGTGCTGCTCAGCCCGCGTAATCTGCAGCCGGTGTACTGTATTGACGTGTTGATCCGCGCTATGCCAAAGGTGTTGGCGCATTATCCTCAGGCCAGGTTGATCCTGCTTGGCAAACGTGAACTCGATCCATCCTATGTTGCTCGTATCGAAAACGAGATCGAACGATTAGGCCTGCGCCATGCTGTCCGCTTTGGCGGTTGGTTTGCCAACGACAAGATGCCGCAGCTCTACGCCCTGGCCGACATTGTGCTCTCGGCGCCCGGTTCCGATAGCCGACCATCTTCGGTGTTTGAAGCTATGGCTTGTGGTGTGCCGGTCGTTGTGAGCGATCTGCCTGGCCTGCGCGAGATCGTAACACCGGAAGAAACAGGGCTGCTGGCGCCGGTGGGCGACGCCGAGGGTACGGCTGCTGCGATCCTGCGGCTTCTTCAAGACGATACGTTACGCCGACGCATCGTTTGTCAAGCGTTGGCCTTCGTCCAACGCGAGGGCGATTACGTTACCCAAATGGCCAGAGTTGCCAGCTACTACGACGAGCTGTTGTCTGTCCCTGGCCCAGGAACGACCTGATTATGTGCGGCATCTGCGGGGTATGGCGTTTTGATGGCGTACGTGTTGACGCCGAGATGATCACGGCGATGAATGAGCGCCTGGCTCACCGCGGGCCGGACGGCGCCGGCCTGTACCTGGAGGACGATCTGGGATTGGGTCATCGCCGCCTGGCCATCCTCGACCTCAGCCCGGCCGGCCACCAACCAATGAGCTATGGCAATGGCCGTTGGTGGATTACTTACAACGGCGAGATCTACAACTTCCTGGAACTCCAGCAGGAGTTGGAGGCGCTAGGCTATCGCTTTCGCAGCCGCAGCGACACCGAGGTTATCCTGGCCGCTTACGCCCAATGGGGGAGCGACTGCTTGTTGCGCTTCAACGGCATGTGGGCCTTTGCTATTTGGGATGCGCAAGACCGCACCCTTTTTCTGGCGCGCGACCGCTTCGGCGTCAAGCCGCTGTTCTACTGGCATCGGCCCCATGTTTTTGCCTTTGCCTCGGAGATGAAGGCGTTTCTCGACCTGCCCGGTTTTGCGCCCCGCCCCAATCTGTCGGTGCTCAAGGCCGAATTGCTCGATATCCACAGTCAAGAGGGTGGCCCTAACTGCTTATTGCAGGATGTCTACCGCCTGCCTGCTGGCCACTGGCTCCAGGTCGGCGCCGATAACCGGCCAATTGTACAACGCTGGTGGCGGACACTCGATCACTTGATCACCGCACCCCGCCGCTTGGAAGAGCAGGCCGAGCAGTTTGCCGCGCTCTTTGCCGACGCCTGTCACATCCGCATGCGCAGCGACGTACCCATCGGCACCTCTCTCAGCGGCGGGCTGGACTCGAGCGCCGTCGTCTGCACAGTGGCAAAGCTCGCACAGCAAAGCGGGACGCGACAGGCGGCCGATTGGCAGCGCGCCTTTGTGGGCGCCTTCCCTGGTACGCCAGTGGACGAGCACTCTTATGCCGAACTGGTGATACGGCAGACAAACGTTCATCCCACCTTTGTGGAGATGACAGCCGCACAGATCCTCGACCTCTGGCCGATGACCAGCTATCACGTTGAGCAGGTGGTCAACGGGCCTCTGGGCAACCTGTGGCTGATCTACCAGGCTCAGCGTCGGTCTGGCGTGGTCGTGACCCTGGATGGCCACGGCGGCGATGAGTTGTTGGCGGGCTATCCTCACTACACCGTGGCTGCGCTTTACGACGCTGGCAGTTGGCCTACTCAACCGCGTCGCTACCGTGAGCTGTTGCATATCTATCGCGGGTTACTGACCAGCCCGACCGACACAGGCCCTCGCGTGGAGCTTGGGCAGCTCCTCTGGGAAACTCATGCCTGGTTGCGCAACGTGCGGCGCCTGGCGCAGCGCCTGGGTGTGATGACAAAAACAGCCAGCAACGCCGTCAGCCTGACGAACTGGTTCGGTCCGGCCCTGGCCGCAGTGGAACCGGCGCCTCCTACCCCGACCGACGAGCTGCCGGGCGCTTCGCTCTTTCGGCGCACCCTCTACCGCGATTTCCACGCCACCGTGTTGCCGGTGATCCTGCGCAACTACGATCGCATGGCTATGGCGCATGGCGTAGAGGTGCGTATGCCCTTCCTGGATTGGCGTCTGGTGGCGTTCGTGTTTTCGTTGCCGGATAGCAGCCTGTTGGGAGAAGGCTACACCAAGTTGATCTTGCGCCGCGCCTTGCGCCACGACGTTCCCCCGGCCATCCTGGCGCGCCGCGACAAGATCGGTTTCTCGCTGCCGCTCTCCCGCTGGACGGCCGGCAATGGCCGGGAGAAACTCGTGGAGAGCCTGGAAGATGCTGGCTTGTTCACGTCGCCGCTATGGCGTGGCGCTGCCATTCGCGGGGCCATGTCCCATCTGGATGTCTCTTCCTGGGGTCAGATCAGCCTCGTCAACACCTGCCTGGCGGCTCAGCTTTGGCTATGTCGCTTCGTTGGAGAAAACGGCCTGTGAAAAAGGTCCTCTTCATCGCCTACTACTTCCCTCCCATCGGCGGCAGCGGCACACAGCGGCCAACCAAATTTGTCAAGTACTTGCCAGAATTCGGCTGGCAGCCCTATGTGATCAGCACCGACCGGCCCTACGGCGACGGCATCGAAGGCCGCGATGAAACGTTGTTGGCTGACCTTCCTGCCGATCTGCAGGTCTGGCGCATACCCACGCCGCAGCCGCGACCAGTTTATCGCGTGGCGCAGTGGCTGGGTTGGCGCAGTTCAGCCGTTGAGGCTTATCGACGTGGGGTGACGCCTCCACCGACATCAACGTTGCCGGCGGCGAGTAGACCAACGACCTGGTTGACGCGACTCCGCCACGCAGTACTGGCGCCACTTTACTGGATTCACAACCCGCCAGTCGATCCTGCACTCTACTGGGCATTTAGCATTGCGCCCCTGGCGCAGCGGATCATCCGCCGGGAGAAGATAGATGTCGTGTTCATCACTGTGCCGCCCTGGTCGTCATTGCTCACCGGTGCGTTGCTGAGCCGGCTGACTGGGCGTCCCTGGGTGGCCGACTTTCGTGATCCCTGGACCGACAACGAGTTCACTTACGCACCCTCACGCTTGCGACGCCGCTGCGACGAATTCCTGGAACGCCGTCTACTCGACCGCGCCGACGCTGTGATTTCAGTGACGTTGCCCTGCCTAGAAGGACTGCGCGCCAAGACCCGACATGCCGACAAGCCATTTGTACTTATCCCCAACGGCTGGGATCAGAGCGATTTTCCCGACCTGGCACAGGTGCGCGCCGGAATAGCACCGCCTGATCCCACTGCTGGCTGCATTGTGTTGTTGCATCCTGGCAGCGCGTATCAGGGCGAACCGCGACCACTGCTGGCCGCGCTGGACCGCCTGGCTTCCGACGGAACCAATCTGGAACGCCTGCGCTTCCGCTTCGTGGGCTACGTCCATCTAGAAGACCGCCAGGCCATCGCCGACTCGCCGTATAGACGGCTGTTTCGACTCGATCCCGACCGTGTGCCCCATGGTCAGGCGCTGCGCTTGATGCGGGAAGCGCACGTACTACTACTACTACGGAAGGGACCGGGTGCGTCGTCGGGCAAGGTCTTCGAGTACATGGTGGCGGGCCGGCCGGTGCTATCCATCGGCTCAGGCGTGGGCAGCCGGCTGGTGGAAGAGACCGGCGTCGGCGTGGGGATTGCGCCGGAAGACGCCGAGGGATTGGCCGGGGTGCTCCGTCAGATCGCCGAGGACTACGCTGGCTTCGTCGCCCGTCACTACCGTCCCCACTGGCCGCTCATTGAACAATACGAACGCCGGGCGCTTACCGGCCGGTTGGCAGAGATGCTGGACGCGGTGAGCGGGCGTCAGTCAGGAGCGCTGCGTTGAGAATTGCCCTCTACCATAACCTCCCCTCCGGCGGCGGGAAGCGCGCCCTGTTCGAGATGACCCGACGGCTGGCGGAACGGCATCAGGTGGATGTCTACACCCTCTCCACGGCCGAACATGATTTCTGCGACCTGCGACCGCTGGTGAGAAAACATGTGGTCTTTCCATTTCAGCCGTTGCCACTGAGCAAGCCGCCGCTGGGCCGACTCAATCAGGGCATCCGCGCAGTTGATCTGCTGCGGTTGGAGGCAGTCCAAAGGCGCCTTGCTGCACAGATCGATGCGGCTGGCTACGATGTGGTCTTTGTGCACAATTGTCGCTTTAGTCAAAGCCCTGGTTTACTCAAGTTTCTGCACACGCCGTCCGTGTATTACTGTCAGGAGCCGCCACGCCAACTCTACGAGTCAGTGGCGTCACGACCCTATTTGCAGTATTCGCGCGCGCAACGTGTGGGAAACCTGTTTGATCCGCTGCCGATGCTTTACCGGCGCACTCTGGCAACCCTCGACCGCCGCAATGTCAACGCTGCGTCGCTCATCCTCGTCAATTCAGCCTATTCGCGTGAGAGTCTTTTGCGCGTTTATGGCCTCTCGGCGCGGATCTGCTATCTGGGCGTGGATATTCAGGTCTTTCAACCCATGAACCTGCCCAAGGCGGGGTTTGTCTTGTCCGTTGGCGCCTTGATCGCAAACAAAGGCTTTGACTTCGTGATTCGGTCGCTGGCGCTGATGGATAGCGCCAAACGGCCTGAGCTTGTCATCGTCAGCAATCACTGCGATCCTCGGGAGCAGAGTTTTCTGGCGGAACTCGGCGCCAACCTGGCGGTGCAGGTGAAGTATCTGCACATGGTCAGCGATAGCGACCTGGTTGCGCTATACAATCAGGCGGCTGCAACAGTGTATGCACCGGTGATGGAGCCCTTCGGTTTTGCACCATTGGAGTCAATGGCCTGTGCGACCCCAGTGGTTGGCGTCTTGGAAGGCGGCGTGCGTGAGAGTGTGGCGTCGGGCGTCACCGGGGTATTGGTGCAGCGTGATCCAGCTGAGTTTGCAGCTGCGGTTGAGCGTGTGCTGTCCAATCCAGCCTGGGCGTTAGAACTTGGTGAGAATGGCGTATACCACGTGCGTCAGCATTGGACGTGGGAGGCGACACACCGCAGGGTGGAGGGCGCGCTGGCGCTTGCGTGCGGCGGGCGCAAAGGGCGGATGGGGAGCGTCGTGTGATTATGGAGACGCCGCAGGTTGCCATCATCATCCTCAACTGGAACAACGCTGATGACACCCTGGCCTGCCTGCGCTCGGTCATGGCGCTGGATTACCCGGCATCTCACCGAAAGGTGATAGTCGTTGACAATGGTTCCACCGATGATTCTGTTATCCGCATCCTTGCTGCATATCCCATTGTTACGCTTATTCAGAATCAAGCTAATCTGGGGTACGCCGAAGGAAACAATGTTGGGATTCAGTATGCTCTGCACTTACCAATTGATTACGTGCTGATCTTGAATAATGATGTCGAGGTGCGATCTGATTTTCTTCGTCAATTGATTGTTGAAGCTAAGTCTGATCCAGCCATCGGAATCGTAGGTCCAAAGATGTACTTTCTCGATCCTCCAAATATGATCTTTGCTGCGGGTAGCCTGGTGAGGTGGAATGAGGGCACGATACACCATCGCGGCATCTGGCAGTGTGAAAGTGAAGCCGGTCCGTTATTTGCAGATCGATCAGAGGACATGGATTTTATTGTTGGCTGTGGCGTCCTGTTCCAAAAGAAAGTGCTGGAAGAGATCGGTGGTTTGGATGCCCGCTATTATCTGAACTTTGAGGACGTAGATATCTGCATCCGGGCGAAGCGCGCAGGCTATCGCGTCCGTTATGTGCCCCAAGCTGTGTTGTATCATAAGGTGTCTGCCACTTTGGGGCAGGGTTCACCGCAGAACACATATTATATGACACGCAATGCCTTGTTGTTTTTTGGATTGCATCTGTCGGGCTGGACGCGCTACCAGGTGTTAAGTAAAATCGTTGTGCGCAATCTTGGCCATATCGCGGCATGGTATCTTCTGCCCGGATATCGAAACACAACGCGCGCAAAGAGGCTGGCTAACCTTCTTGCCCTGCGCGACGCTGCTCTACGACGATTTGGGCGCATGGGAGCGGACGTGGAAGCGTTCTGCCGCACGCAATGAACATCACGATGACTACACCAACGCATCCATCTATCAGCGTGATTATCCCCACTTTCAATCGCAAACAATCGTTGCTATGCACCCTGGAGAGCCTGCGTCACCAAACCTATCCGGTGGAGAAGTTTGAAGGGATCGTCGTAAATGACGGCGGGGATGATGTCAGCCATCATATTGCCGATACGAACTTCCCATTTCGGCTCCGGCTGTGCCGCCAGACAAACCAGGGAGCAGCGGCAGCGCGCAATTACGCTGCGCGTCAAAGTGCTGCAGAGGTTCTGGTCTTTATCGACGATGATATTACGCTCGAACCTGGATACCTTGCCGCCGTCGCCCAAAAGACTGCACCTGGGGTGCTAACGATGGGGAGTTGGCTTCCCTTTATACCACCTGGTGCAAGCGTTTTTACTCGAACGGTTGCACGTTCCGCAATGCAAATCGTTCAAACGGATGATCAAGATGTGCCTTTCACAGAATGCACCAGCAACAATCTGGCGATCTGCCGAACAGATTTTTTCCAACTTGGCATGTGGCAAGACTTGCTGGGTGATGGACCGAGTCTCTGGGCTGATCTGGCTTTTGGCTACGTAGCGTGGAAATCTGGACGATGCTTTCGGCGTATTGCCGATGCTAGATTGACACATCGAGACACTCATGTTGTCAGCTTATCTTCTGCAACAAGGCGCGCCTATCATGTTGCCAATATTTCGCAACCACTTCTACATCAGTATCCGGAAATCAGAGGTCACTTGTCGATGTTTCGCAACAAGGCGCCAATTAACTGGCGTCAAGATTCATTGAGGCTGGTGGTTCGAAAATTATGCTGTCAGATTGGTTGGTCTTCTCCTGCTATGCTGTTGATGGAACACTCTGTGTCACGGCTTGAACGACTCGCACCTGAAACGCAATTGTTGAATTTACTCTACCGCTGGATTATCAGCGGCTACATCTACCGGGGCTATCGGGATGGACTGCGGGAAATCCGGCAGGGGACGCCATGACGCCTGATCTGCAGCACGCGAATATTGGGCCAGGGCGTGGGTCGCTTGCAGTTCCTGTTGGCCGACATTGTTGGCGGCTTTGTGCAGGATGAAGCCGGCCAATAATTCCTGGACATGCTTTTCACCGCCGAGGACACCCTCATGGCCGTCGGCGCTCTCAGACTGCGAGAGCACAGGGCGCACGATTGGGCCAGCGGCCGAGGCTGCGTAGCGGTGGTGGAGAAAGTAAGGCGGCGGGAGGCGGCGTGCTCTGGAATCGGGCTTGAGAATAGGATTATGGCGATGTTTGTCACTCCACGTGATCGTTCCCGCGCTTCCAACCTGACCGTTGCGCTGATCGCCCTCTTCGTGCTGGCGCTGGCCTTCTTGCTGGGCCAGCGCGCCTCGGTCTGGTGGCTGGGTCTGCTGGTGATCGGTCTGGGCGCGCTCGTCTTGTTGGCGCGACCCTCACTGGGGCTCTTCACCCTGGTGCTGGCCGCCCTGGTCGCACCGCTGGAGATCGGCACCGGCACCGACGTGCGCCTCAACCCGGTCACCCTGTTGATCCCGGCCGTGGCTGCGATCTGGGTGCTGGACATGATCCGGCGGCGGGCGATTCGCTTTACCCCGTCACCGGTCAACCGGCCGTTGCTGCTGTTTCTCGGCGCCAGCCTGCTCTCGCTGTTCGTTGGCCGCGCCACATGGGACCCTATGACGCCAGTCAAGGACAACTTCCTGCTGGTGCAACTGGCGCAGTGGGCCATCTTTGCCTTCTCGGCATTGGCTTTCTGGCTGACAGCCAACCTGGTGATGGACGAAAAGTCCCTCTGGCGGCTGACTGCCGCCTTCCTGTTGGTGGGCGGTGGTGTGGCTATCCTGCGCCCTTTGCCTGGCCTGGGCGCGCTGGCCACGCGTCTCGCCACGGTCGCCTTCATCCGCGCCCCGTTTTGGGTGCTCCTGGCGGCGTTGGCGGGCGGGCAATTGCTTTGGAACCGCCAGCTCTCCCCGCCGTGGCGCCTGTTTCTCGGCGCTGCGCTGGTGGCGACTCTGGCCTACGCCTTCGTCGAGCAACAGGAGGCCGCCTCCAACTGGGTGGGCATCGCTGCCGTCGCGGCTGTGCTCACCTGG
>Ga0272446_1001754_pt1 | contig 30942 bp, 17 predicted proteins | sample YNPCB0061_FD_194587 | JGI IMG/M metagenome (GOLD analysis project Ga0272446, IMG submission 194587) | Hot spring microbial mat communities from Yellowstone National Park, WY, United States - YNP-CB-006-1 | ecosystem: Environmental > Aquatic > Thermal springs > Hot (42-90C) > Sediment | place...
GTCCTTAAAAAAGAAATAGACGACTTGTTATTCTGCCTCTATTTCAATACACCAATTAGCGAGTTAGAGAATAATAAATATTATCGATACTTGCAAAAATGAAAGGCTAAAATCTTACTATGCTTATCTAAGCATAGCTATCAAATGCGATGCTGTGTAGTTTGATTTCAAAAATGGAAAAAGCAGAAATCAAAGCAATTAAAAAAGTGTTATACTCAGATGCAATGATTTAGCCTCATAAAGTTTTACAAACTTTATAAGGCTAAGTATGGTAAGGATTAGGATTATTGTTCAACTAAACTAAGGATTTATTTTGATGGCAAGAAAGCGAAAAGAAATACTATTGGAAAAAGTAAAAGTTACTGATTTTGCAGCAGAAGGTAAGAGCATTGCAAAATTGGACGGGCAGGTAATTTTTGTGCAAAAAGCCGTCCCCGAGGACGTAGTGGATTTGAAAGTAATCAAGAAAAAATCTAACTTCATGGAAGCCAAAGTAACCCAAATCCATGAATATTCTCCTTTGAGAGCAAAGCCGTTTTGTCAGCACTTTGGAGAATGTGGAGGGTGTCAGTGGCAAAACTTGCAGTATGAGTACCAAATTCTATTCAAGCAGCAGCAAGTAGTAGATAACCTGACTCGCATTGGCAAAGTAGAACTTCCTGAAATACAGCCTATTTTAGGCTCTAAAAAGATTCAATATTATCGCAATAAACTCAATTTTACTTTTTCTAATCAGCGTTGGTTTACAGAAGAAGAAATCAACTCTGATAAGTTTTTAGAAGAAGAAGTAGGTTTAGGATTTTATGCGCCCCAACGCTTCGATAAGGTGCTTGACTTGAAAGAGTGCCATTTGCAAGCAGAACCCTCGAATACTATTCGCTTGGCTTTGAGAAAATTTGCCATAGAAAATAAGCTACCATTTTTTGACTTAATATTGCAAAGAGGTTTACTGCGTAATTTGGTAATTCGTATTACCAGCCTTGGGGAAATCATGGTCATCGTACAGTTTTATGAAAATATGCAAGAACAAATTTTGATGGTTATGGATTTTTTAAAAAATCGATTTCCTGAAATTACTTCTTTGTATTACGTAATTAACCAAAAACCCAATGATACTTACCAAGACCAAGAGATGATTTTGCACTGGGGGAAGCCCTATATTACAGAGTATATCGAGGATTTGCAATTCAGAATTAGTCCTAAGTCTTTTTTTCAAACCAACTCTTATCAAGTAGCAGAATTGTATAGCAAAGTAAGGGAGTTTGCGAATTTAAGCGGGAAAGAGGTAGTCTATGACCTTTATACAGGGACAGGTTCTATTGCTTGTTTTGTCGCAAGGAATGCAAAAGAAGTCATTGGGATAGAGTATGTGCCAGAGGCAATAGAAGATGCAAAGATTAATGCCCAACTTAATGGGATTACAAATACTTCTTTTTATGCGGGAGATATTGTAGATATGCTTAATGAAGAATTTTTAAGCAAGCACCCCTATCCAGATATTATTATTACAGACCCGCCACGGGCAGGCATGCATCCTGATGTAGTAGAAATGTTGTTGAGGATTGCCTGTCCCAAAATAATTTATGTCAGTTGCAACCCTGCTACTCAGGCAAGAGATTTAGCTATATTAGATGAAAAGTATCAAGTTACCATAGTACAGCCCGTAGATATGTTTCCTCATACTCACCACGTTGAGAACATTGTAGTCTTAGAGTTGCGAAAATTATAAATACAGATAGGTAAAATCTATATGTATAATTTTATGCTTAGTCCTATGAGATTTTAAGAACCTTATAGGACTAATAAAAAGACTATCAATGGTTTGTGCTTTTACTTTATCAAAAATCACTTCTTATTGAGTATATTTATACTGAAAGCAGAATGGTTTATAAGCGTTTATAAGGTTTGAAACCTTATAAACATTAATTTTCAATCAAAGCCAATTTCGATTGAGTATAACTTTTCAAAAGTTGAAACACTTTTGGAAAATTTCTATCTGCATCTATGCCAGTGCCAACTTCTGTGTATTGAGCATAGAAACTGATTTGGCTTCTAACTCGGTATGTCCCATTAGGAATAGGTCTATCTCTCTTGCGGCTTCTCGTCCTTCAGAAATTGCCCAAACAACTAAGGACTGTCCTCTACGCATATCTCCTGCGGTAAAGACTTTGGGATTACTGGTTTGGTAGTTAGGAGCTTTTACGTTACCCTTCTCGTCTAATTCCACCCCTAAGTCATTTAACATGCCTTCGTGCTGTGGACTGACAAAGCCCAAAGCCAACAGGGCTAATTCGCAAGGGATTTCTCTTTCTGTATTGGGTATCTCTGTAAAGTTCATGCGTCCATTCTCTATTTTCCACTCTATATCCACCACTTTCAAGGCTTTTAGATTGCCCTGCTCGTCGCCTACAAATTCTTTGGTTTGAATAGCCCAATAGCGTTCGCAACCTTCCTCATGCGAAGTAGAAGTCCTTAGCATCATAGGCCACTGCGGCCAAGGGGTGCTTTCTGCTCTCTGCTTAGGAGGCATGGGCATCAGTTCTATTTGCGTTACTGACTTGGCTCTGTGCCTATTAGAAGTCCCTACACAGTCAGAACCTGTATCGCCTCCGCCTATTACTACTACATTTTTATCTGTTGCCCAAATTTCGCCATTTTGATAGGTTTCCCCTGTATGGTCAAATTTGACCGAGCGTTGGGCTACTCGCTTATTCTGCTGGCTTAAAAATTCCATCGCAAAATGCACACCTTTAAGTTGGCGTCCTTTGATAGGTAAATCTCTTGGGACAGTAGCGCCGCCACAAAGTAGCACGGCATCAAAATCTTCTAATAAAGTTTTTGTACGTATATTCACCCCTATATTGGCGTTGGTTTGAAAGGTAATCCCTTCTTCTTCCATGATTCGCAAGCGGCGGTCTATGATTTTTTTGTTTAATTTGAAGTCTGGGATTCCATATCTTAATAATCCTCCAATCGCATCGGCGCGTTCAAAAACAGTTACCCAGTGTCCTGCTTTATTTAGCTGAGCTGCCGCCGCTAAACCTGCGGGACCTGAACCAATCACTGCTATTTTTTTTCCTGTGCGATACAGCGGTGGATTAGGCTTAACGTATCTTTTTTCAAAAGCAGTTTCTATGATGAATCTCTCTATGGCTTCTATGGTTACAGGAGGTTTGTTAATCCCTAACACACAAGCACTTTCGCAAGGAGCAGGGCAGATTCTTCCTGTAAACTCAGGGAAGTTGTTGGTAGAAATGAGCAATTCATAAGCATATTCCCAATTTTGCTCATAAACAGCATCATTAAACTCAGGGATAATATTTCCCAAAGGACAACCACTATGGCAAAATGGCACTCCACAACTCATGCACCGAGCCGCTTGATTTTTGGCTATACTTATCGGTAAAGTTTCCTCAACTTCCTCATAATCAAGGACTCTCTCATTTACTTTTCTTTTGGAAGGAGCTTGCCTCTCAAACTCCATAAACCCTGTTGGCTTTCCCATATTGATATATATTTTTACCCGATTTAAAAAATCAGACTCTTAATTTTATATTTTAAAACAATTAATTCAATAACAAACAAGTAACTATGAAATTAAACTGTATCTGCTTCTTGGAAAATTCCATAAACAATCTCTTTGTTGTGGATTTGCTCTGCAAGGGAGATATTTTTCTTCTCCAAAGCTTTTTTAAAGTCGTTAGGCATGACTTTAACAAACTGTCTGATGACTTTTTCCCAATCTTCTAAAATATACTTTGCCAATTGGGAATGAGTATATTGAGCATGGTTTTCTACAAACATTCGGATAATACTTTGGTCTTCCTCGCTCAATGTTTCTAAGGAAACCATTTCTTTGTTGAGTTTTTCCTCAAAGTCCCTGTCTTTGTCCCAAATATAGGCTACCCCTCCGCTCATACCTGCGGCAAAGTTTCGTCCTGTTTTCCCTAAGACTACTACCAAGCCTCCTGTCATATACTCGCAACCATGGTCGCCTACGCCCTCAACTACTGCTTTTACACCTGAGTTGCGAACCGCAAATCTTTCGCCTGCCATACCTCTGATGTATGCCTCTCCTGAAGTTGCTCCATAAAAAGCTACATTGCCTACAATACTATTTTCTGAGGGTTCGAATTTTGCTGTGCGGTCGGGGTAGAGAATCATACGCGCTCCCGAAAGTCCTTTGCCAAAGTAGTCATTGCTATCTCCTTCTAATTCTAAAGTAAGCCCCTTAGCGGCAAATGCTCCAAAGCTTTGTCCTGCTGTACCTCTAAATTTGAAATAAATGGTGTCTTGGGGTAAACCCTCTGCACCATATTTTTTAGAGATTTCATTGGAAAGTATCGTTCCTAAGGCTCGGTCTGTATTCATAATTTTAAACTCTGCATAGACTTTTTCCTTATTTTGGAGGGCAGGTTTGGCTTTCTCAAGCAGTTGCCAATCCAATACGTTATCAATGCCGTGGTTCTGTTCCTCTTGCTGATAAAGCCCTACATCTAAGGTTACAGGCGCTTTGTAAAGCACAGCAGAAAAGTCCAAATTTTTGTGTTTCCAGTGCCTTATGTCTTCTCTTACTTCTAAGCAATCGCTTTGCCCAACCATTTCATTTACGGTGCGAAAACCCAAGTCTGCCATGATTTCCCTTAACTCTAATGCCAAGAAAGTGAATAAATTGACCACGTATTCAGGTTTTCCTGTAAATAAGGCTCTAAGTTCTTCTTTTTGTGTAGCTACTCCCACAGGACAAGTATTCAGATGACATTTTCGCATCATGATACAACCTGTTGCGACCAGCGCGGCAGTAGCCACTCCCCATTCTTCTGCCCCTAACAAGGCAGCGATTGCCAAATCTCTTCCTGTGCGAATTTGTCCGTCCACCTGCACAACAATTCTGCTGCGCAGTTTATTTTTTACCAAAGTTTGATGCGTTTCTGCCAAACCTAATTCCCAAGGCAACCCTGCATGGCGAATAGAACTGAGGGGAGAAGCACCTGTTCCTCCATCATGCCCTGCAATGAGGACGACATCGGCATGCGCTTTGCACACACCTGCGGCAATTGTACCTACTCCTGCCTCGGAAACCAATTTTACATTAATTCTTGCCTCTCTGTTGGCATTTTTCAAATCAAAAATCAATTGCGCTAAGTCCTCAATAGAATAAATATCGTGGTGCGGAGGTGGGGAAATCAAACCAACGCCTGGGGTAGAATGTCGAGTACGACCAATCCACTCATCTACCTTGTGTCCAGGGAGTTGTCCTCCTTCTCCGGGTTTAGCTCCCTGTGCCATCTTGATTTGCAACTCTTGGGCATTGCTGAGATAGTAGCTGGTTACACCAAAACGACCAGAGGCAACTTGCTTGATAGCAGAGTTCATAGAATCGCCATTAGGTAGTTTTTTATACCTTCTTTCATCTTCTCCTCCTTCCCCGCTATTGCTTTTGCCTCCAATTCTATTCATTGCTATTGCCAAGGTAGTATGGGCTTCCCAAGAGATAGAGCCAAAGGACATGGCTCCCGTAGCAAATCGCTTAAAAATATTTTCAACAGGCTCTACTTCCTCGATAGGAATAGGATTTCTTTTCTTAAATTTCAACATTCCCCTTAAAGTCAGTGCCTTTTGAGTTTGGTCATCTATAAGTTTTGAATATTTTTTAAACAACTGATAGTCATTACGTTTAGTAGATTCTTGTAAAAGATGAATAGTCTGAGGGTTAAAAATATGTGCTTCTCCTCTTTGTTTCCACTGATATACCCCTCCTACTTCCAAGCGTTGGCTTGGTATAGGTTCGGTTGGAAAAGCCAAACGATGTCTTATCAATACTTCTTTGGCAATATCGTCCAATTTTAACCCTCCGATTCGCGATACTGTGCCTGTAAAATACTTGTCTATTACTTCTTTATGAATACCCAAAGCCTCAAAAATCTGCGCCCCTTGATAGGATTGGAGGGTGGAAATGCCCATTTTTGCAAAAATTTTGAGTAGTTCTTTACCTACGGCTTTGATGTAGTTGTGATGCAGTTTCTCTTCGCTTAACTCTGTGTCTAACAGCCCTTTCTGCTTCATGTAAGAAATGGTTTCAAACGCCAAATAAGGATTTACTCCCGAAGCACCGTAGCCTATCAAGGTAGCAAAATGATGAGTTTCCCACACGTCAGAGGTTTCTACTACTATTCCTACACTTCCTCTCATGCCTTTACGCAAAAGGTGATGATGCACGGCGGCAGTAGCCAAAAGTGAAGGTATTTGGGCATGGCTACTATCAAAACTGCGGTCAGAGAGGATAATAATAGAAAAGCCATCTTCTACCGCATGTTCGGCGTATTGGCAGATGCGGTCTAAACCTCTTTCCAAAGAACCTTCTTTGCCATCTGCCTTGAAATACATGTAAATAGTCTTGGATTGGAAACCTTTGTGGTCTATGTATCTGATTTTTTCTAAGTCTTCATTGCTCAGCACAGGTTGTTGCAGTTCAAGGGTATGGCAGTGCTGAGGTGTTTCAGAAAGTAGATTTTTACTCTGACCTACAAAAGAAATCAAAGACATAATCATGCGTTCGCGAATGGGGTCTATGGGAGGGTTAGTAACTTGGGCAAAAAGTTGTTTGAAATAATTGGACAAATGCTGACTCTGTTCTGAAAGCACTGCCAGCGGTGTGTCCAGCCCCATAGAACCCAAAGCTTCTAAACCTGTCATTGCCATAGGACCGATGACGTACTTTAAGTCTTCGGAAGTATAACCTGCGGAGATTTGTCTTTTTAACAAAGCTTTCTCGTCTAAAGGTCGGAACTTACCCGCAGGACTTGGCACATCGCTTAGGCGTATTTTATATTGTTTCAGCCACTCTCCGTAAGGCTGTTGAGAGCATATCTGTTCCTTTACTTCCTCATCAGCAATGATTCTTCCTTGCTCCATATCTACTATGAACATACGCCCTGGTTGCAAGCGACCTTTTTTAATCACCTTTGCTTGGTCGACTTCTAAGGCACCTGATTCAGAAGCCATGATTACAATGTCATCACTTGTTAGACAATAGCGGGAGGGACGCAAGCCGTTTCTATCTAATGTCGCTCCTACAATATTTCCATCGGTAAAAGTAATAGAAGCAGGACCGTCCCAAGGCTCCATCAAGGAAGCATGGTACTCATAAAATGCTTTGCGTTGAGCGTCCATCTGCTCGTTGCCGTCCCAAGCCTCAGGAATAAGCATCATCATTACATGAGGTAGAGAACGACCACTCAATACAAGCATTTCTATTACATTGTCCAAATTCGCTGAATCTGACTGACTTGGGTTGCAAATTGGACGGAGCATTTCCATTTCTTCCTTAGTAAAATAAGGAGAAAGGAAATCTACCTCAGCGGCAGTAAACCAAGACACATTGCCTTTGACGGTATTAATCTCGCCATTATGAGCAATGTAGCGGAAAGGCTGCGCCAATTTCCAAGAAGGGAAAGTATTAGTAGAAAAACGAGAATGAATAACAGCTAAGGCAGAAACTACATGCTCGTCGTGCAAATCAGGGAAATAAGGTCGTACCTGCCCTGTAGTAAGTTGTCCTTTATAAACGATGGTCTTATAAGAAAGCGATGTAAAATAAAAAGCTCCTTGCAGACCTGCCACTGTTTCGTTAATAATGCGAGTGGCATAGTTGCGTAATACAAACAACTTGCGCTCAAAAGCCATCGGGTCAGTAATATGCGAAGGTCTTTTGATAAAAACTTGCTCTATATGTGGCTCTGCAAGGAAGGCAGTTTCTCCAATCATAGAATTATTGGTAGGCACGGTGCGATAGCCTATCAATTCCAGTTTCAACTTTTTGATGTTGCGGTTCAGTGTAGCCCTACATTCCTCTCGGAGTTTTTCGTCTTTGGGGAAAAATACCATGCCTACTCCATACTCGCCATAAGGAGGCAGGTCAAAGCCTAACTTTGTACATTCATCTAAAAAAAATTCGTGAGGAATTTGTATCAAAATTCCTGCGCCATCTCCTGTATTTGGTTCGCAACCACAAGCCCCCCTATGCTCCATTCGGGTAAGCATTTGCAGGGCATCTTCTATGATTTGGTGCGACTTGCGACCTTTAATATTAGCGACAAAGCCAATCCCACAGGCATCATGCTCGAAGTTTGGATGATATAATCCTTCTTCTTGGTAAGGTTTGCAGTTCTGCTCTTGCATCATCTTTCGTACAAGTTAGTTATAATGTATATAAAAATATGTTTGATAGCCGCTATCATTTCTTGGGAAGCACCTCTGCCCGAAAGCAAGGACAATAATTTTTTTGAAAGATACTAAATATTTTTGATTTTTCAACAAATTTCATATTTTTTTATAAGTTTTGTTTAAAATATTTCAAAAAAATATCAAAAAATTGAAATAATGGAAAACTATACAGCCAGCACAGCAGATAAGACTTAGTAAAATCAATTTTACTATTGCAAAAAGCCTTTCAAAACATTTAAAAAATTTTGCCCTCCCCTTTAAAATATTTTCAATTCTCAACAACTTTTTCAAAAATTATGCGTTATTTTGAGTACAAAATGATATTAAAATGATATTAAAAAAAACCAAAATAAATAATACTATGAAGACAGAAAAAGAAGTGAAGCCGATGTCTGGCTATCCAATGTTGCTATTTTCTCTTGTGTTTTTGGCAGGAGGCGTTTATTTCATTACCCAAAAATCCTTTTTTATAGGAATTGGTGTTGTCTTGCTTTTGGTCATGTTCATTTTGTTGATAGGTTTATTCTTTATTAGCCCTAACAAGGCAATGGTGCTTACGCTATTTGGTGAGTACAAAGGAACGGTCAAGGAAAACGGCTTTTATTGGGTAAATCCATTTTTATCAAAAAAACCGATTACCCTAAGAGCGAAAAACTTTGATAGCACACCCATTAAAGTAAACGATAAGTTAGGGAATCCGATTATGATTGGGGCGATTGTGGTTTGGAGAGTACAGGATACTTACAAAGCCTCCTTTGAAGTAGATAACTTTGAAAATTTTGTACAAGTGCAAACCGAAGCCGCTATTAGACACTTGGCTGGGGTCTATCCTTATGACAACATAGAAGAATGGGAGCATGAAGTTACGCTTCGCTCTGGGGTAGCCGAGGTCAATCAGGCTTTGGAAAAAGAAGTAGAGGAACGCTTGAAAATCGCAGGCATAGAGGTCATAGAAGCAAGGATTAGCCACTTAGCGTACGCTCAGGAAATTGCAGGAGCGATGCTCAAACGCCAACAGGCTTTAGCCATCATAGCCGCTCGCCAAAAAATAGTAGAAGGAGCAGTAACTATGGTTGAAATGGCAATCAACGAACTCTCTAAAAAAGAGGTAGTTCACTTAGACGAAGAGCGCAAAGCGGCAATGGTAAGCAACTTGATGGTCGTGCTTTGCTCCGATAAAGATGCAAGCCCCGTACTGAATACAGGCTCTATTTACTAAACAAAACCCGTGAGTGCTTGCAAAACCCTCACGGTGTTTTCCTTGTAAAAAAGTTAAAACTTTCAAAACTATGGCTAAGAAAAAATCTTTTGCACTGCGGATAGACGAAGACCTCATGGAAGCAATAGAACAATGGGCGGCAGATGAGTTCCGCAGTACCAATGGACAGATAGAGTGGATGCTTTATCAAATGCTGAAGCAGTCTGGGCGCTTGAAAAGAAAAATCCAAGAGCCTAACAATGAGCAGATAACAGAAGAAGAAAATAATTAAAATAAGACCATAAAAGAAGATAGAAATGAGTAAAAGACCTAAAATCAAATTGGAATTATCCCCAATAGACCAATTCTTAGAAATAGCAGGCTGGTTTGCATTTATGATACTTATAAATTTAGCGATATTGAGTTATTTCCGCCTTCCTGAAACTATCCCTACGCACTTCAATTTTAAGGGAGAAGCTGATGAATTTGGCAGTAGGGATACAATTTTTACCCTTCCTTTTGTAGGAGCGGTAGTTTTTGTAGGCATGACCATACTCAATCGGTATCCACATACTTTCAACTACTTCGTAGAGATTACAGAAGAAAACGCACAGAGGCAATACCTGCTCGCCACTCGCCTTATTAGGTATTTGAAAGTAGCGATTTTACTAATTTTTTCATTGATAGTTTTTACAACATTGCAAACAGCCACAGGACAGGCAGATGGACCGGGTGTTTGGTTCTATCTTGCTTTAATCGGCATTTTAGGTATTCCAACAGCATTTTTTACAAGTAAACTTTTGAAAAATAAGTAATTAATTTGTATAAAAACTTAAATTTTTGATAGCATTAAAGATGCGAACATTTATAAAGTTTAAAAACTTATAAACATTAATTTTCATACACTGCCAAATTTTTTAAAATCAGATGAAAACAATACTTTTAATTGTAATCCTTAGTTTTATCTTAGGCTTTTTAGTAAAAAATTCACTTGCACAGTCTAATATGACGGAAGAAATAGTCCAAATAGACAAGATTGAAGGAACTTTGCTCGTCCCTCGTGTTTCTACAACTGTTCCTGTGGTGCTTATCATTGCGGGGTCGGGACCTACTGACCGCAACGGGAATAGCGGACTCGGCATTACTGCCCAATCTTACAAACTCTTAGCAGAAGATTTAGCCAAAAACAACATTGCTTCTCTGCGTTATGATAAAAGAGGCATAGGCAAAAGCATAGAAGCTGGTATGAAGGAAGACAGTTTGCGCTTTGAGCACTACATAAACGATGCAGCAGCTTGGGTAGATTTTCTCAACAAAGATAGACGATTTTCTAAGGTGGTTATTCTTGGACATAGTGAAGGTTCGCTAATAGGCATGGTAGCCGTGCAAAAAAGTAAAGCACATATTTTCATTTCCTTAGCAGGGGCAGGCAGACCGATTGATGAGGTGATTTTGCAGCAACTCAAAGACCAAAAACAACCAGAAAATATTGTAAACGATATTGCAAGTTTATTTGCCCAACTCAAAGAAGGCAAACTCATTGCGAACCCTAATCCTATGTATTTCTCTTTGTTTCGCCCAAGCGTACAGCCATACATGATTTCTTGGCTTAGGTACAATCCACAAATTGAAATCAAGAAACTAACAATTCCTACACTGATTGTGCAAGGTACTGCCGACATTCAAGTAGCAGAAAGTGAGGCAAAATTGCTCAAAGATGCTAAGCCTGATGCCCAATTTCTGCTCATAGATAAAATGAACCATGTTTTAAAAATAAGTTCCTTAGATAGAGCCGAGAATATGGCTACTTACGCAAATGCAGACCTACCTTTGGCAGAGGCTTTGGTAAATAGTTTAGTAAAATTTATCAAAGAGCATGGGTGAAATTAACGATATTTGCACGCAGATTCATGTTACTGTAAAACAAATATAACTTTCAAGTAATATGCCTAAGATGCGTAGCTTAGTTCAAAGAATATTATGGATTTTTCTGTCTTTACTACTTTTTGTGTGTATTTGGCAGTTTGAACTTATTAGCTATGGACTAATGCAAGCAAAGGGACAGATGGCTATATTGTTGAATGCCAAACCTATCAAAGCGGTATTAGAAGATAAAAATTTCCCTGATTCTCTCAAAAGTAAATTACTTCTTGTCCAAGAGATAAAAAAATTTGCCCTAGATTCGTTAGGGTTAGCGTATTCGGGAAGTTATGAAAAATTTTATGACCAACAAGGCAAGCCTATTCTATGGACTATTACCGCCTGCGAACCTTACAGCCTAACTGCTAAGGAGTGGGTATTCCCTTTTGTTGGGACTTTTTCCTACAAAGGTTTTTTTGACGAAGATAAACTAAAAAAAGAGGAAGAAGTACTTCGCAAACAGGGTTGGGATACCGAGATAGATGAAGTAAGTGCGTGGTCGACTTTGGGTTATTTTGATGACCCTATTTTGTCGAGTATGCTCATGCGCAGTGAAGGAAGTTTGGCAAACCTAATTATCCATGAGCTTACCCATGGCACACTTTTCATCGCTGATGACCTCACTTACAACGAAAATTTAGCCAATTTTGTAGGTCACCAAGGGGCTATTCTTTTCTTAAAATACAAGTACGGAGAAAATTCTTCACAGTTAGCAAGGTATCTTGCCCAACACCATGACAAAGAAAAACTCAATGCTTTTTTGCTTACTGCCACACAAAAGTTGGACTCTCTCTATCGTTCCTTGGACAAGAGTATGTCAGCAGATTTAAAGCAACATTACAAAAAAGAAATGATTAAGCATATTATTACCGCCTTAGACACTATTTCTTTCCAAAGTAATATTTATAAAAACTACTTTAAGGATTATACGCCCAATAACGCCTTCTTCCTTGGCTTTCTGACCTACAACGAGCAACAAGCTATATTTGAGCAAGAATTTAAAAATCAGTTTGATAGTGAGTTTAAAAAGTATTTTGCCTATTTGAAAAAGAAATATTGCAAAGACTAATCTTTATTGCCAACTCTTATTGTTTTTTTACGTAAAACAGTTAAAAAGTTATTTTTACCCCAGTAAAAGACAATGAAACGCTTTTTCTTATTGATTATCATACTATTGCCTTTGGGTTGTTTTGCCCAAGAGGTGCGAACTTTTTATCAAGCGAGAATGATTCGCTCGGTAGCTTTTTCACCTGACGGGAATTTTATACTTACAGGAGGAGAAGACAAAACAGCTATTTTTTGGGACTTACAAGGAAGAATTTGGCAAACCTTGAAAGGGCATCAGGGCATTATTCGCTCGGTAGCTCTCTCGCCCGATGGCAATTATGCCCTTACAGGTAGCGAAGACAAAACCGCAAGGTTATGGAACTTACGTACAGGGGCTACTATTGAGATTTTAGCCCATACTGACCCCGTGGGGGCAGTAGCTTTCTCTCCTGATGGAAAATTTTTGCTTACCGGCTGCCATGACCATATCGTTCGCCTGTGGGATTACGAAGGCAATTTGATTGAAAATTTTTATCACGAAGCTATCATTCGTTCGGTGGCTTTTGCACCCAATAGCAAGTTGATGCTTACGGCAAGCATGGACGGCATAGCTACTATCTGGAACTTACAAGGGCAAGCCTTGCAAAAATTCATAGGGCATACTGACCAAGTATTTGCGGCAGCTATTTCTCCTAAAACTCAGCATATCTTGACAGGTAGCTTTGATGAAACTGCCAAAATTTGGGACAGCAAGGGCAATATAATTAAAACATTTTCAAATCTTTATTGGGTAAGTGCCGTCGCTTTCTCTCCTGATAGCAAGTTTATTCTTACAGGAAGTTTTGACCAAACAGCCAAACTTTGGAATCAGCAAGGTAAAATAGAACAAGAGTTTGGCGGACACGGCAGTTGGATTACCGCAGTGGCTTTTTCTCCCAACGGCAAGTACGTGCTTACCTCCGGAGGAAACACAGCTAAACTCTGGGATATCTCAGGCATACAACCCAAAGCCAATCCGCTCCCTCCTCAAATTACTTGGAATAACACCGTGCTTAAAAGTAAATCAAAGAATTATGTGTTAGATGCTTGCATACAAACTTCTACGCCTTTGCAAAGCATGCAAGTATATGTGAATGAGGCTATCCAAATAGAAAAAGCGACCAGAGGCATTGGGGTAGTACCTAGTGGGACTTGCGATGTCCAACTCAAACGCAACGTTACCTTGAAAGAAGGAAAGAATACCGTCAAAATCGTAGCGGCAAATGCTGTGGGAATAACTACCTCTAATATTTTAGAAGTTACTTACCAAGCCGAAAAAGAAGTAAGTATAACTACTGCCAAACGCATAGCCTTAGTCATAGGTAATCAAGACTATAAACACTCTCCACTAAAAAATCCTGTCAATGACGCAGAAGCCATCGCTATGGAGCTGAGCAAGTTAGACTTTGAGGTACTCAAATATACCAATCTGAACCATGAGCAGATGAAAAATGCCATTATACAATTTGGTCATAAGCTCAGTAGCACAGCAGGAGTAGGCTTATTCTACTTTGCAGGGCATGGCATAGAGCAAGGAGGAGAAACGTACCTGCTCCCCATAGAGGAGAGAAACGAACTAAGCAAAGAAGAATATACGCGCTCTGCCGTAGGTTTGAGAAAAGTACTTAGCGAAATGGAAGAAGCAAATAATGTGATGAATATACTTATCTTAGATGCGTGTAGGAATGAAAAAGGCAATCGAGGCATTGTAGGAACAGATGTAGCCCCTAAGGGAACTTTCATAGCCTATGCCACCCAAGCAGGAGGAGTAGCCTTAGACGGTAACGGGAAAAATGGACTTTATACAGAGGAACTTATCAAAGCACTAAAGCAACCTAACTTGCGATTAGAAGATATTTTCATGCAAGTAAGAAAAAACGTACGATTGCGTTCCCAAGACCAACAAATCCCAAGAGAGTACTCCTCCATAGAGGAAAAGTTTTATTTTAGATTAAACTGAATGGATAGCATTACATAAATTTGCTGGTAGTGCTAAGTAATGCTAAACTTAGCTCAGGTGGTAGGCAGCCCGTTTAACAGCATTACATCTTTAAGACTACTACCAATAAATGAACTTTCAACAGTCTATCATATAAGGCTTTCAAAACTTTATGGTGATGGGCATATACTAAGACATCTCTTATGGATTTTGGAAAACTCCCAGACATTAGTCAAGTAGATTTTAGGCTGCCAGCTGACCATCTACAAACTTTGAGCGTACTGACCAAGAGTAAAAAATCCTCTTTGGAAGTGTATGTAGGTTGCCCTGTTTGGAGTTGCCAAGAGTGGGTAGGGAAGTGGTATCCACCTAATACACACAGCAGAGATTTTCTGAAATACTATGCCCAACAGTTCAATACCATAGAATTAAATACTACCCACTACCGAATCCCTGACCTCAAAACCATCAATAAATGGCGAGAAAGCACTCCTGCTTACTTCCGATTCTGCCCTAAAATCCCACAAGTGATTAGCCATGACCGCCTTTTGCAAGAGGTAGCCTTGCTTAATCAAACTTTCTGTGAGAATGTTTATGCCTTAGGTAGTAGGCTGGGGATTTGTTTTTTGCAACTTCCCCCTTATTTTGCGCCTGATAAGTTGTCAATTTTAGAAAACTACCTCAAGCAGTTTCCCCCGCAAGTACCTCTCTCTGTGGAGTTTCGCCATGAGGCTTGGTTTGCAAGGCAGCAAGGGAGGGCACCTATTGATGAGGCTACTGCAGTGCTTGAAAGCTACGGCATCAGTACCGTGATATGCGATGTAGCAGGCAGAAGAGATGTATTACACCAAAGACTAAGCACTACGACAGCCGTAATAAGGTTTGTAGGCAACAATCTACACCCCACGGATTACAACCGCATAGATGAGTGGATTAGTCGCATTCGCACTTGGATAGATATGGGTTTAGAAAAACTATACTTTTTTGTTCACGAACCAGAGAACATACTTTCGCCTGACTTATCTTTATATTTTATCGAGAAAATAAATAAAGAGTGTAAACTGTATATCAAACCGCCTATCTCGTATCAAAAACACTCACAAATCAAACTATTCTAAATTTTAACTTACTTTTTCATTTTTTTGGTACTTATTTTGGGCAAACTTATTTTATGTTTGCGTGAAGTTCTTATCTTAGCAGTTTTAAAATAATTTCTTTACCCTTATTTTGCACCTATTACCTAATAGTTACTTATTGACGATAATGCCAAAATGATAAAACGTAAAGTTTTCCTAATTATTTTTTCTATTTTTTCCTTCCCACTCCTTATCAAAGGACAAGTTGTTATTGCACCCAATCAGATTGGCATGCCCTTCATTCGCAATTTTTCTCCAAAAGATTATAAAGCAGGTTTGGCAAACTGGGCAGTTATACAAGACAAAAGGGGGGTAATGTACTTTGGCAATGATAAAGGCGTACTCGAGTACGATGGGGTGCATTGGCGACTGATAAAAACTTCAAATAATTCCTCTGTATTTTCCTTAGCCGTTGATGAACATGGAAGAATATATGTAGGTGGTTTGCGTACCTTTGGTATGCTTGTGCCTGACTCTACAGGGCATTTACAGTATCAAAGCCTTGCAAGTAAAATAAACTTTGTAGAGCATGCTTTCGAGCAGGTCTGGTCTATTCGTTGTGTGAAAGAAGGGGTTATTTTTCAGACTGATGATAAACTCTTTATTTATCAAGGGAACACTGATATAAAAGTGATTAAGGCTACTTCTTATTTTACTTTTGGATACGAAGCACGAGGCAAATATTACGTTCAACAGAATAACATTGGTTTGACGGAGCTAATAGATGACAAGCTACAATTAGTCAAAGGAACGGAAAGGTTTAAAAATACCATCATTGCCCAAGTTCTACCCTATGAAAAAGACAAAATCATGCTTTGTATAGATGAGGAAGGATTTTTTATATTAGACAATAACCGTCTGATTCCTTTTAAAACAGATGCAGATGTTTTTCTAAAAGAATACAGGGCATACAGTGCACTTTTTTTAGATGACAATAAAATTGCCTTAGCCACCTTAGGCATTGGACTGGTGGTGTTAGACAAAAAAGGCAAAATTATCCATATTTTTAACAAAAGAAACGGCTTAGGTGATGATTTAGTAACCTCCTTCTGTATAGATGGGCAAGGAGGGATTTGGTTAGGACTTTACCATGGTATCTCTCGCTTAGAATACCCTTCTCCTTTATCTATCTTTACAGAAAACTCTCATAAAATCAGTGGCGCAGTCAATGCCATCGCTAAGCACAAAGGCGAAGTATATGTGGCTACGATGTCTGGGCTATATGTACTCAAATCCCGTAATCTTACCAAAAGTTTTACAGAAGCAGAGTTTAAAAAAATCAAAGAGATTCCAGTGGACTGCTGGGGGCTTTTATCCTTCGATGATGAGCTAATCATTGCTACTTACTCAGGGCTGAAAAGATTAAAAGGTGAAGAAATAAGCATAATAGGCGAGGTAAATCCCCAAACTTTTTGTATTACTCGCTCTGATAAAGACCCTAATCGTATTTTTGTTGGCTCGGCTTATAGTGTACGCTCCCTGATTAAAGTAGGCAAAGAATGGGTAGATAGCGGAAAACTCGAAGGGATAAGAGAGGAGGTGCAGTTCCTCAAAGAGGACAAAGAGGGTAACTTATGGGTAGGAACGAAAAATAAAGGTATCATCAAAGTTGTTTTTGGAGAATTTTTCTCTTTGAACCCCAAAGACATAAAAAGGTATGGCATGAAAGAGGGACTACCTTCCTTCAGCGGAAATCACTTGTTTCTGATGAATGGAGAAATTAGAGTAGGGACAGAAGATGGCATATACAAATACAACGAACAGAGTGATAGTTTTATTTATGACCATGCTTTTGATGTACCTTTCAATGAGGGGAAATATAGCGTACGCTATCCTACTTTGGATAGTCAAGGCAACTTATGGTTTTTCTCCAATATCAATGAAGGGGAGATTTGCTTAGCCGTCAAGCAGTCCGATGGGAGTTATAAATATAAACCCAAAGTCCTGAGCCGCCTCAATGACTTACAAGACATTCAATATATCTTTGCAGAAGAAAACGGCGTAATATGGGTAAGCGATGTAGATGGAGTATATCGCTTTGATAGCCGAGAAGGCGGAAAAAATGAATTTGCATTTAATACGCTGATTAGGCAGATAAGTATTGGGAAAGACTCGGTCATATTTAGAGGGACATATTTTGATGAAAAGAAAATTAATGCTCTTGAACAGCCCAAGGCACTAATGTACAACTTCCCCTATAAGTACAATACACTTCGTTTTGAAATGGCTGCCGTATCCTATAACGACGAGCGAGTAAATCTCTATCAAAGCTATTTAGAAAACTTCGATGCAGGCTGGTCTAATTGGACTGAAGACAATAATAAAGAATACACCAACCTCCCCGAAGGTAATTATACCTATCGAGTTCGCTCCAAAGATGTTTATGGACAGATAAGCAGAGAAGCAGTTTTTAAATTTTCTATTCAACCTCCTTGGTACAGAACTACTTGGGCTTATATGCTTTATTCTGTGCTTTTAGGTAGCTTGGTTTGGGGCTTTATTCGTTGGAGAATTAGTGCTATCCAAAAAGAAAAAAAAGTATTAGCCACCAAAGTTACAGAACGTACCCAAGAATTGGCTGATACCAATGAAAATCTAAAAAATACCCTTGAGCAGTTAAAAAAACAAAATGACATTATCCAACAAAAATCTAATGAATTGGCAGAGGCAAATCAGCAATTATTTGACCTCAATAAAACGCTAAGCAGGACTGTTGCACAGGTACAGTTAGCCCATAAAGAACTGGAACGGAGTAGAGATGAACTAAGTAGAAAAAATGAAAATATAGAAAGCAGTATCCGATACGCTCGTCGTATCCAAGATGCGATGCTCCCCTATCCTGCTAAACTCAATACTTGGTTTGCTGAATACTTTATTTTTTACAAGCCAAGAGATATTGTCAGTGGTGATTTTTATTGGTTTACAGAAAGAGATGGAAAAATCATTGTTACAGCGGTGGATTGTACCGGACATGGCGTACCCGGCGCTTTTATGAGTATGATAGGCTTTTCTATGCTTTCCCAAGTAGTAAACGAAAATAATATCACAGAAGCTGACGAAATTTTAAACCACCTACATTTAGGAATCAGACATTCTTTGAAGCAAGAAGAAACTGATAACCGCGACGGCATGGACATGGCTCTGTGTGTCATAGACAAACATAAAAAAATACTATCTTATAGCGGAGCAAAAAATCCCTTATTGATATACCAGAATGGTAGTTTAGAACAAATCAAAGCAGATAAAATGCCAATAGGAGGATTACAAAAAGAAGAAAAACGAATCTTTACAAAACATACCTTTGATATTAGCCAACCTACTACGGTATATATGTTCACCGATGGCTACCATGACCAATTTGGCGGAGAGCAAGGCAAGAAATTTATGACTAACAATTTTTTTGCACTTATAGAACAGATTGCATATAAACCTTTGCAAGAGCAAAAGCAAATCATAGAAGATACCATGAATGAATGGATGCGCGGCTATGAGCAGATAGACGATATGCTGATTATTGGCTTAAAAGTTTCTTAACAAAACCCCTAAGTTTCTTTGCTTACTTGTAACAGATAAAACTTTTTATGCTTTGTTTGGTAAAACAAGGATTAAAAGCTAAATTTACGGTTTACTATACTCAATAAAAAGTAGCTTTTGGCAAAATAAAAGCACAAATCAATGATAATCATGTTATTACTCTTATAAAGGTTTAAAAACTTTATAAGGTTGAGTATAAATGAGTAGTTTTTCTAACCAACGTAATTAAATTAAATAAATATGGCTTGTGGCTCTTGTGGGTGTGGTTCGGGAGGATGCGGCACACGCACTAAAAATATAGATACAATAGGCTCAAAAATCAAAGGATGTCGCAACAATGGCATTTGCGGCACCTCGGGCTGTAATAAACTCAATGTATTTGACTGGCTCAGCAACATGGAACTTCCCTCTCACCAAAGATACAACATCATAGAAGTACGCTTCAAGGGAGGGAGGAAAGAGTATTTTCGGAATAATGACCTAATAGACCTTGAAATAGGCGATGCAGTAATTGTTGATGTCCCTAATGGCTATCATTTAGGCTATGTTTCTTTGAGAGGAGAGTTAGTACGTCTGCAAATTATTAAAAAGAAAATCCCTAACGAGGAGGTTCGCGATATTTATCGCAAGGCTTCTGCTAAAGACTTAGAAAAGTTTGCTGAGGTACAAGCCAAAGAAATGACTACTATGTATCGTGCAAGGGAAATTATCCAAGAGATGCAGCTACAAATGAAACTCTCTGACGTAGAGTACCAAGCAGACAATACCAAAGCTACTTTTTACTACTCGGCAGATGATAGAGTAGATTTTAGGGAACTCATAAAAATCTTAGCAAGTGAGTTTAAAGTGCGTATTGAGATGCGTCAAATCAGTCTGAGGCAAGAAGCAAGCCGCCTTGGTGGAATTGGGGTTTGTGGGCGAGAATTATGCTGCTCTACTTGGCTTACAGAATTTAAGAGCGTTTCCACAGCCGCAGCACGTTATCAAAGCCTTTCTTTGAACCCAAGTAAACTCTCTGGACAGTGTGGAAGGCTGAAATGTTGCTTAAATTATGAATTGGAAACGTACTTAGATGCCTTAGTAGATATTCCTAAGGTAGAAAAACCCCTACTAACAGCACAGGGAGAGGCACACTTGCAAAAAACAGATATTTTTAAAAAAATTATGTGGTTCAGCTACGATACTGAAAGCACATGGTATCCTCTAGCAACAGATAGAGTAAAACAAATCATGGAAATTAATGCTCAAGGAGGAGTAGTAGAAAGTTTAGTAGAAGAAACTCCTGCAAAACCTACCTCCAAACCTCAAGAAACAGATTTTCAACAAAATCTGGAGTTAGAAAATCCCGAAGAACTTGTGGACAAAGAAAAGCGAAAAAAAGCAAACAGAAAAAGGAAAAGAAGACCACAAGCAAACAGAGATAGAACCAAAGAACCAAAGAAAAATAAAGATAAGTAGCTTAATTGAGTGTAATTATACTCGCTTAGCTTATTATTACACATATTCACTTGATAGTAAAGAAAATGAAAAGACGCGACTTCCTCAAGACCAACGCTACAATAGGTCTGAGCATGACCACCGTAGGACAAACTTTTGCTGAATCCAAAGAAGAAAGACAGTTTGCAGATAAAAAGTTGCGATTAGGATTCATCGGAGTGGGTTTGAGAGGTACTAATCACTTGCAAAATGCACTCTACAGAGATGACATAGTAATCCTTGCTATTTGCGATATCGATACTGAAAGAATCAAAATTGCAGAAGATTTGATAACAAAAAAAGGCATGAAAAAGCCTGAATCCTATACGCAAGGAGAGTTTGCTTTCCTAAAAATGTTGGAAAGAAGTGATTTAGATGCAGTGGTGATTTCTACTCCTTGGGAATGGCATACCCCTATGGCAGTAGCCGCCATGAGAGCAGGCAAATATGCGGGCGTAGAAGTGTCCGCTGCCAATACCATTGAGGAATGTTGGGATTTGGTCAATACCTCTGAAGCCACAGGCATACCTTGCATGATTTTAGAAAATGTTTGTTATCGCAGGGATGTCATGGCAATACTCAATATGGTTAGGCAAGGTATATTCGGAGAAATGATTCATTGCCAATGCGGTTATCAACACGACTTGCGAGAAGTGAAGTTCGAGCCTAATGTAGAATTTGGAGAAAAAGGCATACACGAAGCCAAGTGGCGTACTGCCCATTCTGTTTATAGAAATGGAGATTTATACCCTACGCATGGTATCGGTCCTATCGCTACTTATTTAGATATTAATAGAGGGAATCGTTTTGTATCTTTAGTTTCTACAGCGACTAAGGCAAGAGGCTTGCACAACTATATCGTAGAAAAAGGCGGGGAGAATCACCCTAACGCCAGAGTAGAGTTCAAGTTAGGTGATGTAGTAAGTACGCTAATCACTACTTTCAGAGGAGAAACCATTTTAGTTACTCACGATACCAACCTTCCGAGACCGTACTCTTTGGGCTTCAGGGTACAAGGCACCAAAGGACTTTGGATGAACGACGGCAACACCATCTATATAGAAGGGAAAAGTCAGCCACACCGCTGGGAGGAATCTGCTAAGTACATCAAAGCATACGACCACCCTCTTTGGAAAAAATACCAAGACAAAGCCGAAGGTTCTGGACACGGAGGCATGGACTTTTTTGTTTTACATGCCTTTATAGAAGCCGCTAAGCGCAAAGTGCCTACTCCCTTAGATGTATATGATGCCGCCGCATGGAGCGTGATTAGCCACTTGTCGGAACAGTCTATTGCCCAAGGAGGCGCACCTCAACTCTTCCCTGACTTTACACGTGGAAAATGGTTTCTAAGAAAACCAAACTTTGCCTTAGGCGATGAGTATTAAGTCTAATTGAAAATAGGAAAAATCTATAAAACTTCTTATCTTTGCGCTGCAAATTACCGACATTTTGTCAGTAACAAGCTTATTGGTACTATAATCGTTCAAAGGGTTTCAAATTGGTAGATAAGTATTTGAGTTTTTATTTTTTACAAGCTCAACTACGATTTGCCAATGCTAAAATGCAAACAGTAAAGATTAAGAATAAGAAATTATTAAATATATGATAGATATTCTCACCAAAGGATTAGCTAAAATATTCGGCACAAAGTCAGAGAGAGATTTAAAACTCATTAGACCTTATGTAGAGAAAATAAATGCTGAATATCAGAAACTCGCCTCTATTTCTGATGATGCGCTTCGCTCAAAAACAGCCGAGTTCAAGCAAGAAATTGCTCAAACACTCCAAGCAATAGATAAAAAAATTGCAGACTTACGACAGCAGATTGTGGATAATCCTGAGATGGATATTACAGAAAAAGAGGAGGTCTTTAATGCCATAGAAAAAGCAGAAAAAGAAAGAGATATACAGTTAGATATTGTTTTGGAGGCACTGATTCCAAGAGCATTTGCCGTAGTCAAAGAAACTGCAAGGAGATTTAAAGAAAACAAGCAGTTAGTAGTCAGTGCTACTCCTCATGACCATTTTATCGCCGCTTATAGAAAGGGAGTAGTCATAGAAGGACAAAAAGCCATTTGGCTTAACCAATGGACAGCCGCAGGCAATGAGGTTACTTGGGATATGTTACACTATGACGTACAGTTGATTGGTGGAGTAGTCCTTTTCCAAGGAAAAATTGCAGAAATGGCAACAGGCGAAGGCAAAACCTTAGTAGCTACGCTACCTGCTTACTTGCGTGCTTTGGCAGGAAACGGTGTACATATCGTTACCGTCAATGACTATTTAGCCAAAAGGGACTCCGAGTGGATGGGTCCTATTTTTGAGTTTCATGGCTTAAAAGTAGATTGTATTGACAAACACCAACCGAATACTCAGCAAAGAAGAAATGCCTACTTAGCAGACATTACTTACGGTACTAATAATGAATTTGGCTTTGATTATCTCAGAGATAACATGGTGCGTACCGTAGAGGAAATGGTACAACGCCGCCACTACTTTGCTATGGTCGACGAGGTCGACTCCGTACTGATAGATGATGCCCGAACTCCTTTGATTATTTCCGGACCCGTCGGAGCAGGGAACGCAGAAGAGCAAGAGTATCAAGAACTGAAACCTCGCATAGAAAAATTAGTGGAGCGACAAAGACGCTTAGTCCAAGATTTACTCAATGAAGCAAAGAGAAAATTGGCAGAAGGCAATAAGCAAGAAGGTGGCTTAGCCTTATTTAGAGCCTACAGAGGACTTCCTAAATACAAGCCTTTGATTAAGTTTTTAGGGGAAACAGGCATAAAGCAGATACTCTTAGATACAGAAAATATCTACCTCCAAGACAATTCTCGCATGATGCCTGAAGCCGACAAACCCTTGTATTTTACTATAGATGAGAAAAATAACTCTGTGGACTTAACAGGCAAGGGCATTGACCTAATTACAGAACAAGGCGAAGACCCTAACTTTTTTATTCTCCCTGACTTAGGCGCCGAATTAGCTGATTTAGAAAAAAATAGTGAAGGACTTTCCGAAGACCAAAAATTAGAAGCAAAAGATAAAATCATACAGGAGTACTCCGCAAAAACACAAAGGATTCACTGCGTCAATCAGTTGCTTAAAGCCTATACGCTTTTTGAGAAAGATGTGGAATACATTATAGAAGAAGGAAAAGTAAAAATCGTAGATGAGCAAACAGGGCGTATCATGGAGGGCAGACGCTACTCCGACGGGCTACATCAAGCCTTAGAAGCAAAAGAAAACGTCAAAATAGAAGAAGCTACACAGACCTACGCTACTATTACTTTACAAAACTATTTTAGAATGTACCACAAACTGGCAGGTATGACAGGTACAGCAGAAACAGAAGCAGGCGAGTTTATGGATATTTATAAACTTGATGTAGTAGTTATTCCAACCAACAAACCTGTCATACGCAAAGATTTTGAGGATAAAGTATATAAAACCGTTCGCGAAAAATATAATGCCGTAGTAGAGGAAATTCAGGATTTGGTAGCCCAAGGAAGACCTGTTTTAGTGGGGACTACTTCAGTAGAAAACTCTGAAATACTCAGCAGAATGTTGAAAATCAGAAAAATAAACCATCAGGTCTTGAACGCAAAATACCATGCCAAAGAAGCAGACATTGTAGCAGAAGCAGGCAAACCCAGCACTGTTACCATTGCTACCAATATGGCTGGTCGCGGGACTGATATTAAACTTACTCCCGAATCCAGAGCGGCAGGCGGTTTGGCTATCATCGGCACAGAGCGACACGAAGCAAGACGCGTGGACAGGCAGTTACGAGGTCGCTCAGGTCGTCAAGGAGACCCCGGTACTTCTCAATTTTTTGTAAGTTTGGAAGATAACCTAATGCGTTTATTTGGCTCAGGAAAGATTGCCAGCATTATGGATAAATTAGGTTTGGAAGAGGGAGAAGTCATCCAACACTCTATGATAACCTCCTCTATTGAAAGAGCGCAGCGCAAAGTAGAAGAAAATAATTTTGCTATAAGAAAACGCCTCTTAGAGTATGACGAAGTCATGAACTTACAAAGAAAAGTGATTTACTCTCGCCGTAGAAATGCACTTTTTGGTGATAAATTAGAGTTGGACATTATGACCATGTTTTATGAAAATGCAAGGCACGCCGTCGAGGACAATAAAGGCGATTATGACAACTTCCGCCTCCAAGTCTTGCATTTCTTTGGCTATTCTACACACATAGAAAAAAATCACTTTGATAACACTAAATCTGAGGTTCTAATTGATGAACTATACCACGAGGCATATAGCCACTATCAAGAAAAAAATGCCAAAATTACGGAAACTGCCTACCCAATTCTTAGCGATATTTATAAAACACATGGAGCAACGGTCAGAGAAATAGGTGTTACTTTTACCGATGGCAAAAAAATGATAGGGGTAGTAACAGACCTTGCCAAAGCCGTAGAAACCAAAGGCAAAGAATTAGTAAAAAGTATGGAGCAGGGGGTAGTATTAGCCCTTATAGACCAATATTGGAAAGAGCATTTGAGAGAAATGGACGACTTACGCCAGCAAGTACAATTTGCAGTCTTAGAGCAAAAAGACCCCTTGATGGTCTATAAATTCAGTGCTTTGGACTTATTCCAAGCCTTCATCGGAGAATTAAATGAAAATACTACAGCCTTCTTGTCAAGAGCGCATATCAGAGAAGAAAAGCAACAAGAGGTAGCCGTACAAGACGCAGATACTATCCGCCGCCGTAACCAAAGCAGACAGAAGCTACAGACACGCAAAGAGGAAAGTGGCTCTATTCTTGGGAAGCAGGACAATAGCGAGGTAATGAAAAATATGGCAAAGGAAAAAGCAGAAGTTACCAAACCTATTATTGCTCAAAAAGAACCAGACCGCAACGCAAGAGTAACCGTCCAGTACGCTGACGGCACAGTAAAAAAAGATGTCAAGTACAAAAACGTTGTAGATGATGTCAAAAACGGGAAATGCGTAGTTATATAAGTTTAAAAGTATAAAATCTTAGTAACTATTTTCTTTAGCATATCGTTTACTATATGTAAATGATTTAAACTAAAATTTCAGAAAATATTGAAAAGACTCGTTTCACTATCAGACCAAGCGATTACTCATACATCGGCAGAGAAATTACTTGCTGCTGTATTCCATGTAGCTTATCAACATCAATTTCCTATTGCTGTTTGGAAACTACCAGAAAGTAAGCGTATTCGCTTAGCGATAGACTTCTCATATTCTTTGTTGCCTGTCAAGGCTGATTTAGAAGAACTGGGCAGTGGTTTTTTGATAAGCCCATTTATCAATGGAGGAGCTGAGGCATGGTTCATTCACGCAGATTTGTTTTGGCAGGGAAGTTGGGAAAGTAATACAACAGAAAATTTTAGTTTTAGTCATCGTACAGAGCAATATTTCTCAGACGAGTTCCAAAAAAAGAGTCTTTTTATACAATCTTTAGAAAATTTACTTGCTCACCCTACTGCTTTTCCTAAGCTATCGCTCAAACCTATCTATCAGTCCTTTTCCATAAGCGAGATAGACTTTGAAAGTGCGGTAGCAGAAGCAGTAAAAGCTATCCAACAGGGACAGTTTAGAAAAGTAGTCTTATCAAGAAGTAAAGAGGTTAGCCTCCCTACTGATTTTGATTTGATAGCTACATTCAAAAAAATATGCAATGCTTACCCTCATGCCTTGGTTTCCTTAGTTAGTACGCCTCAAACAGGAACTTGGATGGGGGCTACCCCTGAAACATTGGTAAGCGTAGATAAGCATAAGATTTTCAGAACAGTAGCCTTAGCAGGTACACAAGCCAAAGGCAACCTTACCAATCTAAGTGAAGCCTTGTGGACGCAAAAAGAAATAGAAGAACAAGCCTTAGTCAGTCGTTATATTATCAACTGTTTGAAAAAAATTAGGGTTAGAGAGTTCGAGGAAGTAGGACCTAAGACTGTAGCTTCGGGGAACTTACTTCATTTACGTACTGATTTTGAAATCAATATGAATGAAATTAATTTTCCACAGTTAGGCTCAGTAATGTTAGAACTTTTGCACCCCACTTCGGCAGTTTGTGGTATGCCCAAAGAAGCCGCTTTACAATTTATTTTAGAAAAAGAAAAATATGATAGGGAGTTGTATAGCGGGTACTTGGGACAGGTAAACATAGAAGAAGAGAGTGCTATCTTTGTGAATTTGAGATGCATGCAAGTTTTTGATAAAAAAGCCATCTTGTATGCAGGAGCAGGGATTACCCAAGATTCTCATGCAGAAAAAGAATGGAAGGAAACAGAAATGAAAATGGAAACCATGCTAAAAATGTTGTATTAACCTTTTTATTAACCTGCTTTGAGTGCATATTTGACAATCTGTTCCACTGTTAAGTTATTTCCGTACTTCTTGACTACTGCTTGTACTGTCTTTTCCGCAGTAGGCTTGGTGATGCCTAAGGCTATTAAAGCGTTCATTGCTTCTTGCAAGGTAGCCGAGTTGATATACTCTCCTAAAATATGGGCTTCTTTGCCGTCAGCCAGTTGTAAATTTTCTTTTCTAATCTTATCTTTTAATTCTACAATAATCATTTGAGCAGTTTTTGCTCCTATGCCTTTGACGCTCTGAATAGTACGTACATCTTCTCTGGCAATAGCTTCTCTGATTTCGTTAGCAGAAAGAGAAGAAAGCGTCATCAGAGCAGTGCTGGGACCTACATTAGCAACACTAATGAGGTGCAAAAAAAGTTTCTTGTCCTCCGAGTCTAAGAAACCATATAAGGTATGAGCATCTTCTTTGATACTCAAATAGGTATAAAGTTTACAAGTCTGATTCACTTGCAAATTGGCAGTTACATTAAGCGGAGTACGAATCTCGTAGGCTACTCCTCCTACCTCTATTACCGCTAAAGTCGCCTCTTTATGCACTAAAGTTCCTTTGATATATGCATACATTTAGTATATTTTTTTTATCTTCCGCAAAAATATATTAATTTTCAAGGTCAAATGTAAGCAATCTTTATGTCTTTGAAATACATCAGTATCATTTTATTACTAACTATTTGTCTTCTAAGGGACTGCTACAAGCTACTTGCCCAAGAGAAACTTCTGCGTTTTGCGCAGGTATATGTAGAACAAAAAGGAGCAAATAGCAATATATTATGTATTTTTCAAGATAGTAAAGGCTTTATGTGGTTGGGTACTACTGACGGACTCAGCAAATACGATGGATACAAATTTATCACATATAAACACATTGCCAACGACAGCACCTCTATCATTAACAATCAAGTAAATGCTATTGCAGAAGATAGCGAAGGGAATTTGTGGATTGGTACTAAAAGTGGTTTGAGCAAGTATAAATATGCAGAAGAAAAATTTGCTAATATTATCCTCGATTCCCAAAACCAAAGTATCAATAGGATACAATCTTTGGCAATAGATAATTATGGATATGTTTGGTTAGGGACAGACGGCGGTGGACTGATGAGATTTAATCCTATAGACAATAAGCTGAGCAGGTTTCTTTATAAACTCAATGACCCACGAGAAAACGCACACTTAAAAATTAGGAAAATAAGCATCGACAAGTTAGGAAATCTTTGGCTGGCTACGGGCTATGGACTTTTTAGCTTAGACATAAAAAAACAAAATCAAGGAGCAGATATTGCTTTTACCCACTACGTCCACAACCCAAGCGATGAGTATTCCTTGATAAGCAACGACTTAACCTCTGTATTGGCAGACCAAGCAGGTGATATTTGGGTGAGTACTTCCAACGGAGAATTAAACAAACTGCTGTTTAGCACTAAAAAAATTTTACGAAAACCTTATCAAGTAGAAGAGAAATCTCCCCTCCTTTTTCCTAATATCACTTCCCTATGTCAGTCCAAAGATGGGATAGTTTGGTTCGGTGGATACGGTGCAGGACTAAACAGTATCCTTATGGCTAACGGCAAATTGATAAGATATTTATCAAATAAAAATGAACTTTTTAGCATTAGCAGCAATGATATTACAGCAATTTACGAAGACCAAACAGGTATTTTATGGATAGCCACTTCGGGCGGAGGATTACACAAATTAGACCGCAAGGCAAGCAAGTTTGAGGTATATTATACTCGAGATGAAAGCAAAGCCAATGCACCGAACCCAAACAACGTCAAAGCAGTATGGGAAGATAGGCGAGGCAACGTTTGGATAGGTACAGCCAATAATGGATTGAATTGCTACAACCCTATCACTAAAGAATATACACTTTTTAAAAATGAACCCAATAACCCCAATTCGCTCTCAGATAATAGAATTAATGTATTGTACGAAGATAAATTTGGAACGCTTTGGGTAGGTACTAATGGAGGTGGACTGAATAGCCTAACTTTCCAAGACAAGCAAGTAAAGATTATACGCTATCCTTACCGAGAGGGAAGTTCCAATAGCCTTCCTCATGATATAGTTACAGACCTGACCGCTGATGCAGACGGTAATCTGTGGATTGCTACTACAGACGGATTAGCAAAATTCAAACAGCAAGACAATATTTTTACTATCTATAAACGTGATATTAAGTTTCCTAATACACTTAGTAGCAATAGTTTGCGATGTATTCGCTTTGCTCCCTCAGGCGATTTATGGATAGGCACTGACGGAGGGGGACTCAATCAAATGAAAGTACAAAATGCTTTTTTTGAGGAGTTTAGATATAATTATTTAAAGCAAGGCAGTCTGCCTGATGACCGCATAGCCTCTTTGTACATAGATAAATTTGGGAAAATTTGGGTAGGTACAATGGGTGGCGACCTCAATCTGCTCGAGCCTCCGAAGAAAGAATTTAAAAATTTTGCCGCCCTGCACGGCATCAATAGCGTAGTGCATGGTATCATAGAAGATGACAGTAACCAATTTTGGCTTAGTGGCTATAATGGTCTTTTTATATTTGATGTAATAGAGCAAAAAGTAACTCGATATTATGATATTAACGATGGCTTACCCGCCAGTGAGTTTAATGTAGGAGCTTACCACAAAGGCAGAAGCGGTAAATTTTATTTTGGCAGTTTAAATGGCATGGTTGCTTTTTATCCTAACCAGTTAGAAGATAGCAAAGTAATACCTCCTATTGTCATTACAGATTTTAAAATTGCTAACACCTCCATAAAATTAGATAAAGAAAATCCTTTTTTCAAAAAAAATATTAACCTTGTCGAAGAGATTATGCTGGTAGATAACCACTTTTCATTTTCGTTGGAGTTTGCCGCCTTAGATTATAGCGCCCCTCAAAGAATCAAATACAAGTATAAATTAGAAGCGGAAGGAGAAGATAATAGCCCATGGATACTTACTGATGCCTCTAATCGCATCGCTACCTATACCAATCTACCTCACGGAGAATATATATTTACTGTCATGGCAACTAATAGCGACGGAGTGTGGAGTAGTAAAAGTAAAAGCATCAAAATTTATGTTAAATTGCCTTTTTGGAAAACTTGGTGGGCAAAAATATTACTTAGCCTATTAATATTAGCTATTTTGTTAATATTTTATCAATATAGAATACACACTATTAAAAAGGATAAGCAAAAGTTAGAACAACAAGTCGCCGAGAGAACTGAAAAAATTTCACAACAAAAAAACGAAATAGAACACCAAAAACAGTTGTTAGAAGAACAAAATTACCACTTACAACAAGTCAATGAAAAACTACGACTTTCTGAGCAAGAACTTAGTGAACTAAATATTACAAAAAATCGCTTTTTCTCTATTTTAGCTCATGACTTGCGCGCACCTATCAATTCTATGAAAGGTTTTTCTAACCTATTAGCCAACTTTGCAGACCAACTCTCAGCAGAAGAAATCAAAAGTACTGCAAAAAATTTAGATGAAACTATCATTATTTCAAGTCGTTATCTGGAAAATTTGCTTACTTGGGCAAGGTCACAGATGAACAGTATAGAATTTACGCCACAGCCCGTCTTGCTCAAAGAGGCGGTACATAACACCATAGAAGTCTTAAAAAATAATGCTCAAAATAAGCAAATTATACTTGAACTTGACGGTAATTTAGACCTTAAACTTTTTGTTGATGCTAATCAGTTGAATGTAATTTTAACAAATTTGATTTCCAATGCCATCAAATTTACTTACAAAGGAGGGAAAATTACCATAGGAGCGAGTATTTATGAGCAGGACAGGGCAGAAATATATATAAGCGATACAGGAACGGGAATGCCCAAAGAAGTAGTAGAAAAGATTTTTAGAATAGACTCAAAACATACCATGAAAGGTACACAAGGAGAAACAGGTACGGGTTTAGGCTTAGAAGTTGTTTAGGATTTATTTTTTTTATTGATTCTTCGTATAAAAATGACCGTAAAGGATAAGATAAGTAAATTTAGCCATGTATCTACTCTGGTTTCATAACGTATGATTAAAGCCTTGAATTGG
>Ga0272446_1001755_pt1 | contig 30915 bp, 28 predicted proteins | sample YNPCB0061_FD_194587 | JGI IMG/M metagenome (GOLD analysis project Ga0272446, IMG submission 194587) | Hot spring microbial mat communities from Yellowstone National Park, WY, United States - YNP-CB-006-1 | ecosystem: Environmental > Aquatic > Thermal springs > Hot (42-90C) > Sediment | place...
GCGCCTCGCCCAGGTTCCGCACCAACACCTTCACCTGCCCGGGCCCCTCGCACGCCGGCGACACGCTGGCCACCGCGTCGGCCGCCGAGAACTCCTGCCCCGGCTGCCTCTGCTGGCGGAAGTTGTTGAGCCCCGGCTCGCGCCAGTTGGCGCGCTGCACCCGCGGCACCGTGCCGTCCTCCTCGATGTTCGTCACCGAGTAGGCGTGCTGGTTCCAGATGCGCCGCGTCACCACCCAGTTGTCGTCCTGGCTGGAGAAGACGCGGATGCCCGACGTCCCGGGCTGGCCGCCGCCGCAGGTGAAGGCGTACGCGTTTGACGCCACCACGAGGTCCGCCTGCCCGTCGTTGTCCACGTCGGCCACCAGCGGGTACTCCACCAGCGTGCCGCTGGTGTTGCAGACGGTGAGCAGGTCCGCGCCCGTCGCGCTGTCGTAGACGTGCAGCGAGAGCTCGTCGGCGTAGACCACCTCGGTGCGGCCATCGCCGTCGAAGTCGAAGAGCGAGCTGCCGGTGGCCGCCGACGAGCAGTCCTGCGTCTGCCGCACCCAGAGGAACGTGTCCGGCCCGGCGATGGCGGAGTTGAGCAGCTTCTGGCCGTCGAAGACGGCGTAGCCGACGCCCCCGGCCAGCGCCACGTCGGGCACGCCGTCCGCGTTGAAGTCGCCCACCGTCGGCGGGCCTCCGCCGTAGAGGTTGCCCGCCGAGTTGGCCGGGCACAGCCCGGGGTCCAGGCTGCCGTTGATGTCGACGGGCGCGCGCACCACCGTCGCCTTCGTCGCCGCTGCCGCGTCGTAGCGCCAGAGGAACATCGAGTGCGTCGCGTAGTCGATGGTCACCACCTCGGGCCGCCCGTCGCGGTCGAAGTCCGCCACGGCCGCCGCGTTCCCCGCCCGCCCGGAGTTGGCCAGGAGCGTTCCGTCCTGCCGGAGCGCGAGGCCGCCGCCGACGATGTCCAGCGTGCCGTCGCCGTCGAGGTCCGCCACCGTGGGCCCGTAGGCGGCCGTGGAGAGCGGGCGCAAGAGCGCGCCCGTCGGGGCCTCGAAGATCTGCGTCTCGGTCATCACCTCCACCGCGCCGTCGCCCTCGAGGTCCACCAGGTACACGTACTGGCAGCCGTTGGACGGCACGACCCACAGCGTCGAGCCGTCCGCCCGGAGCGCGACCAACCGGCCCAGCCCGCAGCCCACCACCTCGTTGCCCGGCTGGCCGTCGATGTTGCCGCTGGCCAGCTGCGAGGCCGCCGCCAGCACGCCCGGCCGGCTCCACTTCTCCACCAGCTGGCCGCCGCGGACCGTCGTGGCGTGCACGGTGCCGAGGGCGGTGTAGGCCCCGGACGCGAAGGTGATGAAGACGATGTCGGGCATGTCGCTGGCCGTCACCTGGCCGTCGCAGTTGTCGTCGTCCAGCTGGGTGACGATGGGCGCCATCATCACGTCGCTGGCCGTGGGCGGCTGCACCTGGCCGCCCCACGCGTACTTCTCCACCGTGCGGAACTGGGTGGACGAAGGCGCGAAGCGGCACTGCTCGACGCACGAGACGCCCGCGTTGGGGTTGCCCCCGTCCACCGCCGGGCACAGCGGCGGGCGCGGCAGGCATTGGCCCGTCAACGCCGAGCTGCCGGTGCACATGCCGCCGTCCATGGACGTCCCCGCGTCTGGCCGCGCCGCGCCCGAGAAGTCACAGAAGTGCCCCGCGTCGCAGTCGTTGCTCTCGCGGCACGCCGCGCCCGGCGTCACGCAGCGGCTGAAGGAGCAGAGCTGTCCCGTGGCGCAGCACTCGCCGCCGCACGCCGCGGACACGCTGCAGCACGCGCCTCCCGCGCATAGGCCGCCGTCGCCGCAGGGCGTGCCGTCGACGCAGCCCGGGCCCGCGTCGCCGCCGCCGTCTGGACTCCCGCCGTCGCCTCCGCCCTGGCCGCCGTCGCCGCCGATGGTGACGGTGCTGCTGCAGGTGCACCCGGCGAGCGCCAGGAGCGCGACCACAACGAGGGACGTGCGCATGGCGAGGCGCTCTAGGGGAACTCGGAGAACCAAATCCCGCGCCCGGCCGGCCCGCGGCGTCGTAACCTGTCCGGCATGAGGCGCCTGTCCTCCGGCTCGCTGTGGACGCGGGCCCGCGCGCAGACGGCGGCGGCGCTCGCGTCCGGCGCGCTCGAGCCGTGGGCCACCGACGTGGTGGAGGTGCACGACGGCGGCGCGCGCTTCGAGGTGCGCGTCATGAAGAGCCTCGCGGCGAAGGCTCGCGCGGCGAAGACGGCGGGCGACCCGTTCGCGTGGCCGTGGCGCGGCGACTTGGTGGTGGGCGACGTGTCCGACACCCACGGCTGCCTCCTCAACAAGTTCCCCGTCTTCGCGCACCACCTGCTGCTGGTGACGCGCGCGTACGAGCCGCAGACCGCGTGGCTGACGCCGGCCGACGGCGAGGCCCTGCGCTGGGCGCTGGACGAAGGCGGCGACGCGCTGGGCTTCTACAACGGCGGCGCCGGCGCGGGCGCGAGCCAGCCGCACAAGCACCTGCAGGTGGTGCCCCTGCGCGCGTCGCTGGAGCCGGTGATTCGCGCGGGCGGCCTGCCCGTGCGGAACGCGCTGGTGGAGACGCCGCGTGACGGGGCTGCGCTCGCTTCCGAGGCGGCTCGCCTCCTGGCTGCGCTCGGCGTCGCGCCCGGGGCGCCGTGGAACCTGCTGGCCACCCGCGAGTGGCTGCTGGTGGTGCCGCGCCGCGCGGAGTCCTTCGAGGACATCTCGGTCAACGCGCTGGGCTTCGCCGGGAGCCTGCTGGTGAAGACGCGGGCGCAGCTGGAGCGCCTGCGCGAGGTGGGCCCGCTGGCGGTGCTGCGCGCGGTCGGCGTGTCGTGACGTGCCCGGAGCCACAGGCGTGCGTCGCCCTGTCCGGCTGGCCTCGCAGCGGCTGTACCGACTGAGCAGTTGGGAAATGGCGCGCGCCCTTGCCGCCGCCTCCCGTGGGCGGGTACGTCGTCGTCATGGTCTTCGTCCTCCTCGCGCTCGCCGCCACGCCCCTCGACGCCCCGGCCCTGTCGGCGGACGAGACGAAGCAGCTCGAGAAGGGCGAGGTGGTGGTGCGCAAGCTGGAGCCGACCGGCGGCAAGGGCATGGCCGCGATGGCCCTGGGCATCGTCGACGCGGCGCCCGCCGAGGTGTGGCCGGTGGTGCGCGACTGCCAGCACTACAAGGACTTCATGCCCCGCACGAAGCACAGCGAGCTGAAGGAAGAGGCGGGCGTGAAGCTGTGCCACGTCGAGCTCTCGCTGCCGTTTCCGCTGAAGGACCTCTGGAGCGAGTCGAAGTCCACGCTGACCGAGGACCCGCCGCGCTTCCGCCGCGAGTGGACGCTGGTGCACGGCACCTACCACCGCAACCAGGGCTCGTGGACCCTGCTGCCCTGGGCCGACGGCGCGAAGACGCTCGTCGTCTACGTCGTCGACGCGCACCCCGACAGCCTCGTGCCGGACGGGCTGGCCCGCAGCGCGCAGACGAAGTCATTGCCCGATGTGTTCGTCGCGGTGCGCCAGCGCGTGATGAGCCTGCGGGGCGGTCGCGGCAGCAGCCGGGCGTCGCCGTAGGCCGCGACCGGGCGCGCTGACGCACAGCTCCCTCCGGGTGGCATCCACGTCCACTGGCACGTCGTCCGCGTGCAGCGCTCCTTGTCCGTCGCCAGCGTCACGCCCGACGTCGTGGCCCCGGGCTGGCGTCCAACTCCACCCTGACCACGACGGCGGGGACGAGGGCGATCATCAGCCCTGCTCGGAGGAGCGCGTCGCAGCCAGCTGCGCGGCCCGTCGCTGGGCCCGCCGCGCGTCTCGTCGCCGCGGCTCGGCGAACAGCAGAATCACGTTTCCGTCGGGGTCCCGCAGCATGGGCAGTCCCGTCGGCGGCTTCGTGACGGTCGCGCCGCGTGACCCGGCCGCCCGCGCCCAGGACAAATCGCGCGCGCCTCAGCTCGCGTGCGCCATTGCCGTCACCGGCTTCAAGCGCGCCGCGATGTACGACGGGATGAACGAGATGACCGTCACCACCCCGGTGATGAACACCAGCGTCGCCACCGCCCACTGCGCCGTCGGAACCACCAGCAGGTGGTCGCTCAACAGCACGAACTGCACGCCGATGGGCAGCGGCAGGCGCGCCGCGTTGAGGCCCAGCGCCAGCAGCCCGCCCGCCACGATGCCCACCGACGTGGACAGGACGCCCAGCAGGAAGCCCTCGGTGAGGAACATGACCAGCACGCTGGTGCGCTGCATGCCGATGGCGCGCAGCGTGCCGATCTCCCGCGTGCGCTCGCGAATCGAGATCCACATCACGATCATGATGCCCACGCCGATGACCTGCAGCAGCACGAAGCCCAGCCCGAAGGCCAGCGCGCTCATCAGGTCCACCGTCCACGCGGCGAAGCTGACCTCGTCGTGCCAGTTGGTGAGGTCCAGCTTCTGGCCCGTCCACGGCTCGCGGTTGACGTTCTCGAACTTCATGAAGAAGGCGCGCGGGTCCTCCTCCATCACGTCGAAGCCGGCCTTCACCAGCGCCTCGCGCAGCCGCGCCTGCACGCGCTTCACCACCTCGAGGTCCGGCGTGGCCAGGTACACCTGCAGCGCGCCGGTGGTGTCGTCGGTCAACTGGTACAGCTTCGTCAGCGACGACTCCTCCACGAAGCAGCTGAACTGGCTCATCATGCCCATGCCCTTCGCCACCGCCGCCACCGTCACGTCCACGGTGTTGTTGGTGCCGCGCGGCGTCGGGGCCGAGAGCGTCAACGCGTCGCCCACCCGCACCTCGAGCTCCGCCGCCTGCTCCTCGAAGAGCAGGATGGTGTTCGGCTTCGCCAGGTCCTCCAGCTTGCCTTCCTTGAGCCGCAGTACTTCCTTCAGGCCCTGCTCCTGCGTCACGTCCACGCCCGCCAGCACCAGCAACATCGACGACGAGTCGCTGATGACCTTCGCGAAGCCGCGCCCGCGCGACGCGAGGTAGGTCAGCTCGGGCACCTCGGCCCGCACCACGCGCTCCACGTCCTTCGCGCGCGTCACCACCGGCGCGCCCTGGCTCGCCGTCGGCTTGAAGAAGCCCGCGACGTTGACGTGGCCGCTCATCAGCGTGGTGGAGGACTCGATGAGCGACCGGTTCATCCCTTCGGCGACGCCCAGCATCACCAGCATCAGCGCGGTGACGAAGGCGATGGCCGAGCCCAGCACCAGCGTGCGCCGGCGGTGCTGCCACAGCGACAGGAAGGCGATGCGCAGGAGCATCATCACGCGGTCTCCTGCATCGCCGTTACCGGCGCGATGCGCGTGGCCAGCACCGTGGGGAAGACGACCGCCACCAGGCTGACGGCCAGCGTCACCACCAGCGCCGTGACGAAGCCCGTCACCGTCAGCTCCGGCCGCAGCACCGGGCCCGAGAAGAAGAAGTACAGCTCGTCGCGCCACGCGGGAATGCCCGTGGCGTGCAGGTACTTCACCACCAGCGCGCCGGTGAGCGCCCCCGCCAGCCCGAAGGTGAGCGCCAGCACCGCCGTCTCCACCAGCACCATGCTGACGACGAAGGTGCGCTGCGCGCCGATGGCCCGCATCGTGCCGATGGTGGACGTGCGCTGCAGCGTGGCGATGGTCATGCCGATGGTGACGACGATGAGCGCGATGAAGGCGAACGTCGCCACCACGCCCACCAGCACCAGCCGGAAGAAGTCGATGAACTTGCCCAGGAAGCCCGCGGCATAGCTCCAGTCCACCACCCACACCTTCGGGCGCGCGACGTCGAGCAGCGCCTTCACCGTCGAGACGTCAGCGCTGTCCATGGCCACGCGCTCGGCCTTGAGCGCCGCCTGCAGCTCCAGCAGCGCCGCCGTGGTGGACGGCGACTGCCCCGCCGCGCGCGCCTCTTCCTTCGTCACCACGGCCGTGAGCGCGGACGCCAGCGCGGCGCTCACCCGGCCCGACGCCGCCAGCGCCTTCGCCGCGTCTCGCACCTTCGCGTCCGGCGCGGGCTTGTCGGCGGCCAGCAGCGTCTCGATGGCGTCCTTCGCCTGCAGCTGCGCCAGCGGCGAGCCGTCCTTCAGCACCACCGCGGCGTTCAGCACCACGCCGTCGTCCACCTGCGCGGGGTCGAACGTGTCGCTGCGGCGCCGCGCGCGCTCGGTCGCCGTCTCCTTGCTGCCGCCGGCCAGGTCCGCGGTGCGCGCCGCCTCGGCGAAGGCCTTCTGGTCCACCTCGGCCACCAGCTCGTCGCCGCCGCCGAACAGCGCCGCCTCCGCGTCCTCGCGCGACACCTCCTTCGTCGCCGCGCTGGCCTTCATCGCGTCGAGCTCGGCCTTCTTCTCGGCCGTGAGGAAGCCGTAGAGGTCCCGGAAGGTGACGATGTCCACCAGCACGTTGAGCCCCGCCAGCGGCGACTTCTCGAGGCCGCGGAACTCGAAGATGCCGTACAGCTTCACCGTCGCCGCCTCGAGACCGCCCGAGCGCCCGAAGGACTTGAGCGTCACCGGGTCGCCGATGCGCGAGCGGTACAGGTTCAGCATCGGCGCCACCTCGTCGTAGAAGAAGCGGTAGCGCGCCTGGAAGTTGTCGTCGGTGACGGCGAAGAAGGCCGCCAGGAGCTTCGCCGGGTCCGTCTCGGGCGAGCCCAGGTGCGCCTGCAGCTTCTTCACCAGCGTGTCGGTGGCGATGCCGTCGAGCTGCAGGAGGATTTCGCGCGGCTGCGCCTGGTTCTCCCGCACGAAGCGCGCGAGCTCCTTGTCCGACTCGTCCGACAGCCGGCGGCCCGCGGCCAGCGCGTCGCGAATCTTGTCGAGGCGCCGCGCATTCTTCAGCTTGAAGGCCTCTTCGTAGAAAAAGCGCGGCAGGAGCAGTCCGCGGTGGCCTCTCGGCACCGGGCCGCCTTCGACGATGGCCATGCGGTTGAACGTCGACTGGTACGCGTCGAGGTCCGTGCCGAGGTAGCGCATGAACAGCATGTCGCCGTCGGTGAGCAACGGGGCGATGCCGTTCTCCAGCAGCTCCAGCCGCCCGAACGGGTCCTGGTCGAAGGTGTCCCAGAAGGCGTCGCGCGAGGCGGCGGCCAGGGCGGCCTGTTCGGCGGGCTCCAGCGTCGCCTTCGACAGCTGGGCCTGGCGCTCGAGGTCCTTCTGCAGCACCGCGACGATGTTGCGCACGTGCTTCACCGCACTGTCCGCCTGCCGGCGGAACTCCTCGGGCGGCAGCGCCGTCTTCGGGGCCTGCTGGTTTCGGTACAGCGTGCGCAGCTTCTCCAGCACCACGTCCACCGCGTTGCCCGTCGTCACCAGCGCCGTCGCCGCGCCCATCGGCACCACGCGCTCGACGTTGGGCACCGCTAGCAGCCTCGTCTTCAAGGACTTGAAGTCTTCGATGGGCGAGAGGTTCGAGTCGCTGCCGTCCACCTTGCCGTAGAGCTCGAGCGGGTCCTTCGAGCGCGCGCCGTACACCTGCAGGTGCCCCGAGATGCTGTCGACGATGGACCTGGACAGCGCGCCGTCCAGCGTCCCGAACAGCGCGCCGATGATGACCAGCAGCGCGGCGCCGAAGAAGAGCACCAGGCCGACCAGAAAGTTGAGCGCGCTCGAGGTGATGTTCGCGAGCGCGATGCGCACCAACACCAGCAGCCGGGACATGGGCGGCACCGTAATGCCCGCCTGCCGGGCCGGCGAGGCAAACCGCCGTTGTGCGCTATACCTCCGCGCGCCGCGTGTCCCACGGGGACGAGCCCGGGTGTCCAAGTTCGCGGCAGAGGAGTGGTGGATGGGGCCCACGCCGCCCCGCGGCGCAGCGCCTGGAGGGCTCACCCGGGACGAGGTGCAGTCGCTTTATGCGCAGTTCTCGCCGGTGGTGTACCGGCGGGCGCGGGTGCTGCTGGGTCGCGACGCGGACGCGTGGGACGCCGTGCAGGAGGTCTTCGAGAAGATGCTGTCCCAGGGCGCCAGCTTTCGCGGCGAGGCCCGGCCGATGACGTGGGTGTACCGCGTCACCACCAACGTGGCCTTGAACCTCCTGCGCAGCCGCCGCGTGCGCGAGCCCGCGCTGGCCGTGGTGTCCGACGAGCCCGGCCTCGGCCAGGAGGCGGTGGAGGCGCGTCTGCTGCTCGCGAAGTGGCTCCAGCACCTCACCGAGCGCGAGCTCGAGGTGGCGACGCTCCTGTACGTCGACGGCCTCACGCAGCAGGAAGTGGCCGACGTGCTGGGCCTGTCGAGGAAGACCATCGCGCGGGAAGTCGACGAGCTGCGGCAGAAGCTGCTCGCCCTCGACGCGCTGCCCGGAGGTGCCTCGTGAGTGAACACCTCTCGGCGCTGGTGCTGGACGAGGTGGCCGCAGGCCTCGCGCCGCCGGCGGAAGCACAGACGCACCTCGCGTCGTGTGACGACTGCCGCGCGAAGCTGGAGACGCTCAAGGCGTCGCGCGAGGCCGTGGCGGCGTCGGCGAAGTCGAAGGCGGTGTTGCAGCACCTCCTCACGCGCACGGAGGCGCCCGCGCCGAAGAAGGGCTTGCGGTTGGTGCACGTCGCGGCCATCGCGTTGCCGCTGGCGGCGGTGTTGGCGCTGCTCGTCTTCAACCCGATTCGTCCCGCGGAGGACTCGCGGTTCAAGGGCGCGGCCTCGGTGGAGTTGCTGGACGCGCAGGGCACGCCGGTGACGCGCGCGAAGGTGGGCGACACCCTGACGCTGGCGGTGGGTGGCGCGGGCTACCGGTACGCGGCCGTCGTGGCGGTGGACGGGCAGGGCCTCAGCACGCTGTGGCCGAAGGACGGCACGACGCTGGCGCCGCTGGAGCCGGGCGCGCGGGTGCGGCTGTCGTCCTTCACCGTGACGCCGGGCAACGTGCGGCTGGTGGCGTACTTCTCGTCGAAGGAGCTGCCGCTGGGGAAGGTGACGCTGCCGCTGCTGAACGTGGTGGCGAAGCGCGCGATGGCGCACCAGCCGCCGCTGGACTTCGAGCTGCCGCCGAGCCCCGCCGAGGGCGTCGCGCAGGTGAGGCTCGAGGTCATCCCATGACTCCGTCGCCCCACGCGGGGGAGCGGGGAGGTGGCCTGCTCCGCCTCGCCGCGCTGCTCACCGCGCTGTTGGTGACCTCGGCCCTCGCCGAGCCCCGCCGCTTCGCCCTCGTCATCGGGGAGAATCGCGGCCTCGTCACCGAGGAGCACCTGCGCTTCGCTGAGGCCGACGCCCAGCGCTTCCGCGAGGCGCTCATCGAGGTTGGCGGCGTGCGTCCCACCGACGCGGTGCTGCTCTCCGGCGCGACGGCCGCACAGGTCCGCTCGGCGCTCGAAGGCCTCACCGCGCGCATGTCAGGCGGGCCGCACGAGCGCCTCGTCGTCTTCGTCTCCTCGCACGCGAGCGACGGCGCGCTGCACCTCGCCGGCACGGAGCTGCCGCTGCAGGAGCTGGTCGACTTCGTGAAGGCGGCGCCGGTGCAGGTGGGGCTGCTGGTCGTCGACGCCTGCCAGTCGGGCTCGGTGACGCGCCTCAAGGGCCTCAGGCCCGCCGACGTGCCGCCCACGCGCCTCGAGGCCACCGGCGTGGAGGGCCGCGTCTTCATCTCCGCCTCGGGCGCCGACGAGTACGCGCAGGAGTCCGAGGCGCTGGGCGGCAGCTACTTCACGCACTTCCTCGTGGCGGCGCTGCGCGGCGCGGCGGACACGTCGCGCGACGGGCGCGTCACGTTGGACGAGGCCTACGCCTGGGCGTGGGGGCGCACCATCGAGGCCACCTTCGCCACGCGCGGCGGCGTGCAGCGCCCGGCCTTCTCCGTCGACCTCCGCGGGCAGGGGCAGCTGGTCCTTTCGGAGCCGGGCGCGTCGAAGGCGCGGCTCACGCTGGCGGTGGAGGCGCCGGGCCGCTGGCTGGTGGTGGCCGACGACACGGGCGCGGTGCTGGCGGACGTGGACAAGCCCGCGGGCCCGCTGACGCTGGCGGTGCCGCCGGGTGCGTACCGCGTGAAGCTGCGGACGAAGGACGGCTTGCTGGAGCGCGAGGTGACGGTGCCGGCGACGGGCAGCACAGTGGTGCGCGGCGAGGACCTCGAGCGCGCGTCGCTGGTGCAGGTGGCGGCGAAGGGCGGGCCGGAGTCGTCCCTCGTCCTCTCGCTGGGCGGCGGCGTCGCGTCAGGCCTCGTCGCCGGCCTCTCGGTGCAGCCGGGCGCCGAGCTCAGGTTGCGGCGCGACGCGCACCTCGTGGGGCCGCTCAACCAGGTGCACGCCGCGCTCGCGTGGCGCACCGGCACGTCCAGCGACGCGCAGCCCTTCACGCAGCACGAGGTGGAGCTGCGCGCCGGCGCCGGCCACCGCTTCGCGTGGCGGCACGGCAGCGTCGCGGTGGGCCTCGAGCTGGGGCCGCTGCTCGTCTTCCAGCGACTGCCTGACGCCAGCGCGCGCACCAGCCTCGGCCTCGTCGGCGCGCTCGACCTCGAGGGGCGCCTGAAGGTGGGCGGTCCCTTCGAGCTCTTCCTGCTCGGCACCGGGGGCGCGGCGGTGGTGAAGAAGCTGCAGGGCGTGGGCCTGACGCCGCGGCTGGCCGCCACCGCCGGCGTGGCCTTCACCTTCTGACTACGGGCGCGGCAGCGCGCACGCCGACTCGTCGAAGAAGCCCGCGGCGGGGACGCCGAGGCCCTGGTTGAAGCGGGACCAGTAATTCACCTGCGCGATGGCGTGCGCCAGCACCACCACCTCGCGCGGCGTGAAGTGGGCGCGCAGCGCGGCCTCGAGCGCGTCGTCCACGCGCACCGGCGTCGCCGAGAGCGCCCGGGCGTAGCGGGCGGCCGTCTCCTCGCGCGGGGCGAGCGCGCTCCACCGCACCTCGTCGACGCGCAGCAGGGCGTCCAGCTCGCCTGGCGTGAGGCCGGCGCGCTGCCAGGTGGCGGCGTTCATGTCGACGCAGAAGGGGCAGCCGGCCACCGCGCTGGCGACGATGCGTGCCACGGCGAGAACGCGGGCGTCGAGGTCCTTCGGCCCGTGCGGCGCCGCGGCTTCGAAGAGGCCCGCGGTGAGCGCGGCCTTCGGGCTGTGGGCCAGCAGCCGGCCGGGCAGCGGCTCCTTGCCGGTGAGGCGCCGCGCCAGCCACAGCGCGGGCCGCAGGTACCAGGGGATGCGGGCCGGCGGTTCGACGACGAGCGCGCGAGTCATGACGCCGGTGGGAGCGCGGGCGCCGCGCGGAGGTTCACGGCGCCGGCGCCACCTGCACGTCCTGCACGTAGAGCGCGCTCGCGTTGAGGAAGCTCCCCAGCGTGAAGGCGCCGAGGAAGCCGTCCTCGTCCGCCGGGGGGAACGTCGTCTTCGAGAGGGCAACGGGCCGGCCGTCCAGGTGCACGCCGAAGCGCCCCGCGTCCGGCTCGAAGCGCCACTGGGCGGTGTGCCACTTGCCCGAGGAGAAGCCGCCGTCCAGCATCCACGACGCGCCGAGGCCGCCGGTGTCCGTCGCGTTGGTGGCCAGCACCCAGCCGCTCGACGAGTCCAGCACCACCACGGCGCCGGCGTCGGGCGCCAGGGCGAAGCGCAGCGACACGTCCCACGGTTGCCGCACGTCGAGGCCCGGCGGGAGGTCGAAGCCCAGCAGCGTGTAGCCCAGGCCCACGCGCTCGAAGCGCGCGCACGTCGCGTTTGCCGGAGGGAGGCACGCGCCGCCGCAGTCGTCGCCCAACGCCGGGCAGGGCAGCGTGGACAGCGCGGCCACGCCGCGCAGGCGCGTCTTCGTCGCCCAGCCACCGTCGGCGAGGTCGAGCGAGAAGGTGGAAGGCGCGTCGGCCGGCGCGCGCGCCGCCGTGCTGACGACGAGGTTCTGCACCTCGATGCGCCCCGGCCCGACGGCGCCGACGCCCAGGCGCCCCGCGTGCAGCCCGGTGTCGGGCCAGCGCATCAACTCCTGCACCGCGCCCGCGGGCCCCGCTTCCCACCGCAGCACACCCTGTCGCGAGGTGAGGCGCATGTGCGTGAAGGCGCCGTCGACGAGCGGGCGGATGGAGGTGGCGACGACGGGGTTCCGCGCGCCGTTCCGCACGCGCACCTGCGCCGGGGCCACTGCGCTGCTCGTCGACGGGTACGCCACCAGCATCGTGCGGTGTCCGGCTGCGTTGGCGTGCACTGCGAGCCCCGCGGCGATGCCGTCGCCCGACACCGGCGAGACGCGCACGTCGGCCTCCAGCGTGAAGTCGGACCAGAGCTCGTCGCCGGTGACGAAGGCGGTGACGCAGGAGGGGCCCGTCTGGTCGAGCGACACCAGCCCGCCGGTGACGCCGCCCGCCGCCGTGGTGCAGTTGTCCTGCTGCAGCACCCAGCCCTCCATCGTCGTGGTGGACAGCGGCGTCGCGCTGGTGGACGGCGCGCTCGTCGTCGTGCCCTCGAGCCCGCACTCGTCCACCGACTGCACGCGCCCCGAGACGCGCACGGCGATGGCGAGGCCCTCGTCGCGCACGCGACAGGTGCCCGCGTCGCACGCTGACGGGGGCGCGACGTCGCGGCACTGCTCGGCGGCGCCCGGCACGCTGGTGCACAGCTTGTAGCCCGCCACGCCGTCGACGCCGGGCCACGTCCACTCCAGCGCGGCGGTCGGTCCGACGGTGGCGACGAGCTCCGCCGGGTTTGCGGGAGGTGTGTCCGGGCAGCGCGGCGGCGCCTTCGAGGGGTCGAACAGCAGCGAGCACCCGCTTGCGGCGAGGGCGGCGAGGGCGACGAGGCGGCGCGTCACGGGGTGCTCCCTTCGCGCGCGTCGACGAGGAAGAGCACCAGCGAGGTGACGCCCGCGGCGATGGCCGTGCCCACGAGGACGTCGGCGGTGAGGTTGTAGGCCCGCTGCGCCGAGTCGGCGGCCGGGCGGTCGACGAGGGGCACGTCGGGCAGCCCGGCGAAGTGCTGCTGCGCGAGGATGGTGAAGGTGATGCCCGCGGCCGCCAGCGCGCCCGCGCCGATGGCGGTGCCGATGGCCCACGGGCGCACGCGGTGCGCGGGCGGCGTCGGCGCGGTGACGAGAGGCGGCGTCTCGGCGGGCGGCGGCTCCGGCGGCGCCAGCTTCGTCGGCGGCTTGAGGCCCGCGAACAGCGCGTCGCACGTGCGCCCGGCGAGCGGCGCGAGGTCGGCCGGCGCGGTGGCGAACGACTCGGTAAAGACGCCCAGCTTGAGGCCGGTGCTGGCGTCCACCAGCAGCGCGCTCAGCAGGGTGGTGGCGCCCACGCGCCCGACGCCGAAGGCGAGGACCCAGCGGGCGTCGACGCGCTGGCCGATGGTGGACAGGCACTCCACGTCTTCGCCGCACATGGTGGCCGCGCGCGCCTGGCGCTCCGTCTCGGCGCTGGGCACGACGGGCCACGCGCGGGCCGTCAGCGTGGCGCGCAACGCCTCGGCGAAGGCCGACACCACCTCCGGGTCCTTCCCGCCGCCCTGGTAGGCCACGACGGCGACACGGCCCGTCACGTCGGCGAGCGCGGGCCCGGCCGACAGCATGAGGAGCAGCATGAGCGCGCGCAGCTTCATTTTCCGAGTCGTGCCTCCGCTTCGGCGAGCCAGGTCTCGGCGTCGGCCAGGGTGGCCGCGTCGGGCTGGGTAAGCGCAGCTTGTACCGCGGCGCGCTCGATGGTGGTGAGTTGTTGCACGCCGTGCTTCGCGACGAGGGCCTCGTAGCGGCGCTTGAGCGCGGTGGCGCGCTGCGCCTCCGTGGCGACACCGGCGGGCGGCGTCTTCGTCGTCGCAGGCTTCTTCGGCGGGGTGCGCGCCGGTGCGCGCGTTGCGTTGTCGCGCGGGGGCGTGCCGGAGCCCGCGTGCGCCGCGCCGTCGGTCGGCGTGTCCGGCCTGGCCGCCCTGACTTGCGGGGCGCCCGCGCCGGCGTCGCGCGGCTCATCAGGGGCCTGGGCGCGGGCGGAGTCGCCGGGCGTGGCCGTGGCTGGCGGCAGCTGGGCGGCGCCTTCCTTCGGTGGTGCGTCCATCGACGGGGCGGGCGGGCTTCGGAGCGCCACCACGCCGAGCGCGAGCGCCGCGACGGCCGTCACGCCCACGGCCCACTGCGTCGCCCGTCCGGGCCTCGCTGGCGCGGGCGCGAGCACCTCGAGCTTCAGCGGCGTCGCCGTGCACGCGCGCAGCACCTGGGCCGCCGCTGCCGCGGACGCCGGCCGCCTCGCCGGGTCCAATTCGAGGCACGCCGCGATGAGCTGCGTCAGCGCGGGCGGCACCGCTTCTCCCCGCGCGGTGCGCGTCACCGGCGTGGGCGCCACCGACGCCACCGACTGGTGCGACAGCACCTCGAAGAGCGTCACGCCCACGGCGTAGAGGTCGGCGCGCGCGTCAACGGCGCGGCCGGCTGCCTGCTCGGGCGCCATGTACTGGGGCGTGCCCAGCACCATGCCCGCCTGCGTGCGGCCCGCCTCGGTCGCGCGGCGCGCGATGCCGAAGTCGAGCACCTTCACGAAGTCGCCGCCGTCGGGCCCGCGGGTGACGAAGACGTTCTCAGGCTTGATGTCGCGGTGGACGACGTGGCGTTGGTGCGCCGCCTCGAGCGCGTCGCACACCTGCGCCAGCACGTCGCAGGTGCGCGCGAGGCCCAGCGGCCCTTCGGTGGCCGACAGCTCGGCCAGCGTGCGGCCCTCGAGCAGCTCCATCACGCAGTACACGCGGCCCGGCTCCTCGACGAAGTCGAGGATCTGCACGATGTGCGGGTGGTCGATGTCATTCACCACGCGCGCTTCCTGGAAGAAGCGCTGCACCACGTCGGGGTGCGCGGCGAACTCGGGCTTGAGCAGCTTGATGGCCACCTCGCGGCCCAGGCGCACGTGCCGTGCCAGCCACACCTCGCCCATGCCGCCCTCGCCGAGGAACCGCACCAGCTCGTACGCCCCCAGCACCTCGCCGCTGCGGTCGCGGGCCGGCCGCGCGCCCGACGAGCCGCTCAGGTGCGTGTCGTGCGGCTCGACGAGGGGCGGCACGTAGTGGGCCGTGCCGCCTTTGCCCAGCGCGCGCAGCTGCAGCGCCAGCGCCGTCACGTCGGCTGCGCCCTGGCCCAGCAGCGTCGGGGCGAGGATGCGTGCGAGCTCGGGCCGCACGCCCACCCACGCGTCGGGCGACGGCGCCGCCGGCGGGGGCAGGCCCTTGAGCAGCTCGTACGCCAGCGCCGCCACGGCCCGCACCTGCGCGCGCGCGTCGCCGTCCAGCGCCACGGGCGTCACCTCCACCTCGGGCGGCTCGCGGGAGACACGCAGCGAGTCGACGGTGAGGCCCGACAGCACGCCCGCCTCGGCCAGCTTCGCCAGCGCATCGCACGCGCGCGGCAGCCACCGCAGCACGTCGTCGGGGGAGAGCGCGCCCTCCGCCTGGAGGAGCGCCGCGACGGGGACGAAGGCCATCTGCCCGTAATCTACTCGCAATTCCCCGGCGCACGAGGTTGGGGCGGGCCCCGGCGCGCTGGTACCGTGCGCGCCGTGAGCGAGCCACGACGACAGACGTGGGTGACGCGGGTGCAGGGCGCTTCTCGCCGGTCGCTGTCCGTCTACCGGCTCACCGTGACGAGGGGCGCGGCGCGCGGGCAGGTGCTGCGCGTCGAGCGCCCGCGGGTGCGGCTGGGCGCGCTGGCGGGCAACGACCTGGTGCTGGACGACCCGGCCGTCTCGGGCCTCCACGCCGAGCTGTCCCACGACGAGCGCGGCATTCGCGTGCGCGACTTGGGCAGCCGCAACGGCACCTTCGTCAACGGCGTGCGAGTGAGCGAGGCCTTCCTCAACGCGCCGGCGCGCCTGTCGCTGGGCGCCACCGAGGTGGCCTTCGAGCCCGACGCCGCCACCGTCGAGCCGCCGTCGAGCGCGGCGGACCACTTCGGCCCGCTGCTGGGGAAGAGCCCGGTGATGCGCGAGCTGTTCGCGCAGCTGGAGGGCTTCGCCCGCACGGACTCCACCGTCCTCATTCACGGCGAGACGGGCGCGGGGAAGGAGCTGGTGGCCGAGGCGCTGGTGCAGGCCAGCCCGCGCGCGTCGGGCCCGCTGGTGGTGGTGGATTGCAGCGCGCTCGCGCCGACGCTCATCGAGAGCGAGCTGTTCGGCCACGAGAAAGGCGCCTTCACCGGCGCCACAAGCAGCAAGCCCGGCGTCTTCGAGCGCGCGCAGGGCGGCACCGTCTTCCTCGACGAAATCGGCGAGCTGCCGCTCGAGCTGCAGCCGCGCCTGTTGCGCGTGGTGGAGCGCCGCGAGGTGCAGCGCCTCGGGGGCAAGGCGCCGCTGTCCGTCGACGTGCGCCTGTTGGCGGCGAGCCACCGCGCGCTCGAGGAAGAGGTGAACGCCGGCCGCTTCCGCGCGGACCTCTTCTACCGGCTGTCCGTGCTGCGCGTGGAGGTGCCGCCGCTGCGCGAGCGCCGCGAGGACATTCCTCTGCTGGTGCAGCACTTCGCCGGCGGCGCCCCGGTGGACGCGAAGACGCTGCAGCGCTTCGTCGAGCACTCGTGGCCCGGCAACGTGCGCGAGCTGCGCAACGCCGTCGAGCGCTGGAGGGCTGGCGCGGAGCCGCTGTCGGCCACCGCACCTGGCGCCGCCGCGAGCGGCCAGGCCCCAAACGCGTCGCTGGACGAGCCCTTCCTCGTGCAGAAGGAGCGCCTGGTGTCGGCCTTCGAGCGCGCGTACGTGGCGCGGCTGCTGGAGGCCTGCAAAGGCAACCTGGCCGAGGGCGCGCGGCTGGCGGGCGTGACGCGCATGGCGGTGGTGAAGCTGGTCGGCCGGTACTCCTGAAGCGACCTCGGTCGCACGCGCGTGCTACCGCGGTAGCGCGGGGCGCCGGCGGGAGCGCGGCAAGTGCCCGTCCGAAGAAGCGCAAGCGGTTGGCCGCGCGCTTGCTCTGGAGCGGAGGCGAAGCCTACTCCAGACAGGGAACCCGCCATGCGCACCGTCCTCCTCCTCGCCGTCCTCGCCGTGTCCACCGCCTGCAGCAGCACCCTCGACGAGTTCCGCGACGCCGCGCCGTCGTCGCAGGGCATCTCGGTGCAGATGCGCCCGATGAAGGGCCAGGCGCTCGTCGGAGACCCCGCGCTGATGCCCGGCGTCACCGGGGCCACCGCTTTCGTCGTCAACGGCACCGTCGGCCTCACGCTGGGCACCATCGCCTCGGTGGTTGCGACGCACCCCGCGCAGGTGAGCGAAGACTCCGTCACCTGGGGCCCGGTGACGCGCCCGCTGTGGGCCAACGAGTTCAAGATGACGATGACGCGCGGGGCCGGCGGCTTCGACTACGTGGTGTGGGGCCGCTCGAAGCGCGACCCGTCGGGGCCCTTCGTGCAGTTCATGACCGGCCACCACACGCCGGGCTTCTCGCAGGCGTCGGGCCAGTTCGTCATGGACTGGACGGCGATGCAGGCGCTGGCGGATCCGCCGCGCACCGTGGGCCAGGGCGAGGTGTCGTACACGCGCAACAGCCGCGGCGACCTGACGCTGGACATCCGCTTCCTGCAGACGGGCAAGCCCGAGGAGGCGACGCGCACCGACAGCCGGTACGGCTTCGCGCAGGTGGAAGGCGGCGACGGCTTCCTTGAGTACGTCATCGACACCAACTACGCGACGATGTCGTCGGCGCTGGAGCGGCTGGCCATCAAGTCGCGCTGGCGCTGGGACGGCTCGGGCCGCGCGGACGCGGTGGGCTCCGGCGGCGACCTCGCCGCGCCCTTCCGCTTCACCGAGTGCTGGGACACCGCGCACGACCGCACGCACTACGGCGACACGCTGGGCCTGTTCCCACCCGAGGGTGACGCGAGCGCCTGCGCCTTCCAGGACGCCGCATACTCAGGCCTGTAGTCCTCGGCCCAATAGGCGAACCGGGCGCGTCCGTGGGAATGTCCCACCGGGCGCGCTTCGCGTGTCCAACCGTCGAAGCGATGAACGCCTCCGCTGCCAGGACTCCGACGTGGCCCGCCCTGCTCGTGGGCGGGGTGCTGGGGCTCACCGCGCAGGCCTGCTTCGACCCGCTCTACGAGTCGGGCCAGCCGCTCGTCGACACGTACGTCGTCTGCTGCGAGGCGGGGCGGCTCACCACCTGCTTGTGCCAGGACGTGAATACCTGCGAGGCCGCCTTCGTGGCGTGCGCGGGAGGCAGCTGCACGACGGCGCTGGCGTGCGACGGGACGGGCGGCGGGACAGGCGGCGGGGCGGCGGGAGGCGGGACGGGTGGCGCGTTCGGCGGCGGCAGCGGCGGAGGCGCTGGCGGAGGAACCGGTGGAGGAGCGGGCGGAGGCTCCATCGAGGACGCGGGCGCCGGCGGCGGTGCCGGCGGTGGCGCGACGGGCGGTGGCGGCGGCGCGGCGCAGGCGTGGGAGCCCTGCTGTGTCAACGGCTGGGTGACGAGCTGTGTCTGTGCGCCGTCGGGCTGCGCCGGAGCGGGCTTCCTTCCCTGCGCTGGTGGCCGCTGCGCGGCGTCGACCGGCTCGTGCGGTTGAGCCGGGCCCGTCCGCGGCGGACCGAGTCCTCCCGCGGGAAGTCAGCGCGCGGGTAGCCGCGCCAGTACCTCGAGCAGCGTCTCCGCGCGCAGCGGCTTGCCCATCACCACCGCGCCCGGAACCGACTCGCCCAGGTTCGGCACCTCATGGTGGCCCGAGATGAAGACCACGTTGAGCGACGGCTGGCGCGCGCGCAGCTGCACGGCGAGCTCGGGGCCGCGCACGCCCGGCATCACCACGTCGGTGACGAGCACGTCGAAGGCCTGCTGCTCGGCCAGCGCGAGGGCCTCCGCCGCGCCTCCCGCAGACGTCAACGCGAGGCCGTTCGAAGTGGCCAGGCGCGCCAGCGCGCCGCGCACCGCGGCGTCGTCGTCCACCAGCAGCACGCGCAGGCCTCGGGCCGGGGTGCTCGCGGGGGCAGCGGCCGGCGCCGCGACGCTCTCGTTGCGCCGCGGCAGCCGGACGATGAACTCGCTGCCGTGTTCCGGGGCGCTCTCGACGCGAATCGTCCCGCCCGCCTGCTGCACGATGCTGTGCGTCGTCGCGAGCCCCAGGCCCGTGCCGCGCTCCCGGGTGGTGAAGAACGGCTCGAAGATGCGCTCTCGCGTCGTCGCGTCCATGCCCACGCCGGTGTCGCGCACCGAGAGCTCGACGAAGTCTCCCACCACCCGGGTGTGCACCGTCAGCGTGCCGCCGCTGGGCATTGCGTCGCGCGCGTTGGCTGCCAGGTTCATCACCACCTGCTCGAGCTGCGTCGCGTCGGCCAGCACCACGGCCGGCTGCCCGGGCGACACCACCTGCAGCTTCACGTCGTTCGAGAGCAGGCGGCGAATCATCGGCTCCAGCGCCTCGACGATGCGCCCCATGTCCACGGGCCGGGGCGCGTGGGGTTGCTTCTTTGCGAACGCCAGCAACTGGCGCGTCAGCGCGGCGGCGCGCTCGCTGGCCTCGGCGATTTCCTTCGCGCACCGCGCCTGGTCGCCGTCCTTCAGGCGACGCGAGAGCAGCTGCGCGTTCGCCAGCACCACGGTGAGCAGGTTGTTGAAGTCGTGCGCGATGCCACCGGCGAGCCGCCCGACGGCCTCCATGCGGCGGGACTCGGCCAGCGCCGCGTCGCGCATCGCCTGCTCGGCCTCGCGCTGCTCCTCGAGGCGCCGGCGGTGCCACGCGGCCGTCACCAGCACGGGGGCGTAGATGAAGTGGAACGCAATGGGCGCGACCCACTGGTTCGACGGCAGGACGTCCCGTCGCGAGGCGAGGATGGCCGCGGCCGTCAGTGCGGTGACGGTGCTGACCCAGGCCGTGACGCGCGTGGAGAAAAACATCGTCGCGAAGAGCGGCGCGAGCAGCATGAAGGCCCACCACGAGACGTCGTGGGGTGACGTCAGGCCCTGCATGACGGTGACGACGTACGGCACGCCCACGGTCACCCAGGCGGCGACGCGGTAGTGGCGCGTGCGGCTCAACAGCCAGGCGCCCCCCAGCACCCCCAGCGCGCCCACCACGCGCAAGGCCGTCTGCGGGAAGAAGCCGGGCACCAGCGCGAGCTGGAGCACGGTCGTCACCACGCCGAAGACGAGGAGGGCGAACAGCACCCGCGACAGCATTCGCGCCCGCTCGCGCTCCGGCGCCAGGGTGACCGCCGCTGACGGTTCGGTGAAGCTCACATGGGCCCCGGCGGAAATCGTAGGCGCCATGTGCACGCCGCGCACCTGGGTTTTCGACGCCCCCTGCTCGCCGTGGCGCGGGCGCTCCGGGCGTGGCGGCGCCCGACGCACATTTCTGCCCGCCCCGCGCTGTCCTTCACTATGAGTCCGCGCGCGCCATGTCCGTCGACTGGAACGCCATCTACGCAGGCCCCTACCACCACCCCGGGCTGGCCTTTGCCTTCTGCGCCGCGCTGTTGGTGCGCCTGGTGCTGCGCTTCCCTGCGTCGGCGATGCGCTGGGTGCTGTTCGCGCTCATCGCAGACACGGCCGTCGACGCGTTCCTCACCGGCGCGCTGTCGCCCTTCGGCAAGTCGCCGCCGATTCCGCTCACCATCGCCTTCGTCATCCTGGGCGACCTGCGCTTCTGGGTGCTGGTGGAGCGCTTCCGCCGCGAGGACGCGACGTGGACGGGCGCGTTGGCGCGCGCGGTGCCGTGGGCCTTCGTGGTGCCGGTGGCGACGGCCATCGCCATCCTCTCGCGGCCGGACATCTTTACGGGCGCGGGCGGCTACCAGTTCCGCCCCATCTTCCTCGCGTACGAGGCCTTCTTCGCCGCGCTGGGCAGCGTGCTGCTGGTGACGCGCTACGTGTCGCGCACCGCGGCGCCTGCGTCCGGCTGGTACCTGACGCGGCTGCTCCTGCTGTGGCTCGTCATGTACGGGCTGTGGGTGTTCTGCGACGTGCTGCTCACCTTCGGCCACGGCTGGGCCCAGGGCCTGCGCATGGTGCCCAACGCGCTGTACTACGGCGTCTTCCTCTACGCGGCGACGTACTTCGCGCCCGAGGACGCGTGGGCATGACGCGCGTCGTGTGCCTCGCGCTGGCGCTGTCCGCGTGCGTGAAGTCCGTCTCGCCCGCGGGGGACGACGCGGCGGTGCTGTCCTTCGCGAAGCACGGCGTCGTCGTCGGCGCGCGCACGCTGGGGGAGTTGAAGGCTCGCGTGCCCGAGGAGACCTGGACGGCGTTCGACCCGTATTACCAGCGCCCCAAGACGTGGCGGGCGCTGCCGCTGCTCCCCGTGTTGAAGGACGCCTTCCCCGGCGAGGACCTCCTGGCCGCCGACTTCGTCCTCACCGCCACCGACGGCTACACCGTGCCCGTCTCCGGCGCGCGGCTGGCGGAGGCCGGCGCATACCTCGCCTTCGCCGACGCGGAGGGCCCGTGGCAGCCCATCGGCGCGAAGGGCGCCAACCCCGGGCCCTGGTACCTCGTGTGGCGCGGCGAGGCGCAGCAGGACCTCACCACGCACCCGCGGCCATGGGCGCTGGCGCGCATCGCCATCGAGCGCTTCGAGGACGCCTTCCCGAAGGTGGTGCCGCCGGCGGGTGACGCGCAGGTGCAGCAGGGCTTCGCGCTCTTCCGCGGGCTGTGTCTCAAGTGCCACGCGCTCAATCGCCAGGGCGGCACCGTGGGCCCCGAGCTGAACGTGCCGAAGAACGTCACCGAGTACCGGGACGAGGCCTTCCTTCGCGCGTGGATTCGCGACCCCTTCACCTACCGCGTGTCGGTGATGCCGCCGTCGCCGCAGCTGTCGGAGGCGGACCTCGATGCGCTGCTGGCGTACCTGCGCGCGATGGCCGCGGTGAAAGTGCGCGTCGACGAGCCCGCCAGCCATTAAAAGAAGGCGCATGCACCCCTCGGTGGTCGAGTTGAAGCGGAGGCTCCTCGCGATGCCCGAGGTGCTGTCGCGCGCCGCCGCCGTGCCGCTCCCCGACGGCCTCGCCGCGCTGGGCAGCGGCAGCGTCGTGCTGACGGGCGTGGGCATGTCCGAGTGCGTGGCGCGCTTCGCCGAAGCGGTGTTCCGCTACGAGCGGCTGGGGCACGTCACCTGCCTGCCCTTGTCGTCCTTCGTCTCGGAGGACGTGAAGGCGCAGGGCCAGGCGCTGGTGGTGCTGTCGCAGGGGCTGTCGCCCAACGCGCAGCTCGCGCTGTCGCGAGCGCGCGACTTCTCCACCGCGGTGCTGGTGACGTCGCTGCCGGCGACGGACGAGCGCGTGGCCCCCTTCGCCGCCGGCGGGGGCACGGTGTGGACGCTGCCGCTCGAGGCCGAAGGCGGCTTCCTCACCCGCATGCAGGGGCCGCTGGCCACGGCGTTGGCCATGCTGCGGCTGGGCTTCCACGGCGGAGGGCGGCCTCCGCCGGACCTCTCGGGCCTGCCCGCGAAGGTGGACGCGGCGCTGCAGCTGGGCCTGGGGTTGGCGCGCGAGTGGCCGCTGGACGTGCGCCGCGCGCCGCTGCTGGCCACCGGCTGGTACGCGCGCTGCCTCGACCTCTTCGCCTGGGCGTGGATGGAGACGTGGTGGGTCGAGCCGCCGCCGACGTGGGACGTGCTGCAGACGGCGCACGGGCCGTGGCAGCAGCTGTCACCGCGGAAGGAGACGCTGCTGGCGTTGACGCGCCCCGACGACGTGCCGGACTTGTGGCCGCGGCTCGGCGCGATGTTGTCGCCGCAGCAGCGGCTGGTGAAGCTGCGGGCGACGCTGCCCGCGCCGTGGTGCTGGTTCGAGCACGCCGCCTGGGTGCTGGGGCTGCTGGTAGGCGTGCTGGAGCGCGCGCCGGTGGACCTGTCCGCGTGGCCCGGCCGCGACGGAGACCGCCCGCTCTACGAGCTCGGCAGTGAATGAGGTGAAGGCATGGCGACCCGCTGTTGGCTGATGAAGAGCGAACCCGACGTCTTCTCCATCGACGACCTGAAGCGCGTGAAGGTCACCGGCTGGGAAGGCGTGCGCAACTACCAGGCGCGCAACTTCATGCGCGACGACATGAAGAAGGGCGACCTGGTCTTCTTCTACCACTCCAACGGTGAGCCGCCGGGGCTGGTGGGCCTGGCGCGCGTCGACGGGCCGCCGATTCCCGACCCCACGCAGTTCGACAAGAGGAGCGAGTACTTCGACGCCACCAGCGACCAGGTGGAGCCGCGCTGGGTGATGGTGACGGTGCGCTTCGTCGAGGCGTTCAAGGAGCTCGTGCCGCTCGCGGTGCTGAAGGCCGACCCGGCGCTCGCCGGCCTCGCGCTCTTGCAGAGGGGCCAGCGGCTCTCCGTGCAGCCGGTGTCCGACGCGCACGCGAAGCGGCTCCTCGCGCTGGCGAAGGCGAAGACGCGGCTCTGACGGCGCGCTACTTTCCGAACAGGCGCAGCACGCCCGTCGTCATCACGTCGAGGTAGGTGATGAGCAGCACGCCCACCGCGAGGATGACGAGGAATGGGAGGGTGCGCGCGTAGAGGTACGGCAGGGGCTTCTGGAAGCGCGTCGCCGAGAGGAAGAGGTTCAACCCCATCGGCGGGAAGAGAAAGCCCAGCTCCAGGTTCGCCAGGAAGACGATGCCCAGGTGCACCGGGTCGATGCCGTACGCCGCGCCGATGGGCGCCACCAGCGGCGCCAGCACCACGATGGCCGCGTAGATCTCCAGCACGCTGCCGAACACCAGCAGGCCCACGTTGAGCGCGAGGAGGAACAGCCACGGGCTCTTCACGTGCTCCGTCGTCCACTCGAGCAGCGCCGTCGGCACCTCGGCGTCCACCAGCCACGACGACAGCCCCATGGCGATGCCCAGCAGCATCACCACCGCGCCCACCAGCGTCGCCGCCGTCACCAGCACCCGCGGCAGGTCCTTCAGCGGCTTGATGGTGCGGAACACCACCATCTCCACGAAGAGCGCGTACGCGCAGCCCAGCGCGCTCGCCTCCACCACCGTGCCGAAGCCCGACACCACCGTCGCCACCACCAGCACCGGCAGCCCGAGGTCCCACTTCGCGGCCCACAGCCCGCTGGCCGCTTCCTTCGCGACGAAGGCCTGCCGCGGCACCTTGCTGCGCAAGCCGACGAAGACGCCGTACAGCGCCACCATGGCCATCATCAGTACGCCCGGGGCCAGCCCGCCGAGGAAGAGGTGCTCCACCGGCACCGACGCCACCACCGAGTAGAGGATGACGGGCAGCGACGGCGGGAAGAGGAGCCCCAGCGAGCCCGACGCGGTGACGAGGCCGTGCGAGAAGCCCTCGGGGTACTTCTCTTCCTTCAGCATCGGCAAGAGCAGCCCGCCCAGCGCGAGGATGGTGACGCCCGAGCCGCCGGTGAAGGTGGTGAACAGCGCGCACACCGTCGTCGCCATGATGGCCACGCCGCCGGGCATCCACCCGAAGAAGCCCTTGTACGCGCGCACCAGGCGCTTCGCCGCGCCGCCTTCGGCCAGCACGTAGCCCGCGACGGTGAGCAGCGGAATCGCCGGCAGCGTCGCCGACGCCACCAGGCGGAAGGTCTCGGCCGGCACCGCCGCGATGGGCGTGTCGTCGCGCCAGAAGAGCAGCATCGCCGCCGCGCCCATCACCACGAACACCGGCGTGCCCGCGAGGAAGGCGATGGCCACGATGACGAAGAGGACCGTGACGAGCCACCCCGCCGGCGCCACCGCGCTCAGCGCCAGCGACAGGCCCACCGCGACGAGCGCCACGCCGCGGTCCACCCACGACTGCTCCCCCGGGCCCACGCGCCACACGAAGCGCGCCGCCATCAACACGAAGGCGACGGGCATCACCACCTCGCTCCACGACACCGGCACGCTGCCCACCACCGTGCGCCCGCTGCCTGCGTCGGCCTGCACCACCTTCCACGACGCGACCGCGAGCAGCGCCGACACCGACGCCGAGGTGACGCGCGAGAAGAGGCTCGCCACGCGCCGCGGCCACCCCTTCGGGATGATCTCGCCCGTCGACAGCGCGAGGTGCTTGCCCGAGCCCGCCGCCAGCAGGGCGCCGAGGAAGCCCACCCACAGCGTGAGGTGCTGCACGATGACGGACGCGCCGGAGATCTCCGAGTCCGCGAAGCGGCGCACCACCGCCTGCGCCACGGGGATGAGCACCATCACCATCGCCAGCACGCCCACGAAGAGCCCGGCCAGGCGCGTCAGGCGCTGCTCGAAGGGGCTCAGGTCGCTCGGCGCGTCCGGGCCCGTCGTGGGGGTCTCCGCGTTCACGTTCGGTCAGTCCGTCGGCAGGAAGAAGCAGTCGACGTAGGGCCGCTCCCCCGGCTTGTTCAAGAAAAACTGCCTCGCGCAGAACGCGCCCGACACGAGGTCCTTCTCGGTGACCCACGCGGTGCGCCCGCCGCCTGGATCAGACACGAGGAACTCGCGGCCCTCCGCGCCCGCGCGCACCGCGGTCATCAGCATCCAGTGCGCGGGCTCGGACACGCCGAACGGCACGTCGACGCCGCGCGCCAGCGCCGCCGCGACCGCGTCGAGGTGCCGGCCCGCCTGCCCGCGCGCGGCGGCCTCGAGCATGCGGGAGAGCTCGTCCCGCGCGGGAGTCGACGGCGGCGCGGCGCGGGCGGGAAGCGGGGCGGGGCTGATCCGTCGCGGCACGCGTCGAGCCTACAGCGCACCTCCCCGGGCGGCGACAGCGACGGGGCGCCGGGCGTGTGTCACGCTGGCGTCGATGGGGCGCTGGGGCGTCGTGCTGGGCCTGGTGGCGTGGAGCGCGTGGGCGCAGGCCCCGGCGCGCTTCGACGTGCTCGCCGCGCGCGAGCTGCTCGCCTCCAGCGCCGAGCTCCCGTCGGTGGCGCAGCGGGCCGGCGCGTGGACGGTGGAGCGGCCGGGCGCGAAGCGCGTCGTCGTCGACCTGAAGAAGGACTGGCTGTCGTGGACCGAGGACACCACGGTGCGCTGGGTGACGAACGAGCTGACGCTCTTGCCCACGGCCGGCGACGACGTCATCGCGCTCTACTCGCGCGTCGACGCCCCGCAAGACGGGCAGCGCGCGCCCACCGTCACCCTGCGCGCCTGGCGCGTCACGCCCGCGACGCGCGCCTTCACCGAGACCACCGAGCCGTTCGCCGAGCTGCCGCCCCTCGCGGACTTCGTGGCGAAGGCGGACGCCGCGAAGGTGGCCGAGCTGCCCGAAGCCGACGTGACGCCCTGGGTGGTGCGTGTCGTGGAGCTGCCGCACGGAGGCGCCACCGCGCACGTGCACTACTCCGCCTTCGCCCTCGAGATGGACTGCGACAAGGGCAAGCGCCGCGCCGCGCCCGCGCTGTTGTGCCGCAACGTCGCCGCGCTGAAGTACGGCGCCCGCCAGGGCACCTGGGACCGCGCCACCGCGTCGTTCCATTTCCGTGAGAAGGGGAAGCCGAAGCGCTGAAGCGCTTTCGTTGATCGCCCGCCGGTCGGCCCATATGACTCGCGCGTCTTCGAAGGGGGTCCTCGTGACGCGCCTCTCTCTCCTCGTGTGCCTCGCCGTCGCCTCGACGGGCTGCATCAAGTCGATGGCCACCGGCGCCCTCGCCGACGCGCTGTCGGGCCCCGGCAACCTCGGCAGCGACGACGACCCGGAGCTGGTGCGCGACGCGGCGCCGTTCGGCCTGAAGACGATGGAGTCCGTGCTGGAGGCGCAGCCTGAGCACGTCGGCCTGTTGACCAGCCTCGCGTCGGGCTTCACCCAGTACGCCTACGCCTTCGTGCAGCAGGACGCCGACGCCGCCGAGCTCGAGGCGAAGTACGCGGCCGCGAAGGCGGGGCGGCTGCGCGCGAAGAAGCTGTACCTGCGCGCCCGCGACTACGGCCTGCGCGGACTCGAGCTGTCCAGCCCCGGCATCGCCGAGAAGCTCAAGTCGATGCGCGGACTTCCCGAGGCGGTAGCCGGCCTGAAGAAAGAGGACCTGCCGCTCGTGTATTGGACTGCCGCCGCCTGGGCGCTGGCGATTTCCAATGGGAAGGAAGACATGCAGCTGGTCTCCGAGCTCCCCGCTCCCGAAGCCTTGATGACGCGCGCCCTGGCGCTCGACGAGGCGTGGGACGACGGCGCGGTGCACGAGTTCTTCGTGTCCTTCGAGGCGGCGCGGCCGGGCGGCACCGAGGCCGGTGCGAAGGCGCACCTCGACAAGGCGCTGGCGCTCTCGCACGGCCGGCGGCTGGGCGTGCAGGTGTCTTGGGCCGAAGGCCCGCTGGTGCAGGCCCAGAAGCGCGAAGACTTCGAGAAGGTGCTGAAGGCCGTCCTCGACGCCGACCCGGACGCCTCGAAGCCCGACCGCCTCGCCAACCTCATCGCGCAGCGGCGCGCGAAGCTCCTCCTCGACCACGCCGACGACCTCTTCAACTGAAGCGCACGCACCAAGGAGACACACCGTGACGAAGCGACTCGTGGTTGCCCTCGTGGCGCTGTTGGCGGTGCCCGCCGCCGCCGAGAAGGTCACCATCAAGCTGGCGACGTTGGCCCCGCAGGGCTCGACCTGGCACAACCTGCTCAAGGAGCTGGCTGAGAAGTGGGAGCAGGCGTCGAACGGCGACGTGAAGCTGAAGATCTACGCCGGCGGCACGCAGGGCAGCGAAGGCGACATGGTGCGGAAGATGGGCGTGGGCCAGCTGCAGGCCGCGTCCATCACCAACGTGGGCCTGCACGACGTGGTGGCCGAGCCGATGGTGTTCTCCACGCCGGGCATGATGAGCGAAGAGGACTTCCGCGCCGTCTTCCCGAAGGTGGAGGCGCAGCTCAACGCCGCGGTGGAGGCGAAGGGCTACACGGTCCTCTCCTGGGCGCAGGTCGGCACCATCTACATCTTCTGCACCAAGCCCTACCTCACGCCCGAGGCCGCGGCCGACGCGAAGTTCTTCGCGTGGGACGGCGACCCCGGCGCCATCGAGGCCTTCAAGCTGGTCGGCTTCCGCCCGGTGGTGTTGTCGTCCACGGACATCGTGCCCTCGCTGCAGACCGGGATGATCAACTGCGTCTCGCAGGTGCCGGCGTACGTGCTGACGGCGCGGCTGTTCGACAAGGCGAACCAGATGATGGACTTCCCGTGGACGTACCTCATCGGTGCGACGGTGGTGAAGAAGGACACGTGGGAGAAAATCGCCCCGGACCTGCGCCCGAAGCTGTTGGCGATCGCCAGGGAGATCAACGGCCGCATCGACGCCGAGGTGAAGCGACTCAACGACGACGCGGTGACGGCGATGAAGAAGCAGGGCCTCACGGTGGTGAAGGTGGACCCGGCGCCGTGGCAGAAGGCCGCCGAGCGCAGCTGGCCCGCGGTACGCGGCAAGGTGGTGCCCGAGGCCTTCTTCGACCAGGTCGCGAAGCTGCGCGAGGCCGCGCGCAAGGCGCAGAAGTAGTCCCCTCTGGAGGTGCGACATGCGGAAGCTCGTGCTCGCCGTGTCCGTCGTCGCGTCGTCCTTCGCCATCGCGCAGGAGCCCAACGTCCTCAAGGACTGCCAGGCCGACATGAAGGCGCACTGCAAGGGCATCAAGCCCGGCGGTGGGCGCATCCTCGAGTGCCTCGCGAAGAAGCAGGCCGAGCTGACGCCGGCGTGCAGCGCCGCGCTGACGCCGCACATCCCCGCGGTGCTGGCCTGGCGCGCGGCGTGCGCGGAGGACCTCGACAAGCAGTGCAAGGGTGACGGGCCGAACACCTGGGCCACGTGCCTGCAGGGCAAGCTGGACACCCTGACGCCCGCCTGCCGCGAGACGCTGGACTCGAGCGACGGCGCCGCCTCCATGGCCTGCGCCTTCGAGGGCACGCAGCTGTGCAAGGACGTGAAGGTGGGCGAGGGACGCTACGTGCAGTGCCTCGACGACCACGAGGTCGAGCTGAAGCAGCCGTGCCTGGGCTGGTGGAAGACGTACGAGGGCGGCTTCGCGGTGGCCTGCAACGCCGACTCGAAGAAGCTGTGCGCCGGCAGGACGCGCTACGACGAAGTCATCCCCTGCCTGCAGGCCAACCGCGCACAGCTCAAGCCCAACTGCGCGAAGTGGCTCGGCGCGAAGTAGCTCACCAGCCGGGCGGCCGCTGGGCGTCGAGCGGCATGGGCTGCAGGAAGGCGCTGCGGCGCAGGTCCACGAAGCCGGCGTCGTGCGCGAAGGAGTCGTCGTGGTTGAGGTCGAGCACCAGGCCTCCCGGCGCGTCGATGCCCCAGTACGGGTCCGCCTGGCCGGGGCGCGGCGAGTACATCAAGTCGACCTCCGGCCGGGGCGCGGTGCCGTCGTAGGCGTGGCCCGACGTGTGCTGGTGCGGCGCCTGCGCGGGGACGATGCCCAGCCCGAGCAGGAGGTCGTGCAGCATCGCCCAGTCGTAGTAGCCGAGGCCCGTCGGCTGGCCCCACGGCCGCGCCTCGCACGGCACGCCGCCGATGGTGCTCTTCACGTACATCGCCACCACCGCGCCGAGGATGTCCGGCGGGTAGAAGGCGCCGCCGCACGCGTAGCGGCTCTCGCCGCCGTAGAAGACGGCCAGCACCTTGTCGGGCGGCACGAGGTTCGCCGCGCGCAGCTCGCGCTCGAGGCGGTCGCGCACGTACGCGATGCCGGTGTCGACGTCGGCGTCCATGGTCGTGCCGCGCAGCTCGGCGTTCGTCCGGGGCAGCCGCGCGAAGCCGATGTCCAGCACGCCGCCGGCGGTGTCGAGGCGCAGGCCGCTCGCGCCCAGCTGCGCGCGCAGCCAGTCGGAGAAGGCGCGCGCCGACTGGCAGACGCGGCCGTTGGTGTCGAGCTGCTCGTCCACGCCGTCGCTGGGGATGACGTACAGGAGCCGCACCTGCGGCAGCGCGCTGTCGTCGGGCCGGTCGACGGTGCTGCGCTCCGTGGGGCACTGCGGCGCTGGCGTATGCGGCGTGCAACTCCAGCGGCGGGGACAACGGGTGCGACGGCGGCGTCGACGCCGGCTGCGGCGGCGCGGGCGGCGCAGGCGGCGGAGGTGCTGGTGGGGGTGGACCGGCTCCCCTGTCCGGGACCTTCGACCTCACCTGGACTCAGGGCGCGCAGACGTGGACGCTGGAGGGCCGCGGCTTCTCGTTGCCGGTGCACGACACGGGCATCGACGAGACGAACTACGACGCGACGGGCACCGTCACCATCTCGCCGACGACGTAATCGAACGGCGCCGAGACGTGCGTGCTGAACGGCAGCGCGTCGCGCGCCTACTCGGACAACTGGCTTCTTCAAGGTGCGCTACCTGCAGGCCGGGCCCGCGCAGCGCTGGGGCTACGTCGACCAGTGGGACTACACGTGCACCTCGGCCGGCGGCTCGCAGGTGTTCCCGCTCATCGTCAACTTCAAGACGGCGCAGGGCACGGCGTGCGGCCAGCCCGTCGACGTGCCCGCGGCGAGCGCGCCCACCATGTCCGGCACCTTCACCATGGACTGCGCGGCTCCGGCGTGGACGGCGACCGCCACCTGGCCCTTCGCGCCGTAGTCACCGGCCCGGTCCGCAGCAGCCTTCGGGGAACAGCTGCTCCGCTGGCAGGTCGCCCCAGCTGTCGCAGTCCGGGCCGTCTACCTGCAGCCCTTCGCACACGGTGTAGGGCGCCTCGCCTGCCAGCCGCGCCGCCTCGAGCGCCGCCGTGAGGTGCACGAGGAAGCGCTTGCGCACGTCGCCTCGGAGCGGCTGGTGGTCGTAGCCGTCGTCGGCGCTGGCGCCCGCGTCGTGCAACAGCCACGCCGTGTCGCGGCTGTAGAACCACAGCCGCGCGATGTTGCCGTGGATCTTCCGCAGCCCCGCGTAGTCCTTCGCCACCCGCGCGCCCTCCGCGGCCAGCGCGTACAGCTCGAGCCGGCGCCACTTGGGCTCGGCCTGGTAGCGGCCCAGGTTGTTGGCGGTGAAGCGAACGCCGCCCGCGTCGCCGATGGCCAGCCGGTGCGCCAGCGCCACCTCGTACCAGCGCTCCACTTCCCAGAAGGGCGCGTTGCAGCGCTCGTGCGCCCAGCCCAGGTCGTGCGCGATGCGCCCCAGCAGGCGGCGGTCCCCCGTCAGCTCGGCCAGCCCGAAGGCGCGCAGGTAGTCGTCGCGCGCCGCGGCGCAGGCGCTGAGGCGCTCCTTCACGCCGTC
>Ga0272446_1001756_pt1 | contig 30902 bp, 31 predicted proteins | sample YNPCB0061_FD_194587 | JGI IMG/M metagenome (GOLD analysis project Ga0272446, IMG submission 194587) | Hot spring microbial mat communities from Yellowstone National Park, WY, United States - YNP-CB-006-1 | ecosystem: Environmental > Aquatic > Thermal springs > Hot (42-90C) > Sediment | place...
AGCGGCCTGGTCCTCTCGGACGGCCAAGCGTTAGATTCATCGCCCAGGCTTACTGATGCCGATCATGCTGCGAGACCTGCCCTTGCCTGGACGCGCCCGCGAGCGGGCGGCGGCGCGTGCCATCGCCGCCTTGCCCGCCTATCAGGTTGCGCTCTGGCCCGATGGCTGGGATCTGATGCCCGACGGGTCGGTCGCCGTCCAGGATACCCACGCCATGGCCGAGGCGCGGCGCTGGTACGCGCTGGCCAGGCGCAACCGCTCGCGAGGGGACCTGCGCAGCGCCCTGTCCCTGCACCGCGTCTTCATCCCGCCGGCTATCCTCGACCTTGCCGGTCGGACCTTCGCCTCCCAGCAGGCTGCGTCCGTGGCGGTGCAGTTGGTGGCGGGGGACTGGGTGCTGGGTCGCCGGGCCGAGCTTGCGCGCACGGCCAGGGCGGCGCTCGCGGAGCGGGCGGCGGTCTGGACGGGGTCGCGACATGGTTCGGGGTTGGACGCGGTGGCGGTGCAGGTCCTGGCGGCGGACCTGCTCGGCGTCTGCGCCGCTGAGGGTCTTATCCCCCGGGCGGGTTATGGCGTGCGGGTGCGGCGGGACGATGGTTTTGGTCTGTGCGCCTACCGCGTCCAGGTGGAGACCCACCTGGATCCGTATGCCAGGCGTCGGGTCGCGGAGGCGCTCTCGGCCGCCCTGATCCCCTGGAACCGCGCCGTGGGGAGGGATCTGGCGCCCAGCTTGGTGATCTCGGTGGAGCTGATCGCTCCGGCCTTGTGTCGCCTCGTTTAGCCGCTGCACGGTATTGGCATCTCGATTAGGATAGGCGCCCTTCGGCCATCCCCAGGAGTCAGCACCATGCTCACAGCGGCAGACCTCAACCGGCGCTTTGCCCTCCCCGGCGAGCTGGACTTCCGGGTCGCGGATCACGGCGCCCTGGTCGCCCATGTGACCAATGCCCTGGGCAGCGGCAGCGTGGCCTGTCAGGGCGCCCAGGTCCTGACCTGGACCCCGTCTGGGCAGTCACCCGTGATCTGGCTGTCGGAAGAGGCCCGCTTCCAGGCCACCAAGTCCCTGCGCGGGGGCATTCCGGTCTGCTGGCCCTGGTTCGGCGCCCATGCCCAGGACCCGTCGAAGCCGGCCCACGGCTTCGCCCGCAACCTGGACTGGGAGGTGTGCGAGACCGCAAGCACCGCCGCGGGGACGCGGGTCGTCATGGCCTTCACGCCGAGCGAGGCCCAGCGCGCCCTTTGGCCCCACACGGCCGAGCTGACCCTGGCGATGACCCTGGGCGAGACCCTGCGCCTCGTTCTCAGCACCCGCAACACCGGGGCCGAGCCCATTGTCATCACCCAGGCCCTGCATACCTACTTTCGGGTGGGCGACATCTCCGGGGTGCGGGTGGAGGGGCTCGAGGGCTGCGAGTATATCGACAAGGCCGCCAGCGGCGACCCGTGTCTCCGCCAGCAAGGACCCATCGCCATCGACCGGGAGGTCAACCGCATCTATCTCGGCTGCCCGGGTCCGGTCGCCATCGTCGATGAGTCCCTCGGCCGGCGCATCCTGATCGACAAGTCCGGCAGCTCGAGCTACGTGGTCTGGAACCCTTGGGCCGAGACCGGCGCCAAGTTCGGCGACATGGGCCCCGAGGGCTACCGCCGGATGCTGTGTGTCGAGACCACCAACGCCTGGACGGATACCGCCGCCATCGAACCGGGGGCGGTCTATGAGCTGACCTCGGAGTACCGGGTGGCGCCCCTGTAGGGCCGTTCGGGGCTTGGCATGGGCATCAGGGCCTGTCGCGAGTGCGGGCATGGGGTAAGCGAGGAGGCCCTTGCCTGTCCCCAGTGCGGTGCCCCCTATCCGGCCCGCCCTCAGCCCGCTCTCAGTTGGGCAGGTTGGGGGTTTCGAGTGCAGGTCCAAGGCGGAGGTCTTCGGACTCCCGCTCCTGCACATCGCCTTCAAGTAGCGCCCGAACCGCACCCCGGTGGTCGCCAAGGGGGTGATCGCCATCGCCCAGTTCGCGGTGGCCTGGTCACCGGTCGCCCAGCTTGGCATCTGCATCCCGTCCGGGAGGGGGCAGCTCGTCCTGCGGCTGACGGATCGCCTGGCCTTCTGGACCCGGTGAGGCGCAGCCCCAGGCTCAGCTTTTGAGCCTGCCGCCGAGGTAGCCTACCCACAGGTCCATGATCCTCACGAGGCTCGCCCACCTTGCTCGAACGCTTGCTCCTCTCCATCACCGCCAGGCTGCCCTGCCGCTTCATCGACGGCGAGCACGGGGAACCCTATCTGGAGCGTTACTACCTCTTCGGGGCCTTCGGATGGCACGCCTACCTGCACCGCTTCGTGGACTCGGACCCCGACCGTGGTCTGCACGACCACCCCTGGGGCCGGGCCCTGAGCCTGGTCCTGACGGGCGGCTACGACGAGATCCGGGGCATTCCCGGGGGTCCGGGTGAGACCCAGACGGAGGCGCCAGCGATGGCCCGGACCCTGGGCCCTGGTCGCGTCAATCTCCTGCGCGGGGCGGATTTCCACCGGGTCGTCCTGCGCCAGGGCCGGCCGGCCTGGACCCTGTTCGTCCACGGCCCTCGGATCAAGGGCTGGGGTTTCGTCCAAAACGGCGTCTACCGACCCATGGCGCGGGACGCGGCGGAGCTCCGCCACCGCGACTGGTGGAAAGCGGCCCCTACGGGTGCGCAGGCGAGGGCCGCTCGTGAGCGCCTCGCACGGGCCGGCGTCAGCCGCCGGGCCTTGCCGCCCCTGCCTTGAGCGCCTGGATGGCCGCGACCTTGTAGTCCACGGCGAGGCGGACCTGCTCCTCGGACAGGCGCGGATTGCCTCCCTGCGGGGGCATGCGGTACGCCCCGTCGGGGCCCTTGATGCCGTTCAAGGCGCTCTGGTAGAGGGCCTCCTTGCCCTTGGCGATGCGCCGCTCCCACTCGGGAAAATCGGTGACGGCGGGCGCCCCGGCGACCCCGCGCAGGTGGCAGGCGCGGCAGGTCCCGAGCCAGACCCTGCGACCGGTGGCGAGCGCCTCGCCGGCGAGGCTCGGCATGCTGGGGCCAAGGTCCGGGTTCGCCTCGGCAGGGGCCTGGGACCGGTCGCAGCCGAGCGGCCCCAGGGCCAACAGCCCCAGCGCTAGAACAGCGGCCAAAACACTGGCCAGGATGGGAGACAGATGTCGGTCGGGGCTGGGCATGGCAGGTCCTCTCGAGTCGTGGGAGCGCCCCTCAGGGCGCGGGCTGAAGATGGGGCCGCAGAGGCCTGCATGCACCCCCAACCCGAACCACGCCGCCCGGGACTTTGGTTACACTGACACCACTCAGATCCTCAGGCAGGCGCGGCCATGGCCAAGCAGACCCCCAAGGGTGCCCAGGCACCCGGCAGATCCGATGAGCGCCTCGACGCGGTGGTGGCCGCGGCCCGGCGGGCCCGCGAGGAGCGCGAGCGGGGCTACCGCGAACAGGCCCTCAAGCTCTACCCCTGGGTCTGCGGGCGCTGCGCCCGGACCTTCACCTACGCCAACCTGCGCGAGCTGACCGTCCACCACCGCGACCACAACCACGACAACAATCCCCCCGACGGCAGCAACTGGGAGCTGCTCTGCCTCTACTGCCACGACAATGAGCACCGCCGCTTCGAGGACCACATCGCCGCAGGCGGCGGGTCGGCGAATGACAAGCCGAGGCCAGAGTCCACCCACAAGGCCTTTGGGGCGCTGGCCGATCTGCTCAAGGGGCGCTCCTGAGCCGATCGGATCGGGTCATGCCGAGGCCCGACCTCGCCGCACGGGCGGCGTTCGTTGCGGTGGTGCAGGTCAGGGGCTTCGCCCGGGCCGCCAAGCGCCTGGAGTCCACCCCAGGCGCGGTGAGCCGGCGTGTCGCGACATGTCGGCGCATTCTGGGCGCGGCCCCTCGGACCTCGGGCGTCGCGGTCTGCGGCCGACCATGCCTTCCTGCACGACAGCAATCCGACCCCGCGGGAGGCATGGGGCCTCACCGGCCCCGAGGGTCCAGAGATCGTGGCCCTGGCGGGTCGCCTGTGCGGCAACAAGGTCGGTCTGCTCCGCGGGGCCGCCCTGGCGGAGCTCGGGGTCGTCCACGTGCCGGATGTGTTGGCGGGTGACGATGGCCCGACGCTCCTTTCGGCTGGCCTACCGCAACGACAGAACGGCCTGATTACTCAGCGAAAAGTACCGTTCAATGGTGGCCAACTGACGGATCTCGGATGACGTCATGCTGGTGTCGAGCGACCAGCCGGCGGGGCCGATGAATCTGGGCAAGGCCAGGAAGGCCGGTGATCCGTGCGCCTGCGGTCGGCGCCCCGCCCCGGGGTGCGGGCAGGGTCCTGAGGCCCTGGCTCAGGCCGCCGCCGGCCGGCGGCGGTAGGCGAGGATCAACAACACGAGCCCAAAGGCGATCATGGGTGTGCTGAGGAGCTGGCCCATGGTCAGCCAGCCGAAGGCCAGATAGCCGAGCTGGGCGTCGGGGGTGCGGACCAGCTCGACGGCAAACCGGAACAGGCCGTAGCAGACCAGGAAGAGGCCAGACACGGCCATGGTGGGGCGTGGCCTGTTGGAGAAGGTCCAAAGGATCAGGAACAGGGCAAGCCCCTCGAGCCCGGCCTCGTAGAGCTGGGAGGGGTGCAGGGGCGGCGACCAGATCGAGCCCGGTGCCAGTCCGGCGCAGTGCTCTGGCACCCGGTGGCAGGGGACGCGCATGCCCCAGGGCAGATCGGTCGCACGGCCCCACAGCTCGGCGTTGATGAAGTTGCCGATGCGCCCGGCCAGGAGTCCCACCGGGACCAGGGGCGCGATGAAGTCCGTGACTGCGAAGAAGCGGCGCCCGTGCCGCCGCGCAAACAGCCACATGGCGAGCATCACGCCGACCAGCCCGCCGTGGAAGGACATGCCGCCCTGCCAGACCTTGAACAGGTTGAGCGGGTCGGCGCGGATCTGGTCGAAGCCGTAGAACAGCATGTAGCCTAGCCGCCCACCGACGATGACCCCGACGACCCCGTAGAACAGGACGTCGTCGACCATGTCCGCGCTCCAGCCGGAATCGGGGCGGGCCGCCCGGTAGCGCCCGAGGGCCCAGAAGACGGCGAAGCCGATCAGATACATGAGCCCGTACCAGTGGACCTTGAGGGGACCGATGGTCAGGGCGACGGGGTCGATGTCTGGGTAGCTCAACATGGCGGCGGATGTTACCACGGGCCCCGGGGCCTCGGCTGGGCACCTGACCGGGGCTTGCGTTGGGCGGCGGTCGGCACGAGTATCCACCCGCAATAGGTGTCCCTGCCTGACCCCATCTGCCTGACCCCACCTGCCTGATCCAGGATCACCCCATGCAGCACCTCGCCGATACCGCCCGCCGCTTCGCGGCCCTGACCCCGAGCGCCGACTACTGGTCCCTGCGCCTGGTGGCGGAAGAGTCCGAGCACTTGGAGGTCCGGCAAGGGGTCCCTGAGCCCAGCGCCCTGTCGGTGGGTTGCGGGGCCATGGTCACAGTGGTCCGCGGTGCAGGCGTCGGGTACGCCGCGACCAGCGATCTCAGCGACGCCGGGCTCAAGGCCGCCGCTCGGCGCGCCGCTGACTGGGCCGAGGCCCACGCCCGTCTGGGGCTCTTCGACGCTGTCCTCTACCCGCGCAGCGCCGAACAGTTGGAGTATCGCAGCCCGGTCGCCGTGCCCTGGGATGGCCTGCCCGTCGCCGAGAAGCTCGACCTCCTCCATGGGGCCTGCGCGAGCCTGGCCATCGATGACCGCGTCGTGGATTGGTCCGCCTGGCTGGGACACGGGCGGGTCGAGCAGCTTCTGGTGACGAGCGACGGCGGCCGGATCGCCCAGTCCTGGGAATACACCCAGCCTGGCCTCATGGCCGTGGCCAATGCCGGGAGCCAGACCCAGAGGCGCCACGGCGGGGGGGCGGACTGGCCGCGGCAGGGTGGGCTCGAGCTCCTGCTCGGCGGCGCCCTGCAGGACGACGCCCGCCGGGTGGCGGAGGAGGCCCTGGCCCTCCTCGATGCGCCCGAGTGCCCAAGTGGCGAGATGGACCTGGTCCTGATGCCGAGCCAGATGGTCCTGCAGATCCACGAGAGCATCGGTCACCCCTTGGAGCTCGACCGCATCCTGGGCGACGAGCGTAACTATGCGGGGACCAGCTTTGTGACCCTCGAGATGTTCGGGAGCTACCGCTACGGCTCCGAGCTGCTCGACATCACCTTCGATCCCGGTGTCCCCGGGGAGCTCGCGAGCTATGTCGCCGACGACGAGGGCACGCGCGCATCCCGTGCCTACCTGATCCGCCGCGGGCTCCTGGAGAGACCCCTTGGCGGTGCCCTGTCCCAGGCCCGGACCGGCCTGGCTGGGGTCGCGAATGCCAGGGCGAGCGGCTGGGACCGGCCGCCCATCGACCGCATGGCCAACCTCAACCTGGAGCCCGGCCAAGACACCCTGGCCGGGCTGATCGCGCGGGTCGAGCGGGGCGTGCTCATGGACACCAACCGGTCCTGGTCCATCGACGACAGCCGCAACAAGTTCCAGTTCGGCTGCGAGCTGGGCCGCCTGATCGAGGATGGGCAGCTCAAGGGTCTGGTGCGCAACCCCGGCTATCGCGGCATCTCCGCGCGCTTCTGGCGCAGCCTGGACGGGGTGGGCGATGCCGCCTCCCGGGAGGTGCGGGGGGTGCGCAACTGCGGCAAGGGCGAGCCCAATCAGTCCGTCTACGTGGGCCACGCGGCCCCGCCCTGCCTGTTTCGGCGGGTCGCGGTCTTTGGGGGCGGGGAATGAGCGCCGAGAGCTTCTTCGAACTTGCCGAGCGGCTCTGCGACGGTCTCGCGCCTGGCGAGGTCCTGTTCTGCTCCCTTGCCGGCGAGGACTCGGATTTCGTCCGCCTCAACCAGGGGCGCATCCGCCAGGCGGGCTCGGTGCATCGCCAGTCCCTGGACCTGTCGCTGATCTCCGGTCACCGGCAGGTGAGCGGCGGCTGCGACCTGGCCGGGGATCCCGGGCTCGACCTGGCCCTGGCCAGGGACCTGATCTCACGACTGAGGGAGCGCCTGGCCCAGGTCCCGGAGGACCCCTATCTGCACTTCTCCGCCACGCCCTGGGTCTCGGAGCACCTGGCCGAGTCGCGCCTCCCCGCGTCCGCGGATGCCCTGGGGGCGCTGGTGGCCGCCGCCGAGGGGCTCGACCTGGTGGGCATCTGGGCAAGCGGCGACCTCTGCCATGGCCTGGCGAGCTCCCTGGGGCACCGGCATTGGCACGCCGGGGCCAGCTTCAATCTGGACTGGAGCTGCTACCTCTCGGGGGACAAGGCGGTCAAGGCGTCCTACGCCGGGACGCACTGGGACCAAACCGCGCTCGCCGAGAGGATGGACGAGGTGCGCCGCGCCCTGGGGGTCATGGCCCGCCCCGCGAAGGCCATTCCCCCTGGGCGCTACCGGGCCTTTCTGGCGCCGCAAGCCGTCAGGGAGCTGACCGACCTCCTCGGCTGGGGTGGCTTCGACCTCAAGAGCCACCGCACCCAGCAGACCCCGCTCCTGCGCCTGGTCCGGGGGGAGCGGGCCCTGCACCCTGGGGTTGGTCTCTACGAGGACAACGCCCGCGGCCTCGCCCCGCGCTTCACCGCGGAGGGGTTTTCCACCCCGGCGCGAGTGGACCTGGTGGTCGCCGGTGCCTACCGCGACTGCCTGGCGGATGCCCGCAGCGCCAAGGAGTACGGCGCCCAGGTCAACGCCGCGGGCGAGGCCCCGGAATCCCTGGCCATGGAGCCCGGTGAGATCCCGCGGGCGGAGGCGCTGGGCAGGTTGGGGGAGGGGCTCGCCATCGGTAACCTGTGGTACTGCAACTGGTCGGACCCCAACGACTGCCGCATCACGGGCATGACCCGGTTTGCCACCCTCTGGGTCGAGGGGGGCGAGCCGGTGGCACCGGTGGAGGTCATGCGCTTCGACGACTCCCTCTTTCACGTGCTGGGCGACCGGCTCGAGGGTCTGACCCGGGAGCGGGAGCTGATGCTCTGCGCCGACACCTATGACGGTCGCAGCACCGCGTCCAGCCTCCTGCCCGGGGTCCTGGTGGACGGCCTAGAGCTGACCCTATGACGGGCCCTCTGGGTTGCACCGCAGTGCCCTGGATTGCATTTGGTACAATGCCGTCCGCGATGTGAAAACCTGAGCCCTGGCCCTGACCAAGACCGCCATCCAAGTCATCGATCGCGCCGCCGCCCTGCTCGATGCACTGGGCCGAGCCGGCGGTGACGCGAGCCTCAAGGTCCTCTCCGCGGACACGGGGCTGCACCCGTCCACGGCCTCGCGCATCCTCGCGTCCCTCCTCGCCCACGGCTATGTGGAGCGCGGGGAACGCAGCGGGCGCTATCGGCTGGGGGTGCGCCTGCTGCAGCTCGCCGCCCGGGTGGCGCGCCAGGTGGACGTGCGGCGCGAGGCCCCTCGGATCATGGAGTGGCTGCGCGACCAGATCGGGGAGACGGTGAACCTGAGCCTGAGGGATCGCGACGAGGTGGTCTACGTGGAGCGCGTCGCCTCCAGCCGGACGGTGCGGGTGGAGCAGGTGGTGGGTAGCCGCGCCCCCCTGCACGTGACCGCCGTCGGCAAGCTGTTCCTGGGGGAGGCGGGGGACGCCGAGGTCCGCGCCTATGCCCTGCGCACCGGGCTACCCCGCTACACGAAGAACACCATTGCCAGCGCCGAGGCACTGGGACAAGCCGCCGCGGCGGCGGTGGCTCAGGGCTTCGCCTTCGACGATGAGGAGGCCGAGCTTGGAGTGGGGTGCATCGGGGTCCTGATCCGCAACGCCGAGGGGCAGGCGGTGGCGGGGCTGTCCGTCTCCGCGCCGCGGGGGCGGCGCAGCGACGCCTGGGTACCCCTGGTGCAGGAGGCCGGGCGGCGCCTGTCGGCACGGCTGGGTTATCTGGAGGCGCAGGGGACCGAAGGGGAAGGGCCACCCTTGGATCAGGGAAGCGTTGACCCATGAGGCACCTGCCGCTGGCCGCAGCCCCCAGCGTGGTCGTCGCCGGGATGGCCGATGGTGAGTGCTCTTGCCCTAGAGGTGCAGGCGCCGCAGCTCCGGGCTTGGCTGCGCCTCCTCCCAGAGCGGAAGGAACTCGGCCCGCAAGCGGCGAGCCGCCGCAGGCGCGTTGAAGTCGGCCGTGGCCAGGTAGACGTCGGCTTGCGGACGCAGGATGTAGCCGGCCTCATCGGCGACGAGGAAGGCGTCCGGGCGGCCATTCTGTGTCTCGGGGACGCAGCGCACCGCAATCCGGGAGGTCAGATGGTGGATCAAAGGGAGCAGCCGATGCCCATGCTGGACGACGGCGGCGGCGTCGAAGACCAGGATCCGCACCGGGAGGTCGCGATGCTGCACGGCGAGGCGGCGCACCGCGTCGACGAAGCTGTGGTCGTCGTAGAGCACCGGGTCGAGGTCACGGGTGAGCAGCCAAAGGGCCCGGTTGGCCTGGGTCGCCATCTGGATCCCGGTGGCGCGGATGTCCTCGTGCCCGTCCAGGACCAGCGGGCCGGCGTCACGCCCGAGCCTCCGTTCGCCGAGCGGCGGCCCCTCGGAGTCAGGCCGGGGACCCTCGAGCTCCATCCGCTGGTGGGGTATTCCGGCCTCTTCGAACACCTCCCCGACCGGGACGAAACCCGCGCGGAGGTAGAACGGCAGGGCGCTGACCTGGGCATGGAGGAAGGGCGGTTCCGGCGCGGCCCGGCGGGCGATGCGCAACAGCTCCCGCAAGAGCAGTGTCCCAATGCCGCGCCCTCGCCACTGCGGCAAGACCGCCATGCGCCCGATCTGCCCGGTGGGGAGAAGGCGGGCGGTGCCGACTGGCTCGTCGTCGGGGCCGGCGAGGGCAATGAGGTGGACCGCGTCGGCGTCGGCGCCGTCCCACTCCAGGTCCTCCGGCACACCTTGCTCCCGCACGAAGACGCTCAGGCGAACAGCCCGCAGGGCATCGCGATCCAGTGCCCAGTCGGCGCGGCGCACGCGAACGGCGGTGGTATCAGTCGGGGAAGACATAGTGACCTGCATTGTAGAGGTCGCAGAGCAGTTTCAGTGCCGCGGGCTCCGAGAGCCAGGGCTCGAGCTGGGCAAAGCCGAGGTCTCGATTGTCGGTGAGGACCTCCAGCAGGGCGCCCTGGGCCTTGGGCAGGCGGTAGGCCTCGCCGCCCGCGAACAGCAGGTCGTCCCCGGCCTGACCGCGACAGAAGAGGAGCTTCGACCAGCCGTGACGGAGCAGGATCCGTCTTGCCTCGAGGGCGCGACGGAGCTCCGGCGGGGTCAGGGGCGCCTCCGCTGGGGCGAGGCGCAGGTGCTCCTTTGGGTCGCTGAGGGCCGCGCCGAGCCAGGCTGCGAAGTCGTCCGGGTCGGCGCTGGTGAGGGCCTGCTCCAGGGTGGCCCTGACCTGGGCGAAGACCTCGGGCAGGATCTCGCCCCGGTGGCGCTGGGGGCTCAGTCCCGGGTCCCGGTAGCGGCCATGGGGTAGGGCGGTCGCGCCGCGATGCTCGCACCAATCGGCGGCCAGCTCCCGCCACGCGGGCGCCCGAAGCCCCACCGACCAGGTCATGCACTCGCCCTCGGCGACGCCCCAGTGCGGGATGCCAGGCGGCAGGTAAAGGATGTCGCCCGGAGAGAGCAGCCAGTCATGGGTGGGTGTGAAGCGCGCCAGGATGCGCAGGTCAAGCCCCGGGATGCAGGTGAGATCCGGGGCCGGGCCGGCGTCGATGCGCCAGCGGCGATGCCCCTCGGCCTGGATCAGGAAGACGTCATACTCGTCCACATGGGGGCCGACCGAGCCCTGGTCGGCCGCATAGCTCACCATGACGTCGTCGAGGCGCCAGTCGGGGATGAAGCCGAAGGGCTCCAGGACCGAGGCGACCTCGGGCAGGTGCTTGTCCAGATCCTGGACCAGGAGGGTCCAGCGGCTGTGCGGCAGGCTGGCGAAGTCCGCCTCGTCGAAGGGTCCGTGGCGCAGCTCCCAGGGGCCCGTGGGACCCTGCTCCAGGACCAAACGGGATTCCACTTGGGGCTCACAGGCCAGCCCGGCCAGCTCGTCCGCGGCGACTGGGCAGCGGAACCCGGCCAGTCCCGCTGGAAAGAGCAGGGGGCGGCGCTGCCAATACTCCGCCAGGAAGCGGGAGGCATCCAGACCGCTCGGAAACTGCAGGGCACGGGACAAGGTGGGCTCCCTCGGCAGCGGTGTCGGCACCGTGAAGTCTAACGCGGGTTCCCGGGGCGCGGATGGCGGGGGGTAGGTTCCTCGAGCCGGTGCGGCCGGCTCGGGCCAAAAAGGCACAGACTTGGTCGAGGTTGGGCGCAAGGCCCTCTTATCTGTCTCTGATTGGCAACAGTGTCAAGCAAATGACCTGACTATAGGGCGCTGATGGCTATGAGTTTTTATTCCGGAGAGCCGCTTGAGCTGGCATCGCGTTGCAGAATTGCTGCGGCTCACGAAAAAAGTTGCACTAATGTATGCGGTTTACGCTAGAATACGCAGCGACGGCGAACTCGTCTCTGTAACGAACCGATGCGAGGCTCCAAACTCCTGACCGCCGGACGACTGCTTCGGGACACTGCCGGCGACCTAGGCTAGCTGTTGTAAATCCGCACCAACCGCCCCCGAGGCACTAGATCCGCCATTCGTTCAACCCTTCAATCAACACAGGAACCAAAACGATGTACACCAAGACCATGAAGCTGCGCCTGTCGGGGCTGATGGCCCCCGTCGCGATTGTCATGACCCTGTCCGCCCCCATTGCGCTCGGTGCCACCGACGGGGTCGATCACTATTGGAGTGCCATGCCCGAGGGCACGGCCTGGGTGACCTCCTATGGTGAGTGCTGGAAGAGCGAGGAGGGCCCAACGGACCTCCAGCCCTGCGGCGCCCCGAAGGTCGTGGTGCCAGCCGAGATCAGCGTCCGTCTGAACTTCAAGTTCGACAAGTACGGCATCAACGACATCGTCAACGATTCGGAGCTGGCCAAGCTCGACGACTACATCGCCAAGGTCAAGCAGACGCCCGAGCAGGAGTCGATTGCCATCGTTGGACACACCGACGCCAAGGGCTCGGATGCATACAACATGGCCCTGGGGCAGCGTCGTGCCGACACCATGAAGCAGTACATGGTCTCCAAGGGCGTCCCGGCCTCCAGCATCGTCACCGAGAGCATGGGCAAGCGCGAGATGCTGCCCCAGTATGACATCTATTCGGTCGAGCAGCGGCGAGCGACCATCAAGACCTCGATCACTCAGTAATCCCGCCGGCTGACTTGCCAAACCCCGCTCGCCAAGCACCGACCGCGGGATCGCGGCCGGTGCTTTTTTCCTGCCCTCAAATCTCCTTCGCCTGCTGCGCCGCGTTGCCGATATAGCCTGCCGGGGTCAGGGCCCGCAGGCGCGCCTTGGCCTCCTCGGGGATCTCCAGCCCGGCAATGAACGCTTGCATGTCCTTTTGGCCGATGCGCTGGCCGCGGGTCAGCTCTTTGAGCCGCTCATAGGGCCGCTCGACCCCGTGGCGGCGCATCACCGTCTGAATGGGCTCCGCCAGGACCTCCCAGTTGGCCTCGAGATCCTCGGCCAGGCGGGACGGGTCCGCCTCGAGTTTGGCAAGGCCCCTGAGGGCGGATTGTAGGGCAATGGTCGTGTGGGCCACCCCCACCCCGAGGTTGCGTAGCACCGTAGAGTCCGAAAGGTCGCGCTGCCAGCGCGAGATGGGGAGCTTGGCCGACAGGTGGCCGAGAATGGCATTGGCAACCCCGAGGTTGCCCTCGGCATTCTCGAAGTCGATGGGGTTGACCTTGTGCGGCATGGTCGAGGACCCGACCTCGCCAGCCACCGTCTTCTGTCGGAAGTAGCCGAGGGAGATGTAGCCCCAGAGGTCGCGGCAGAGGTCGATGGCGACCGTGTTAAAGCGGGCGACGGCGTCGAAGAGCTCGGCCAGGTAGTCGTGGGGCTCGATCTGGGTGGTGTAGGGGTTCCAGGTCAGACCTAAGGATTCGACGAACTCCCGGGTGAACGCCGGCCAGTCCACCTCCGGGTAGGCGGCCAGGTGGGCGTTGTAGTTGCCTACGGCGCCATTGAGCTTGCCGAGCAGCTCGACGGCCGCGACCCGCTCGCGCTGGGCGCGCAGGCGGTAGGCCAGATTCGCCATTTCCTTGCCGAGGGTCGTGGGGGAGGCGGGCTGCCCGTGGGTGCGGGCGAGCATGGGGAGATCCGCATGGCGATGCGCCAGCTCGCGCAGGGCGGCGATCAGGGCATCCATGAGCGGCAGCAGGATCTGGCCGCGCCCTTCGCGGGCCATGATGGCGTGGCAGAGGTTGTTGATGTCCTCGGAGGTGCAGGCGAAGTGGATGAACTCGCTGATGGCCTCGAGCTCGGCATTGCCGGCGATGCGCTCCTTGATGAAATACTCGACAGCCTTGACGTCGTGGTTGGTGGTGCGCTCGATGTTCTTGACCCGCTGGGCATCGTCGACCTTGAAGTCCTCGACCATGGCGTCGAGCAGGCGCTGCGCATGTGCCGAGAGCGGGGGGACCTCCGGGATTCCCGGATGGCGCGCCAGCGCCTGAAGCCAACGCACCTCGACGAGGACGCGATGGCGGATCAGGCCGAGCTCGCTGAAGATGGGGCGCAGGTCCTCGGTCTTGGACCCGTAGCGTCCGTCAATGGGTGAGACGGCCGTGAGGCTCGATAGCTCCATGGGCATGAGGTGCTCCTAATCGTCCGTTGCGCGGGTCGCCGGGTGTGCCGCAGGGGCCGCGCTGGCGATCCATGTCCGCCCGTCGAGGCGGATCGCCCGAAAGGCTGCCTCATGCGTGGGTCTGGCGCAAGGGTTGGGGGATGCGGTAGAGCCACCATGCGGCCGTGCGGCCAAGCGGGGCAGGAGAGGATTCCCCGCCCGTTCTCGTTGTCAGAAGGTGACCGCACTAACGTCAGAAGTGCTCTGCACGGCGGCAAACGAAAACAGCTTGCTCCCACCCTCGGATGGTTGTTCAGTCGATGCCGTAGGCGTAGAATGCCGCGCCTCACCAATTGCGGAGTTCCCAAGTGGGCACTTGTTCGAGTGACAGTCGTCAGCCGGTTTCAATGACCGGCATCCCCTCGGCAAGATAACGCGCAGGTTCTCCCTGCCGCTGTCTCACCGAACGCGAGAGGCGGCAACCGCGTCGCAGCATCCGCTGCACGTCATTCCCCTCCCAGACAACTGATTGGCTGATCGCCTGATGGTGATCCGCTGTGAACAACGCTTGCCGCCATCGGCCAGCGGGTTTGTCGTGTGCATCGGCTACGGTGCTGCGCGATGAGTCGTGCACGCGACAGGGCTTCGCCTCGATCCGAGAGGAGAACGCTGTGCGCATTGCTCGTTTTCGACACCCCGGCCGCTTTGGCGCGGCCTACCCGCCACTCCGGCCAGCCGTGCTCAGTGCCGCCCTGCTGACTGTCAATGCCGCCCATGCGGCACGGCCCATGATCACCGACGATGCCCGCATCGTGGATGCCAAGGCGTGTCAGCTCGAAACCTGGGTCAAGAAGAACCCGGACAGTACCGAAACCTGGGCACTGCCCGCCTGCAACTTCACAGGCGATCTGGAGCTGACCTTGGGCGGTGCCATGACCCGTGAAGCAGGTCGTACCCAGACCACGGATGTCGTCATGCAGGGCAAGACCCTGTTCAAGACCATGGAGCCGAACGGCTGGGGCATCGGCCTGGCCGCTGGCACGGCTCGTCATTCGCTGGCGGACACCCGCGATTGGTACGCCTATGTCCCGACCAGCTTCTCCTTGCGCGATGACGCCGTGGTCGTGCACACGAATATTGGCTGGCTGCGCGAGGGCGAGACCCGCCGCAACCGCCTGACCTGGGGCCTGGGCACCGAAGCGCAGCTTGCCGAACGCACTTGGCTCATCGCCGAGACCTTTGGCCAGAACCAAGTCAAGCCCTTTCATCAACTCGGCCTGCGTCACTGGCTGGTGCCGGATCGTGTCCAGCTCGATGCGACTTACGGCAACCGCAACGGCGGCGGGACTGGCGAGCGCTGGTTTTCCATCGGCCTGCGCCTGCTCTCGGTGCCCTTCTTGCCGTGACGTCAAGCCTGTAACAAAACCTTAGCAAACTATGCCAGACCCTGAACATTGGCTGCCTGCCTGAGCACACTGTTACCAGTGCGAAGCGGGCAGGCCAACAAGGAGCACAACAATGAACTTCACTCTGCTGAAAGCGTTGTTTGCGGGTTTCTTGCGTACCCGCCACATCGCCCGGCACTTTCGCCGCCTGGCGTTGTGGGACACCCTGGCGCAGACCGGCGTCAGCCGCGAAGTGCCGTCGCCGCTCACCCAGACCCTGGTCAGCGCTGCCACGGCAGAGACCGATACCTTGCTGCGGCAGTTGGACAGTCATGCCAATGGCTTGTCCGATGCGCAGGCTGAGGCCGTTCGTGCCCATGTCGGCTTGAACGAGGTTGAACACGAGAAGCCGCTGCCCTGGTGGACGCACCTGTGGTACTGCTACAAAAACCCCTTCAACCTGCTGCTGACGCTGCTGGCGGTCATCTCTTATCTGACCGAGGACATGAAGGCCACGGTTGTGATCAGCGCGATGGTGGTGCTCTCCACCCTGCTGCGTTTCTGGCAGGAGGCCAAGTCCAACAAGGCCGCCGATGCCCTCAAGGCGATGGTCAGCAATACGGCCACCGTCATCCGCCGCGACCCGTCCGAGGACGCCGCGCCGGTATTCGAGCAGTACTACGGCACGCGGCTGCATGTGAAGGACGCCAGACGCATCGAGCTGCCGATCAAGCTGCTGGTGCCCGGCGATGTGATCGTGTTGTCGGCGGGCGACATGATCCCGGCCGACTGCCGCGTGCTCACCGCCAAGGACCTGTTCGTGGCGCAGGCGGCCATGACCGGCGAGTCGATGCCGGTGGAGAAGTTCGCCAGCCAGCGCGCGGCCGCCGCGATCAACCCGCTGGAACTCGACAACATCCTGTTCATGGGCACCAACGTCGTGTCTGGTTCGGCGACCGCCGTGGTGCTGGGCACCGGCAACGCCACCTACTTCGGCGCACTGGCTTCCCGCGTCACCGCCACCGACCGCGCACCCACGGCGTTCCAGGCGGGCGTCAACAAGGTGAGCTGGCTCTTGATCCGTTTCATGTTCGTGATGACCCCGCTGGTGCTCTTCATCAACGGTTTCACCAAGGGCGACTGGATGGAGGCGCTGCTGTTCGCGCTGTCCATTGCCGTGGGTTTGACGCCGGAAATGCTGCCGATGATCGTCACCTCCACGCTGGCCAAGGGCGCGGTGATCCTGTCGCGCAAGAAAGTGATCGTGAAGCGGCTGGACGCCATCCAGAACTTCGGCGCGATGGATGTGTTGTGTACCGACAAGACCGGCACCCTGACCCAGGACAAGATCTTTCTAGCGCGGCATGTCGATGTCTGGGGTGAGGAGTCGGACGAGGTGCTGGAGATGGCCTATCTCAACAGCTACTACCAGACCGGCCTGAAGAACCTGCTGGACGTGGCGGTTCTGGAGCACGCGGACGTCCATCAGGAACTCAAGCCCGGCACGAACTACCGCAAGGTCGATGAGATCCCGTTCGACTTCATCCGCCGCCGCATGTCGGTGGTGGTGAGCGAGCGCGAGGATCACCACGAACTGATCACCAAGGGCGCGGTCGATGAAATCCTGTCCGTCTGTACCCGCGTGCGCCACGGCGACGCGATCGAGCCGCTGACGCCCGAGTTGCTGGCGCGCATCCGTGAAGTGACCGCCGAACTGAACGAAGAGGGCCTGCGCGTGGTCGCCGTGGCCGCCAAGGAGGTGCCGCCGGCCAGGGAGACCTATGGCGTGGCCGACGAGTCGGAGCTCACGCTGATCGGCTACGTGGCCTTCCTCGATCCGCCGAAGGAGTCCACCGCGCCAGCCATCAAGGCGCTGGCCGAGCATGGGGTGGCGGTCAAGGTGTTGACCGGCGACAACGAACTGGTGACGGCCAAGATCTGCCGCGAGGTCGACCTGGAACAGCAAGGCGTGCTGCTGGGCGGCGACATCGAGCGCATGAGCGACAAGGAATTGGCCGAAGCGGTGGAAAGCCACAACGTCTTCGCCAAGCTCACGCCCTCGCACAAGGAGCGCATCGTGCGGCTCCTGAAGGCCAACGGCCATGTGGTGGGCTTCATGGGCGACGGCATCAACGATGCCCCGGCACTGCGCACCGCCGACATCGGCATCTCGGTGGATACGGCGGTGGACATCGCCAAGGAAGCCGCCGACATCATCCTGCTGGAAAAGAGTCTGATGGTGCTGGAGGAGGGCGTGCTGGAAGGCCGCCGCACCTTCGCCAACATGCTCAAGTACATCAAAATGACGGCCAGTTCCAACTTCGGCAACATGTTCTCGGTGCTGGTGGCGTCGGCCTTCATTCCTTTCCTGCCGATGTTGCCGATGCAGCTTCTGGTGCTCAACCTGCTCTACGACATTTCGCAGATCGCGATTCCGTTCGACAACGTGGATGAGGAACTGCTGAAGAAACCGCAGCGCTGGCAACCGGAGGAACTGGGGCGCTTCATGATCTATTTCGGGCCGGTGAGCTCGATCTTCGACATCACCACCTATGTCATGATGTGGTTCGTGTTCGGCGCCAACACGCCAGAACAGCAGACCCTGTTCCAGTCCGGCTGGTTCATCGAGAGCCTGATGACGCAGACGCTGGTCGTGCATATGATCCGCACGCAGAAGATCCCATTCCTGCAAAGCCGGCCGGGCACGCCGCTCCTGGTCACCACGACCCTGATCATGGCCATCGGCATCTTCCTGCCGATGGGGCCGCTGGCGCATTACTTCAAGTTGCAGGCGCTACCGGCGCTGTACTTCCCACTCCTGGCGGCGACGCTGTTCTGCTACATGGTGTTGACCCAACTGATGAAGAACCACTACAAGCGCCGCTTCGGCTGGCAATGAGGAGACGGGCATGGAGGCGATTCAGAACATCAACCTGCCCTCTCTGTTCGACACCCTGATCAGCCTCGCCGCCGCCTTCCTGCTCGGCGGGCTGATCGGCTTCGAGCGGCAGTACCGGCAACGCACGGCAGGGCTGCGCACCAATGTGCTGGTTGCGGTAGGCGCGGCCTTGTTTGTTGATCTGGCCAACCGGCTGCACGGCCATGAAGGCGCAGTGCATGTGATGGCCTACGTGGTGTCCGGCATCGGCTTCCTGGGTGCGGGGGTCATCATGCGCGGGGAAGGCAATGTGCGGGGCCTGAATACCGCTGCCACGCTGTGGGGGTCGGCGGCCGTCGGCGCAGCAGCGGGGGCTGACCTGATCATCGAGGCGGTACTGGGAGCCTTGTTCGTGCTCTCGGCCAACACCCTATTGCGCCCCATCGTCAATACCATCAACCGCAAGCCGCTGGATGTGGAATCCGTGGAGGTAACGAACACCGTCTATGTGATTGCCGAGCGCGCGCATCAGAAGATGGTCATGGCCCAGCTCGGAGAAGAGCTGGAGCGCAGCAGCTATCCGACCCACGACCTCGATATCCACGCCTTTGGCGAAGAAGACGTCGAGATCGAGGCAACCCTGGCCGCGACCTCCGTCGATGGCGACGAGCTGGATGCGTTGGTCAAACGACTCGCAGCACTGCCGGCTGTTCGGCAGGCATTCTGGAGTCCAAGCACCACGGAATGATCTGGCACTGCCCAAGGCGGCCGAGCAGGCTCTCGCCATCGGGGCGCAGCGCCGCTTCGGGTGAGAGGTGCCGGTACAGCGTCTGCCGCGTGACACCCAGTTCCTGGCACAGATCACCGACCTTGGTTTCGGGCTGTCCCATCTCGGCCATCGCCAAGCGCAGCTTGGCCGCCGTTATCTTAAACAGGTTGTCCGCCTTTCCGGCCGCTTGTCGTTAGCCTGGTGGTTCCCAAGCTGAGCGGACCCGCGCGGGCTTCCGGCCGCCCGCCCGCGGCACCATCAGACGCAGCCAGTTGGCTTGGGCAGTCCGCCCCACTTGCAGATGAGCTTCATGGGCCCCTTCTTGAAGATGTCATAGAGGTCCTTGGTCGAGACACCCATCTTCTTCGCGAAGATGCGGATGGGCGGTACCACACCGTCGGCGTCGTACATCTCGCGGGCCTTGAGGATCAGCCCCATGATCCGGTCGTCGATCTGGAACTCGTCGGTGGCGGCCAGTTGCCGCGCCACCTCTTCGCTCCAGTCGTCACGGTTGACCAGGAAGCCTTCGCCGTCGACTTCAACGCTTATCGCCATGATGGTTACCTCGGGGATCGATGTCGGTGGGATGGCAGGTGATGACCCCAGCCGCGCAGGCACCCGCGGTGCGGTGCTCGGACCAATCAGAATCGCTCGGGGTCAACGCCGTTGGGATGCTTCTTGCCCCCTGAGTGCGGGCGATGGCGGCGCGAATCAACCCGCCGTGCCGCCGTGCAGCCGATCCAGATAGGCGGTGATATCGCCGGCCTCGGTCATGGCCCGCGGGAAGGGCAGGCGGACCAGGTGGTCTCCCCGTGCCAGGTCGAGCCCCCAGGGGTCGACACCGGCGATGCGCGTTGCGCCGGGCTCCTCGGGTGTCGCAGCAGGCAGCACGTCGGCCAGCCGGTGCCCGTGGTTGCGGAGCAGGGCCTCGCACAAGGCCGTCTCAGCCTCCTCGTCCAGGGGCGAGCGGCGCACGATCCGGTCCGTGCCGAGCCAGCGGGCCGTGGCGAAGCCACCGTTGTAGTGGAAGCGTTTGGGTTTTAGCCGGTAGGGGCGGAAATGGAGCTGCTCGAAGTACATCCGCCCGCTCGGGAAGTAGCGGAGGTAGCGGGCCAGGGCATGCACATCGGACGGGTCGCAGGGGGTGCAGGTGCCCATGCAGGTGAGTCGCTGACTCTGCTGGACATCGGGGAGCGCTTCGTGGAGGGTCAGGGCACAGCGCGGGTCCGCCTCCAGGTTGCGGGTGTGCTGGGCCAAATGGCTGAGTAGCAAGATGGGCAGGCCGTCCCGATCCAGGCAGAACGGGACGACGGAGCCGAAAGGGTAGCCCGGCTCGGCGGCGGAATGGGTCGATATGACCCCCTGAAACCGGCCCGCCCAGAGCTGGCGTGCGGCCTCGAAGGGATCGTCCGGCGCGTCGGTCATGCGGCCGTTCAGGCCCCGGAGCGGCCGGGAACGGCGCGCATGGCGTCGAGTACCCCGTCCCAGAGGCGGATGCGCGCACAGAGCGCCTCCTCGGCAGCGGTTTCTGCCTCGGCGATGCGCCTGGCGTCCCCCGCGCACAGGGACTCCAGGAGGCGCAGGGCGAGAGGTCCGTGGAAGTCCGCATCGAGGTGGACATGGCGGGTCAGGTAGTGGTGGAAGGCGGGGGCCTGGGTGGGACCCCAGTGCAGCTTGGCAATCAGGCGGCGAAACACCCTGGGCAGGATGCGCTCGCGCCCCAGGGCGAAGGCGGCCGCCACCGCGTGGGGCTGATCCGCGCGCAGAAAGCAGAAGGTCGTCTCGCAGAAATACCGGGCGGGTAGGGGGACAAGATCCGAGTACAGGGCCGCATCGACGCCTTGTTCGCTGACCTGGTCGAGGAAGTGCATCACCGGCTCGGTTGCGACCCCGGCCTCGCGCATGGCGGCGAGGTACATCTCGAAGTGACTGGCGTAGCGCGGGCCGTCGGGAGCCGGGAAGCTGTCGGATTCCTCTTCCAGCACGATTTGGTTGATGAAGTAGCGCAGGGCCGGGTCGCCACGCGGCATCCAGGGCACCTGAGCGGGGGCGATGTGGTGCTGCAGGTACTTGACCAGGGACATGAAATCCCACACGGCGAAGACATGGTGCGCCATGAATAGGCGCAGCTCCGCCAGTCCGTGCAGGGCGTCATAGACGGGGTGGTTATCGAGCTCCGCCTGAAGCCCTTGCAGGTGGTTGAGATTCAACTCGGCCATGGCTGCTGTCCTCGTCTCGCCGGCGCCTGCCCCAGCCAGACTATAAACGCAGGGCCCTGCGCCTTGGAAGCCGGCGACCCTGGGCCAAGCGTCGGAAGGCCACGCTAGCCTAGTCCTTTGACAGCGGTGCATCGATATCGTTAACATGCCGCGCTTATGTCCGCTGCCCTGCCGGCCCAGATTGACCCTTGGCAAGCGGTCGCCCGTGAGGCGGCCTTCGCGGGCTCGCTCGCCCTGAGCGATCTGCCGCGGCTGCGGGAGCTGTTGGCGGGTGTGCCCGCGCAGCCCCCGCCCCGGGCGACCTTCGAGATCGCCTTCCGGCGTGACGCGGCGGGCCGGGCAGTGGTGGTTGGCAGCGTCTGGGCGATGATCCCGCTGGAGTGCCAGCGCTGCCTCGGAGTCCTGGAGCATCGGGTCGATGCCGCCATCCGGCTGATGCTGACGGACGGTGCAGCGGCGGCCAAGGGGCCCCCAGTCGAGCCGCCGGAACCCTACGAGGCCCTGCCGGTCTTCGACGATCGCGTCCGCCCCGCGGAGCTGATCGAGGACGAGCTCCTGCTTGCCCTGCCGCAGATCGCCAGACATCCCTTTGGGGTCTGCCAGATGGACCTTGCGGGGTCCGGGGCCCCTGACCCAGGCCGCGGCGAAGGGCTCAGTCCAGGGCCTGGCGCAGCGCGGGGTGGCGCGCCGGCCGCGGAGCGGCCAAAGCCCTTTGCCGTGCTGGCCGGCTGGAAGGCCGACACCTAGAGGAGATGCCGATCAAAGGCCCTCCCGGCATTTGATCAGCTCGGGTCCCGCGACGCGCGCGTCGCGGGACCCTCCCGTTTCAAGGGCTTGAGGCCCTCGAAACGGGCGGGCCATCCCTGGCCCGCACGGGAAGCGCACTGAATCAGCGCTTCCCTAGCAGGCACGTGACGCACCCCATAGCGGCGCACCCAAGTGGCACCGCAACGAACACACAGGCTGACAGACATCCAGGCTCACCGATACGGAGGACAGCATGGCCGTCCCACAAAACCGCAAGACCCGATCCAAGCGCGACATGCGCCGCTCCCACGATGCCCTCACGGGCCCGGCCCTTTCCGTCGATCCCACCAGCGGGGAGACCCATCGCCGGCACCACGTGACCCCGGACGGTTTTTACCGGGGCCGCAAGGTGATCGACAAGGCCGACTGACCGGCCGGCACTGCACTGCCCGGCACCTCGTGCCTGCCTGCGCTGCCTGAGGTCGGTGTGCCTGGCCCCTTGATCATCGCCCTGGACGCCATGGGTGGCGACCACGGCCCCAAGGTCGTGGTACCCGCTGCCCTGGCCTTCCTCCGGCACAACAAGGACACCCAGTTGGTCCTGGTGGGCCGGGAGGACGAGATCCGGCGGCACCTGGGGGCCGCGAAGGACCCTGAACGGCTGCGCATCCACCATGCCTCCCAGACCGTGGGTATGGACGAGGCCCCGTCCAAGGCTCTGCGCGGCAAGAAACACTCGTCGATGCGCGTGGCGATCGATCTGGTCAAGTCGGGCACGGCAAATGCCTGTGTCAGTGCGGGCAACACCGGCGCCCTCATGGCGACTGCGCGGTTCGTCCTGAAGACGCTGCCGAACGTCGACCGCCCGGCCATCATCACCTCCGTGCCCTCACTGCATGGCAGCACCTACATGCTCGACCTGGGGGCCAATGTGGACTGCAGCGCCGAGCATCTGTTCCAGTTCGCCGTCATGGGCAGCGAGCTGGTCACCGCGGTGGAGGGGCTCGCCTCCCCTGCCGTGGGTCTCCTCAACATCGGCCAGGAGGAGATCAAGGGCAACGAGCAGGTCAAGCAGGCCCACGAGCTGCTGGCTGCCAGCTCGCTCAATTACATCGGCTATGTGGAGGGGGACGACGTCTACCTCGGCAAGGTCGACGTGGTGGTGTCCGACGGCTTCGTTGGCAACGTGGCCCTCAAGTCCAGCGAGGGCGTGGCCAAGATGGTGCGCCATGTGCTGCGTGAGAGTTTCCAGCGCAACTGGCTGACCCGGCTCTCGGGACTGGCGGCCCTGCCCATCCTGAGGCGCTTCGGTCAGACCTTCGATCCGCGCCGCTACAACGGCGCCAGCTTGCTCGGGCTGCGCGGGATCGTCATCAAGAGTCACGGCGGGGCGGATGTGCTGGCCTATGAGAACGCCATCCACATCGCTGAGAAGGAGGTCCATTGCAACATCCCGGAACGGATCAGCCAGCAGGTGGGTCTGCAGCTCGACGCGAGCCGCAGGGGCGGCGAGCGAGCCAGGACGACGGCGTGAGTCACGCGGTGAGCCTGGGACGGAGCTATTCGCGGGTGCTCGGCACCGGCAGTTTCCTCCCCGCGAAGGTGCTGACCAATGCCGACCTGGAAGGCATGGTGGAGACCACGGACCAGTGGATCCGCGAGCGCACCGGCATCCGCAAACGGCACATCGCCGCGCCCGAGGAGACCTGCGTCGATCTCGCCGAGATCGCCGCGCGCAAGGCCCTGGATGCGGCCGGCATCGCCGCCGCCGAGATCGATCTCATCGTGGTCGCGACCACGACCCCGGACCAGGTCTTCCCGAGCAACGCCTGCCTGCTCCAGCAGCGCCTCGACATCCACGGCTGCCCGGCCTTCGACCTCCAGGCCGTGTGCACCGGCTTCGTCTACGCCATGGCGGTCGCGGACAAGTTCATCCGCACCGGCGGTGCCCGACACGTCCTGGTGGTCGGGGCCGAGACCCTGTCGCGTATTACCAACTGGGAGGACCGCGGGACCTCGGTCCTGTTCGGCGATGGGGCCGGGGCCGTGGTGCTTGGTGCCAGCGACGAGCCCGGCATCCTGTCCACCCATCTCCACGCCGACGGGGCCTACAAGGACCTGCTCCAGGTCCCGGCGGGGATCGGCAACGGTCAGCGCGGATCGCCCTATATGGAGATGCGGGGTAACGAGGTGTTCCGGGTCGCGGTGACCACCCTCGGGCGGATCGTGGACGAGACGCTGGAGGCGAGCGGCCTGGATCAGGCGGATATCGACTGGCTCATCCCGCACCAGGCCAACATCCGCATCATTCAGGCCACGGCGCGCAAGCTCAACCTGCCCATGGACCGGGTGGTCGTGACGGTCGATGCCCACGGCAATACCTCCGCCGCCTCGATCCCGCTCGCCTTCGACGAGGCGGTGCGCGACGGGCGCATCCGCCGCGGTGAGACCCTGCTCATGGAGGCCTTCGGGGGCGGCTTCACCTGGGGCTCCGTGCTCCTGCGCTACTGAGCCCGCTCGGCCAGCGAGGCGACCAGATGTCACCCCCAGTGTCTTCCCCAGTGTCTTCCCCAGTGTCCATCCAGGCGCCCGCCATCGTCTTTTTGTTCCCTGGCCAGGGCTCCCAGGCCGTCGGCATGTTGCGTGCGCTGGGCGAGGCCTATCCCGAGGTACGTGCCACCTTTGCCGAGGCGTCTCAGGTCCTTGGTCTCGACCTCTGGGGCCTGGTCTCCGAGGGTCCGGCGGAGCTCCTCGACCGCACCGAGCATACCCAGCCGGCCATGCTCGCCGCCGGGGTCGCGGTGTGGCGGGTCTGGAGCGCCTGCGGGGGCCCTGTCCCCACGGCCATGGCTGGACATAGCCTCGGGGAGTACACGGCCCTGGTGTGTGCCGGGGCCATGGGATTCGCGGATGCGGTGGCCGTCGTGGCCGATCGCGGCCGCTTCATGCAGGGGGCCGTGCCGACAGGGCAGGGGGCCATGGCCGCGGTCCTAGGGCTGGACGACGCGGCCGTTGCCGCCCTGTGCGAGCGCGAGGCGGCGGGCGAGGTCCTGGAGCCGGTCAACTTCAACGCCCCTGGGCAGGTGGTCATCGCCGGCACGGCGGCAGCCGTGGGGCGCGCGGTCGGCGCGGCCAGGGCGGCAGGTGCAAAGCGGGCCTTGGTGCTGCCGGTCAGCGTGCCCTCCCACTGTGCCCTGATGCGTCCGGCGGCAGAGCGCCTGGCCGAGCGGCTGGCCGAGGTGCCCATCGCCGCCCCCCACATCCCGGTGATCCACAATGTGACGGTGGAGCCCGAGGCCGATGCCGACGCGATCCGCGCCCTCCTGGTGCGCCAGCTCTACAGCCCGGTACGCTGGGTGGAGACGGTGCGCCGCCTCGCCGCCAGCGGCGCACGGCTGGCGCTGGAGGGCGGGCCGGGCAAGGTGCTCGCCGGGCTCGGCAAACGCATCGAGCCAGATCTCAGCACCCTGCCGGTGTTCGATCCGGCGACCCTCGATTCAGCCCTGGAGGCGGCGCGTCATGCTTGAAGGTGCCCGTTTGGAAACCAGTCTGGCAGAAGAAGTGGCCTTGGTGACCGGGGCCTCACGCGGCATCGGCCGGGCCATCGCCCTGGCCCTCGGGGCACAGGGGGCGACGGTCGTGGGCACGGCGACGACACCCGACGGGGCGGAGCGGATCGGCGCCGCGCTGCGCGAGGCCGGGGTCAAGGGAGATGGTCTGGTGATGAACGTGACCGACCCGGACTCCATCGATACGGCCCTGGGGACCATGACGGCCTCGTTCGGGGCGCCGAGCATCCTGGTCAACAACGCCGGGATCACCCGGGACAATCTTCTGTTGCGCATGAAGGACGCGGAGTGGGATCAAATCATCGAGACCAACCTCACCTCGGTCTACCGGCTGAGCAAGGCCTGCCTGCGCAGCATGACCAAGGCGCGCCGGGGGCGGATCATCAACATCAGCTCGGTGGTCGCGATGAGCGGCAATGTCGGTCAGTGCAATTACGCCGCCGCCAAGGCCGGCATGATCGGCTTCACCAAGTCCCTGGCGCGTGAGGCGGGCGTGCGAGGCGTCACGGTCAACTGCGTGGCCCCGGGCTTTATCGACACCGACATGACCCGCGCCCTCAGCGACCAGCAGCGTCAGACCTTGCTCGCGACCATCCCCCTCGGCCGCCTGGGGCAGCCGGAAGAAATCGCCTCGGTGGTGGCCTTCCTCGCCTCGCCCGCCGCCGCCTATGTCACTGGCGAGACCATCCAAGTCAACGGCGGCATGTACATGGCCTGACCTGGATGTCCTTCAGCGCTTGGAAAAGAAACCGATAAACAATCGGTTGGACAGGGTGTCGAGGCGCAGCGGCGCCTTTCATCGGCAACCGATAGTCACTAGAATACCGCCAGCCCCGGGGGCCGGGGTCGCCGGATCAACCCATCCGAGTCAACAACAACCTGGCCAGCCCAGACCAGTCAACCCAGAGAGGGTGCTATTGCAATGAGCAGCGTCGAAGAGCGAGTACGCAAGATCGTGGTGGAGCAGCTTGGGGTCAAAGAGGAAGAGGTGACCCTGGAGTCGTCCTTTGTCGACGACCTCGGCGCCGACTCCCTAGACACCGTGGAGCTGGTGATGGCCCTCGAGGAGGAGTTCGAAACCGAGATCCCGGACGAGGACGCCGAGAAGATCACCACCGTCCAGCAGGCCATCGACTACGTCAACGCACATCAGGCCTGACGCGAACCCGCGCAGCGCGCCTGGCGGCCCACGCCGCGCTCCCGGGCCCCGTGGCGCGGTGGCTGGCGCCGGTGCCGATCCGACTCTAAGGGGAATCCCATGGGTGGTAGAAGGGTAGTGGTGACTGGACTGGGGCTGATCGCCCCGGTGGGTCTGGACGTGGCCTCCTCCTGGGAGAACATCCTCGCCGGCAAGAGCGGCATCCAGCCCATCACCCACTTCGACGTGGGACCGTTCAGCACCCGCTTCGGCGGGCCGATCTACGGCTTTGATCCGACCAAGTACATCTTGCCCAAGGAGGTGCGCAAGATGGACAAGTTCATCCACTACGGCATGGCGGCCGGCAGCCAGGCCATCGAGGATTCGGGTCTGGAGATCAGCGACGCCAACCGCAAGCGCATCGGGGTGGCGATCGGCTCCGGGATCGGCGGCATCACCGGGATCGAGAACAACTACGAGGCCTACCGCCAGGGCGGCCCGCGCAAGATCTCGCCCTTCTTCGTCCCGGCCAACATCGTCAACATGGTCGCCGGGAATCTCTCCATCAAGTACGGGCTCAAGGGCCCCAATTACTCCATCGTCTCGGCCTGCAGTACCGGCAGTCACAACATCGGCGAGGCGGCCCTGATGATCCGCCACGGCATGGTGGACGCCATGATCGCCGGCGGGGCGGAGATGGCCACCTCGCCCGTGGGTCTGGGTGGCTTCGCCGCCGCCCGCGCACTCTCCACCCGCAACGATGATCCCCAACGTGCGAGCCGGCCCTTCGACAAGGACCGGGATGGCTTCGTGCTGAGCGACGGTGCCGGGGTGGTCGTGCTCGAGGAGTACGAGCTGGCCAAGGCCCGCGGGGCTCAGATCTACGCCGAGCTCGTCGGTGTCGGCATGAACTCCGACGCCTACCACATGACATCCCCCTCGGAGAATGGCGAGGGTGCCCGGGACTGCATGCTGCTCGCCCTCGCAGACGCCGGGCTCAACCCGGAGGATGTGGACTACATCAATGCCCACGGCACCTCCACCCCGGCCGGGGACGTCGCCGAGACCCTGGCCATCAAGGCCGCCTTCGGCAGCCACGCAAGGTCCCTTGCGGTTAGCTCGACCAAGTCCATGACCGGCCACATGCTGGGGGCCGCCGGCGGGGCCGAGGCCATCTTCAGCCTGCTGGCGATCCGCGACCAAGTCGCCCCGCCGACCATCAACTACGAGACCCCCGACCCGGACTGCGACCTCGACTGTGTCCCCAACAGGGCCCGCCCGATGAAGATCGAGGTCGCCCTGAGCAACTCCTTCGGGTTCGGCGGGACCAACGGGACTCTGGTCTTCCGCCGGGTCTAGGCCTCGGGTCAGGCGGCGAGCCCCCGCGGTCTCGGCATCCGCTCCCAAGGTGCCATCCCTGAGGGCGCGTTGAGCCAGACCAGCGCCCCATCTGGCGCCCCTTCCGACCCATCGGCGCCCCTCGCCGCCCTGGTCGACGGGGCCAGAGCCGACAGCGTGCCCCTCGGCGACCGGGGGTTGCACTACGGCGACGGCCTGTTCGAGACCATCGCCATCCGGGCCGGGGCGCCCTGCCTGTGGGAAGACCACCTCGCGAGGCTCTGTCTCGGGGCCCAGCGCCTCGGCATCCCTGCTCCAGACGCCGGGGTCCTGCTCGCCGAGTGTCTGGCCCTGGCCGCGGGCGCGGAGACCGGGGTGGTCAAGCTGATCCTCACCCGGGGGCCGGGCGGACGCGGCTACCGGCCACCCCTCAGATCCCAGCCCACCCGCATCCTGGCCCTCTATCCCCCTGCGGCTCCGGTGCTCGGGGCGGCGGAGACCGGGGTGGCGGTGCGCTGGTGTCGGACCGTCCTCGGGGAGAATCCCCGGCTGGCGGGGATCAAACACCTCAACCGGCTGGAGCAGGTCCTGGCCCGCGCGGAGTGGGACCCTGGCGAGACTGGCCAGGCCGAGGGGCTGATGTGCGACTGTCGCGGGCGCGTCATCGCAGGTACCATGACCAACCTCTTCGTCCTCGCCGGAGGCCGGCTTCTGACCCCAAGGCTCGATACCTGTGGCGTGGCAGGGACCGTCCGCGGCCTGGTGCGGCGTCTGGCGCCGCAATTCGGGCTGGAGACCGCCGAGGCGGATCTGCGCCCGGCGGACCTCCACGCCGCCGACGGCCTCTTTCTCACCAACGCGGTGATCGGGGTCTGGCCGGTGCGGGCGCTCGGCGTGCGGACCTTCGCCGTCCGAGACCTGCCGCAGGGCCTGCTGGCGGCGGTGACGGCGACGGTCCACGCGCCGCTGATCCGAGGGACCTGACCTTGGTGCCCGTCGATGCGACCCCCAGAGAGACGCGCATGACAGGGTTGATGCCATTATGAGGCTGCTCCAGGCATGAGGCTGCTCCAGGCATGAGAGTGCTCAAGGCGACCTTCGGCGTCCTCCTGACCCTGGCCATCGTCCTCGGGGCGGTGGCCGGGAGTCTGTGGGTACACTACCGGACCTTTGTGACGACCCCGCTCCGGGTGCCGGGGGATCGCGCCGTGCTCGAGGTCCAGCGCGGCAGCGGCCTGCGGGCCGTGGCGGATCAATTGGTCTCGGCGAAGGTGTTGGCCGAGTCCTATCCCTTCGTGGCCCTTGCCCTGTCCACCCACAAGGGCGGGCAGATCAAGGCCGGGGAGTACGAGCTGCGCTCCGGCATGACCCCGCCGCAGCTCCTGGAGCTGCTGACCTCGGGCAGAGTGATCCAGTATCCCCTGACCCTGGTGGAGGGCTGGACCTTCCGCCAGGCGCTGGCCGCCTTGGCAGCGGACCCTGTCCTCACCGGCGACCTCCTCGGGCTGAGCGACGAGGACATCATGGAGCGCCTGGACCACCCCGGCGAGCATCCGGAGGGGCGCCTCTTTCCCGACACCTATCGGTTTCCCCGCGGCACTGAGGCCCTGGATCTGCTCAAGCGGGCCTATGGCCGCATGGAGCTGGTCCTGGACGAGGAGTGGGACCGCCGGGCCCCGGGGCTGCCGTTCAAGACACCCTACGAGGCCCTGATCCTGGCCTCCATCGTCGAGAAGGAGACGGCGCTCGCCGCCGAACGGCCGCAGATCGCCGGGGTCTTCGTGCGGCGCCTGCAGCGGGGGATGAAGCTGCAGACGGACCCCACGGTGATCTACGGCCTAGGGGCGGCCTTTGACGGCAACCTGCGCCGCGGGGATCTTGCGGCCGAGTCGCCCTACAACACCTACCTGCACGCCGGTTTGCCGCCCACCCCCATCGCCCTGCCGGGGCGGGAGGCGATTCGCGCCGCCTTGCATCCCGCCCCGGGCGACAGCCTGTATTTCGTGGCCAGGGGCGACGGTAGCCACGTCTTTTCGGCGACGCTCGAGGAGCACAATCGGGCGGTACGCCTTTATCAATCGGGGGGCCAATGAGCGCGCAGCAGCCCAGACGAGGCCGCTTCATCACCCTGGAAGGGGTCGAGGGTGCGGGTAAGACGACCCAGATCGAGGCCATGCGGGTCTGGCTGGAGGCCTGGGGCCTAGCCGTGGTCACCACCCGGGAGCCGGGCGGCTCCCCGGTGGCCGAGCGTATCCGCAGTGTCCTGCTCGATCCGGGCAACACCGGCATGGCGGAGGACGCCGAGCTGCTCCTCCTGTTTGCCGCCCGCGCCGAGCACCTGGCCAAGACCATCCGGCCCGCACTGGACGCGGGGACCTGGGTGCTGTGCGACCGCTTTACCGATGCCACCTATGCCTACCAGGGGGCCGGCCGGGGTGTCTCGCTGAGGCGGATTGCCCTGCTGGAGGACCTCGTTCAGGGCGGCCTGCGCCCAGACCTGACCCTGCTCCTCGACCTGCCTGTCGCGGAAGGCTTGGCCCGGGCGCGCGGCCGCTCGACGCCGGACCGCTTCGAGGCCGAGACCCTGCGGTTCTTCGAGGCCGTGCGCGACGGATACCTGGACATCGCGGCCCGAGAGCCGGAGCGGGTGAGGGTCATCGACGCCCACGCGGACCCGGCCACCGTCGCCTCCCTGGTCCACGCCGAGCTGCGTCCCTTCCTGGTCGGGCAAGGGCTGTGGCAGGGGGCGGAGCCGGGGGTCGGACGCGATCAGGGTTGACCCGCGGCCATTCGCCTTGCATTCGTCAGTGGACTGCCACTGAATGCAGGTGTTCGCAACCGACCTCGCCAGGCTGCGCCCCAGATCGACGTGGCAGGGGGGCGACGGCGTGGGCGCGGGCTTGCCCGCGCTTTGCCAGCGGCCCTGACGCCCGCACTACCCCAGAACATGCAAGCCGCGGGCGCCAAGGCCGTTCCCTCGCCCCGCCCGCTGCCGGGGGCAGAGGGTGATTTGGGTCGCGTTTCTGGCGCGACTTAACACGCTAAGTAACGGTTCACTAACAAGCAAATCAACTTACCTCATGTAATTTCCGTGTAAACGACGGCACCATCTTGAAAATTCGTAGCATTGTTGCGAGCACCAGTGCCAATCGTCCGATTGGAGGGTGCGTC
>Ga0272446_1001757_pt1 | contig 30901 bp, 21 predicted proteins | sample YNPCB0061_FD_194587 | JGI IMG/M metagenome (GOLD analysis project Ga0272446, IMG submission 194587) | Hot spring microbial mat communities from Yellowstone National Park, WY, United States - YNP-CB-006-1 | ecosystem: Environmental > Aquatic > Thermal springs > Hot (42-90C) > Sediment | place...
CTTCGAGGGGACGGTGACCACGGGGATCATCAGCGGCCTGAATCGTACCATCGAAGTCAACGAAGAAAAGCTCACCCGCGTCATTCAAACCAACGCTGCCATCAACCCAGGCAACTCCGGTGGGCCACTTATCAACATCAACGGCGAGGTGATTGGCGTGGTGGTTGCCCTGCGCGATGGGGCCCAGTGTCTGGCTTTCGCCATCAACGCCGAGACAGCCAAGAGTTGGCTGGTGAAGCACCTCAACGCCCTGAAAGTGTCCAAGGTCACGCATGGATTGGTGATTCAAGAGCAAGTGGAAGAAGAGGGCAAAGATCGGCAAAAGGTGGTGGTGCAGGAGGTGTTGGCCCCGACCCGAGCAGGTCTGCGTCCGGGGGATGTGGTGTTGCAGATTGGCGCGTTAAAGGTCAACAACCGCTTTGATTTGGAGCGGGCCATCTGGGGCTACAAACCGGGCGACAAACTCGAAGCCATCGTGGTGCGAGATGGCGAACGCCGCACCGTCTCGCTGACACTGACCGACGAGTCGGGCATCCGCACCGCCTCCACCCGTTGAAAGTGTGTCTGCCTTGAGGAGCTGGTTTGCTAGCCAGCGAGCAAAGCTGCTTATTCCACAACCCTGCCTGACACCTAGCACGATCAAAACTCAGAGCCAACGGCCCTGCCGAGAGATAGCAGGGTGGCGTTGGCTCTGAGAAGTTCAAAGGAGTGTGGAATTACTTTTTCTTGGGCAAGCTGTCGATGGTTTCAACAACCGACTCTTGATCCTGCGTCAGGTCCACCTTGGTGGTGGTGCCACCGATCTCAATCGACAATTCGCCTTTGAGGGTGATCTTGACGGTGGATTTTTCCAACTGGCCCTTGTCGGCATCAAAGGTGATTTTGCCTTCCTTCGATTCGCTGGTCAGCTTCGCGCCCTTGATTTTGAAGGGCAAACCACCTTGACCGGCCGTTTCGCCCGGCGGAGTGTAGTTGAGCTTGGTATCGACCTTGATGGTGTGGATCTTGCCGCTGCTACCTTCGTAGGTGTAGGTGTACTCGTTGTCGTAGGTGCCGATCGGCCCCATCGCCAACTTGGTCTTGCGTGTCCACTTGTCCCCCTTAGCGGTTTCCTTTTGCGGCACGACGGCGAAGGTCGGCTCGGCCATTTCCCTGAGGGCCGTCTCGCTGAGAATGGTTTCCAAGAGGGGCTTCATCTGGGGGTTGGCGGCGACGAGCTTGCGGAGGAATTCCTCCCGTCCGGTGATGCGGCTGACTTTGAGTTCTTTGAGGTCGAGTTCGATTTCAAATTCCGAGCCTTCCAGGGACTTGAAGTAGTCGGCCAGGGGGTTGTTGGCGGTGGCTTCCTTGGTGGAGTCGTAGGAGATTTTGTTGCCGCCGATGTCGATTTCCATGATGACGCCCTCGATTTTTTGCTTGAGGGTCACCTTGTCGGCTTCGACCTTAGTGGGGGTCCAGCTGAAATAGAAGGTCTGCGTCTGGGTTTGGGGCACGTCATTATTCATGACCTTCATATTCTGGACGGTCTTGGTAAACATCTTTTGATAAAAAGGCTTGTCCTTCTCAAACTTCCACTTCAGGACCGCCTTCTCGCCTTCTTTCGGCTTGTCCTTATCTTTGTCCTTGTCCTGGGCCACGACCGCTGCGGTCAACCCGCATAGCATGCCCAACATCAACAGCCCAGCCATGAGGCGGCGCAGCATCGAATCACTCCTTCAGGGATTACACGTCTTGTTGTCAGCGGCTTAGAAGCCGTATTCCTTGTTTGTAGTGGTCTTTGGCACGCGTTCAAGAGAACTTTTCCACAAAGAGGAGACGAAACATGGACCTGATTTCCACACTAGCCGGCTCGATGATGCAGAACTTTTTCCCTGCCGGCTGGGATCTGGCCAAGATCGACCAGTTAGCGCAACGGGACATCGAGCGGCAACCGTGGTGGCACAAGGAATTCCAGCCCGTGCCCTGTGCCAGCCAGAGCGATTTCGATACCTACATGGGCCATGAAATCGCCTGGGAGATTCAAAAGGCCCACCGCGAGAGTCGGCCCATTGCCTTCATTCTGCCCGTCGGGCCGATGGGCATGTACCGCTGGGCCGTCTACTTTCTGCAGCAGTGGAACGTCCCCTGCGATCATGTGCATGGATTTAACATGGACGAATGGGCCGATGCCCAGGGCAATACCCTGCCGGGCAACCAGCCGGGCGGCTTCCAGCATGCCATGGAGCAGGCGTTCTATGGCCCCTTGGGACCGCTGACGGTGCCGCTCCACCAACGCCATTTCGCCCTGAAGACGGAGTTGCCCACCTACGCCCAGCAGATCGCCGACCTCAAACAACAGGGGGCCACCCTCCTCACTGTGTTCGGCATCGGCCGGGTCTGTCACATCGCCTTTTGGGAGCCGCACTTTGCCGCCGATTATGCCAGCGAGGCCGAGTGGAGGGCGGCCACGCACCGCGTCGGGGCCATCCTGCATCCCTTGACGATCGAGCAAAACGCCATCACTAGCTTCCGCAGCCGCACCACCCTGGTGCCGTGCTATGCCAACACCATCGGGCCGGGGCTATTCTTGCAAGCCGATCGCATCATCGGCGGGGCCGACGGCGTCCTGGGCCGTGGCATGCAATGGCAGGGCCTGTCGTTGCGGATGACGCTCTTGCACGAACCGACGCCGTGGATTCCCAGCACCTACATGCCCACACGCCCAGGCAAGCTGTTTTACCTCAGCGAGTTGGCTGGCCCCCTGGTTGCCGAGTGCAACTAGCTCCGTGCGACGCGCCCCGTGCGACGCGCCCCGTGCAACCCAGAAGTTAGCACGGCCTACTTCTTGATTTGCACCGTCAGCGCCGCGGCCTTGACCGTCCAGTCGCGGCCGGCGTGCTTGGCCGTGCCCTGAAAAATAAGCGTCAACGGGCCAGGGTTGGCTCCGGCGGGGATCATCAGGTTCGCCTCGAGGGCGTTCTTGTCCGGGGCGATTTTCAGGGCCGGCAGCGTCAAGCCCCCCGGAGGCGGCGGCGCGAAGCCGATCACCACTTCGCCTTTGAAGTCGGCCACCCGGCTCACCTCAAACACGAGCTGCAACGGCTTGCCCGCTTGCGCCTCGCCCTTGGCTTTGGCCACTAGCCCAAAGGGCGGCTTGACCGTGACAGCCAGCCCCACTTGATGAAATTGCGTGCGCGGCGGCAAGGGCAAGTTGGCCATGTTCGCTTGCAACAGCGATCGCACCGAGGCGACTCGCACCACCGCGACGCCATCGACCATCGCTTTGCCAACGATCCGCACGTCATACGGCCCCGAAGGCAGATCGTCGGCCTTGACCAGCAGGGTGCCAGCGGGTTGATTGGGAGGCTTGGGCGGCCCCTCGATCTTCAGACTGCCCTGGAAGCCTTTGGGGCCAGCAACGCTCACCTCAATCGGCCCGGTGTAGCCGGCACGATTCACCAGCACGGGGATAGCCACTTCGCCGCCGGGGGCCACGTCGAAGCGGTCGCTTAGCAACGCCAAGCTAAAATCATGGCGATACGGCGTGAGACTCAGTCGGTACGTCTCGTCAGGGCCGGCCCAGGCGTGCAGATGCTCCACGATCACCGTGTAATCGCCGTCGGCTGGAGCAGTGAAGTCTAAGCGCGGCGGATTGGCTGGGTTGCTGGCTGCCAATTGACTACCTTTGGCATCCTTGAGCGTTAGCAGCACATCGGCCGGCGAGCCATACTCGAAGGTGTCGGCTTCGAGGAGCAATCGCTGCCCCTTCTTGGCTGTGAACACATAGTGATCCATCTCGTCCTTTTTGGAAAAGCGACCACTGACAGCCGAGCCGATGGAAATTCGCTGGGCCTGGGCGGGGGTGTGGTTAGGCTCCTTTTCCAGAAGCTCATCAAGATCCGAGGTAGGGACGAGGACCGGCCAGCCGGCTTGACCGTTGGCTCCGCGTGGCGTGAGTTGAAGCGCCTCGGCGTCGGCCGGCACGTCTACTTCCACGGGGGCGACGCCCTCGACCAACGGCCCCGCGAAAGCAACCTTGGTCTTGGTGCCGCGTTTGACCGCCAGAGGCAAGGTCGTGGTCGCACAGGGGAAATCGCCCAGGCGCAGGCGGTAGACATACTCCGGCCCGCCACGGTAGCTGACATCCCGCACGGCCACGATGTAGTCGCCTGCCTTCTCAAACGTCCGCGTCAGCCGCGGATCGGTTTGCAAGCCGGGTGCGTCGTTGCTGAAGCCGTTGGGCAGCTCGCGGCCGTTGGCCTCGTAGAGGGTCAGTTGCGGGTCGATGGGGCTGCCGAGGCGTCGGCCCAGCACCTCAAAGCTGACGCGCTGCCCCGCCTTGACCGTGATCTTGAAATAGCCGGTCTGTTCCGGATTGAGCCGGCCGACCACCGCAGCGGGCAGAGGGACGGCCTGGGCGGTTTTCAGGTCGCGATTGCTGCCAGATTCGACCACCTGGGGCAGATCGTCGATGCAGAACAAGCGGGCATTGGACATACCGCGTTTGGTGGCGACGCGGACAAAGTGGTAGCCCAATGGGGCGTCCTTGGGCACGTCGAGTTTCACCTTTAACTGCGTAGGCGACTTGTTGTCGATGATGGTCCATTTGCCCCCAAAGCTGCTCCACAGCCCCGTCACTTCCAGAAGGTTCGTGCCCGTCAGCAGCAGCTCCGCCGTGGTGCCGCGTTGCAGGCCGGTTTCCGCTAACGGGGCGAGAGTGGGGGCTTGCGGATTGGCCGGCGGTTGTTGCCCGAGCAGAGCCAGGACAAGCACAAAAGCCAACAACAGGAGAGTACGTCGCATGGGAATGGCCCCGTGAGGTCGGTCGGTGAGACGGTCAGTATAGGTCAGGGCAGCGCTGGGGAGAAGGGGCCTAAGCCCCAGACAGGAGAAGGTCTCGCGGACGAAAACCGGCCGGCGTAGTATAATCCCCACAGTCTTTCGCGTACTTTCCGACGAGAACCATCTTGCTGCTCGATTTGTTGCTGTTGTCGCTGGTGCCCGCTCTGGTAGTGCTCAACGGTCTGTTCGTGGCGGCAGAGTTTGCCTTGGTCTCGGTTCGCAAGACACGCATCGAAGAAATGGTGGCCAAGGGCGTCAGCGGGGCTAGCTCGGTCTTGACCGCGATTCGCCAACTCGACGATGCCATCGCCGCCACCCAACTGGGCATCACCCTGGCCAGCATCGGCCTGGGTGTGGTCGCGGAGCCGGCCTTGGCCCATCTCATCGAGCCGCTTTTGCACCACGGGGTGCCCGAGGGGTGGAAGTTGGTGACAGCCCACAGTTTTGCCTGGATACTGGCATTTGGCTTCATCACCTATTTACATGTGGTGTTTGGAGAACTCATTCCCAAATCGGTCGCCCTGCAAATGCCCGATCGCATTGCCCTTTGGTTGGCCGCTCCGCTCTTGCTTTTCTCGCGTTTGGCACGCCCGCTGATCTGGGCCATGAACGGCACGGGTAATTGGCTGCTCAAGCGGGCGGGCTTTCGCGGCGCGACTGGCGAAGCGATGGTCCACACCGTCGAGGAGTTGATTCTGCTCATCGAAGACACCGAACAGGCCGGCATCCTCGACGAAGAACAAGCCGACCTAGTGGAAAACATCTTCTTGCTGCGCGACAAACGCGTCGCCGACTGCATGGTGCCGCGCGACAAGATGATGGCCCTGGAGCTGAACACGCCCTCGGAGAAGGTGCTCGAGGCGGTACGCAGCGGCGCGCATACCCGCATGCCGGTTTACGAGGGCGACCCGGACAACATCGTCGGCGTGGTCAACACCAAGGATCTGTTTTTTCTCTTCAGTTTGCAAGGGGTCGTGGTCCTGCACGATGCCCTGTATGAACCGCTCTTTCTCAAACCCACCGAGAAGGTTTCCACCGCCTTGCGTCTGTTTCGCAAAGCGCATCGGCCGATGGCCTTGGTACGCGATGACGACGGCAAGATTTTGGGGTTGATCACCTTGGAAGACGTGCTGGAAGAGATTGTCGGCGAGTTACAAGACGAACACGACATGCCCCCACCGCGCGTGCGGCGAGTGCGGCGTAGTGGCTGGGTTCGCCGGCCTGCGGGAAGCAGCGGCGAGAGCAACCCCTAGAACCAACCCTGCCGGAGCTGGGGTGAAGGTGTTTTCCCACGCCGGACGGGATGAACGGCGGGCGCTGTTCGCTTAATCGAAGAACTTGTAGCGGACAATGCAATACAGGGCGTTGAAGGCATCTTTTAACCCGATCTTCTTGCCCTCTTCGTAGGTTCGCCCGGCGTAGCTGATCGGCACCTCATACACCCGCACCGCCGGCCGCAGCCTCGCGATCTTGGCCGTCACCTCCGGTTCAAAGCCGAAGCGATTGCTGCGTAGGGTGAGGCTCTGAATGATCTCGCGGCGGAAGACCTTGTAACACGTCTCCATATCAGTCAGATTCAGATTCGTAAACCAGTTGGATAACATCGTCAAGATGCCGTTGGCCACCGAATGCCAGTAATACAGCACGCGATGCTTCTCGCCGATAAAGCGTGAGCCATATACGACATCGGCCTTGTTTTCAATGATCGGCTGCAGCAGACGCGGATACTCGGCCGGGTCGTACTCCAAGTCGGCATCTTGGACGAGGACCACATCGCCGGTCGCTTCCTGGAAGCCCCGACGCAGGGCGGCCCCTTTGCCTTGGTTTTTGTCCTGATAGATGACTTTGTAGATGGGATCGGTCAGCGTTTGCAGAATCTCGCGTGTGCCATCCTGAGAACAATCATCCACGATGATGATCTCCATCGGAATCTGCGTCGCCAACACCCGGCGTAGCACTTCCCGTATCCAGCGTTCTTCGTTATACACCGGGATGACCACCGACAGTTTAAAGTGGGGCGGCAGGGGGTAGATTCCCATGGCGCGACAGGCCGCTTCCCCGAGCAATTTCTGTAAAAACGCCACTCGCTCGGCCGGCTCCTTGGGCACCCGCTCTAGCAGTTGCTTTAGCCCATCGACTTCATCCGCCATGATCTGCCCTCAGTCCTTCGTCTTGTTCCGGGGCCTATTCTTCCTAGCCCCATTCCTCTTGGGCCAACGGCAACGTCACTCGACGTTGCTGGGCTGCCGAGCGGGCCACGGCCGTTGTCAACTCCATGTAGGCCACTCCGCTGGCAAAGTTGGTGTGGGTAACGGGTCGGCCGGTGCGGATCGAAGCCACAAAATCGGCCTCGACTTGCCAGCCGCCCCGCTGTGACTCGGGGATAGTCAACGGCCCATCGAGCGTGAGGGTATCGCTTTGCAGATCGTAATGCAACATGCCTCTGGAGCCGATCAGCCGCACCGACATTTCCTGAGCCTGAGGTGGGGCAACCCCGCTGAGCAGATACGAACCCCGCACCCCCTGAGGATAGTCGAGCAACACCTGCACCAGATCCGGCGTGCCCACGGCCACATACTCGCCCTTTTCCGCATGCCATCGCTGGGGGGTAAAGGTCATGGTCTGAGCCAACACCGCCCGCGGTTGCGGCAACCAACGCGACAGGGTTTCGTGGAGGATGCCCAGGGTGAGCATGTTGTCGCCGGACAGCTCGGCATCTTGTCGCCAATGCAAGGGAGCCTGGGGATCGGCAAAGAGGCCCTGGCGATGGATCAGGCTCACCTCACGCAAGGTGCCGATCGCTCCCTCGGCAAGCAGTTGGCGCACGAAGCGTTCGCCGGCCAGACCGAAGGGACTGGGAACAATCTGGCAGACGAGGTCCGGTCGGGCTTGGCTGGCGCGAAGCATGGCGTGAGCCTCGGCGGCGTTGCGGGCCATGCGGGCCTCGGTCAGCACGTGTTTGCCGGCCTGTAGCGCCGCCAGTGTGATGGGGGCATGCAAATCAGGCCAGGTGCCGATGACTATCGCGTCGAGGTCGGGGTCGGCCACGAGGTCTTGCCAGCGGTCATAAGTACGCGGGATGGCAAATTCCTGAGCGACTGCCGCGGTGGACTGCGGCCGACGATTGCACACGGCAAGCAAGCGGACCTCCGGCTGAGCGAGCAGACCAGGAATGTGGCGAGCGCGGGTATTGGCCCCCGCGCCAATCAGACCAACACGCAGCATCCGACAACCCTCCACGAGCCTTTGCTAAGCCCAAGCCAACCCGCATCGCGGGCCGCAACCCCAGCACTTCGCTAGTTCCAAGGCCCCAGTGCCCCGGGCCACTCCACTCGAGGCCGGCTGCCTTGATTCGCCCCACCCCTCACACTACAATCACAATGCACCGGAGGAAATCAATTATCCCCTTGTACAGAGGTTTGATCCTCCGAGGGCTCTTGGAAGGCCTTGAGCCGGTACAGAAGAGTGAGACCGCGGTTCTGACCGAACGCCACGATTCGAACCACTAGGCAAGCGAGCCAGCGATTCGACCCATTTAGCAAGCGGTTGTCACGCTTCCGGGCCGCCGGCGGGCCAGACCCAGAGCCAACCAGAACGGAGAAGGCACAGATGTATGAACGCTTTACCGACCGGGCCCGGAAGGTGATGCAGCTGGCTAATCAAGAGGCCCAGCGCTTCAACCATGAGTACATCGGCACCGAACACATCCTCTTGGGCCTCGTCAAAGAAGGTTCGGGAGTGGCGGCCAATGTCCTGAAGAACCTCGATGTGGATCTGCGCAAGATTCGCATGGAGGTGGAGAAAATCGTCCAGTCCGGGCCGGACATGGTCACGATTGGCAAGCTGCCCCAGACGCCGCGTGCCAAAAAGGTGATCGAATATGCCATCGAAGAGGCCCGCAACCTCAACCACAACTACGTCGGCACGGAACATCTCCTGCTGGGGCTGCTGCGCGAACAGGAAGGTGTGGCCGCCCAGGTCCTGATGAACCTGGGTTTGAAGCTCGAAGATGTCCGTGAGGAAGTCCTGAACCTGCTGGGGCACAATTCTATGGCAACCGAAGAAAGCAGCAGCGGCAGCAGCGGCGAGCGGCAGTCTCGTCAAGGACGATCCAAGACGCCGGCTTTGGATAGCTTTGGCCGCGACCTCACTGAACTGGCCCGTCAGGGCAAGCTCGACCCGGTGATCGGCCGAGCCAACGAAATTGAGCGAGTCATTCAGATCCTTTCGCGTCGCACCAAAAATAACCCTGTCTTGCTGGGCGAGGCCGGCGTCGGCAAAACCGCTATCGTCGAGGGCTTGGCCCAACTGGTCGTCGATAGCAATGTCCCCGACCTGCTTCGCGACAAACGCATCGTCGTGCTTGACCTCGCCATGATGGTCGCCGGCACCAAGTATCGCGGCCAATTTGAAGAGCGCATCAAGGCGGTGATGAACGAAGTCCGCCGCGCCAAAAATACGATTCTGTTTATCGACGAGTTGCACACCCTGGTTGGGGCCGGTGGAGCCGAAGGGGCCATCGATGCTTCTAACGTACTCAAGCCGGCTCTGGCCCGAGGCGAAATCCAGTGCATCGGCGCAACCACGCTCGATGAATACCGCAAATACATCGAGAAGGACAGTGCTCTGGAGCGACGCTTCCAGCAGATTATCGTCAATCCGCCCTCCAAGGAAGAAACCATCGAGATTCTGCGCGGCCTACGCGATCGCTATGAAGCCCATCACCGCGTGCAGATCAAGGACGAGGCCCTCGAAGCCGCCGTCGAACTGTCCGATCGCTACATCACCGCCCGCTGCTTGCCGGACAAGGCCATCGACGTCATCGACGAGGCCGGCGCGCGGCTACGGCTCAAGGCCATGACCAAGCCACCGGACCTCAAGGACATTGACGCCCAGATTGAACAACTCAATCAGGAGAAAGAAGCCGCCGTCGGTCGCCAGGATTTCGAGACCGCCGCCAACCTGCGCGATCAGGCCGACAAACTCAAGAAGAAAAAAGAGCAGCTCACCCGCGACTGGCGTGACAAAGCCAAGGAAGTCGATGGCGTCGTCGATGAAGAAGTGGTACGCGAAGTGGTCGGCAAGATGACCGGTGTGCCGCTCACCAAGATCAACAAGGACGAGACGGCCCGGCTGCTGACGATGGAAGAAGAGCTGCACAAGACCGTCGTCAGCCAGCACGAAGGCATCACGGCCATCGCCAAAGCCGTCCGCAAGAGTCGAGCCGGCCTGAAAGATCCCAAGCGGCCGATCGGCAGCTTTATCTTTGCTGGCCCCACGGGGGTGGGTAAGACGTTGTTGGCCAAGAAGTTGGCGGCGTTTATGTTTGGCGACGAGAACGCCCTGGTGCAAATCGACATGTCTGAATACATGGAGAAGCACAACGTCAGCCGCCTCATCGGTGCCCCGCCGGGCTATGTCGGCTACGAAGAGGGGGGCCAACTCACCGAAAAGATTCGGCGTCGGCCTTACAGCGTCGTTTTGCTCGACGAAATCGAAAAGGCTCACCCCGATGTCTGGAACATGTTGCTCCAGATCCTCGAGGAAGGCCGACTCACCGACAACGTCGGCCGCATCGTTGATTTCAAGAACACTATCTTGATCATGACCACCAACATCGGGGCTGCCGACATCGCTGGTCGCAAATCGTTTGGCTACACGGGCGGTCGGGTGCAATCGGCCGAGGCCTCTTACAATGAGATGAAGGCCCAACTCAAAAGCGCGATGGAAAAGGAGTTCCGGCCGGAGTTCCTCAACCGACTCGACGACATCATCGTCTTCCGTGCCTTGACGCCCGAAGACCTCAAGAAGATCGTCGATATCGAACTGTCCAAGGTCAAGAAACGTCTCGCGGACAAGGGACTGAACCTGGAACTGAGCGAAGAAGCCAAGGAGTTCCTCATCGAGAAAGGTACCAATACCGAGTACGGGGCACGCCCCTTACGCCGAGCCATCGAACAGTATCTCGAAGACCCCATGGCCGAGGATCTGCTCCGGGGAGCCTTCGAGGGCAAAAACACCATCCGGGTTATCGTGGTGCCTGGCAACGAACCCGGCGAGAAAAAGCTTGCCTTCGAGGCCGTCCACACCGACACGCCCACGCCGGAGTTGGCCACGACGACTTGATCAATCTCCGCAAGCAACGCATCGCTCATACCGCGGGCCAAGCCCCGCGGTTTTTTGTTCTTGCCTCCGCTCGCTCTGCCAACACTCACTCCGTCAACGCTCGCTCCAGCACTGGGCCCATCAAATGGGTGTCGGCCAAAAAGCCATCGTGGCCGTGGTTGGTGTCGAGATGCTCATAGCGAGTGGCGACACCCAGACCGCGCAACCGTTGGGCCAACTCCTGCACATTCTCGGGTGGAAAGAGCCAGTCGTGGCCGATGCCCACCAAGGTGCAGCGAGCCTGGATGAGCCGCAGTTCCTCGTCGCTGGGATCGTAGGTTTCCATGGCACGGGTGATGTACAAATAGCTGGCCGCATCGAAACGCTCCAAGAAGCGTTGGCCCTGGTAATCCAGATAGCCCCCGACATCAAAGCGATCGGTTAGGCGGAGTCGTGGGTCTTCGGGGGTGCGACGATTGGGATGGCGGCCAAAGCGCTGAGCAAACAACGACGCCGACTTATACGAACACATGGCGATGGCTCGGGCCAGAGCCAGTCCCGCGCGGGGCGGGTCGTGCGGGGGATAATGGCCGCCCCGCCAGGCCGGATCGTTGCGGATGGCTTGGCATTGCAGGTGGGTCAGGGCCAAGCCCATCGCGCCGAGGGGGGCGGCCCCAATCACCACGCAACGCTCCGTGCGTGAGGGAAACAGCGACGCGAAACACAACGCTTGCAGGCCGCCCACGCTGCCGCCCACCACCCCATGCAGCCGCTCGATCCCCAGATGATCCAGTAGTGCCCCCTGCGGGCGTACCATGTCGCGGATGCTCAAGACGGGAAAATCGCCGCCGTATCGCTTTCCCGTGAGGGGGTTGGTGCTGGTCGGCCCCGTAGAGCCATAACACGAGCCAAGGATGTTGGCGCACAAAATGCGATAACACGTCGGATCGAGTGGCAGGCCCGGACCTAGCAACTCGCCCCACCAATCCGCCACCCGCGCTGAGCCGGACAAAGCATGGCACACCAGCACGGCCGGCAGATGCGCCGCGCCATACACGGCAAAACGCAGCGACGGTCGCACCAACTCCCCGCCGCCATCGAGCGGGAACGGCTCCTCGCCGGCAAACAACAGGTCGCCTTCGAGATCCGGCGCGAGCATCAGACCCCCTGGCTACTCTTCAACGCCTGATCGAGATCGGCCAAGATGTCCCGAATGTCCTCGATGCCAACGGAGAGCCGAATCATCTCGGGCGTCACGCCGGTGGCCCGTTGCTCCTCGGGGGTGAGTTGCTGATGCGTCGTGCTAGCCGGGTGGATCACCAGCGACTTGGCATCGCCGATGTTGGCCAACAGGCTGAACAGCTTCACGGAGTTGATGAATTTTTTGCCGGCCTCCAGGCCACCTTTGATGCCGAAGGTGACCAACCCGCCGACCCCGTTGGGCATGTATTTCTTGGCCAGGCTGTAGTAGGGACTCTCGGGCAAACCCGCGTAGCCGACCCACTCAACAGCCGGATGACTTTTCAAGAACTGGGCCACCGCCAGGGCATTTTCACTATGGCGTTGCATGCGCAGATGCAGCGTCTCGACGCCCTGAAGAATCAAAAAGGCATTGAACGGTGACAGGCAAGCGCCCGTGTCACGCAGCCCTTGGACCCGCGCCTTGATAATATAGGCCAACGGCCCAAACGCCTCGGTGTACGATACCCCGTGATACGACGGGTCTGGCTCGCTGAACTCGGCAAAGCGGCCCGAGCCTTTCCAGTCAAACTTGCCACTATCAACGATGATGCCGCCGATGCTGGTGCCGTGCCCGCCGATGAACTTGGTCAGCGAATGCAAGACGATGTCGGCCCCATGCTCAATCGGTCGGCACAGGGCCGGCGAACAGCTCGTGTTGTCAATGATCAGGGGAATCTTGGCCTGGTGGGCGATGTCGGCCAGCTGAGCAATGTCGAGAATGTCCAGCTTGGGGTTGCCGACCGTCTCGGAGTACAACGCTTTGGTTTTCGGCCCGATCGCCCGACGCAGCCCGTCGTAGTCGGCCGCATCAGCAAAGCGCACGGTGATGCCCATGCGCGGCAGGGTGTGATGGAACAGGTTGTAAGTGCCGCCGTACAAGCTGGTAGTGCTGACGATCTCGTCGCCGGCCTTGGCCAGTGTGAGGATAGCCAGGGTTTCGGCCGCCTGACCGCTGGCCAAGGCCAGCCCAGCCATGCCCCCTTCCAGGGCGGCGATGCGTTGCTCCAGCACGTCCACGGTGGGGTTCATGATGCGGCTGTAGATATTGCCGAACTCTTGCAGAGCAAACAGGCGGGCCGCATGGTCGGCATCGTTGAACAGATAAGAAGTTGTTTGATAGATCGGCACAGCCCGGCTGCCGGTCGTCGGGTCGGGCTTCTGCCCGGCGTGCAACGCCAAGGTGTTAAACTGCATCGGTGTCTGGTCGGCCACAGCGATCAACTCCAGCTGGAGGGAGAAATTCAGCAAAGAGTTACCATAGCAAACTGCCTTTGCTCAGCAAGAGGGCAAGCCTGCCAGCAACGAGACCACTCCCAACAACTGGTCCGCATCACTAGCATTCCCTGCAGAGATGTTGTAAAATCCATTTGTTTTCGCCCCGACTTCCTTGCTCGGAGCTGTTTGCGCATGGCGGAATTTGTTGTTCGTGTGGGCGGCCACACTGCTCAGGGCAAACGCTCTAACAACGAGGATTGCTTCGTCGTCGATCCACACCGTCACGTTTTTCTCGTTGCCGATGGCATGGGAGGTCAGGACAAAGGTGAAGAAGCCTCGCGGCTGGCAGCGGACATCATTCCCCGCGAGATTTGTTCGCGCTTGGCTGCTCAAGAACAGGGACCTGAAGCGGTTCGCCATGCGATGGACCAGGCCCATCGGGCCATCCTCGAAGCCGGCAAAGGGATGTCCTCCACCAAACGCATGGGCACGACGGCCGTCTTGGCGGTGCAATGCCACGATCGGGTCTATGTAGCAGGGGTGGGCGATAGCCCCGCGTTTCTGGTTCGCCAGGGTAAGGTCGAGCAGCTCACCGTCGATCACACCGTGGCCGATGCCCTGGCCCGCAATGGAGCCATCACCCCGGATCAGGCCAAGGCCAGCCCCTTTCGCAACGTGCTGTACAAATTCCTCGGCTGTGCCGAGATGGCCGACGGCCCGGACATCCGCCCCTTTGAACCCCAGGCGGGCGACCGGCTGATATTGGCTAGCGATGGCTTGTCGGGCTTCATCACGCCCGCAGATCTGCTAGCAGGCGTCGATCGGCCGCCACAACAATGGGCCGAGGAACTGGTGGCCCTCGCCTTGGCACGCGGCTCCAACGACAACGTCACCTGCGTGGTGGTGGCCTTTGAGGCCGAGTCAGGCCCCGGCTCAGGAGTGCTGCCCCAAACCTGAGCCGACCGCTTCGACCCAGAGGGAGTCGTTTCGGAATCATTCCTTGGGAATCTGATTGAGGGTGTAGTACGCCTCGGCATGCAGCAAGCCGGTTCCCTCTTGGCTCTTGACCCCGTGGGCTTGTAACTCGTGGATATGGCCCTCGACGAGACCTTTGACGGTCAGACGTACCGTCTTGCCGTCGTCGGCCACCCGCGCCTGGGTAACGCTCGGCGTGGTCTTGTCCACGACCGGCGAGCCATAGGCTGCCTGGTAAATGTAGGTGTAGGCCGACATCGCGTAACTCTTGGGATCGGCAGCGGAGTTGGCATCGACGGGAAGAGTAAATTCTAACTCGAAGCCGTCCGGCTTGGCACGCATTTCTTTGATCTCGAAGGGGGTCTTACCGGTCCAGACGAGACGTTCGACGGCAAACGGTTTGGGACCGCGGGAACCCCAGCCGCGATTGGTGCTGCCCACGAACAGCGAGCCATCGTTGCCTTGACGGACCGGCACCACGCCCGAGCTGAACCCCGCCCGGAACGGGAAACACGCCCCCTGATAACGCCCGTTGACCTTCTCCAGGAAGCAACGCATGACGATGCTATGGGTTTGATCGCCCACGAACAGTTGCTTGGCAAACGGGCCGAACTTGCCCGCCGATCGATCACACTCGATGCCACTGGCCGACTGCCCCATTACCCCATACGGAAAGCTGACGGCTGGCGGGATCAGCTGCGGAATTCGCTTGGCCTCGATGTGGATGCGGCTACCGCTTTTGGGGAGGGCCGGTGCTTTGCCCAGATACTTGGCCTCGGGTTCGTTGTACCATTTGAAGCTATCAGGATGGCCGACGAAGCCGCCCTCTTTAACGTGTTTGAGGTGGCAGGTGCCGTTCCACGGCCCTTGGTTGTCGGTGTAGAACACGTCGCCATCGGCATTCAGGCCAATGCCGCCCGGCGAACGCACGCCGCTGGTGGTGGGCACGAACTTGCCCGCGGGCGTGACCTTGCCCGCCCAGCCCCGGAACTTGGTGCTGCTCGTGAACGACCCGGTCAAGCACAACGTGATCCAAATGTTGCCGTCCTTGTCAAACCGCGAGCCAAAGGCATATTCGTGATAGTCGCCGTTGATCTCCCAGCCATCGGTGACACACTCAAAAAGGTCGGCTTTGCCTGTGCCTTTGCTGTCCTTGATGCGTGTCACATCGGGCCGTTGCGTGACGTACAGCCAGCCGTCCTTCCAGGCTAGACCCAGCACCTCGTGCAAACCGTGGGCAAAACGACTCCACTTGACCTTGCTCGGATCGGCATCGTAGGCGTTGTCCAAGGCCCAGATTTCGCCGCGACGGGTGCCGACAAAGACCCGGCCTTCGGGAGTGACTTCGATGGCACCGGCCTCGACAACCGCGCCTTCGGGCGGAGTGAAGGTGAGAATCTGGTAATACTCGTCCTCGGCGGTGGCTTTGCCCGGCCCCTTTTTCTTTTGGGCCGAGGCGGGCGTCAGAGGCAAGGCCAAGGCAGCCACGAGAGCCGCCAACAGAGATAGACGAAGCCATTTCATCAGGAAACATCCCCTTAAGGAGAAGAAGGTCGGCAGGCAAGTTTTAGGATAGAGAAGCCGCCGCTGCTCGCCAACCTGAGAAAGGGTCCAAACGTGTGCTAGCGTGGACGCAACCCCTTCTCCACGAACCTGTCCCCCTCACCCCAACCGTTCTCCGCTCGCTCCTCTGGGCCGTTTTCGGCCCCACTCGACAAGGCAGACGCCCAAGCGATACAATAGGCGAGCGAACTGTCACGAGGCGTCCGGGCGATGACCACCCCGAAACTATATATCGAAACCGTCGGCTGTCAGATGAACGTGCTGGACAGCGAATTGGTCGTAGGCAGCCTACGCCGCCAAGGCTATGAACTGGTCCACACCCCGCAAGAAGCCGACGTGATTTTCTACAACACCTGCTCGGTGCGGCAGCATGCCGAGGACAAAATTTACAGCGCTCTGGGTCGGCTGCGGGGGCACATGGAACGGCATCCGCACAAGGTATTGGGGGTGCTGGGGTGCATGGCACAAAAAGATCAAGAGTTGATTTTGCGTCGTGCGCCTTATGTAAATATCGTGTGTGGCACGGGGCAACTGGCGCAACTGCCGGCTCTCATCGAGCAGGCCAAAACCACCCGCCAACCTCAACTAGCATTGTCCTTGGCTCGCCAGGAAGCCTCGCGCCAGGAAGTCGCCGCCTCGTTCGAGAGCTACGACCCCCTGCGTGATCCGTCGATGCGGCCGACCCCTTTTCAGGCTTATGTGCGGGTGCAGATTGGCTGCGACAAGTTTTGCACCTATTGCGTGGTGCCCTCGACGCGAGGTCCGGAGCAAGGCCGAGCCCCCGAACACATCGTCGCCGAGGTGAAGCAGTTGGCCGACCAAGGAGTGGTGGAGATTACGCTGCTGGGCCAGACCGTCAACAGCTACAAATATGTCTATGGCGATGGACGAGTGGTGCGGCTGTCGGACCTGCTGGCACAGATTCACGACACGCCGGGGTTGGCTCGCATCAAGTTTATCACCAACTTCCCACGCGACATGGGCGACGATCTGCTCGATGCCGTGCGCCATCTGCCGCGGGTGCTGCCCTATTTGCATGTGCCGGCCCAGTCGGGCTGTAACCTCATGCTCAAACGCATGAAACGCCTTTACACCGTTGAGTTTTACCGCGACATGCTGGCCCGCTGCCGTGAGAAAATCCCCGGCGTGGCCATCTCCAGCGATTTCATCGTCGGGTTTTGCGGCGAAACAGACGAGTCGTTTGAAAAGACGTGCGCTCTGGTGCGCGAAGCACGCTTCAAAAACTCCTTTATCTTCAAGTACAGCCCTCGCAGCGGCACTAAGGCCGACCAACTTTATGCCGATGATGTGCCTGAGGAAGTCAAGAAACTCCGCAACAACGAACTGCTGGCCATCCAGAGCGAAGTCAGTTTAGCGGACCAAAGGCAAATGATCGGGCAGACGGTCGAGGTGCTGGTCGAAGGGCCGAGCAAGACGGCGTTGAAGCGGGGCGAGACGAGCGGCCCAACGCAACTCACCGGCCGTACCCGAACCGATCATATCGTGGTGTTCGACGGTCAGCCGCGTCTGGCGGGTCGTCTACTGCCGGTCACCATTCGCGAGGCGTCGGCGTTCACGCTGTTCGGCGACATCGTGACCACCGAGCAAGTGGGGGCCGAGCCGCCTCAGACGCTGGATCGGCCGGCGTTGGCCCAGCCGGTTGTTGGCTCAGTGGCACCCCCGCACCACAACTCCAAACGCTTTGCCTTGCCGCTGATCTGAGGGAACGGCTGGCGATGGCGGTGGCGATGGTTCGCTGGAGCTGTCGCGACAAGGCAGCGCAGCAGAAACGCCCGCGACTCACGTCAGCTGGGGCCAACGCGAGTCGCGGATTTGGGGTGGATTGCACCGGATCTCAGGCAAAAGGCGAGGCTCTTTAGCCCACCAGTTCCTTGATCGGTTTGCCTTCGGCGATTTCGATCGGCCGGCTTAGGTTGTCGCGTACCTTAGTGGTCGGGTCGATGCCCAGGCCCTTGTACAGAGTGGCGAACAGGTCGCCGATGCTCACCGGGTTGTCCTTGATGTCGCGGCCATCGGCGCTGGTAGCCCCATAGACCATGCCGCCCTTGATGGCCCCACCGCCGACCACGACCGACCAGCACCGGCCCCAGTGGTCACGACCAGCATTTTGGTTGATGGTGGGGGTCCGGCCGAACTCACCCATCCAGACGATGACGGTGTTCTGGTACAGGCCGCGTTCGACGAGTTCTTTCACCAGCGTAGCCATCCCCTTGTCGAGGCGTGGGCCCATGTTGTTACGCATGTTGGGGAAGATGGCATTGTGCATGTCCCAGCCGCCCAGGTCGACTTCGACGCAGCTGACGCCCTTTTCCACCAATTTGCGGGCCAACAGGCAGCCCATGCCGAAGCGGTTGGCCTGACCGCCGTAGGCTTCGATCACGCTGCTGGGTTCGTTACGCAGTTCAAACACCGTGCGGAGCGGCGACACCGTCAGGTCGAACGCCTTGCCATACACCGTGGCATGAGCCTGAGCGGCGCTACCGGCTGCTTCGCGGTCGTCGGCCTTTTTCAGGTGCGGAAACGCCTTTTCGTTGAAGGCATCCTCGATGCCATAGAAGAGCCGCTGCCGACGACGCATGCGTTGTTCGGCGGTCTTGGCATCGCCCAAGCTGCTGGGAGCGCTGATGTTGGCCGGCGGTTGGCCGGGGTTTTGGATGGTGAACGGGGCGTAGCTCATGCCCAGGAAGCCTGGCCCGATGCGCTGCGCCGTGCCGCCGATGCCGATAAACGGAGGCAGCTTTTGCTCTTTGGCGTCGGCCTGGCTAGCCACTACTGCGCCGATGGCCGGGTAGTTGACCACGGGGCTGGGCTGGCGACCGATGTTCATCAGCACCGTGCCGCGCTCATGCGCCCCTTCGTTGGTCACCAGCGAACGAATGATCGACAGATGCTTGAATTGCTTGGCTGTCTCGGGCAGGATTTCGGAAATTTCCACACCGGGAGCGCTGGTTTTGATCGGCTTGAATTCGCCGCCCGTGGGTGCGCCGGGCTTGAGGTCCCAGGTGTCCATGTGCGTCGGGCCGCCTCCCATCCACAGGATGATCAGGCTCTTATTCTTTTTCTTCAGGTCGTCGGCAGCGGCTCGCAGCCCCTGCATGAAACCAATCGACGGCAGCAGCATCGCCGAGGCCCCGGCGACGTGCGACAGAAAGTGACGGCGGTTCATCATCGGCTCGATCTCCCTTGTGGGGATGGAAAGTTAAATTCCCAGGCGGTTCATGCCTTAAGCTTCGTCTTTGTGGATTCGCCTGTCAAGGCGTTACGACGTTGCTAATCACCTTCTCAGACGCCGCTGGTTCTCAGAAGTTCCGCTTGCTGAGAAAATTTTTCTCCCGCTGGGGTCTCTCGTCGCGCGGTAGAACGGCCCTGTCTGGCTATCGCTGACGGTTTGCCTGTCGTGGCGGTCATGCCCCTCGTGGACGCGACGGGCTGGGACGCGAAGGCGGCGCGGGACGACTCGGCGGCGGAGTATACCGTGGCGTCGCTGGTGGCGGACTCGCAGCCGGTCGCGGCGCTGCGGGGGTGGAAGGCGGCGTGTACCGTGGCGTCGCTGGTGGCGGACTCGCAGCCGGTCGCGGCGGTGCGGGGGTGGAAGGCGGCGTGTAACGTGGCGTCGCCGGCGGCGGTGCGGGATTACGCGGCAACTGCGGCTCGATCCGCGGTGGATTCAGCGGCGTCTTGGGCACCTCGGGACGCACGGGATTGGCTGGCGTCTTGGGCGTCTCAGGCCGCGTGAGCGGCGGCACTTTCGGCGTCTCGGGACGCACCGGATTCATTGGCGACTTGGGCGTCTCGGGCCGCGGTGGATTCACCGGTGTCTTGGGCACCTCAGGACGTGTGATCGGCGACGCTTTCGGCGTCTCGGGACGCGCGGGACTGGTTGGCGTCTTGGGCGTCTCAGGCCGCGTGAGTGGTGGTGCTTTCGGCGTCTCAGGACGCACGGGATTGGCCGGCGTCTTGGGCACCTCGGGACGTACAGGCAACTTGGGGCTGGTTGGTCCCTTGGGAGCCGAAGTGTCAAACCGTGGCGGACTCGTCGGCCGAGGTGGAGCCGGAATGTCGCGAGTGGGCAGCGCTCGGGGGCGGTCCTTCGCTTGCGTTTCTAGGGTACGGCGTTCGTTGGCCGTCTTTTGGATGCCCTGAACCAGGCGACGGGTTTCGGTGCGGGACGATTCGTCCAGCTTGGCCAGGCGGATGCCCTCGGGTCGATAGCGATCCAATCGCTCGACGATGGCCGGCCCCTTGGCACGTTCCTGAAGCACCAGGGTGCGTGGCGGACGAGCCGCTTCATTGCGAAACCGGTTGTTCACCTGTGCGGCCAAGGTGTTCGCCCAACGCGGATCGGCTCGATTCACAAAGCGGTAGTGATCGAACAACGGATCACGCAGTCGCGGCGCGGCTGTCACCCACGGCGTGAAGCCACGGCGGACATAGATCGGGTCGTAAAAGTCGCCAAAGGCGTAGCCGCACCCCGGGCGAATCCACAAATGATTCACCAGCGGCGTGACTCCGACCACAAATCGCGGTGTGAAGACGACCGGTCGCACCCGACCAAACCACACCGGCGCAAACAGCACCCCCCGTCCGACGAGCGGCCGATCCCAGTAGCCGCTACAGAACAGGTAGCCGCGTGGCGTCCAGCACCAGCGGGGCGGGCAGTAAATCCAATCGGGCCGAGGATCCAGCCAGTACCCCGGACGCCACAGCCAACGCTCACGCCAAATCCAGATCCCCGGCACAAAAGTAGCGAACTCGTCCGGCGCGGGCAGGGAGGGACCGACCGCCAACGGGGCCGGCGGTGCTTCGTAATACGGCAATTCCGCTTCGCCTGTGGGTGCCCAGAAACCCGAAACCCAGGCATAGCCGGTGTCCGTGCGTGACCAATAGCCCGGCACCCATTTCCGGCCGGGAGGGGCGATGCGCCAAATGCCGCTGACCCACAGAAAGTCGCCGCGATCCTCGTCCCAAGCCCAATAGCCAGGAATCCAGACGACGCCCTCGCCCTGCGGAGCCTCTTCGGGCGGCACCTCGGGGATCGGCTCAGGCGGAGCCTTGGCAATCGACGGACCCGGCTTGGCAAAGCCTTCGGCGGGCATGGCAAAGGCTTCGTGAACCGGGCCACGGGCCTGCACTTCGGGTTCCCCAGGCACCGGGGGCGGCGGCCCAACCGGGTCGTCGCGACGGAAGGGCGGCGGATCCCCCAACTGAGCAGGAGCCGGAGCCGGTATCAGAATCAGTGCCACGGCAACAGCGGCAAGCAAGGAAAGCGGAATCCAGTGGCGACGCATCGGGAGTACCTCCTTCTCGGGTTGAACCTCCCACTTTTTTCATTTTACCGACGAAACCTCCGTCGGAGGAACGATTTTCGGAGAAAACTTGCGCCGAACTCTTGTGCGCCGCTGGGATAGTTCGTACCCACCTGCGCTCCCTCTTCTGTCCGCGCTCGCGCAAACGCTATCTTCCATTCCACCCAACGTGGTAGGATGACCAAGGACGCTTTTCATAGGGGGTGGGATCATGTCACCGACGCAGCTGCTCGACCCGGTCGATTCGCTGGCCGATCTGCTGCATCGCCTCGGCGACATTGACCCGGCTCGCGTGCCTCTACGCCCCGCCCCCGGCACCGCCACCCAGGACGACTTGATCGCCTGGAACCACCGCAAAGACCAACACGCCGGCTTGGTCGAACTGGTCGAGGCCACCCTCGTGGAGAAAGTCATGGGCTTCACCGAAGGCGGATTGGCGATGGACTTGGCGTTTTTTTTGCAGCTTTACCTCCGCGACCATCCGCTTGCCGATCTCGTCGGGGCGGATGCCCCCATGCGTTTGGCCGAGGGGATCGTCCGCTTGCCGGACTTGGCCCTGATCCGCTGGGAACGTTATCCCAACCGCCAACGCCCCCGTGAGCCAGTCCCCGCTCTGGCTCCCGATCTGGCGATTGAAATTCTCAGCGAGGGCAACACGCCGGCCGAGATGGCCCGCAAACGCCGAGAGTATTTCCAAGCCGGCACCTTGCTGGTTTGGCAGATCGACCCGCGACGCCGCGAAGTGGACGTTTACACCAGCCCCGAACAGCATCTGACCTTGACCGAGGCCGACATTCTGCACGGCGAACCATTGCTGCCGGGCTTCACCCTGCCCGTGGCCGACCTGTTCCGCCGCCTGCCCCCGAACGAAAACGAAAATTAGGCGCGGAGAAAAACTAGGCGTTGCCGAGCATCTGCTGATATTGCGTTTCGTCGATGATGCGAAGCCCCAAGCTCTGGGCCTGGGCCAACAGGTCCGCGCCGTTCTCTCGGGGTTCCGCTCCCGATGGCTCTTCCAATTCCTTGCCGGCCAGCACAAGGTTTACGGTGTTATCGAGGCGGCTGGCGACCTGGCCGCCCTGCGCGAGAATCTGGGTTTCGATCTCGTGCCGCGAGCGACGGAACGTGCCGATGAGATAAAAAGTATAGCCCGCCAGAGCAGCGCCCCGAGCAACGCTAGATGTCGGCATAGGTGAGATGGCGCGAGCTGGTGGCGAGGCCACAACGGCAGTAGCGGTAGGCAGGAAAGCGGCGGCCCCGGAAGGAGTAACGGTCGGCGAAGCAGCAGCGGCAGGCGTAGCGGCCAGCCCGTCGCGGACCATCGCTTCGAATTCGTCCTCGGTGAGAGTCTTGACGCCCAGGGCACGGGCTTTGTCGAGTTTGCTGCCGGGCTTGTCGCCGACGATCAACCAATCCGTATTCTTGGAGACACTGCTGGCTACCTTGGCTCCGAGTTCCTTGAGCTTGGTTTCGATGCCGAGGCGATCGTATTTGGCCAGGGTGCCGGTGACGACGACGGTTTGGCCCGCGAAAAGCGCTGGGCCGCGTGTCACGGGGCTGTCCTGCGTGAGCTGGACGCCCGCCGCTCGCAGGCCGGCCACTAGGGCTTGGCCTTCGGGGCTGCCGAAGAAGCTCTGGATGCTGGCGGCCCGCACCGGCCCGATGCCCGGGACGGCGGCGAGCTGCTCCAGAGAGGCGGCCAAGAGGGCATCGAGGCTACCAAAAGCCTGAGCGAGAACCGGCCCCATTTCCTCGCCGACGTTGGGGATGGACAGCCCCCCGAGCAGCCGACCCAGGCCGCGCCCTTTGCTGGCCTCGATGCCCTTGAGGAGTTTTTGCGTCGAGAGTTTGCCCATGCGCGGTAGCGTCCGCAGCTTCTCTTCAGTTAGCGTGTACAGGTCGGCCACGGTACGCACCAGGCCGCTGGCCACCAGCAGTTCGCAAGTTTCGCGGCCGAGTCCTTCGATGTCCATGCGTTCGCGTTTGGCATACGATTCCAGACGTTTACTGAGTTGTGCGGGGCAGGTGTGCGTCGCGGTGCAACACCAGACGGTACCCGTCTCGTTGAGCTTCGTCGGCGCACCACACGCCACGCACTTGTCGGGAAACACAAAGGGCACCTCGGCTCCCGTGCGTAGCTCAGGTAACGGCCGCACGACATAGGGGATAATCTCCCCCTTTTTGACCACGATCACGGTGTCGCCGACACGCAGGTCGCGATCGCGGACCTGAGCGGCGTTGTGCAAGCTGGCGTGTTGCACCGTGGTGCCGCACAACTGCACCGGCGCGAGGGTGGCCACGGGCGTTTGCTCGCCGTACTTGCCCACGTGCAACTCGATGGCCAGCAGCTTGGTCAAGGCCTGCTCTTCGGCAAATTTAAAAGCGATGGCCCATTTGACGTGCTTAGCGGTGGTACCCAGTTGCTCACGGGCCGAGAGATCGTCGATTTTGATGACCAGGCCGTCGATGTCGTAAGCCAGCTCGAAGCGTCGCTGCGTCCATGGCTCGCAACAGGCGATCACCGCCTCGATGCCGTCGCAAACCTGGATGTCGGGGGTGACGGCGAAGCCAAACTGCTTGAGAATCTCCAGCGTCTGCGTCTGGGTGTCCAGGTCGATGCCTTCGACGTAACCCGTGGCATAAGCGAACAGCCGCAGCTTGCGTGTGGCCGCCTCCCGTGGATCGAGCAGGCGCAGAGAACCGGCCGCCAGGTTGCGGGGGTTGGCGGCTTCTTTTTCACCGGCGGCCTTGAGGGCGGTATTGCGGGCGGCGAAGTCGGCCTTGGTGATGTAAATCTCGCCGCGAACCTCGAAATAAGGCGGCGGCTCAGCCGTGCGTAAACGCAGTGGCACGCCCCCGGCCGTTTTGACGTTGTGCGTCACGTCATCGCCGCGTTCGCCATCCCCCCGAGTGACCGCGGTTTCTAACAGGCCATTTTTGTAAATCAGGCTAATGCTAGCCCCATCAATTTTGGGTTCGACGACATAGCGGACCTGGGCTAGGCCCAACTCTTTGCGAACGCGCTGGTCAAACTCCCGCAGATCTTGAATGTCATAAGCATTATCTATAGAGAGCATCGGCAGGCGGTGGACGACGGTTTTTAACGAGGGGACGGGTTGGCCACCGACGCGTTGTGTGGGACTAGTGGGCGAAGCGAACTCGGGGTGGGCGGCCTCCAGTTGCTCCAGCTCCTTCATGAGCCGGTCAAATTCTCGATCCGAGATGACCGGCTGGGCTTCGACGTAGTACAAATAGTTGTGATGCTCCAATTCCCGGCGCAATTGCTCGATCCGTTCGCGCGGCGTCAGAGTGGAATTCATCCCGAACACTCCTGGGCAGGCCAAACAGGAAAACGGCCCCTAGCATACGCCGACCTCGTGTCGTTTACCAGCGACGTAGATCACGCCAAGCGGGCCGCGTGCATTAGGCCGGTGCCACAGCGAAGGTCAGGAGAAGGGAGTCGCGCGGGATTAGTCGGAGGGCTTGCCACCTTCGCGCGGCACACCCGGTCACCCCTTCGCAGGTCCGCTCAACCCACCACCCAAGCGTTGTCTACCGGCGTGTAGTTCACCAGCTCCTCGGCCGTGAACCACAAGGCGATCTCCTTGGCGGCATTTTCGGCCGAATCGCTGCCGTGGACCAGGTTGTTCTGCACGCTGAGGGCGAAGTCGCCGCGGATGGTGCCCGGAGCCGCCTTGACGCCATCGGTGGCCCCAATGAGGTGACGCGCGACGGCGATGGCCTCGCGGCCTTCTAGGACCAAAGCAACCGTGGGGCCCGAGGTCAAGAAAGAGATCAGCGAGGCGTAGAAGGGGCGTTCTTTGTGGACTTCATAGTGTTTTTCGGCGAGGCTCTGGGAGCAGTGGACGAGTTTCAGGCCGACCAGGCGTAGCCCTTTGCGTTCGAATTTGGCGAGCAACTCGCCGACGAGCCGGCGGTGGACGGCATCAGGTTTGAGCAAGACCAGGGTTCGTTCCATAGAAAAACTCCGAGGGTGAAAAAGTGCCCAAGGTGGGGCAGGACTCGGACATTGTAGAAACCGAGCGAGAAAAACCGCGACTTCATCAATTCTTCATTCTGCATTCACTGGTTTTACAACCTCTTTCTCCACAAAGATAGAAGTGAGGTAGTGATAAGGTTTTTGGGGTTCGGTTTCATTGTCCTCTATTGCGATTGCGAGGCCTAGGTATGAATCGTCGCGGTTTTACTCTCATTGAGCTGCTGGTCGTCATTGCCATCATCGCCATTCTCATCGGTCTGCTGCTACCGGCCGTGCAAAAGGTGCGGGATGCGGCGGCGCGCATGCAGTGCGCGAACAATCTCAAGCAACTGGGTCTGGGGTGTCACAACTTCGAGGGCAACTTTGGGGCCTTCCCCTCGGGTTACACGCAAGAGCGGCTCAACGCGGCGGGCCAACCCTACGTCAGTGGTCCGACGACGGGCTTTAACTTCCAGGGGCATTCGGTCTTTTACTTCCTGTTGCCCTACATCGAACAAGACAACCTCTTCCGCAGCATGGATGCCGTTGTCCCCCTCAACAACCGCACCAACGTGCGCGGCGTGCGAGCCGGCACCGCCGTAAAAACCTTCCTGTGCCCAGCCGATCTCTTGCCGCAGGATGGCATCTTGCCGCACCCGTCGTTGTCGACGACGCCCAACGAGTTCTATGGTGCTACCAGTTATCGGGCCAATGGCGGCTCGCGGCCGATCTTTGCCACCTCCTCCACCAACGATGGGGTGTTCATGGCGACGGGCACGGCCGCGCGTCGCGCTCCCAGCGCCCCGATGGGCCAGCAGGTGCGTTTGCTGGACATTTTGGACGGCACCAGCAACACCTTGTTGTTTGGCGAACGCAGCAGCCTGGACCCCAACTTCGACACCTTCACGGCGGCTGGCTGGAACAGCGGCAGCACGATTGTCGGCTGGTCGCGTTGGTATCCCACGGGCGGCGACGCGGGACTGGGCAACCTGATGGGCGGTGCCTTTGCCCCCATCAACTACCGCACGCCGTTTGCCCACGGTCAAGCGGGCGCACCGACCACCCAGAGTGCTTGGTTCGTCTTCCAGGATCAACGCTTGAGCGCCTTTGGCAGTCAGCACACCGGCGGAGCCAACTTCGTCTTTGCCGATGGCAGCGTGCGTTTTCTGCCCAACTCGACACCGCAATCGGTTCTGGGCCTGTACTGCATGCGAGCCGACGGCCAGGTCATCCCGAGCAACTAAACCTTCCAGAGGGGTCGGCTTGGTCGCGTCTCTCCGGGCCGACCCGCTTTTCGCCAGGGGAGTAACTGATGAACCTGACCCGAAGCCTCCAAGGGAGCCTGCTGCTCTTGGGCCTGTTCGCCCTGGGCTGCGGCGGCAACGTGCCGAAGCTCGTTCCCGTCGAAGGAGTCGTGCGGATCAATGGCAAACCCGCGGAGGGGATCTCGATCCAATTTCAGCCCGACATCATGCAGGGCAGCAAGGGGCCGACTTCGTTCGCCTCCTCGGACAAGAAAGGCAAATTCCGCCTGCGGACCTATGACGGTAAAGACGGAGCCGTCGTCGGCACGCATTTGGTGATTTTGGTCGATGAGCAAGAGGAACGTCCCGAGCAGGGCAAACGCGCTAGCCGACCACCACGCCTGGCCGGCAAGTACGCCATCCCAGCCAGCACGCTCCGCGTCGAGGTCAAGGAAGGAGGCGGCCCCGTCACCTTGGACGCCACCTCGCGCTAACGCCCCTGCGAAGCGAGCTTCACTTGCGAAGCGAGCTTCACTTGCGAAGCGAGCTTCACTTGCGAAGCGAGCTTTACTTGCTAAGTGAGCTTCATCTGTTCCAAAAACGCCGCGTTCGACTCGGACGCGGCGAGTTTCTTCACTAGCAGTTCCATCGCCTGCAAGGGGGGCAACTCCACCAGCGTTCGCCGCAGCAGCCCCACACGCTGTAGCACCTCGGCGGCTAATAGCCGCTCCTCCTTTCGCGTACCGCTCGCTGCGAGGTCTATCGCCGGAAAGAGGCGACGCTCGGCAAGCTTGCGATCGAGAATTAGCTCCATGTTGCCGGTGCCTTTGAACTCCTGAAAGATCACCTCGTCCATGCGGCTACCCGTTTCAATCAGCACGGTGCCCAGCACGGTCAGGGAGCCACCCTCTTCCAAGGCGCGGGCCGCCCCGAAGAGCTTCTTGGAGACCTCCAGCGCTTTGAGGTCCATTCCGCCCGAGAGGGTGCGGCCGGTGTCGCGCTGATTTTTGTTGTATGCCCGCGCCAGCCGAGTCAGGCTATCCAGCAACACCAATACCGCCTGGCCCTGCTCTGCTAGCCGTCGCGCTCGCTCCATCACCAGTTCGGCCGTGCGGATGTGGCAGGTGGCGTCGCGGTCGCTGCTGCTACTGATCACCTCGCCACGCACCGCCCGGCGCATCTCGGTGACCTCCTCGGGTCGCTCATCGATGAGCAACATCAGCAGCACCATCTCGGGATGATTCTGATGTATCGCCTGGGCGATCTGTTGCAGCAGCACCGTCTTGCCGGTGCGCGGCGGAGCCACGATCAGACCACGCTGCCCTTTGCCGATAGGCGTGAACAGCTCCATCAGCCGGGTCGAGAGTGGCTCGCGACCGGTCTCCAGACGCAATGGTTCCTGGGGGTCGATGGGCGTCAATTCGTCAAAACGCGGAGTGCGGAAGGTCTCGGCCGGCTCGCCCTGGATACGTTCCACGTCCGTCAGACGCGGTCCGCTGCCGCGTGAGGGCGGCTCCACGGGGCCAGCGACAATCCAACCTTCGCGTAGCTGCCACTTTCCGATCAGCCCCGCGGGCACATAGGCATCGCTCGGCTGTGGCCGGTAGCCACGCCCCGGATCGCGCAAAAAGCCGTGCCCCTGTGGGGTACGTTCCAGAACCCCCTCGACAGTAGCCGTCGCGGTACTCATCTAACCTCGCCCTGAAGATTGGGAAGCCAACAGGCCAAACGGCCCAGAAGGGACGATGGACATCACTGTAATGTAACAAACCGCGTTGCGCGGACAAAAGCCCAATTCCCCCGCCCGTCGGTCGGCCGTCCAACCCTCGCGGTTTTTGCTATCATACTCTTAACCGATGTTGTGTTCCTGCCGGGAGTGGCCTCTATGCAACCCCTGAATCTGCTCTGCTTGCTGCTCGCCCCCGCCGCCGACGAGATTCGCTTCAATCGCGAGGTGCGGCCGATCCTGTCGGCCAAGTGCTTCAAGTGCCACGGGCCGGACCTGCGCAAAGCGGGGCTGGACCTGCAAACGCGGGACAAGGCGACGCAGGTATTGCGTTCGGGCGAACGAGCGATCGTGCCGGGCGATCCCGCCAAGAGTACGTTGTTGACTCGGGTGACACTGCCCGAGGGCCCAGAGCGGATGCCCCCCAAAGGCGAGCCGCTCACCCCGAAAGAGGTCGAGATTTTGCGCGCCTGGATTGCCCAGGGGGCCAAGTACGAGACGCACTGGGCGTATGTGCCGCCGGTGCGCCCCGCTCCACCGCTGCTGCAAAACCCCGCCTGGGGGCGGGTCGGCTTCGATGCCCACATCCTGGCCCGGCTGGAGCGAGAAGGACTACGCCCCGCTCCTGAGGCCGACCGCGCCACCTGGCTGCGTCGCGTGAGCCTGGATTTGACCGGTCTGCCCCCCACCCCCGAGGAGGTCCGCGCTTTCCTAGCCGACCGCCGCCCCGATGCTTACGAACGCGTGGTGGATCGCTTACTTGCTTCGCCGGCCTATGGCGAGCATCAGGCTCGTTTTTGGCTCGATCTCGCCCGCTATGCCGACACCAACGGCTACGAAAAAGACGAGCGGCGCAGCATCTGGCCGTATCGCGACTGGGTGATCCAGGCGTTCAATGCCAACATGCCGTTCGACCAGTTCACGCTGGAGCAGTTGGCCGGCGACCTGTTGCCGCAGGCGACCACGGAGCAAAAGATCGCCACGGGCTTTCATCGCAACACCATGACCAACACCGAGGGCGGCACCGATGACGAAGAGTTTCGCGTCGCCGCGGTGGTCGATCGCGTCAACACCACCATGGAAGCCTGGATGGGCACAACCATGGCTTGCGCTCAGTGCCACAACCACAAATACGACCCATTCACCATGCGGGACTATTATGGCCTGTTTGCGATCTTCAACAACACCGCCGACGGCGGGCGGAGCGTCGCTCCTGAACTCGAGTTGCCCACGCCACAACAGCAACTACAACGCGCCTTGTTGCTCGGGGCCATCGACCACCAAGAAAAATCTCGCTTCGCCGTGGGGGCAGCAGCAGGAACGCTGGCCGCCGATCGCTTGCATGCTCGTTTGCCTAGTCTGCGGCAGCAGTTAGCCGCGATCCGTCCGGCCACGACCCTGGTGATGCAGGAGTTGCCCCGGCCGCGTGAGACGCACGTTTTGATCCGAGGCAATCACAAGGCCAAGGGCCAGACGGTGCAGCCCGGCACGCCCGCCGCTCTGCATCCCCTGCCGCCTGGGGTGCCGGCCAACCGCATCGGTCTAGCCAAGTGGCTGACGGCAGCGGAGAATCCACTGACGGCGCGAGTGTTGGCCAACCGTCTGTGGGCGCGTTTTTTTGGTCGGGGTCTGGTGGAGACCAGCGAAGAGTTCGGCACCCAGGGCGAGCCGCCCAGCCATCCCGAGGTGCTGGATTGGCTGGCGACCGAGTTGCAGCAACACCAATGGGATCTCAAAGCATTCCAACGTGTGATCGTGCTGAGTGCGACCTATCGTCAGTCGTCCCGTGTCACGCCGGAGCTGCTCGCCCGTGATCCGTTCAACCGCCTGCTGGCTCGCGGGCCGCGCTTTCGGCTGGATGCCGAAACCCTCCGTGATCAGGCACTGGCGATAGGTGGATTGCTCGATCGCAAACTGGGCGGACCAAGTGTCTTTCCCCATCAGCCCGAAGGAGTGTGGTTTCAACCCTACTCCGGCGATCGCTGGGTGCTGTCGCCCGGGGGCGACCGCTATCGCCGGGGCCTGTACACCTTCTGGCGGCGCACCGCCCCTTATGCCACCTTCCTGGCCTTTGATGCTCCCTCGCGCGAGGTTTGCACCGAACGCCGGCCCCGCAGCAACACCCCGTTACAAGCCCTGGCTCTGCTCAACGATCCAGCCTTTGTCGAGGCGGCCATCGGCCTGGGGCGACGGATGCTGCGGCAGGGCCAAGATGACCCGTTGGGCTTTGGCTTTCTCGCCACGGTTGGCCGGCTGCCTACGGAACGCGAACGCCAACGCCTGCAACCTCTCATCGAGCAGACCCGTAGCCGTTATGCCAAGGATCGCGCTCAAGCCAAAGCCTTGGTGGCCGCCCTGGCCGAGCCGAACCTCGACGAGGTGGAGTGGGCCACCTGGACGGTCCTTGCCAACGTCCTTTTGAATCTGGATGAAACCATCACCAAAGGCTGAGTCGCTCCCCGTCGCGGACCAACACCCACCGCCTGGGTAAGCTGGCTTCTAGGGGGACTCGCTCAGGAAGGTTGCTACATGGTTCGCACTGTTGTTCTGCTGCTGAGCTTGGCGGCGAGTGGGGCGGAAGTCGCTGCCCAAGTCGATCGCCGCTTGCCGCTCTCGCTGCGGGTGCTGGTCGATACGCTGCTCACCTCGGTCGATTGGCGGCAACGCGCTGATGCGGCCCGACGACTGGGCATCGCCGGCGATG